>Ga0116216_10001495_pt1 | contig 16238 bp, 14 predicted proteins | sample Sb_taG_11_FD_89696 | JGI IMG/M metagenome (GOLD analysis project Ga0116216, IMG submission 89696) | Peat soil microbial communities from Weissenstadt, Germany - Sb_50d_3_AS metaG | ecosystem: Environmental > Terrestrial > Soil > Wetlands > Peat | place: Germany: Weissenstadt | collected 2010-09-21
CGGTCCGCGGCAGGCGCCGGATCAGCCCGCCGAGACGGTCCATGTCGCGCGTGCCGGTCGCGTGCTCGATCACGCCCGCCTCGAGGAACAGCAGCGTCTTGTAGGTGCCGTGGTTGATCGAGTGATACAGCGCGACGATCAGCAGAAACGCGCCGATCGCACGCTGGCCGTAGGCGGTGAACGTCATGCCGGCGCCGAGCGCGGTGACGATGATCCCGATGTTCTCGATGCTCGAGTACGCCAGGAAGCGCTTGAGGTCGCGCTCCATCAGCGCGTAGAGGATCCCGAGCACGGCCGAGATCGCCCCGAAGCCCATCGTCACCAGGCCCCACCAGGCGGGGCCTCCCGGCAGGAGGGTGAACCCGAACAGGGCGATCCCGTAGACGCCGAGCTTGATGACCAGCCCGGACAGGAACGCGGAGCCGTCGGCCGGCGCGACGGGATGGGCGGCGGGTAGCCAGATGTGGAAGGGCACCAGCCCGGCCTTGAAGCCGAAGCCGCACAGCGCGAGCACGTACGCGGCCGAGCGCCAGCCGGCATGTATGTGGCCGGCCCGCGCGGCGATCGTGCCGAGGTCGAGCGAGCCGGTCTGCGTGGCGAGGATCGCGAACGCGAGCACGATCATCAGGAAGCCGACCTCACTCAGCGCGATGAACAGGAACCCCGCTTGGGCGACGCCGGTGCGGGTGTGGTGGCGCAGGATCACCAGGTAGCAGAGCAGCGCCATCGTCTCCCACGCGACCAGGAACGCGACGACGTTGCCGGCGATCAGCACCGCGAGCGAGGCGAGCAGCGCGAGGTTGTAGACCAGGAGGTAGACCGCCGTGCCCGGAGCGGGGTCGTGGTAGCGGGGGGAGTAGAGCGCGATCGCGCCGGCGACCAGCCCGAGCAGCGCGATGAACGGGGCCGCGAGCGGCGCGAGGTGGAAGCTCGCTCCGCCGACCGGGTCTGCCCCCAGGGTCAGTGTGGGGCCGGCGCCGTGAACGGCGAGCAGCACGCCGCAGGCGGCCGCGGCCGCGCCGCCGAGGCCCGAGAGCGCCGCGGAGGTCACCAGCCCGGCGCGGTGTGTCGCCCGCAGGCCGAGAATTGCGGCCGCCAGCCAGGCGCCGGCGGCCGTGATCGCCAAGGCCCCGATCGCGTTGCTCATCGTCCGCCCTGGGTGTCGAGGTCGAGCGACAGACTCGAGACCCGCTCCTCGAGCCGTCCCACCGCGACCAGCAGGCCGTGGAGCAGGGCCAGCGGGCTGGGCGGACAGCCCGGGACGAACACGTCGACGGGCAGGACGCGATCGACCGCGCCGTGCACGAGCTTGTCCTCGGGATAGACGCCGCCGAGCGCACACGCTCCGACCGCGATCACGACCTTCGGGTCCGGCGTGGCGTCAAACGCCTTCAGGAGCAGGTTGTCGGCGGCCCGGACCGCCGGCCCGGTCACCATGAGGAGGTCGGCGTGCCGCGGCGCCGGGGTGAAGAAGAACCCCAGGCGGTGGAGGTCGTAGTGGGGGGCGGCGAGCAGCCGGATCTCGGACTCGCACACCGCACAGGAGCCGGTGTCGACCGTTCGGATGTGCAGGCTGCGGCCGAATGACCGCGCCATCCGCCGGCGCAGCTCGCGCGAGAGCTCGTCGAGCTCCGCGCCCCGCTCTAGCTCAGCCGCCGCCAACGTGCTCCTCCGCCTGGCCGCGGATCGGCACCCGCTTGACGAGCGCCGCCCGATCCGATGTCGCGAGCTCGAACTCGCCGCTGGGCTGCACCGCGCCCTCGCCGATCGCCACACAGCGGCCACAGCCGGTGCAGCGGCCGATGTCGACGAGCAGCTCGCGCTGGTCCCGGGACAGCGCCGCGCCCGGACATTCCGCGACGAGCCGCTCGACGAGTTCGATCGTGAGGCCCGCGGAGTGGAACGCCGGCGGGCTCGGCAGGGCGGCCGCCCAGGCGTCGACCGTCTTCGGGTAGCCGGTGGTCGCGATTCCCCTCCTGAGCCCCCGGTAGAACCAGAACGCCATCAGCGCGCGAACCCCGCCACGGTCAGCCAGAAGCTGGCCTCGATGATCGGAATGTCCGTGAACACGTTCTGGGCCCGCGCGGCGTCGTCGAAGGCCCGCCAGTTGCGGACCGAGGCCGGGCGCAGCCGCGCCCGGTCGATGCGGCCGTCGGCTCCGAGCGAGACCCAGGCGAGCGCCTCGCCCCGCGGCGACTCGGCCCATCCCAGCCCGGCGCCGGGGCCGGCCGCGATCGGGGCGCGGCCAGGACCAGCTTCAGCTAGGTGGGCGTCGATGAGCCTCGCGGCTTCCTCCACCTCGTCCACCATCACCCGCATGCGGCCCAGCACGTCGCCCGCCGCCTGGGTGGGGACGGCCGGCGCGGGGTCGTCGCCCACTCCGGTCGGATGGTCGCGGCGCACGTCGATCGCCTGGCCGGAGGCGCGCGCGACCGGACCGACCAGCGAGAGGCGGTGCGCATCCTCAGTTGGCACGATCCCCGTGGCCTCCAGCCGGTCGACGTACGAATTGGTGACGAGCAGCGCATCGACCACGTAGCGGAACTCATCTAGGGCCGGCGGGAGCAGCGCCCGGATCTGGTCGGCCGCCGGCGCGCGGCGCACCCCGCCGGGGAACACGGTGTCGAACAGGTAGCGGTGGCCGAACGCCGCCAGGTTCAGCCGCAGCAGCCGCTCGAGCACGATCTCGCTGCGCGCCTGACCGACCGACAGGCCGGTGCTCTGACAAAGCGCCGCGATCGCGGCCGCATGGTTGTAGATCCGCTCGAGCTCCAGCGCCACCGCCCGCGAATGCGCCGCTTCGGGCGGCACGTCGGTGCCGCCGGCCATCTCGACCGCGCGGCAGAAGGCAAGCGTGTCGCCCACCGAGGAGAGCCCGTCGGCCCGCTCGACGAAGAACGTGGCACGGTCCGGGTCGAGGCCGGTCAGGCGGCGCTCGATCCCCCGGTGCTTGTGCCAGTGGAACAGGTAGAGGTCGAGCACCTCCTCACCGGTGGTGACCAGCCCCATGTAGAGCGACTCCCAGCCCGCAACGCGAACCGGGCCGAAGGGAAACTCGAACGCCTCGCCGCTCACCACGTGCGGCTCGTAGTCGCTGGACAGCCGCCGGCCCTCTCGCCGGCCAAGCCGGGGGAAACGGTCGGCGTGGTGGGGCGGCACCAGGACGCGGTTGAGTCGCTTGCCGTTGTCCGGCCGCACCCCGTACTGCTCGTAGATCTCGCACTCCTCGACGAAGGCGGCGGGATCGAGGTCGGACAGGGGCGGGAAGCGGTCGCCGTCGAGCTCGCCTTCGAGCACCAGGTAGCGGCTCTCGCCGTCGAGCGCGTACACGGCGCGCAGAACGAGCCGGCCGTCGGCGCCGTCCTCGGCGAACAGGTCGGCGAGCCGGGCGCCGTGCTCGGTCCACAGCTCGTGGCTCAGCGAGGCGAGCCGTGCCGTCTCGACGCGCTCGATCTGGACGCGATCGGCCCCCGGGAGCAGCGCGACGCCATCGCCGTTCAGCGTGGCCGGCTGGCCGCGCTCGCTCATGAGATGGCGAGGATCGAGTGCATGATCAGCCGATTGAGGCCGCCGGGAATCCACACCCCGAGCACCAGCAGCAGGGCGAGCCCGGCGACCAGCGGCGTCGCGGCCAGCAGGCGCCCGGACCGTTCGGCGTAGGCGGGGCCGGCCGTGGGTCGCTCGGGCGAGCCGCCGAGCGCCATGCCCGCCACCGCACCCACCAGCGCGACGAACACGACCGCGAGCAGCACCAGCAGCGCCGCGACCAGCACGACGCTAGAGCGCTGAAGCCCCGCCCGGACGATCGTGAACTCGCTCAGGAACAGCCCGAACGGCGGCGAGCCCGCGACGGCCACCGCGGCCAGGAGCAGCACCGCCCCGGTCAGCGGGGTCACGCTGAACACGCCGCGCACCTCGTCGACCAGCCGCGTGCGGTAGCGGAGCATCACGTCGCCGCTGGTCAGGAACAGGACGGCCTTCCCGATCGCGTGGGTGAGGGTGTGCAGCAGCGCGCCGTAGAAGCCGAGCACGCCGCCGAACCCCAGCGCGATCGCGATGATCCCCATGTGCTCGACCGACGAGTACGCGAACAGCCGCTTGTAGTTGCCGCGCAGAACGATGAACAGCGCCCCGACGATCACCGAGGCGAAGCCGAAGATCAGCAGGATCCGGGCGGCGTAGTGCGTCCCCAGCTGGGCGTGCGTCAGCGCCTGGAAGCGGATGATCGCGTACATGCCGGTGTTGAGCAGCGCGGCGGACAGCATCGCGCTGGCCGGGCTGGGCGCCTCCGAATGGGCGTCGGGGAGCCAGGTGTGCATCGGGGCCAGCCCCACCTTGGTCCCGTAGCCGATCAGCGCCAGCAGGAAAGCGAGACGGAGGCTCTGCGCGCTCAGCCCGCCAGAGTGCGAGAACAGGAACGACCACGTCAGGTGCTCGGTGGGAGAACCGGCGAGGTTGCTCGCCGCGAAGTACAGAAACAGCGTTCCGACGAGCGCGATCGTCACCCCGAACGAGCTGATGATGATGTACTTCCACGCCGCCTCGAGCGACACCGGCTTCCCCTCCAGCCCCACCAGCACGCAACTGGCCAGCGTGCTCGCCTCGATCAGCACCCACAGCAGCCCCAGGTTGCCGGTCTCGAACGAGGCCAGCATCATCGCCGCGAAGATCGCGAAGAAGATGAAGTAAAGGCGCACCTGGAGCGGCCGCAACTCGCCGCGCTGCTCCTCGGCCCGCAGGTACGCCGCCGAGCCCATGCTGGCGAGCGCGATCACCACCGCGATCGTGGCCAGGAAGAAGACGCTCAGCGGGTCGAGATACAGGAACCCGCTGAGCGCGTGCACCCGATGCCCGCCGCCCACATCGACCGCGAGCACGATCGCCACCGCCAGCGTGGCCAGGCCGGAGGCCACCGCGAGCGCACCGAGCGGCCGCGCCCGGGCCGTGAACGGCGTGGCCAGGGCCGGCAGCAAGGGAAGCAGCACGACGATCACCGCGAGCGCGATCATTCGCTCAGCTGCCTCAGCTCGGGTGCGCTCGCCTCGGCCAGCTGGCGTGCCAGCCCGGACACGAACGCGATCATGATCAGCACGGCGGCCACCAGGTCGAGGAACACGCCGGCCTCGACGATGAACGGGAACGTGGCCACGGTCGCGATCGCACCGAGGAACACCCCGTTCTCGATGATCAGCCATCCGATCAGCTGCGCGATCGTGTGGCGGCGCACCACCATGCACAGCGCCCCGAGCAGGATCACCGCAGTCGAGATCGGGAGCACCGCCTCGGCCACGAGCCCGTTGGAACCGGTGCCCGGGCGGATGGCCAGGAACGCGAACGCGGTCAGGAACGCGCCGAAGATCAGCGAGCTCGACAGCCCGGTGGAGAGCGCCACGTCGCGCTTGAGCGCGAACCGGTCGATCAGGAAGTGACGGGTCCCGTACGGGATGCCGATGCCCTTGATCGCGAACGTGAGCGCGGCCAGCGCCCACAGCCCCGCGTCGTGCTGGTGGAGCGCGACCACCGCGGCGGCGAACGAGAGCACGATCGACTGCGCGCCGTAGTAGATCACGTAGCGGTCGAACAGCTTGGAGCCCAGGCAGGCGAACGCGCAGAGCAGGATCAGCACCGCGGCGATGTCGAGCAGCACCCCCTCCGGGGAGCTGGCCGACAGGCTCTCGACGACGGCGACCGATGGCATGCGCTCAGGTTCCGAGCACGTAGGAGGTCGCGATTCCGATCAGCGCCAGCAGAAAGGCCGCCCCGAGGTACTCCGCGATCCGGAAGAAGCGGAGCTTGGCGAACGAGCTGTCGATGACGACGATGAGCAGACCGCAGACCACCAGCTTGCCGAACAGGGCGAGGATCCCGAGCAGTCCGCCGGCGAGGCTGGTCGCGTCGCCCAGGCCCCAGGGCAGCACGAACACGTTCATGAAGATCGAGGAGAGCAGGAACAGCTTCATCCACGACCCCCACTTGACCAGCGCGTACTCCCGCCCGGAGTACTCGAGCACCCGGCTCTCCTCGATCATCGAGATCTCGATCGTCCCGCTCGGGTTGTCGATCGGGATCCGCCCGTTCTCCGCCAGCACCAGCATGAAGAACGCCACCGCTCCGAGCAGGTGCGTGGGCAGCACGTAGGCCGCGCCCGAGTGCGCGATGGCGTGGTTCTCCAGATACGGATTGTCTGAGCGAGACAGCGCGCCGACCGTGAAGAAGACCAGGATCAGGGCGGGTTCGGCAAAGCTGCCCAGCCAGGTGGTGCGGCTGGCGCCGAGGCCACCCAGCGGGCTGGCGGTGTCAAAGGCGGCCAGCGAGATGGCGAAGCTGGCCAGGCTGAGCACGAACGCCCCGCCGATCAGGTCGGCCAGGAAGGCCAGCGGCAGCGGCTCGTCGGTGATGATCGGGACGATCGCCGACACCGTCAGGTAGCAGGCGAAGGCGAGGAACGGCGCGCCGTGGAAGATCCAGGAGGCCTGGTCGGAGGTGGCGCTGCCCTTGCGCAGCAACTTGCGCAGATCGCGATAGGGCTGGAGCACGCTCGGCCCGCGCTTGCACTGCACGACCGCTTCTGCGCGCGACAGCACCCCCGCGTAGAGCGGCGCTGCAAGCAGCACCACCGCGCTCTGAATGATCTGCAGCACATCGCCCACGCGCACTCTCCCGGGCCGACGGATTCCTGTCTCGGACTAACTCAAGACAGAAGCCATCATCCTCGTCCGCTGTCTGCCGGGCTCTGGAGTTACGCGGGCTTCATCGCGTGGAACGACACAATCATATCCATCCCTCGGACGGATTGTCCAGCGTCATCTCGCGTGTGAAATTCGCTCGAATACGGTAAGTAAGCACCTCGCACTTGACGTTGTCGAGATGTCGCTTGCTATCATGCTCGCCGTCACACGCGATGAGGCTCGCGTAACGCCAAGCTGGCAATCGGCGGCGATAATGGCCTCTATCTCAGTTGGTTCGAGATATGAGGTTGTTGCCGGCACGTCGTCTGGATCAGGTTCCTCTGTAATCGTCTCCGAGTAGACGATCCTCGGGACGTACACACACTGACCGTGTCGTTCACATGCGTCGCCATACCGCGGCGGGCATGCGATAAGCGTGCCTGTAACTCGGGAGGTAATGACGATGAACTGTTACATGTGCGATAGCGGCGAGCGAGCTACCGAGGCGGTGGCGATCTGCCGCCACTTCGGCATCGCGCTGTGCCGCGAGCACATCGATGCGGCGCTGCTGGCCAAGCGGCCTGCGGGGCTGGTCCGTCCGGGCTGTATCCACAATCCGATCGGCACCGCCCATCGCCGCGAGAGCATCCGGGCGCTGGAGACCCTCTGGTGATCGGCTGACGCCGCGCCTCCCAACTCACCATGGGCGACCCCCAAGCTCGCGGGTGATCTTGCGGGCACTCTCCATGACGTAGCCGACGAGCGCGGCCTGCGCGCCGTCCGCACAGACCCGGTGGACCGGTCCTGAGGCGGCGATCGCGCCGACGACCACTCCGTCGCGAGCACTGATCGGCGCGGCGATCGAGGCTACGCCGGGCAGGTACTCACCGACGTCGGCGGCCCACCCGGATTCGAATATTGCCGTCAGCTCGCTGCGCAAGCGATCAGGGTCGGTGAGCGTCGCCTCGGTGTAGCCGGCAAGCGGGCCTCGGCCGAGTTCGGCGGCTAGGTGCGGGTGATGGGCGAGCAACACCTTCCCCAGCGCTGTGGCATGTAGCGGCATGAGGCTGCCGAGGTCGAGCGTCGGGAAAGATTCGTCGCTTCCGATCACGTGGTGAACGATGAGCACGCGGTGTTCGTGCAGCGTCCCGATGCGCACGCTCTCGCCCGCCTGCGCGGCCAGAGCATTCGCGCAGCCGAGCGCCCGCCGGCGCAGTTCGCTGCCGTTCAGGTAGCTCGATCCGATGTGCACCAGCGCGGCGCCCAGCTGGTACCTGCGCGATTCGCTGTCCTGCTCGACGAAGCCGACCGTCCGCAGGGTGCGCAGGATCCCGTAGACGGTCCCCTTGGGTAGCTGCAGCTCGGCCGCCAGCTCGGCCAACGCTCGCGGGCGCGACTGTGTGGTGAGCAGCCGCAGGACCGCGGCTGCTCGCTCGATCGATTGGATCTGGACCGCCATGCTCAGCGAGGCCCAACCGACTCGGTGGGATGGGGAAGAGGCGCGAGGTTCCCGAGCCATCTCGGCGTGTCCCGCCAGCCGTGGGCCAGGTCGCGAGCGATGTCCTCGAGGATCGGCGGTCGGATCGCAGGCCGCTCACCGCTCTCGAGGTTGATCGCCTTGAATCCGTTGAGGGTGGGGATGCCGTTCGCCTTGGCCAGGAACACCAGCTCGAGATCGTGGCTGCGGACCGATTGCACGATCTCCGAGACGTACAGGAGCCGGATGGGGACGACCTCGAGCCCGGTCTCCTCGGCGACCTCGCGCGTGACGGCATCGAGCACTGACTCGTACCGGTTGACGCGCCCGCCCGGGAGCGAGAGCTCGCTGCGCCCGCGGCGCCGCTGGTTGGCCACGATCAGCCGGCCGTCGATCAAGATCACCGCGCGCGCCTTGACGATCACTGCCGGTCCTCAGCGCTGGCCGATGGCGGCGCTGCGATCCAGCGGTCAAGCTCGGATGAGAGCTGCGCGCACCGCTGTTCGATCACGGCGAGCTGGTCCAGGCGGACACGCGCGTGCTGCTCGCCGCGGCGCCGATCGGCGGTCGCACGGTCGATCGCGGCCCGGATCGCCTCGACCGCCTCGTCCACCGCCGCGGTCAGCTCGCGCCGGTAGTCGCGGACGGCCTCGGCCACGCGCCCCGCGAGCTCGGAGCGCAGCCGACCGGCGTGCCGGTCGGCCATATCAATCAGGCGCTGCTGGGCGTCGCGGATCACGAGCCGGCGACCGAGCGCACCGGGGGTGATCGTCCGCCCGAACCCGACGATCATGTCCAGGGCGTGCTCGACGTCCTTGAGCTTGAACGAGAAGCGCGACGGGGTGCGCAGGCCGGTGTCGGGCAGGACCTCGCTCGCGCGCGCGCCGAATACGTCCTCGGCCGCCTGCTGGACCTGGTCGAGGATCTGCTCGATGCGCTGCGCGTAGCGCTGCTGGAACTCGGTCAGCTGCTCGGCGATCGCTGCCTCGAAGCGAGGAACGAGCCGCTCGAACTCGGCCCGGACGGTCGCGTCGATCCACGCCTCAAGCTCAGCTGACAGCTCGCGCGGCGAGGCCTTCGTCCCGAGCTCGTCCAGGTACCCGCGCAGTTCTGCCCGCAGCCGAGGCTCCTCGGTGCGCGCGTACCGCTCGAGCGGCTCGTTGACGAGCTGCTTGACCGCCCGGTCGATCCCGCGCTCGAGCAGGTCTCCGGCCTCGGCGCTCGCATTCGTCAGCTCGGCGATCCGCCGCTCGAATATCTCGGCCCGCGAGCCGAGCTGATCGAGCGGCAGCTCGATCGCCCGCGACTCGAAGCGCGCCGCCTGTGCGATCTCGCCCGCGATGCCTCGGGCCAGCTGGCCGACGGAGCGCAGCAGCAGCGCGTGACGCTCCTCCGCGGCCAGCTTGCGCAGGCGCTCCAGGAGGGGAGCGAGCCCGTCGCGGCGGCGGGCGCTCACCGCGAACAGCTCGACCTCGCTGTGTCCGAGCAGGTCGCGCAGCGCCGAGCGGATGAACTCGACCGCCACCTCCCGGTCGGCGTGGTCGAGGTGGTCGATCTTGTTGATCACCAAGAGCAGCCGGGGGACACGTTCGGCGGCCTCGCGAAACAGTTCACGCTCGCCCTCGGACAGCGGCTGGCCGGCGTCCAGCACGCAGAGCGCCGCGTCAACCCGCGGGAGGAACCCGCGGGCGACCTCAGTGTTGTGAGAGTGAATCGAGCCGATCCCCGGCGTGTCGACGAGCTCCAGCCCTCCGCGCAGCAGGTCATGGGCCAGTTCGACGCGCGCCAGCTCCACCCCGAGCCGGTTGGCGGGATTCCGCGCCTCGGTCACGTACTCGGCCAGCTCGCCGAGCGGGCGCTCCTCCTCGTGGCCGTCGGTGAAGTAGACCCGCAGCCGGTCGTGTTCGCCGGCGGCGATGGTGGTCACGACCGACGTCAGCGGGACCACTCCGGTGGGCAGCACGTTCCGTCTGAGCAGGGCGTTGATCAGGGTGCTCTTGCCGCGTTTGAACTCGCCGAGCACCACGAGGTTGAACCGATCCTCGGCCACCCTCGTCCGCGCCGCGGCCAGATGGCGGTGCGGGGTTTCAGCCAGGATGCCCTCGCCGAGCGACAACAGCTTGTCGAGCACACCGAGCCATACGTCCCGCTCGTCCAGGTCCGGCGCGTTGCCCCCCAGCGAAGCACGCATCCTCTCAGCACCACTCAGAACCGTTGGCTCCACCTGACCTCCACAATCGTGGATTTCGTCGGTAGAGGCCATCAGCGGCGATCGCCGCATTCCGAGCGAGCCTCATCGCTCCGGCCGAAAGCATAGCGGGCTCGCGACGGGGTCAAGCAGACCCAGGGCGTCGAGGACCAGTGCTCAAAACCAATGGCGCGCCAGGCGGAGCCCGCCGCGAGCCGGCTCTCCCTCGGCCAGCGACGCCATCGCCGGCACCATCTCGCTCGTGACCAGGCCGGCTTCGTCGGTCAGTTCGTCGACGATGTGAAACGACTGGGCAATGCGCTCGGGCGTGTCGATGATGATCGTCAGGATCGGGACGTGCCGGCGCAGCTGGAGCAAGCGATCGCCGTGCGGCGGGTGGTCGCCGTGGAAGCCCCAGATGCCCCGCAGGCACGTCGCCCCGCTGGCGTGGGTCTCGCGCAGCCGGCGGACCAGCGCCAGATGAAGCGGGCTGCGTCCATGGCGGGCCTGCTCCGAGGCGTAGATCATCAGCTTCTGCCAGATCGCCAGCCCGTGCTCGTCTACGCTCGGAAGCTCAGTCGGCGGCGCCAAGAGCTGCCCGTCGCGCTTGCACACGCGGACCCGCTCGAGGGTCAGCAGCGGCCGGCGCAACAGACCGCCCAGCTCCGGCAGCACGCGCGTGATCTGCTCGCCGGCGCCGACCGCGATGATCATCATCGGAACATCGGCGTTGCGGCCGACGAAGCGCGCCCGCTGACGCACGCCGTGGGCCGTGCCGTCGACGCCGAGCAGCGCGGTCGCACCCGCGACCCCCCGCCGGTGCAGCAGGTCACACACGGCGACGAACGCCGGCATGCCCTGGATCTCCTCCCGACGGCCCACGTAGATCGTCAGCTTCGTGGCCTCGTTCAGCTCTTCCGGGCGCGTGACCGGCGGGATCTCGCCGGTGAGCATCCTGGCCCGCTCGAGGGTGATCAGACCATGCCGCTTGATCGCGATGACTTCGTCGAGCAGGTTCTCGATGCGTGGCCGGGTGTCAACCGCGACCGAGACGAGCGGGAGATCCTCGGAAAGCGTGAGGAGCCGGTCGGTGCGGCGGTGGTGCTTCAGGCCGAAGCCCTCGGCGCCACGGAGCATCACGCTGACCTGGACCTCCTTGCGTCCATACAGATCGAGCAGTGCGTCTGCGACGAACTCATGCTCGGTCCGGTGGCGCTCGCCGAAATACGTGGTGAGCTTCAGGCAGTCGTTGTTCACGGCTGAGCTACGTGGCTCGAGCGGCGGCGCCGAAGATCTTGCGGTAGGAGTCCTCGCCGTAGCTGGTCCGGAGCGGCTCGGCCTCGGACAGCTTGAACGGCCGCGCTCCGTCGGCACCCCGCTCGGCGCGAAGGAACAGCGCGGACTCAAGCCGGCGGCGGTACAACCCGTCGGCCAGATCGAACAGGTGGGTAACGAACAGGACCTTGACGCCTTCGTCGAGAAGCGCGGTCACGACCTCCCGCGCGATCTGCGATCCCTCTCGCTCGTTGGTGGCCGCGAACGACTCGTTGCACAGCAGCATGCAGCCGGCGCCGATGTGGTTCGCGATCTCGCTCATGCGGGCGAGCTCCTCATCGAGCTTTCCGCTCTCCATCGTCTCGTCCTCTTCGCGCTTGTAATGGGTGAACACCCCATCGCAGACGTTCACGCGCAGCGACTCCGCCCCGACGAACATCCCGCATTGGGTCATCAACTGAGCCAAACCAACACTGCGCAAGAAGGTCGACTTGCCGCCCTGGTTGGCGCCGGTGATCATCACCAGCGACTTGTGATCGGCGTCCACATCGTTCCCCACCACGTCCTTCCCAGTCGTCAATGCGAGACATACGTCGTACACCCCACGAGCCGACAGCGCCAGCTCCTCCCGTCCGACCGGAACTGGGAAGACGGTCGGTTGTCCCTGCGCGGCGAGTCGCTCTCTCAGGTTCAGACAGCCGACGTAGAAGCCGATCTCACCACGAAGCATGGTGAAGAAGCTGTGCACGTGGTCCACCGACTGGCTCAGCGCGTTCGCAACCAGGTTCACGCCTCTGTCCTCGAGCTCGCTTAGCACCTTGAACGCGGTCATATCCCGATCGGGGACCGTGAAGCTGTAACCCGAGCGGTCGAACACCCGCCCCAGCAGCCCCTGCTCGCGGGGCCACCGGAGCTTGTAGCCCTTGCCCTTGTTCCCGGCGGCCAGACGCGCGCTCATCAGCATCCCGCCCTTGAACCTGAGCGTCTTCAGGTGGTCTTCGACCAACGTGAAGTATTCCTCGTCAAGCTCCTCGCCGAGCATCGCAAAGAATCGTGTGAACCCCGGGGAGCTGAACCGCGACGCGTGCTCGTCGGCCATCTCGCGCAGCCGCCTCAGAAAGCCCACGAACAGCTCCATCTTTGCCACGGACGTGGACAGGATCGCCCTCGGCGAGTCACGCAGGATGCCCCCCCAGACGCTCCTCTGCGCGTTCAGCGCCTCGCCCGCGAGCCCATAGAGCTCTCGGACGACGGCCGGCTGCTCGAGACAATCGGTCAGGATCTGCTGCCGGTAGATGATCGCCTCGGGATCGCGCAGGCTGAGCAGCAGCGCGCGCTTCGCCACCTCGGACATGAAGCCGTCTCCCGCGCCCATCCCCGCGAACAGCACAGCCAGCTCGAGATCCTGCTCCAGCGCGTCGGAGTTGGCCGGCAGTTCCCCGGCGAGGTCGACATCGCGGTCCCGGTGCATCAGGAATGCCTTCATGTGGCGATCCGGTCCCTCAGCCGTCCGTACGTGAGCCCGTACTTCTCGGCGATCGCCGCGGCATAGGCCAAGCCGTCAGCCGGCTTTCGCACGACCTTGTAGGTGCGTATCGCGGGATCCTCGGGAACCACCGTGCTCATCATGCTGACCGTGCTCTCTGCCAGTGAGGCCAGCTCGTCCACGAACGTCACGAACACACACAGTGCGTCGAGATCGATGACGTGCCGCATCACCTCGGTGCCCACGACCAGGGCGTCCCGTAGCGTGGTCGAACCGAAGCTCTCGTTCATGATCAGCACACTCCCGCCGGTCGCCTGCTCGAGGATTTCGTGGATCCGGAACAGCTCGTCCTCGAACTTGCCCCGCAGTGTCTCGATGTCCTCCTCGCGCTCGAAATGGGTGAAGATCCGGTCGGGCAGGAACAGGCGCGCATCCGTTCCCGGCACCGGAAGACCGAGACTGGCGAGGTAGTGCAACTGCCCGAACATCCGCGCGAACGTCGTCTTGCCACCGTTGTTGGGACCACTGACAACCAGGATCCGTTCGGGATCGCTGAGGTGGAAGTCGTTGCATACCACCGAGCCGTCCGCGACCAGCTTTGCCGCCAACGCCAGATCGAATGCCTCCGTGCCGCGCACGTCCTTCGACCGCGCCGACACTCGAGGGTAGGCGAACGCCAGGCCGTTTTTCTTCAGCGGCTCGATGTACTCGAGATACGCGAGGTAGAACTGCACCTCGCGGTCGAAGCGGTCGATCGTCTCGTCGAGATACTCACCGTGTCGCGAACAGTACTCATCGAGCCTCGAGAACGGCTCTGGAAACAGCCTCGCAACCAGATCGAGGATCTGCGCCTCAACATGGTTCATGTGCGCCGACTCGGTCATCCTGACCCGGTAGTCGGTGACCGCCCCCTCCTTGAACTTCGCGAAGGTGCGCTCGATCTCCTCGCTCATGTCGGGCTCAGCCTCGTAGCGGCTCACCCGAACGCGATTACCTCTGATCTGGACCGCATACGTGATCTCCGCCAGTGCCTCTTCCACGTCGCGTGTTTGGGCGAGCAGCGAGGTGAAAACGTCCGAGACCGTGTAGGCGGTCACGTAGTCGCGTAACCCGACGAATCCGCGCGAGCGCAACTCCAGCTCCGCGAGTCGGTAGGCGAACGCAGTGACCGTGCTGCAATAAACGGAGCAGGCCTCGAGAAACCACCGCCGCTTCTGGCGGACGTAATGGAGCTTGCTCATGAGGTCGAGGTGCTTGCGCCTCCTGCGCATCCCCTCGGCGAACGCGCGCACGGCCTCGAGCACCGGCTCGCTCTCGAGTTCGCTCAGGACGTGATGGCGATAATGAACCGCCTCGACCGAGTGCAGCGGCCAACAGAAGAACGGCGCCAGCCGATACTCCTCGCGACCCGCGGTGAGCGCCGCTACGACCTGATCCAGATGCAGATCCGCAAAGAACTCAGGCACGCTGGCCAACGCGTCGATACTGCCCGCATCGCGGTCGAACAGGATGCTGCGAAATGTGGCCGAGGCGTGAGACCCGCGGCCGTCAGATGAAGTCATCAGCTTCCACCGGTCTGGTTCTCGGTAGAAGCCATCAGCCGCGGCGGCGTTTCAGGAGGCGGGCTTCATCACCTGCCCAGATCATACCTCCCGATCGGTGGCCATTCGGCGCCCCGCCCGGGGGAAGTGGACCGCACGCTCGCGGCGGATTTCAGTTTGGCGAACGTGCGTGGGATACTCCGCCGTGGAGCGATGAGGCTCGCTCAGACTGCGGCCAAGCCGCTGATGGCCTCTACGAGAGCCGGCAATTCTTTCGCGGAGGCGGGACGACGGATGCACAGATCTGAGCTGTACTGTCGCATCGAGACGCCCAAGGGATCGTTCGTCGCCCAGCGCAGGCCCGTCGAGCGCTGGATGCCTTCCCCGGCCGATTGCTGCTACTTCCCCGACACGCTCGATAGCGCAGGACGGCCGCTCGAGGCGATGGTCTGCGCCTCACAACCTGGGGCTCCCGGCACGCGCGTCTCGGTCAAGCCGGTCGCGTTGCTGCGAGTCCACGCTCGCGACAGCTGGGACGAGGTCGTCCTGTGCGTTGCCCTGGACGATCCTCGGCGGGAGGCGATCGACCGTGCGTGCGATCTGCCGCTGCAGCTGCGCAAAGACATCGAGCGATTCCTGAACGCTCGACGCTCGCCCAGCCACGCGGCTCCGCTCGTCGCGTGGTGTTCGCGAGACGAAGCGCTGACGGCGATCGACGCCGCCGCGGCGCGCTGGGCGGCCACCGTGAACGGACACGGCTGACAGACCTGCCCGGACCGGCAAGACTCTGGGGAAACCACGGAATGCAGAGAGCGAGCATCAGGGCACGAGCAGCGATCGCGGCGCTCGCGCTGGGGGGCGTCGCTGTGGTCGTGGCAATCGCGGCTCGTGCGCCGCTCTCGCGGTCGACGCCGGTCGATGCCAGGTCCGTGCAGGCTCCCACGGCCGCGGTGTTCATGGTGATTGCCGGCATCGGCATCGTGATGCTCGGCGCCCTGGCGATACTCGTTTGGTCCGGGCGCCGGCGCAAGGACGACCCGCCCGAGCACGAGTCGCCGCCGATCGAAGTGCACTGGATCTGGAAGATGTTGGCGACCCTCGCGCCGTTTGCGCTGGGGGCCGCGCTTGTCGCGGCCGCTGTGACCGGCTCCAAACGGGCTCAAAACGGGCCGCGGTTTGGCGGCACGTTCGTGCTCGGGGGGTCCGCACCATTGTCCGGCCCACCGAGCGGCGCGACCGGGTTCGTGGTGCCTTCCTGGCTTCCCTGGACAGTGCTCGGGATCGTGGCCGTGGCAGCTTTCGCGGGGGTCGTCGCGCTGTGGTTGAGACGACCTCGGCCCTCGGCGGCGCCTCCGGATGCGCGTGCGACCCGCGCCGCGGTGGACGCCGCGATTGGCGCGCTCGACGCCGAAGCGGATCCGCGCCGGGCCGTGATCGCCGCGTACGGGGCGATGCAGCGGACGCTCGGCGAACACGGCGTAGTCCGTTCGAGCACGGAAGCGCCGCGCGAGTACCTGCAACGGGTCCTGACGGCGAGCCGGGCGAACGACCGCGAGGTGAGAACGCTGACCGGCCTGTTCGAGGAGGCTCGCTATAGCACCCA
>Ga0116216_10001496_pt1 | contig 16217 bp, 10 predicted proteins | sample Sb_taG_11_FD_89696 | JGI IMG/M metagenome (GOLD analysis project Ga0116216, IMG submission 89696) | Peat soil microbial communities from Weissenstadt, Germany - Sb_50d_3_AS metaG | ecosystem: Environmental > Terrestrial > Soil > Wetlands > Peat | place: Germany: Weissenstadt | collected 2010-09-21
AGACGGGGCAAGTCCCGTCTCTACACTAGCTTCTTACTGCCGCTGCATTCAGCGAGGGGACTGGCGCCAGCCACTCGGACGACTTGGCGTGCCGGCCGCTTACCACTTTGTCGAACTCATGTTGCAAGGCGCGAGTGACGGGACCAGCCTGGCCATCGCCGATAACGCGGAAATCAATTTCGCGCAGCGCCACAACTTCCGCCGCCGTGCCGCACACGAAAACTTCGTCGGCAATGTAAAGCTGATCGCGCGAGATAGGCTCCCCGGCCACGGAGTAGCCCAAATCCCGCGCCAGTGTGATCAGGGTGTCGCGGGTAATGCCTTCCAGAATCCCGGCGCGCGGCGTGGTGGAAATGGCCTTATTACGAACTACGAAAAGATTTTCGCCGGTGCACTCGGCCACGTAGCCATCGGGGCCCAGCATGACCGCCTCATCGAAACCGGCGCGGTGCGACTCGGTCTTGGCCAGAATCGAGCTGACGTAATTTCCCGCGACCTTGGCCTTGGTCATCATGATGTTCGGATGCAGCCGCGTGAACGACGCAATATTGGCGCGGATGCCGCGCTCCTTCGCCTCCGTCCCCAGAAAAGCTTTCCACTCCCACACTGCCGCGACGAAGCGCGGCTGACCGGCTTCGACGGTCAGGCTCATCGCGCCGTCCAGGTAAATCATCGGACGGATATAGCATGAGGAAAATTCGTTCGCGGCAATCGTCTGGTGGATGGCGGCCTTCACCTGCTCGGCCGTAACCGGCAGTTCGCGAAAGCCCACGATATGAGCGGAATCCATGAGGCGGTCTACGTGTTCGTCCAGTCGGAACACGGCCGGCCCCTGGTCGGTCGCGTAGCAGCGGATGCCTTCAAACACGCTGAAGCCGTACTGCACGGCGGCGCTCACGAACGGAACTACGCCTTCGCTGGCGGGCCTCAAGGAATCATCAATCCATATGTAACGAGCGGCGCCCATATTCCCCCTGAGAAATCGGTCCAGAATAAAACCGGAATCCTTTAAGATTACCTGCGCTGCCCGGCCGCGGCAAGGCGCAAGAGATGGCCGGCTGCACGCGGCCGGGAGTAATATCCTTCATTGGAATTGGAATTGGGATACGCCTATGAAAAAGAAGAAACTGAAAACGATCACCCGAAAGGGACCTGCCCTTAAAGCATCGGCCCGAAAAACGTCTGCTGCCAGTAAGACGAAGAGGGCGGCGCGCCCAGCGAGTAAGGTCGCGCTTAAAGGCACCGTCATGAAGGGCAAGCCCGTCAAGGCCGAGTTGCGCCACATTCCGTGGAGTTCCGTCGAAGTCGAGGCCCTGAACCCCTTGCTGGGACGCCATTTCGTGGTGGGGCAGAACGTCATGCTGGCTCGCGTCCTGCTCAAGAAGGGATGCCTGGTTCCCGAACACAGCCATCACAACGAGCAGATCACTTACATTCTGGAAGGCGCGCTGAAATTCGGGATCGACGGCAAAGAGATTGTGGTGAATGCGGGCGAGGTCCTTACCATTCCTCCCAACATGCCACACTGGGCCGAGGCGCTGGTGGATACCGTCGACCTCGATATTTTCAATCCGCCCCGCGCCGATTGGATCAATAAGAGCGACGATTATCTGCGGTGAGAAGAAATCTAACCGCAGGGTACGCAGAGATCGCGGAGAAATTCGATGGGCAAAACCAAAAAACGTCGGCGCGCTCTGCGATCTCTGCGGTTAGCTCGTATGATGTACCTGTCCTTTTGCTCTGGTGATAAGGCAAATTGTCGATCGCTCAAAATACGGAAACCACCGCGAAACTCCGCTGCATTGCCTGCGGCGCGACTCCCGATACCGCCGGCCGGGACTTTCGTTGCACCGTTTGTGGCGACCTGCTGGAATTCTTTTTTCCAGAATGGACGGACGGGGCTGAGCCCCGTCACCACACGGACCCTTCTGCGCTGAAGTCTCTCTGGCTCCAACGCCGCACTTCGCGCGATGCGCTTGACCAGAGCGGAGTCTGGCGCTTCCGCGAACTTCTTCCGCACATTCCGAATCTCGAAGAGCATGCCATCACGCTGCGCGAAGGCAACACGCCGCTCTACCATCTGCCACGGTGCGCTCGCGTGGCCGGAGTCGAGGATCTTCACGCGAAACACCAGGGCATGAACCCGACCGCATCGTTCAAAGACACGGGCATGACGTTCGCTGCGTCGTCCGCGCATCAGGGCAAATTTCGCTGGGTGGCTTGCGCCTCGACCGGAAATACATCGGCGTCCATGGCCGCCTATGCCGCGCGCGGCAACATGCATAGCCTGGTGCTGATTCCGGACGGAAAGATTTCATGGGGCAAGCTCTCGCAATCGCTTGACTACGGAGCCCTTACTTGCCAACTCCGCACCGATTTTGACGGATGCGTTCACATCCTCAACGAACTCGTTCGCCAGAAGCCGGTCTATCTGCTGAATTCGGTGAATCCGTATCGTATCGAAGGCCAGAAAACGGCCGCCATCGAACTCATGGAGCAACTCGCGTGGGAGCCTCCAGACCACATCATCGTCCCCGGAGGGAATCTCGGGAACAGTTCGGCGATCGGCAAGGCGCTGGTCGAAATGCGCGAACTCAAACTGATCTCGCGGTTGCCGAAGCTTTCCATCATTCAGGCGCAGGGCGCGAATCCCTTCTACCGCTGCGTGCACGAGTTCGGAGGCAAGAAGCTCGAACCGATGACTGCCGACACGCTTGCGACGGCTATACGCATCGGCAATCCGGCATCGTGGAAGAAAGCGGTGCGCGTTTTGCAGGCAACCGGCGGTGAGGTCGAACAGGTTACGGAAGTCGAAATAGCCGCGGCCAAGGCTGAGATCGGCGCCGATGGCATCGGTTGCGAACCGGCCTCCGCGGTTACGCTGGCTGGACTCAAAAAGCTGCGCCGCAGCGGATTCGTCAAAGCGGAAGAGTCGGTGGTGCTGATTTTGACCGGGCATCTGCTTAAGGACCCCGACTTCACGATTAAGTTCCATCGCGGCGATTTGTTTGCAGGAACTGCGGGCGCGACCGAGGCCGTCCAGGCAAAATATCTGCAGCGTGCGCCGATTGTGCTCGATGCTGACCTGGGGGCCGTGATTGCTGCCCTCGACGCGGCCGAGAGAAATTCGTAGCAGTTCGCCGCAAATTCGTGTATAAAACACAGTTCAAACGTCAACGGCGACCGTTAGGGATTCCGCCTAGGCCCGATCTGGCTAAAGCCTTCCATTTCTGTTGTTTCGGGTCAGGCTTGATGGACTGTGGGGAAATCGGACATCCGCGCCCAGCCACTAAAGGGGCATTGATTTCGAGAGTCTTGCGGCATCCCTAAAGCGATGCCCTGATACGTAGCTCGAGTTTTTCGGCAGGCCGGTTATAGCCGCCGAGGAGTTTGCTCTTTAACCTATGCCTTCACGTCCCACATCCTTAGATCGCTCGCTGCGCCTGGCGCTGCCGGCGACCTCCGCCAATCTGGGCCCCGCATTCGACGCCGCTGCCCTCGCTCTCGATTTCCACCTGCGCGTGCGGGCGGAGCGCGCCCCCGACTTCTTCGTGACCGCCGAAGGCCGCGACGCGTTGACCTGCGCCCGGATGGAGAATCACCTCATCGTCACCACTTACTGCGAGGTGCTTGAGTCGGAGAACCGCAAGATCGCACCCTTGCGCATCCACCTCGAAAATGAGATTCCCATCGGCCGAGGTTGCGGATCGTCCGCCGCCGCCCGTCTGGCGGGCATTGCTCTGGCCGTACACTTCGGACATCTGCGCTGGAAGAATGATCGCATCGTCGGCGAAGCTTCCATGCGCGAGCACCATCCCGATAACGCTTCCGCCTGCTGGATGGGTGCGCTCACCGTGGCTCGCATGGCCAACCAGGTGCAGGCGCAGGTGGTTGAAGTGAAGCCGAAAGGGAAGTGGCCGCTGCTGCTGGCTGTCCCCGATGCTCTGCTGTCGACCGAGCAAGCCCGCCGCGTGCTGCCGTTCCAGTACTCGCGGGCCGATGCCACCACGAACATTCAGAACTCGATGCTGCTGCTCGCGGCCTTCACTCAGGATCGTCCTGACCTGCTCTCATCGGCGCTGGAAGACCGAATCCACCAGCCTTATCGCGCGCCACTCTGTCCGCTGCTTCCCGCGCTTAAGGAACTCACCGGAGAATCCGGCATCCTCGGCGCCGCGCTCAGCGGCGCTGGCCCGTCGGTGCTGGTGTTTCTCGACCCGAACGTTCCAGCGAAAAAGGTGAAGCAGAGAATCGCCGCTCACCTCACCAAACGCCGGCTGACCGCCGAACTCATTCTCACGCAGATCGCCCAGCACGGCGGACGCGACGGAGCCGACTGGCGCAAGCATCATCCCTCAGGAAGAAAATAGGTTCCTACCCACGGCTGGCCGGAGGCACGATCCCGTTCATGCGCAGATATTCCACCATTTGTCCGTAGTGATCGAAACCATGCCACGGGAAGACCGAGCCTAAGCTGAGTCGTGTGGTTTTTGTCTGGCCGAAAGGAGAGGGAATCGGTTCCAGGGCATTCGCATCGGTAACAGTTGCGACGGCCTTGTGGGCATAGGCGAAGGAATCTTTCAGGAACTTGAGGATGTCGGCTTTCGATTTCGCACTCTCCGGACCCTTCTCGCCGTTCGTGTCGACGGGCGGTTTTTCGCCGAGAATGCTGGCCGCAACGATGTAGTTGATGGCGGCAACGTGCTTGACCTGTTCAGCAAATGTTCGAACGCCTTTAAACTCGCCGTTCGTCGGCGCGAATCCGTACTTTTCTTCGGGCATGGCTTCGGCTGCGGGGACAAAATCGCCTTCTACGATTTTGATCCCGCTATCGAGCACCTGGGCCACAGTTTTCTTTTCGTCTTTTGTTGGCGTGGGCGTTTGGGCTTGCGCCAGCCCAAAAGTGCACAAGACTAACATCGCTCCCAGGACGGCAGCGGCAGTGGTCGTTTTCATCTTGCCTCCAAGTAAAATTAAATGTCGCATCAATCTCTCACCACTGCGGGCGTCATGTCCAGTTCACTTGCCGTGATGCGATGCCCGCGCAGCGCGAAGACTCCCAATGCGAGTGCGACCGCGGCCGCGCCCAGCGCGTCCGGAATCCCAATCCTTTTCGCCAGTGCGCCCCACAGAGTGGCTCCCACCGCCATGCCTCCCTGCAACACCAGCAGGTAACATGACAGCGCCCGAGCGCGCACATATGCCGGACACATAGTCTGCGCCGCCACATTCAAACAGGCCAGAATCCCGATCCAGGCCGCGCCCGCCACCAGCATCACCGCACACAACAGGGCAAACGTTTCCGCGCGTCCGGTGGCAAAAGTCATCGCGGCAAAAATCACGATGGCGGCGCCGACCACGCCATCGACCGACAATTTTTCCCGCAACCGCGGAAGCGCCAGCGCTCCCAGCAGCGCTCCCAGCCCAAAGCAGCCGAGCAGCACGCCATATCCCCGCGCCCCAAACGGACGCGCGATGATCGGCAGCAGCGCCAGCATGGCGACCGCCGCCACGCTGAACGTTCCCGTTCGCAGCAGCACAGATTTCGCCAGCCCGCTCTCGCGCACATAGGACAAGCCGTCGCCAATTGCCGACCACACGCGCTGCGTCTTCGGTTGAATTTCAACTGGCCGCTTCCACCGATAGAGAAACAGGATCACGCCCAGGAACGAAAATGCGTTCAGCAGGAACGTTGTGCCGCATCCGACCGCCGCCACAACAATGCCTCCCAATGCCGGTCCCACGGCCCGCGCGACATTAAACCCAGCTGAGTTCAACGCCACTGCCGAAGCATGTTGCTGGGCCGGAACCAACTCCGGCGTAATCGCCTGCCATGCCGGATCGTTCATCACCGCGCCCAGGCCCAGCAGAAACGTAAACAACAGCAGCACCCACGGTCCGACGCAACTGGTCAGGGTCAGGATGCCGAGGGTCGCCGCAGCCAGCACCATCCATCCCTGGGTCAGCAGCAGAAAACGCCGGCGGTCCACCATGTCCGCCAGCGCGCCCGCCGGCAGGATTACCAGGAACACCGGCAGAGCCCCGGCCGCCTGCACCAGTCCAACCATGAACGGATTCAAGGTCATCTGCGTCATCAGCCAGCCGGCGCCTACGTTCTGCATCCAGGTGCCGGTATAGGAAATGACCGAGGCAATCCAAAGCGAGCGAAACAGTGGCTCGCCGAGCGGAGCCCAGGGCGAGATCGAATGCTTGGAAGCGATCGGCTGAGCCATCGGCATTTTAATCATTTCCGCCATAACATCAGTCGTTGGTCGTTCGTCGTTAGTCGTTTGCAATCCAATCGTGTTACGCAGCAGAAATTCTTCGAACGACTACTGATTGGTAACCAGCGACTGCTCCCCAAACGGCCACTCGCTGTTGCGCCATGCTCGGACTGCATAAATCAGAATCCCCACTACCAAAATGACCACCGCGTAGCGAATCTGACGTAGTGCATCCTTGCGCATGACCAACATATAAACAAAACCGGCTGCTGCCAGCAGCGCGGGGAGAGGATACAGCCACATCCGGAACGGTCGCGGCAGTTGAGGTTGTCGGATACGCAGTACGATCAGCCCCACAGCTTGTACCAGGTATTGCAGGACAATACGAATTACCACCAGGGAAGCAATCAAGTCTGCCAGTCGGAGGAAACAAAACAACGCGGCAACGCCGGTCAGGGCCAACAGCGAGACATACGGAAAATGGTGCACCGGATGCACCCGCGCAAATGCCCGAAAATAGTTTCCATCGAGCGCCGCCGCATAGGGCACTCGCGAATACCCCAAGGTCAGGGAAAATACCGACGCGAACGCCGTCCACATCACCAGCACCGAAATGATCGAAGCGGCGCCCTGTCCATACACGCGTTGCATCAGAGTCGAGACGACATACAATTTGCTGTTCGTGGCCCCGGACTGCGCCAGCTCCTGCCAGGGTATGACACCTAAAATGCTGATGTTCATTACTACATATAGACACGCCACGGCCAGAATGGATAGCAACAACGCCCGCGGAATATTCTTCGTGGGTTCCTTGACCTCGTCTCCGAGGAAACAAACGTTGTAGTAACCCCCTATGTCATAGGCGGCGATCAGCATGGCCGAGCCCAGGCCGGCAAAAAAGTTCCACGAAAACGAAAACGCTCCCGCAGGCAGGTCAAATGCCCGATGCGCGTTGAAGTGCGTCAAGCCGGCGAAAATGATCCATCCCATGGTCAGCATCACCCCAGTCCACAGGACCTTGGTCAGCCGCGCGATCGCCGTGATGCGCCGATACAGGAGAAACGCCGTCAATGCGCAGACGCCAATCGCCAGAAACGTAGCCGGCATCGCGACCCAGGTCAGTTGCAGAGTTCCAACCAGAGGAAGATGCAGCGCCCAGGTGCGGGCCGACCAGACCAGTTCCAGGCGCGGCCAGAAAAAAGCCGCATACTGCGAAAGCCCGATCGCGCCCGATGCGATCGAAAGCGGAGCACTGAATGAGAGTTGCCAGATAAACAGAAACGAAACCAGCCGCCCCAGTTTCTGCGGACCGTAAATCTGCAGCAGGTAACGATACGATCCGCCCGACCCCGGCATGGCCGCGCCCAGTTCCGCCCAGACCAGTCCGTCGCAGATTGCCAGAACCGCGCCCAGCACCCAACCCAGCATCGCCTGCGGCCCGCCCATCGCCGAGATAATCAGCGGGATGGTGATGAATGGCCCCACGCCGATCATGTCAATCATGTTCAGCGCAGTAGCGGATCCAAGGCTGATGCCACGAATGAGCTGCGGTTTGGCTTCGGGTTCGCCTTCGAGTGGAATGGTCATGAGATGGGTCGTTGGTCGATGGTCGTTAGTCGTTGGCGAACCGATCCGCGCCGGGCGTCCACAATTCGTCGTTCGCAACTGCTCCCCGAGCGACTAGCGACTAACGACTCCAGTCGACTAACGAGCGCTAATCAAATTCACAAACAACCGCACCGCCCCTGGTACGCCTGCCGGTAACTGCCGGAAGAACGCGTATCCCGTGTAGATATAAATTCCCTTGCCGTAGTGCGCTACAAGGAGGCCGCCCTTTTGCTCGCCTTCGCCTGGATCATGCGATTCGAGCAGCGGCGTGAAACTCGAGTCCCATTGCGACATGAAGTACAGCCCGCGCTCCTGCACCCAACCCTCGAAATCCTTCTGCGTAATTTCGTTCGGAGAATGAAAGATCGGGTTGGCAGGATCGAGAATCGTGACCGGCGCCTCTTCCACAGAAACCCGTGTCCGGCTGAGCGTTGCCGGATACGGTGTGAACTTCCCGGAATTAAAATCGCCAGCCGCCGCGGTGTACCCGAGGGTGTTGTACAGCACAACCAGCCGTCCGCCAGCTTGTACGAAATCAAGCAGCCGCTTGTTGTTGGCAATCACATCTTTCTGCGTGTCGTAAGCCCGAATCCCCAGCACAATTGTCTGATACTGGCTCAAATTCTCCGAACTCAGCTTCTCTGCCGGAATCAGCGTCACATCTATCCCGACTTGCTTGAGCACGGTCGGAATATCATCTCCAGCGCCCATGATGTAGCCGACCTTCAGATCTTTTGGAACCTTCACGTCGACGACGCTGACATGCTGCGTCGCCGGTTGATAGTAGTAGGCGGCGCCCAAGTCTTCGCGGGTCACCAACGTGTAACCTTCGGCGTACTTCCTGCCGCCCGCCTCAAGGACGGCACGAACCTCAGCCCGTCCTTCTTTTAAACTGGCGGGAAAAAGCTTGAACTCAAAATCTTTTTTGTCGCCGCTCTTCGGAAGATGCACCGGCAACTCCCGCGGCTCAGACTTCCAGCCTTCCGGAAGCTCGAGCCGAAGCGTTGCGTCCGGCGCGCCCGGCGCACTGGAACTGACTCCAACTCTCACCGTCAGTTCTTTTCCGTCACTGGCAGGGACCACCTGTTCGCCCGGTTCGAGTGCAACCGAAAACTGCGGGACGATCGCAAGCGGCCGTTCCACGACGCTCCCATTCGCATCCCTGTACTTCACCATGCACGCGGCTGGTGCGGTAGCTCCTGCTTCTCCAAGGTAGGCCACACCCCATAGACGGGGTAGAGGGGAAAAGGGAAGGGTCGAGCTGCGGGTGGAGTCATCGTCATCAATAGTGTTGATGGCATCTACTTCTGGATTCGAGCGATGCCAATAGGGGCGAGTGTAGGGGGCGTCGTCCGGCACGGCCACTTCAAAATGCGCGACGGTTCCGCCTGCGTGGTCATCGGCAACGCGCGTAATCTTCCACTCCTTGGGAGCGGCAAGAAGTTTAATGTTTGTGGTTCCTTTCCAAGGGTGTTCGGATGTTACGGTCGCCGTCACGTGGAACGTCTGCCCGGGAACGGCAAGAAATGCGTGGTCCTGATCGGGGTTGATCTCGTCAACAGTTACATCTACCTTCGCACCCCGAGCGAGCTGACTCGCAAGTCGCAGCAGGGACAGTTCGCTGCCGAGCGAGAACATCAATGAATTCTTGGCCGCAGGTGACAAATCAGGAGAGAGCTTCATTGCTATCCCTGCGATCGTCCCCCCTGCCATATCCAGGGGCTCAACTGCCAGGAATGGATCTTTCTCCGCTGCGACCGCCGCTTCTTCGATGTGTTTCTGTACGGACTCCAGATCGCCTCGCAGCCAAGGCACCTTCTTCTCTTCCTCACCCAGCCGCGCGGCCAGCCCAGGCAGCGTCGTATCGATCCCGTCGAAAAAACTCTGCTCGTGACCATCCTTATTCTTCGGCGATTCCACCACCGAATCCACCAGTTTGTAATAGGTGAACCGGTCGCCCGGCTCAACCGTCCAGCTCCCCGACCCTTGCGAGAGCTGATGCCGCAGTCCCTTCATGGCAAACTGTACGTACGATGTTCCCAAGACCGGATCGACGACTCCCGTGTTCAGCCGCAGCGTGTAATTGGCCGCGTCGCAGCTCGTCGAGAAAAAGCCGCACACATTGCCGATATACAACTTCTTCGGTTGCCAGGGTTCGAGTCCTTCTTTGATTTGCTCCGGAAAGCGATTCGGATCGGCCGCCGCACGAAACGCCTCTCTCGTCAATATCGCCGATGCCTGATGATGCCCGTGCCCATCGCGATCCGTCCCCGAGAACCGCGCTACCAGCACATCCGGACGAAAGGTTCGAATCACCCGCACTATATCCGCCAGCGCGATGTCATGCCCTTGCCACTTCTGAAATGTTTCTTCGGCGGTCTTTGAATATCCGAAGTCAGCCACGCGTGAAAAGCGCTGCTCTACGCCGTAATACCTGTCCGAAGCCAGCACTTCCAGCGTGCGCAGCACACCCAGCACGTCGAACAGATTGCTGCCCAACTTGTTTTGTCCACCTTCACCGCGGTTCAGCGTCATGAGCAACGTCGAGACGCCTTTCCCGCGCGCTTCCAGCGTCAGCATGCCGCCGTCTTCGTCATCCGGATGCGCATCCACTTGCATCAGCCGCGCCGTCGTTTGTAACCGCCGCTGCATCAGCTGCAGCCCCGCCGATCCTGTTTCCTGCGGGAGGGGTTCGTAATAGCGATCGACAGGATGATCATTATGATCGCCGGTCTTCTTGTCCGCTGTCTGGGCAGCCGCGAATAACGCGGTTGAAGCCGCCAGCAGAACCAGCAGCAGCGCCGTCGCGAGCCTATTACGCACCCATCCAAGCCCGATTTTCCTTCGCATTGCAAACATTCCCATCTGATGGATTTTCCTCAATGAAAGGAGCAAATATATTCTCAGTCAACGCTCAATTCTCTAGATTTTGTCATTCCGAGCCAAGCGAGGGATCTGCATTTTGCGGCGGACTGTAGATCCCTCCCCTTCGGCTCCGCTCAGGGTCGGAATGACAATTTCATTAAAGGTGTCGCTTGTGCCAGTGAAGCAAACTCTCCCCACCCCTTAGCGCCCCATCCCCTGCACCGCCGCGAACTTCTGCTGGCATTCCGCCGCCGCTTGCACAATCTGATGGAACTCCGCATCGCTGCGCACCCCCGCCAGCAGCGGATCCGATTGCAGCCCCTGGCGCGCGCAATAATTCCCGGCCACGGCCTTGCGCAGGAACGCGAAGGCAATCACCTTTTCGCCGCAAGCCGCCAGCAACGTACCCTGGTGATACTTCATTTCGGGATTCTGTCTCGCTAACAATTCGCTTTCTGCCTGCTCTGCCATCCGATGGATATCCGCTGCCGGGGCCTTGGCCAGGCATGCCTCCACCAGTCCTCGCATCCACATGGGATTGTCCGTCATTTGCGGCGCGGCTTCCTGGGCTTCCAGCATCTTCCCCTCCCGCATCAGCACTGAAACTCGCACTGAATTTGACCATTCCGAACCCGCATCCTGTTCAAGAAACTGCATGGCACGCGCCGTTTTTCCGGCCTCCGCAAAAGCAAGGGCGCAGGTTCGCCAGTTAAAATTCGCATCGATCGCCAAAGCCTTGTCGCACTCGCTCTGCGCCTCGTCCAGCCGCCCGGCATAGCGCAGTACGTACGCCAGCGAAAAATGCGCGTACGCGGCATCCGGACGCTTCTGCACCAATGCCCGCGCGTCGTCATAAGCCCGGTCGAGCTTTCCGCCCTCGGCTTCCTGCGCCGCCAGTAGTCCAGCTGCGCCGACACGTCCTGGTTCCAGCGCGAGCGCTCTACGGTACGCCGCGTTCGAGCGCTGATATCCCGCCTCGCCTCCGTCCGCGTAAATTGCGTCGAAGTAATACCGCCGACCCAGCACCTCCCACGCCGGCGCGTAATTCGGATCCAGGCTCACCACCTTTTCCAGTACCGCGATCGCATCTTTATTGGATTTGACTTCGTGCGGAATGGCCAGCGTTCGCAGATACATGTCATACGCTTCGCGATTCGCCGGGGCGCTGCCCGCTTCCACCGCCCCGCGGGCGATGCCCAAGGCCGGCACCAGTTCCTGCCGAACTTCTTTCGCCATCTGGTTACGCAGAGCGATCAAGTTATCGACCGGCGCGGTCAGCGTGCCGGTCCAGATCACCCTGTTCTCTTTCACCTCCACCGCTTCCAGCGTCACCATCACCATCTTGTCTTTGCGCAGAAAGTGTCCCGACACCACCGTGCCTACGCCCAACTCGCGCCCCGCCTTGGTCGGGTCCACTTCTCCAGCGTACTTCTGCGTTGACATCGAGGGCCGGATTTCCAGCGAATGCGCATAAGTCAACGCGTTCGCAATCTCATCCGCGAGCGCAAACCGCAGAAACTCGCTCTCCTTATCATTAGTAACGTTCTGCAAGGGCAGTACCGCGATCGTCTTGGTCATCGCCTGCACGGCCGGCACCCTGTGTTTAAGCAACCATGCTCCCAGCGCCGCTACCACCGTGAGCAGGACCGCGGCTAGTCCAATAGCGAGCCAGTTCATCTTCAATTTCGGCTTCTGAAACGTCTTCGACGCGACGGGGAGACCAGTCCCCTGACGAAGTCCGCTGCGCAGGGCTGGGACCGTTCCTGTTTTTGTCCTTGTCTTTGTTATTAGCCGCACCAGGTCGGCTTTCATCTCCGTCGCGTTTTTGTAGCGCTGGTCGCGGTCTTTCTCCATTGCCTTGCCGATGATGGCTTCGAGTTCGGGCGGCACGGATGGATTAATCGACCGCGGCGATACCGGCTTCCCATTGATTACCGCATGCAGCGTCATCACCACGTTCGTTCCGGTGAACGGCTTCTTGCCGGTCGCCATCTCGAACAGCACCACGCCAAATGAAAATATGTCGCTGCGCACGTCCAGGTCTTCCGACCGCGCCTGTTCCGGCGACATATACACCGCCGTCCCTGGAATCACTCCCACCTGGGTCAGCGAATCCTCAAGCGACGAGTCCGTCGTCGTGCCCACGCTCCCATCCTTGGCCAGTTTCGCGAGCCCAAAGTCCAGAATCTTCACCTGCCCATTCGGGGTCAGAAAGATATTTGCCGGCTTGATGTCGCGATGCACGATCCCCTTGGCATGCGAGGCCGCCAGCGCATCCAACACCTGCACTGCAATCTCCAGCAGATCGTCGAGGTCCATGGCCTTGCCATGAATCCGCTGCTTCAGGCTCTCGCCCTCCAGCTTCTCCATGACGATGAATGGCTGCCCAGCGTTGTCCTCAATGTGATGGATGGTGCAGATGTTGGGATGGTTGAGCTGCGACGCCGCCCGCGCCTCGCGAGTAAAGCGCTGCAAAGCGCGTTGATCCTTCGCCAAATGATCGGGAATGAACTTCAGAGCGACGTGCCGGCCCAGGCGGAGGTCCTCCGCCTCATAAACAATTCCCATCCCGCCGCCGCCCAGCTTCGACAGGATGCGGTAATGGGAGAAAGTTTGGCCGATCATGTCCATGTTCGTGTGGCGCGGGCGCCCTCGCCCACGGTTGTTGCCTTTGATTCTAATTGCAGAGCAGAGCTGGGTCCCCGCCCGCGAAGGCGTAATGGTAGGCTGTCAGCGCGGTCGGGTCAACCGAGATTGGAAGGTAAGTTCGCGGCCCGATTCGATAATAGAGGTCGCCCGCTCATTCGCGGTTTGTGCGAATGAGTGGGAAGCGGAGCGCTTAATCTTTGGACGGCAGCATGCGTCCCGTGCGCACGTAACGGTCATGCCACCCCAGACTCTCGTGCAGCAGGTGAGGCGTGTGCTTGCCGAAGGACAGGCGTTCCGCGCGCTCCTGGTAATCGCGCAACAAAGAACGATAATCAGGGTGCGCACATTTTTCGATGATGAGCTTGGCTCGTTGTCGCGGCGACAAGCCCCGCAGGTCGGCGAGACCCTGTTCGGTTACGATCACACCGACGTCGTGTTCGGTGTGGTCGACGTGCGACACCATCGGGACGATGGTGGTGATGGACCCTTTCTGCGCCGTGGACGGAGCCATGAAGATTGCCAGGTATCCATTGCGCGCAAAATCGCCCGAACCGCCGATGCCGTTCTGAATCCGCGACCCCATGACGTGGGTGGAATTCACGTTGCCGTAGATATCAGCTTCAATCATGCCATTCATGCCGATCACGCCCAGTCGGCGGATGATTTCCGAATGGTTGGAGATTTCCTGCGGCCGAAGAACGATCCGATCGCGGACGCTGGCCATCTCCGTGTTGACCTGCGTCAGCATTTGCGGGCTGAGAGAAAACGCGGTGGCCGACGCGCACGTCAGCTTGCCACTGCGCAAGAGCTCGATCATGCCGTCCTGAATGACTTCTGTGTATGAGGTCAGATTTTCAAACTTCCCTTCCAGCAGGCCGAGCAGTACGGCGTTGGCAATGTTCCCCACGCCCGACTGCAGCGGCAGCAGCGAAGGGGGAACGCGCCCAGACTTCACTTCCCGCTCGAAAAATTCCAGAATGTGACCCGCAATGCGGCGCGAGCTGTCGTCGGGCGCTTTGAAGGCGCTATTGCGGTCGGGAGAATCGGTGAGCACCACGGCAGCGACCTTCTCCGGGTCGACGTGAAGATAAGGAGTGCCAATCCTTTGCCCGGGATGCACCAGCGGAATCGGCTGCCGGTTCGGCGGCGGTTGCATTCCGTAATAAATGTCGTGCATGCCCTCAAGTTCAGCGGGCTGCCACGCGTTCACTTCGAGAATGATCTTCTCCGCCTGGTCGATCCACGTCCGATTGTTGCCCACCGAGGAACTGGGAACCAGCCGCCCATCTTCGAGAATCGCGGTGACCTCGACGAGCGCCCAGTCCATTTTGCCCAGGAACCCGTATTCGACATATTGGGCTACGTGGCCGAGGTGGATGTCCATGTACTCCATCTCGCCGGCGTTGATTCTCTTGCGCGTCTCGGGATCCGACTGATAGGGCAGCCGCAGCTGGATGCCGCCGGCCATGGCCAGCGCGCCGTCCAGCTCGGGCCCGGTGGAAGCGCCGGTGAAGATGCTGACCTGCGCCTTCTGACCACGCAGGTTAGCGTCCGAGATGCGGCGCGCCAATGCCAGCGGCACGGCCTTCGGATAACCGGCGCCGGTGAATCCGCTCATGCCGATGCGAGTGTTGAAGTTGATCAGCGCCGCCACTTCGTCGGCGCTCATGATGCGGGATGACAGGCTGGAATTCAGAACGCGAGAACTGACAGGAGTTAGGGTGCCCATAAGCTTAAAGGTAAGGTGCGCTACCCAGGCTCACTGTGATACCCGTCACGCCAGTAGGTGACCACTTGGCGCGACGGGTGCCCCACTCATTCGCGTCTTTTGCGAATGAGTGGGAACGTAGAATGCGATGAATTATCCACTAACAGCGCCGCCGATGATCCAACCCATTTCATATTCTTGTTCTGGTCCACGCCCATCATCAGACCGCGCCCCATGCGCACGATGGTCAGCACCGGCACGAGCTGGTCGAGCCACACATACATGATCCGCAACTCGACCTTGGTCGCTCCGTGCGGAGTCTCCACCACCGGCGTGAAACTCATCCGCTCCTGCAAAATGTATTCCCCGCGCTTCGCCGCCGGAATTGCGTCGATGTCCGCGCGCGACGGTGCGATCACCACGCCTAATCCGGCGAACGAATACAGCGGCTTGAGCACAAAATTCTCCAGATCCGCCGCCACTTCCTTGAGCTGGTCCAGAAACCATGTCCGCGGCACAGACGGGTGCTTCAAATAAGGAATCGAGTATTTGCTCATCCGGAAATACCAGTTCGGATGCCCCGCCCACTCCACATCGAGGTCATCCCGAAAATCAAACGGCGCGGCCACGCCCTTGCGTTCCAGTTCGTCCACGATGGTGCGGTTATAAATCCGCTTAATCGGAATCCGCTTGCCGCCCTCTTCATAAAACAGTCGCCGCCGGTCTTGCTGAATCTTGGTGATGCAGACGGTGCGAATCCCGAGCAGCTTCTCGGTCAACAGAAAATCCGGACGCGTTTTCTGCTCCTCCGGATGCACTTCCATCAACACCACATGCGCCGGATCGTGGCCCGCGACAATCGCGTCCTGCAGAAGACGCTTGTAAGAAGCCGAGTCCAGCCCACTTAGAAAGTAGCGAAGTGTGGGCTCGAGTCCAAACACGTCGATGTAAGCCTGCGACAACACCGGCTGATAGGCGTAAAGGGATGGGAAGGCTTGTAACTCGACCAGTTTCGGCTGTAACTCGCCCGCCGAATCCCGCACCAGCCCGAAGTCGACCTGAATAAACATCGGATGCGGCGCTTCATTCGGCACGCGAAACTTCCCGGCAATCGAAGCGTCGGAGCGCGCCCGATACTCCGGATTCTCCACCAGTTGCCGGAT
>Ga0116216_10001499_pt1 | contig 16195 bp, 9 predicted proteins | sample Sb_taG_11_FD_89696 | JGI IMG/M metagenome (GOLD analysis project Ga0116216, IMG submission 89696) | Peat soil microbial communities from Weissenstadt, Germany - Sb_50d_3_AS metaG | ecosystem: Environmental > Terrestrial > Soil > Wetlands > Peat | place: Germany: Weissenstadt | collected 2010-09-21
CCGACAGGTTGGCCGCTGGTAGTTGGGCTGGGTTGGTAAAGTTTAGGCGGCAAAAAGCCCACTGTCTTCCCAGCCTCTTGGAGCCGCGCGATCAGTGAGGCCCAAAGAGGCGTCGCCGCACTGGTCCCACCGGAGATCTGCGCGACCGACGTTGACGGATCGCTCTGATCAGGGGCGAAGAGAAGATAACCGGTGCTTCCCGCCGCGTTTGCCGCCACGTCGGGGACGATCCTCCCATCGATAGAACCCGGATTGACTGAGGAAATGCTGATGTTTTGCCATGACGGCCGGGGGTTTTTCGCGCTCACGCCTCCACCACCGCTCCCTCCGCCATCGCGCCTCAAGCCGTCGCCGTCGAACCAGAGAACTTCGTCGCGCGTGGCTTTCGTAAGAGCCGTGCCACCGACCGAGAGGACGTAGGGGCTGCCCGCGGGAAAGTCGAGGTGGGCCATGTGATCAACAGGCACCTGGTCGTCCGATCCATCATCGCCGCTCGACACGCAGACGGTGATTCCCGCGTTTGCCAAACCCTTCAAGGCGTCGTTGATGTTATCGATCGCGTCCTGGGTCCAGATATCCGTCCCCTCCGCAAGTCCGTAGCTGATCGACACGACGGACGGAGCCGCGGGGTCCGACACGGTGGCGTCGATGTTGGCGATCCAGCCATTTTCGCTCCATGGGCTGAAAAGAACGACAATCGTCGCATTCGGGCAGACTGCGGCAACGATTTCGATATCAAGCATCACTTCGCCGATTGCGTCGGGGTCGTCCTGGTCAGATTGAGCGATCGGCTGGATGTTCCGGACAACCACATTGGGAGTTGCCGTCGAAAGCCCAACCAAGGAGAGGAAAGAACTTAAATCGTTTGGGAGGAATTGGCCACCGAACTCCAGGATCGCGATTGTCTGGCCGGTGCCGTTGCCCGCCGGGAACTGATACGCGTCGGCGAGTTCTTGGGGAGTGAACCAGGCACGCGAACTTGCGGGCGGAAGGCTGCTTGGCGCCTTCCCATGACGGGGCCGCTTATGCTTTACCATAGGCCGCGTGTCGAGCCCGAAAACGCCGGTGACGATGCCGTCCAGCTCCGCCGGAATGTGAACGTGGCCCACGCGACCACGGTAGACTCTATTGTCATGCCTGACCCGTGAGAGCTTGACAGCGAATGCTTTCTCCATTGCACTGACGGGGCCGGAGACTTGTACGGAATGCGTCGCTTCACTCTTTGACACCACGGTCAATCCGAATCCGGTTAGGGCTTTCTCCACGGATTCAAGGTCTTTGGTATTGGCACCGTAGTTGGCGACTAAGTCGGCTCGACTGATTGGCTTGCTGGAATCCGGCTCGGGGAGTTCCGCCTTGCGCCGAACCTTGACTGTGACCTCGCACAACTCCTTGGGATCGCTGTTGCCGATCACCACCGAACCGGCACGATGGAATCGTTCCGATCCTTTGAGCAAAACATGGGTCGCGCCGGAATGTGACTTTGCCATCGATTAACCCTTCCCGAACAAGAGCCGAACACTGTTGGCCGCACTTCTTTCAGAACAGCCTGAAGGACTGCTTGCCGGAAACCTTCCGCTTTTACTGCATTGATTTGAAATTCGCTGATACGCCTGAGAATGTTCTATCAGCTTTCAATGGCAGGTGCAATGGGCAAGTCTTTCAATGGCGGGTGCAATGGGCAAGGCGGCCAGCAAAGGAATGCGGCTATTACTACTGCCGACTGGAAGGCATAATTCTCATTCGGCCAGTAAAGAAAACCGGATCATCCGGAGGAAGCGTACAGGGACTTTCTCGCCCTAGCCGCTGAGCCTGGTGGACAGAGTGGACTGTTTGCTCCTCAACGTCGGCGAGTAGCTCGGCAGCAACCTTAACGCAATACGTGAGTTGCGACCCTCTTACTATCGTTACGTCCACTGGTGAAACTGTCCGCGCCTGTCCGCCGCATCTGAGAAAGTCCCCATACAGACCTTTTCGTCGAGATCCACCCCCAAGCTACGGCGGCTCCTCGACGGGGATTCCGGCGCCCACATTTTGTGCCTGGCCTATTCCGAACTATGTCTTGTGGGCCCGGCCCACCTTCTTTATCCTGGTGCGATTCACGTTTCTTCCGTGGATCTCTCCGAGGGGATCTTCGTCCAGTCTTTCATCTTGAGTGTGTAACCGTCAACAACGCCGTCACAGGTGATCGTCTCTCCCACGAGGCTATCTAGCACCGGGTCGCGGAAGGCGTTGCCGCCGTGCCGGCGCAAGACGTAATCGCCGGAATCGGTGGAGAGCATGACCGCATCGTGCTCGCTCTTGCTCCCGGCGGCGAACCGTCGCTTGATGACCTGGCCCTGGTACTTCATGGCCGAATCCCCCCTCCTCGGTAACGAGCTTTCAGGTCCGTCGAGGTCAGGCCGGTCTGGGCCCGGCACTGGCAGCCGGCACCAGTCCTGCTGTTCCCCTAAATCTGATTATCGATCAGGGGTCAACGGCTGAAAAGGTGCTTCAGGATATATGTCCCGTCGACCTCGATGGCGACCAAGGCATGATGTTGCAAAGTCGGCGACGGATTCTTCGCCGTCTCCTTCCTCTCCATTTTGACATGCGCGACGTGGAACGAGACCGGGCTGGACAGAGGCGGGGCCATCGCCTTCGCACGAGTCTTTGCGGCTGCTCGGCCGGCGCGCACAGGAACGCCGACGGAGTACGAGTGGAAGGTCGGCTTCGCCCCGCCGATCTCCTTGAACGCGTCGAGCATGGCACGCTTGAGCTTGGTCGGGAACTCGCCCTCGATCCGATGAACAACCCGGGTCGCTGAGCCGATAGCGCGGCCGAGTTCTCCGAGCCGGTATCGCCTCAAGGACCGGCTCGCTCCGAAGATATCGGGCCCGACCGCGAGGGAGGGGACCATGGCAGGCATGGCCTTGCCCTTCCTCGGCGATGCCTCCGCGATGAGCTTCGCCGCGTGCGCGCTGACAACGGGATGAACCGACGGGTCGCCGAGCAGGTTGAACTGGCCGAGCGTCTTCGTGTTATAGGGGTCGAGGGGCGAACGCGCTGAGATGAAATCGAGGCGAGCCTGGAGTGCGGCGCGACCGGTCGAGGAGCCCTCCCGGATGTGCTTGATGAAGAACTGGCAGATCAGGTCGGCGGAATCGTTCTGGTCCGAGGGTCCGTAAGCGATCGTCGAGCTGCCGAAAAACGCGTAGGCCTTCTCGGCGAGGTAGGTGGTGCAGATCGATTTCGGCCCGTTTACCGCGTTCGCGGGATCCCAGAGCTGCGCGCCGTAACAGCACTCGGCGGAGATGACGGTCCCCTCGGTAATTTTCCCCAGCAGGTGTGAGGCGTTGAGGGCGACCGGAAACTCCTCCCCATGCTGGCCGTAGAAGCGGTCATCGTTCGAGGCACCGTGGCAGTTGATGAAGTGGGACCACCGCCCGATCAGATTGGCGGGCCAAACCCCGTCCGGGCCGTCTGGAGGAGAGACCTGCAACTCAGACGATGCCCCGAAGGCTGCCTGAAGACTCATCGCGGTCGACGCTTTCCAGACTTCGGCGCTGATCCCAAGGTAATCATTGTAGGTGTCGACTGGCCGGCCCTGGTACGCGGCCGCGGTCCTGAGCAGGCCGACGAGGACGTCGGGGTCGTCCCCCCCGGTCACGTCCGGTAGCCGTCCCACAACCCGCGTCGGGCCGGTAAAGTCGCCGATCGACGTGCTGTATGGAGCATCACACGCGTAGGGTAGGTCGCCGGGCGCGAGCGGGTCGCCGTCGTCGCTGACGGGGTTGACGAGGTCTTGGTGGGGGATGACGTCGAGAGCGCCGAGGATCATCAGGTAGTCGGGCATAATCGCTTTGAACACGCCATCGATCGTGGTCTTGTTCTGCTTTGGGTTCGTGGCGTCGGTGACCGCCTTCGCCTTCAGCTTACCCATCGCGTCGGCGTCGTCGACCGCAACCAGTATGGTCCAGAGCCCCCGCCCCTTGTCGGCGGTGATGAGTTGCTTGACGGCAGCGTTGATCTTGGTGAGACCCTGGGCGCCATACTTGCTCTTCAAGGCCGAGACGTTCGTCACGATCACCTTATCGGCATTGCCAGCCATGATTAGCTCCCTTGCCTGCTGCTTAAGGTTGCCCTGGTCCGCCTCGCTTCCACCTTGGTCACAACCCGGTACTCCTCCAGCGAGGACTCGTGCTCGACCAGAGCGGTTTCGGCATAATGCCACCGGCAGCGGCGGAGGCATGGCAGCCCGCCCTCGAAGTCTTGGTCCAGGTAGCGTTGGACGGTGCGTCGGGAGACATCAGCGCAGGTGGCGATCTCGTGGTGGCTCAGGCCGTGGCTCTTGAGCCAGAGTACTTCCATCTTGCGCTGGACGTGGGGGTCGAGATGATGGTATCGGTCGTGGGCGAGGGCCCGCCGGTTGTCCGCAGTGAAGGTGATCGTCCACATGACGGGACCCCACGATGCTGTTCTTAGGTCGCTCCCAGTCGGTAGCCTATACCCTATTACCCACGCACGGCGGCCGCCAATTGTGTCAGATCCGGCCGCCCTCAGTATATCCCGCCGTTGCAGACCGGCCATCAGTGCCGCTCTGACGGGTAAGTTGGTTGAGTACCGCATCATCGAGGCTCCTCGCACGAGTAGAAAGCGGGAACGAGCCATCTAAAGCTATTCTAATCATAAAGAAGCACGGTTGCAAGCAAAATCGCAGAGCAGAAACGATCAGAGACGATGGCGACATGAAACGAAGTCGGGCACGTTGTTCTCCCCGAGGCTCTCACGAAAAAAGCCCCCCGCAGGCGAGGCGCGGGGGGCTTCAATACCGGGCGGAGCTCGGGGACGGTGCGCTTCTCGCTCAATGGTTGAGTAGGCACGAGAGTATTGACCGTCTCGGTTTTTGCGGCGGGGACGCGGCTGCATTCGGTACGATCGTGGACGGGGTCGTGACAATCACGGGCGCGATCAACGACGGAGTAGTCTGCGTCGCAGGTGGTGCCGTGGTTGTCGTGGCGGGTGCAGCCGCCGAGGGAGTGGCCGAGTTGTCACTGGTCGCCGGCTGCGGGGAGGGTGTCCCAGCATTGGACAACGCCTGAAGGAGCCCTACCGGAGGAGTCAGGCGGGCCGCACCGAGCCCCGGGATCGGGGCCAGGTTAGTGGCCAGCTGATTCGCGCCGTGCTTGGGAGCTGCTGGGGCCCGTCGAGGTGCGTTTGACGGTGCGGCGGGGGCGGCGGGGACGGCGGAGGCCGCTACCCCCGCTGCAGGCGCTGCACCCGCCGGGACCGCCCCGATGAGAGTGGGCGCGATCTTGAGCTGATTGGAGAAGCTCTGGTCAGGCACCTTCGCCTGAGCTAAGAAACTATCCGAAAACGCTCTCAAGTCCTGGATTTTACGGGGTTACACCCCGTTTTCGGATAGTTACTAAGTGGGAAGTCTGGGGAAAGCAAATTCCCTTGCCAGTGAGAATCCTCTGCCCCAAATGCGGTTGCGTGGCCTGGACTTGACCAGCCAAGTCGCCTCTTGCGCCTCATTCCCCCTGTCTGTCCCCATCGATGGTGCCTGGCCTGACCGGTTTAAAGACCAGATCGAGGGCATCAGTCGTGAGATCTAGGACACCGTCTTCTACCTGGAACACAAGTGATCGGTGCAAAGAAATGCTGATGGACGCCGTCTCGCACGATCAGGTCCGTTGCCCGAACTGCCGTGCGCTTCAGGACTCGTCGGACCAGTGCCGGCGCTGCCGGCGGGACCTGAGGCTCCTCCGCGCCGCTTGCTCGACCCATCAGCAACACCGCCGCAACCGCATCCTCCACCTCGAGGCCGGCGAGCTGGAGATCGCCTTGGGCCACGCCCTGCGCTGCCACGACCTTCACCCCGGCCCCGATTCCCTCCGCCTCCTCTCCCTCTGCGCCCTGGCCCGGCAAGAATGGCAGACTGCGCTGGAGCTGGTTGTAATGGCGGATCGATAGAACGGCTCCACATCGAAGGACTTGGCTTCAAGAACCTGGCCGCGCGACTTCGGCCAGGACGCGTTCCACGTCCATGAATGGTTCCATGCCGATGGTGCTAAAGCGGACCTTCCCCTGACGATCGAGGACGAATGTGCCGTGAAGGGGGGAGTCGCTGGCGTCGATGCAGCCGTATCGCTTGAACGCCTCACGCGTGGCGTCGGCCAGCAGCAGGAAGGGGAACGACTCCTCCGCGGGAGCAGGTCCCCGGGCCCTGGGCAGTCCCTCCGCGCCGGTGCTGCTGACGGCTACCAGGTTCGCCCCCGAAGCCGCAAAGCGGTCGCGGAGACGCGCGAAGGAGTTCAATTGCCTATTGCAGTGGATGCAGGCTTTGCCCCGCAAGAAGATCAAGACGGTCGGTTTCTCGACCAGTTCGGCCAGGCGGTGGACCTTTCCGGTCGCGTCGGGCAGCGAGAAATCAGGCGCGGCAGACATCGCCGGCGTCGATTCAACTCTCCTCTTCTCTCCAGCGTCGGGCCCGGGGGGGCTGGCCGGGTGAATCCGGACATTCATCATCATGCCCTGGTCTTCGTGGTCCACGATGTGGCAGTGGAGCACCGTATCGCCTGGAAAATCGCGGAACCGCATCCGGACGACCTCGCCGGCTCCCGAACTCGGGGCCATGAGGGTGTCGCGCCAGATCAGGTCGACCAATTGCCGAGCCGCCGGCGCGAAGCAAAGCCCCTGAGAACCTGGCGCACAGGTCTGGTCAATCTTGAGGCCGTCCAAGCCGGAGAGGAACGGGCAGACGACCACGCTGTTCTGCACGAATTCGATCCGGTAACCATCCGCCACCTTCGGGTTCAAGGCCGTCAAGAGGTCCCGGGCAAGGTCAGCCAGGGTCGTCTTCTCGGTTACCGCAGTCTTGCTGCCGAAGGCGTCGCCCGAGGGAAGGGTCCCCGTGAACGCGACGGTGTCCGTCACGTTGAACCCGAGTTGAGTAAGCAGCGTCTGCCTGTTGATCGAGATGCCCGGGGGCATTCCCTGGAGAAGAAGCGCCTGACTATAAACATAGTGAAGGAAAGGATTGACGTGAATGTGAAACGGATGGCCTGCGTTGTTACTCGACCCCGAATCCGACTTGAGTAGCCACTCTTCGGCTGTTCCGAGCTTGACGTGTCGATCGATCCGGTCCATCGCGTATTCATTGCCGTTGATGGTGAACCGCGACGGGTGAGCCGCGGGGAAATTGAAGCGAAGCGCCCACCGCCTGCCATCGATCTCGGTGTCGGAGATGGCGCCACGAAACTCTACAGGCACGCACCCTGCCAGGGCCCCGTCATCGGGCAGATTCATGTCTTTCTTTGCATCGTCGAGCTGAATCGAGGCGATCCGCTGTGCTGTCGTGTCGCCGCCATTCAAGGTCACCGGCGCCGGTGCAACCTCGCTCCAGAGCTCCAGCTTGCTGTCCTTGGGAAGGTCTGTCGGAGCCTTGAAGAGCACGTCGCTTCGATAGGCGGGATAAAGGTAGCGCTGGTAGGTCTTGACGGCACGACCTCGGGGAACCCCATCGACTGCGATCTCATGGAAGGGAACCTGCTGGATCTTGCCATCCTTGTCGGTTTGCCGAACGACGATGTTGATGACCTCGTCGATTCCCGCGTGCACGAACCGCCACCGCTGGATCTCTCCCGGGTGCATCGAGATGGTCCGACACTGAGGATTCTGACCGTCGACCACGAGCCATTCGGTCTGATTGGCAGATGGGGGAATCGGGGGGTCATCGGCGCAAGGGTCGACAGAGGAGGTGGCTTTTGGCGCCCCCTTCTTCTCCGCGGCCGCTCGTTGCCGCTGGTGCTCTCCACGCAGGACTCGCAGGGATTTCTGAGGAACCACGGCCCCGGCGTTGGCCGCGTTGGCACTCTTGATTTTGTCGTAGATGTCTCCCGGCGAAACCGACAGCACATTTCCTGCTGCCGTGCCGTGGATCTGCTGCAAGACGAAGAGCCGTTCCGCGGGTTTGTCAGCACCCTTCCAGAGCGTCTCACCGTCGCCGTCGACGATCAGGGCTCCGGCCATCCCGCTTGTGAGTTGCAGTGCAACCGAACCATGGCGATGGGGGTGATACCAAAAGGTGCCACGAGGATGGTTCTGGGGAATGCGGTATTCGTACTGATGATGCTCGCCGGGCAGGATATTCACGAAGACGTTATCCGCCCTGCCGGACGGCGAAATGTGGAGACCGTGCGTGTGCAGATTCGTGATATAGAACTCCTGGGGATAATCTTCGGGGGCGTCCTGAGGGTCGCCGGGAAGAAGGCTGGGATCGAAGCAATTCTTGATGCGAATTCTCAGGAGGTCGCCCGGCTTGACCCGAAGCGTCGGACCCACGAGGCAATTGTCGTCGGCCTTTGGCTGCACGTCCTTGCCGTTGGCCCTGCGCAGTACATACACGGGGGAACGGAGACTGTACTGAGTACCGGCGGCCGGAAAGGGCTGCGTCTTTACCACCGCGTCAAGCTCGACGTCGCAAATTCCATTGGCGGAGCACACCTCGACCGGATTGCTCAGCTCATCGGCCCGGGCCTCTCCGAGGAGAATCAGGGCCCCTACTGCCAACAACAAGATCATATCTTGCATTTTACCTACTCGCATGAATCACTCCTCGGTGGGGTCGGATACGACTGCTCGTTGATACACAATTGAGACACTGCGATTGACCAATCTGGACACGGGAATAGCCTTCCCATGACCAACGACCTCGTGAAACGACTTGATCATAAGTACGCTGTCCGCAGATAGATCGCGCGGCGAAAGAGTCTCTCGGGGATGAAGCGCGGAGCAGATATCAGACGCATCAATCTAATGCTGAGCGTGGACTGCTTTCGAAATCGACATCCCGCTTCCCGCCGTCGGCTCCATTCCAAGGTCGAAGGAACTTGAACAAGTTGAAATCGAAAACATCTCTAAGTCAGAAGCGATACAATTGAAAGGGTGTACTGTAGCGTCACATACAAGGCAAGACAAGGGGCAACTCTCGAACTCAGCACTCACCATCTCTGGCGAGCCAGGTCATGATGGGAAACATGATTCCCTTCGCGAATCGCCAGCTCCCCCGGTGAGTTTCCTCGCTGGTCTAGATATCCGCCTAGGCCCGTGGATCCCGAAAAGAAAACAGCGGCCTCCCCCAATCGGGGCGATCAACAGCGTCAATGCACTCGGAATACCCGTGAGAGACAATTAAGTGAGAAGTGCTTCCCCCGCCATCCGGGTGTTCTTGGCATGGCTCTCCCCTCAATGGGTTGATCATCCGAGATTCGAGAATCCCGAGCCCAGCGCTCGAGGAAAACGACCGTCACGAATGGTCCAGTGCAGCTTCATTACCTGACGCGACCCAGATCGAAATTACCTGACGCGACCCAGTTCGAACGACCCGATACGTAGAGTTTACTCCGATTTGTAGAAATCGCTTGACTATCGTTTTCAAATTGGCAAAATACAAAGACTAAGCGGTTTACAGCGACATTTCTGCATGCTTATCAAGAGACTTCCGGGAAACACACCATGCAAGCACTGATCGGTCGTGGTCTGTCAAAGATGCTCGTCAGCAGCGTCCTCTCGTGTGGTGCCGTGCTCATCTGGACGGTCTTCACGCCCCCACCGCTGTACGGGCAACAGCCTGCGGCGGCGGCAGCTCCGGCCGCAGCGGCAGCAGATCCGGCCGCAGCGACAGCCGCGCCACCCACACCGAAACCAACACCGGCCCCCTCCTACCCGGACCCCTCGGCGTTTGCGGTTGATCCCTCAACTCCTTCCTTGACGATTCAGTACAGCCTCGGCACACCTAACGCGAATGGGATGTTCCCGATCGTCGGCGAAGGTTCAGGTACGAAGAAGATCGTGATCAATGCCGGATCGGTGCTGGGACTGGTTCCCGCGGCTGTCGACGTGTCGATGACGTTCGTTTTCGGTGCAAACAAGGTCGAGATTCCCATCACCATCCTGGGCGTTGCCTGGCAAGCCGATCCGGGAGCCTATGTCATCACGCAGGCCCAGCTCGATCAACTTGCCAACACGCTGGTCTCGACCCTCAACCAACTCAAGATCGGGTTCGATTCGGATACGGCCATCGCAATCGATTCACCGGTGACCCTCAACGTCAAGCCAGGTGCCATTGGCGGGTTCGTGGTTCAAAAGACAGCCGTGGACAACCCACTTCAGATCGTCATGAAGCAGGTGCTCCACCAGCCGGCGAAACCGGCCGCGGGTGCGGCTCCGGCTAAGGAGGACCCGGCCCATGCGAAGCCAAGCCCACCGAAGCCGGATGCGACAGTGCCCAAACCGCCGGAGCCGAATCCCGCTCATTCGGACCCGACTCCGAAACCGCCGGCAAAGTGATACGCTTCATCGCCGTGATAGCCGGATGCCGACTGAGGGACATCGCGTTGATGTCCCTCAGTCGGCGAGCGTTCACTGTCCCGGCGCTGCGGCCTGGTTGTTCCGACTGTGATCGAGGAATCGGAGCAGGCGAGAGTGTGACCGCGCCTTGGTCGCCGGCGGCGATGGGACAACCACGACCTGTGAGGGTGCCATCACGATCGGCGGCAGTTGTGGTTGTGTCGGCTGGTTTGAACCCGGGACGGCAGACGCTTGTCTCGATCCGTCCGCTGCGAGTGCCTGCCCCAGCGAGACGAGCGCCTGCTGAGCCCCTGCAGGAGTCAAGGCAGTGGGAATTGCCGGAGAGGTCAGCGGGGCGGGCAGAGGCGGCTGGCTACCCGAAAAAAGGTTGGAGATGGGGCCAGGCAGTTGCATGGGCAATCCAGGGCCTGCTTGAGCCGTGCGGATCAATGCCCCGTCCCGCCCTGCCGAACCCGCGGCGGCTTCCCCGTCGTCGTAAGGCGATGCCGAAGGATGGGCCGCGGCCTGCTTCGGCGGAGCCGGCGGTGGAATCAGATTCACACCCTGCATGGCGTTCTTGCCGGTGGAGTTGAAGACGAACTTCACTGTCAGTTGAGTTGACAGACTCATAGGTTTCGTCTGCACCCGATAGCCCATGGCGTCGAGTGGAATATAAGGCTGCACGGTAATGCTCAGGGGAAGGGAAGCCGGAAGCTGCGATCCGGGGCTGACGAAATCCTGCAAGCGCTGGAACAGGTTCAGGACGACTTGCTGCCGGTCCACGGAGTAATCGTCCTTGGTGCCCGAGTTCGCGGGGAGCGAAAACGTCAGCGTCTGAGTGCCAATCGTGCCGCTGAACGTCGCCTGCAGCGTCTTGGGCGCCATGCCCGTGGGAGCACTCCACGCGATGTGCAGTGGGTTCTTGTCCACTGAGCCGGGATCCTGGGTCGCAATGAGATTAGACTTCGACCACTGGTAGAAGACATCCAGCTCCTGACTGTCGGAATTGAGGTCGAAGGCGATCTTCGACGCCGATGAGTCTGCGGACTTGACCGGGATCAGCACGGCGTTGCTGATGCCGGCCGGAGTGGCCACGCGGAGCTCCAGGTAAGACTTCCCGTCTATGGTCACTGTGGGGAGGCCGTTTGCCAGAATGTTGACCTGAAGCACCTCGCGGCTGACGACGTCAAACTGGCCGGGAGTGCTCGTTTGGGTGGTCGACTGCGACGTGTTCCCTTGCGTGGTGGTTGGACCGGACGGGGTGAGCGGCAAACCGCTGACGATGACTCGAGTCTCGTGAATACTGAAATATCGCCCGAAGATGAAAAGCGAGACCTGCTTGTCCGTCGGCACGGTGTCCACACCCTCGAACCCGGCTAGCTCGGGCACCATGGCCGATTCACCCTCCGAGAAGAGCTCAAACCCGGTGGCCTGATTCTCGAACGGCAGCGAGACGACGCGTGTTTGCAGTGGCAGCATGGCGTCGAGGTTCTTGATCTTGGCCTCCAGGTTCCGGAGATCTCCGGGACGGTAGTTCTGGGCATTGCACGCCTGCCCCACCGACTGTTTCAGTTCCTGGACCTTGCGGCTCTGCTCGAGCATCCGCGGAGTCGGGATCACCAGGTGCTCGGGGTCGGTCAGCCTGAACCAGTTGCCGGCGGTCTCCAGCCGCACGGTCTGCAAGAACTCGGGCACCAGGAGCACGGCAGTCAACTCGCGAATTCCCGGCTCGAGCTTGCTCTTCTTGGTTCCATAGTCGGGGCCAGGGCCGCCGCTGATGAGCTGGTGGGCGATGACGCCGAAGTTCGTCCGCTCATTGGGCGGATTCTGGAACCGCGGAGCGAACCGGAATCCGAACATACTCTCGCCATGAGCATAGGCGACGACCGTCCGGTTCAGGGCGATCGTATCGGACTGCTGCTCGATCTGCCTACGGAACGAATTCGCCTGGTTGAAGTTGATCTGGCCGGTGGAGAACGCGAAGGCCACGGCCAGTTGCAGGTCGCGCTTCAAGTTGGCCGAGTCGGCAAGATTCTGCTGGTCAACGACCGGATCCAGGGCGAATGTGAGGATCGGCCACTTCAGGCGGACATACTCCTGGAATATCGTGTGGACCTCTTCGGTGGTCGGGATGTAGAAGCGGAGCCCGCTGACGTCCGGACAGTTTGCCCCCTTGTCCGAAAGGACCTTGTGAACATCCTCCCTCAAGGCCTGGTCGAGCAGGACGGTATCGATTGCCACCGCCCAGCAGAGCGCGCCGATCGGCCGCCTAGCAATATTCGCCTGCGACTGTTGCAGGTTGGTGAACAAGATGTTCTGCAGGCTGTGCAGGGGGCTGTTCGATTCGTTCTTTCCGTCGCCGAATTGCCTGCCCAGAACGGCCTGGAGGATCTGGTCCATCAGCATCTGATCGAGGAGCGGCGGCTGCGATGTGGCGTCAACTTGCTTGGACATCGCGTCGAAGGCAATGTAGAGCGACTGCCGCAGATAGCTTCGCACGTCTGTCGCCCGCGGGGTCTTCGTGAGCATTGCTCCTTGCGCGTCCTTGGCGATCAGGATCAGGTTTTCCCCAAGGAAGAAATCCGGCACCTCGCGCGGCGAGATCGGGTAACTTTGCTTGGGATTGCGCGTCGAGGGCAGGCTGCGACTGACCAGGTCAAGGATGTCGCGCTTATTCGTGACTAACTGGGCAGTCAGTTCGGATAACTGAACCTTCCCCGCAGCAAGGGGCTTGGTGATTTGCTTCTGTTGTGTAGGGTCGGCCCCTGTCGCCGCATCCAGCATTCCCACGTCATCCTGCAGGGCCGACTCGTAAAGAGCACCGTAGAAGTCGCTGAGAATCGCGGGACAATACCGCAGTTGCCCGTCTTGAACGACATAAGCGTTGGAAAGGAGAAGGCTCACTGCAAGCTGAATATTGCCGACGGTCTCATCGTCGCTCACCGCGGTGAGATCGCCTCCTCGCACCTTGGGGATTTTCGTCTCCAGATCCTGGATGAACGGATCAAGATTATCCGCGATGTCAGACTTGACTCGCCGGAGTTCTTTCAGGGCCCGATGTAGAGCCTCGAGACGATCGGCCACTGCGGCCGGGATCGTAGGGTCAGTCGGGCTGGCGACCGGGCATTGTCCCTGAGCCGGAACGCGCGTTATGAAATGAGCGAAACGCTCGGCCGCGACTAAGAATTCCTTCAATCCGGAGGTGAAATTTACGTCCGTGGGCACGTATCGAGTCGCCAAACCCGGAGGTTCCTGCTGCTTATTAGCACGGAGTTCTTTCTGTCTTTGCTTGATTCGTACCGCCTTGGTCGCATCGATGACCACACGCACCTGGGCCAGCAGGTCGTTCACGAGTTTCTTTATGACCCGGGACCGTTCCTTCCGCTTAGTCGCCAGTTCTGCCTCGAGCGCCGTCACCTGAGCCTGTGCTTTGTCGATCTTATCTAGCGTCCCGTTGCGGATCACCTCGTAGATAACCGGCCCGAGCTGCGCGACGAGGTCGTTCACGACGAGGTTACGGATCGTGGAAGGGAGGAACGACTTGCCGAACTCGTGCTCAACCGTCACCGCCAGGTCGGCGCCATGGCCATGATAGGTACACTCGCCCGGCGTGATCGAGACCGGCAGCCGCATGAGGTAGAGTCCATACCCCGCGGAGTCGCTCTGGTCGGGGCCGATGCTCAGCCGGCGGATCTCATTCAGGTGGTCCAGGAACCGCTTCTTCTCGTCGAGGTAGACCGTCGGCTCAAGGCCGAGGTTCCCGCTGCCCTGACCGACTGCCAGCTTGCCGAACGGACCTGCGGAAGGGTCGAGACTAGCCCCCGATCCGAAGGTTGGTAGGGTCGCTTGAGGCACGGTGACATGCGCCCCACTAGGGGCCAGAGAAGCCCCCAGTTGCGTGGTCGATGTCGTGGTCGCCGCGTCCATCCGGGCGATCCGGGCAGACAGGACCAGATTGAAAGTGCTCAGCTCCTTGGACATCTCGCCCTCGAAGTCCTTGCGGTACTTCGTCAGCCGTGCCTGGCTGAAAATATCGGGCTGCTTGACGGCCACGATCCCGTCGTCGCGAATCCTCTCGCCGACGTGGTCGATCCACCTGCCGATCTCCGTCATCCGTAACGGTCTCGGGGAGTCTGCCGAGTCGTCGAGATGAAATAAATCCATCCACTCGGGCACTACGCTGGACCATGGACCGTCCCCTGCCTTGGACGTTGCTACTGTCATGCTCATCGCGAGGGCGATTCCGATCGCAACCGCCCAGCAAGATCGATTCCGCGCCCGATTCATGGTCGTTCCCCAATCGCCTGGAATGGCCGTCCTTAAAATGACCAACCTTTGAATCGGCAGAACAACCCAATTAAATCACACAAACAGGCGATTCCTCATAATCGCCATCAAAACGCCAGTGCTTCCCGGGGCGCCTGGCGCGTCACATGAATTGGTAGGTCGGCGGGGTTCCCGGCAGCTTCCTGATCCGGCTATTTGGTGCGCCGATCAGCCCGGCTAGAAGCAGGTTAACGCGAATGAACGAGATTCCCAGCTCGTCAGCGATCGACCCGGCGTCCCTTGGCGGGTTGCCCGCAGCTCGGTCGTCCTGTAGGAGTGATACAATCTGCTCGGTTTCGCTCTCTAGGATGTCGGCGAATGACCCCGGGGGTCCCGCTGCCGCCGCCGCGGGGGAGGCGGCAAGGGCGGCTCCTCGAGCGGCGCGCTTTGGCGCTGCCATCTTGGGCGCTGCCATCTTGGGCGCTGCACCTCCGGTCGGGATCAGTTGCCCGCAGGTCGGGCAGACAATCTGGCGCCCGCTAGGTGTTGCCCGCTTCGTGGTCCTTTTCGGGGACGCCTTTGCGGCAGCACTACTGCTCTTCTTCGGCGTAACCTTCTTGGTCCCGGCGCTCTTGGGCGACGCGCCACGGACGGAACTCTTTACTTGCTTAGTTGCCATCGTAGACTCGCCTCGGAAACAGCTAAAATGTGAAGCCAGGATTGTATCTCGGCATGCGAGCCCGCACAACAACTTTCCCGGGAGCGATGGCCCAGTAGGCCCGCAGACAGCCAGGCCTCGAGATCCGGGCGTACCATTTCGCATAAAAACCCGTCACCGGCCAATTCTCGTGTTATACTTTCGTCGAAGCGGGCGTGCTCAGACACGGTCAGGGACTTTCTCGTCTACCGTGGCCGTGAAATTCGAGTGCGGTCATGCCGATTTATATTGGATCACACGGAGGCGATCCCGAGATGGAACGAAAACATAAATTCACTCTCACGGCGTTCGACCGCCTGGAAGACCGGGTGGTCCTGAGCACCAACCGAGGCTTGGCGGGGTCACAGGCTTGGCGGGGTCCGAGGCTTGGCGGGGTCCGAGGCTTGGCGGGGTCAGGCTTGGCGGGGTCCAGGCTTGGCGGGGTCACAGGCTTGGCGGGGTCAGACCGAGTTTCAAGTTAACTTGAAACTCGGTCTGACCTCGAGGTTCCTATGGCCCTTGTGAGAGGCGACCCCGAATTCCTCCTCGATCACCTTGGCGACGCGGGCGCACGTCCAGACCTCGCCCCGAAACCCGTAGGCTTCCGGCCCATGCCAGAGGAACTCGGGGATCAATCGGCGCTGGGCTGGTGAGAGTTTCGAGGGGTGCCCCGGAGTGGGATGGGCAAGGAGCGCCTCGGGGCCGCTCGTGCGAGCGCGAGCGAGCCAGCGGCCTACCGTGTCCTCCGTCACGCCGAGCGCCTCGGCGATGTGGCGCTGACGCCAGCCCTGCTCCTTCAATTGCAGTACCCGAAACCGTCGCCATTCGCGCCAATCTCCCCCCGAGCGGCCGTTGGAAAACCTACATTACTTCTTATCCTTGGGAACATTCTCCGGCGGA
>Ga0116216_10001500_pt1 | contig 16182 bp, 15 predicted proteins | sample Sb_taG_11_FD_89696 | JGI IMG/M metagenome (GOLD analysis project Ga0116216, IMG submission 89696) | Peat soil microbial communities from Weissenstadt, Germany - Sb_50d_3_AS metaG | ecosystem: Environmental > Terrestrial > Soil > Wetlands > Peat | place: Germany: Weissenstadt | collected 2010-09-21
GTCATGAGTACCTCCTGAAGTCTCTTTCCGTTGCATATGCCACAGCTGGGACCTTTCATCACAGGCTTACCTGATCTTCCTTGTCTGGATGCTTGCTAGCAGCTCGTTGCGCATCTCGTGGGTCATCAACGTAATCAATTTCAGCCGCAGTCGGTAACAGCGGAGGTTAACGCTGTCAGTTCTGACGAGAGAGGCACTGAGTCACAGGAAGAACAAGAAGATGCTCCTCTCTATAGGAATCGCTGCCCGCATCATCCGCAAGCACGGCTCGTGCGCTTTGATCCGTCAGGACAGGCATGGTGCGACAAGTTGGATTGCTGGGATTGTTTCAGGCTCATGAAGATAGGTGAGGCGCTGGAGTATCGGCGTGTGACGGATCTGGGTGGAAAGGTGGTGATCGAGGAGGGCATTGCGGCCTGGTCGACCTTTGTGCGTACACAACGTGCTTTCCTGGTCGTTGTTGCTACCGAGCAGGCGATTGCATTGTGCAAAAAAATGGAGATCGAGGTGCCAGATGTGTCGGGCGAGGTAAAGCGCCTGGTGGAGGTACACTCAGCGCCCCCTTGAGAAAAACAGTGATGCGCGAAAGTACCAGCCAGGTTCGTCGCAGGACACACTCATAACGGTTTGGAGAAGCATTGAGCCATGCAGCCTATGGCGATAGAACGATGCCAAATGCGGAGCCGAGGGCGACTCGATAGTCCTGGTCGGTGAGGACACGTTCTGTTCGCTCACCATTGCGTGTCGTGATCAAACGCTGATCGCTCAAGGTGATCCTGCCGGAAGGTGTTGGAAGAGTACAGACCCGTTGCTGGGTGAAGGTGGACTGTGGTGAGGTTTGGTGATAATGGCACATGGCGGCAAAGTCACGTAAGGCATGTGGCTGCACGTGAAAACGGTAGGCAGGCTTCCAGGCGTCGTCCCACTCCTGATAGATCCAGAACCCGCCTTCACGCTGCAGGCGATAGCTGCCATCACTCTGTTGCTGGGTCAGGCCTGCTTGCAGGCGCAACGGCTGGCGAAAGGATTCTCCAAAGCCCACGTCAGCTAACCAATCCTGCTCAAGATGCACCAGCAATGTTAGATGGTCAAAGTCTGGTCCAAATCCGCCCGTCTCATGTGCGACAGCAGCCGAGAGCAGGTCGACCTGAAACCCTAATGCGCGCAAGAGCAGCGCGAATAAGCCATTCAATTCGTAGCAGAACCCACCGCGATGGTGGTCCACGATTTTTGTCCACAAGGAGGCTTCATCGAGCACGATGGCTCTTCCCAGAACGATGTCCAGGTTTTCAAACGGCACGGCCAGCAGATGGGCCTCGTGCAAAGCCTGCAGGGTCGGTAATATCGGTTCACATGACCCATGATAGGAGATACGCTCAAGGTATCTTGTAATATCCACTGTTGTCTCCGCGCTCGCTGTTTTCTTCCTCTCTACTCTACTCTGTCAAATGCCATCTGCCATCAGCCATTTGGCCAGTCTATGACCTGTACAAAAGCATACCACGCACACTTGAGATTGAAGACGCTTGTGTTGAGTGAACGAACTGGTTGGCACGCACCGACGTCTACGATCTGCAATGGATCGCCGATTTGCAGGCGTTTATCGGGCGGCATGTTGAGTAAATCGCCTGATAACACAAAGCGGCTCTACTTGAGTCGGTATGGCTGCTCTTTGCGTTACGCTGGCGACGTGGGCGTTTTCTGGCCACTTATTATGTAGCGAGCACAGGTCATCGACCATGACGTAGAGTACCGTTAGAAAGGTATCCAGGTGTTCCATTGAAAGCTCCTAGAAGGTTCTTGATTTCAGCTTACTTTAGAGCCTGGATACCTTTCTTTCAAGCGTTTTCTCACTCACACCAAGCGTTCATAATATGCCGCGTCTGCCTCCCGCTACTTTGCCGAGCGATCCGGTTCGTAGCGCAGGGCCACAACTCCACTCTGAAAGGTCTTTGAGGCCAGCAGTTTGAGCGGGAATGAACGGGTGACGCCGGCAAAGAGGGCCTTGCCCTCGCCAAGGATCGTTGGATTAATATTGATGCGATATTCGTCAATCAGATCCAGTTCCATAAATGTGCGCGCCAGCATGGGACTGCCGAGGAACCAGATATCCTTGCCTGGCTGCTGTTTGATGGCATGCATTTCTTCGGCGATGTGATCCTTGATCAGCACGGTATTCTGTGCATTGTTCCATGCAACGCGCTCCAATGTGCGCGAGACCACAATCTTGGTGGCAGCGTCCAGAAAGCGTGCGTGTTCGAGTTCGGCTGGAGTGCTGGTCGGATTGTCCGGCACCGTGAGCCAGTAGCTGGCCATGCCTTCATACGTTCTGCGCCCCCAGATCACGGCGTCTGTGAGCGCGTGCAAGGAATGGGCATCCTGCTCCAATTCGTGATCATACGCAATCCAATCCAGTTCGTCGTTGGGACCCGAGGTAAAGCCATCCAGCGAAAGATGGATCAGAGAAATGATTTTTCTCATAGCATGCTCCTTTTATCGTTCAACTCTGATGTAACCAGTGTAGCCGCTTTCTTCACATTAAGAGTCAGCAACACAAGTATACTCTCATAGAGGGGGAGCGTCTTGAAGAAAATGGCCATCCAAAAAGGTTGTATCAACAAGCTCCCGCTTGTTGCTAAAACTCTTTAGCGAGCGTCAGCCCTTGTTGAGTCCGAGCAATGAGGGCGGGAGTGTAGCCAATGAAATGCTTCAGCGCCCTGCTCAGATGGGGCTGGTCCGCGTACCCGGTCTGATATGCCGCGTCGATCAGCGAAACGCCTTGCCCCAGAAGCGCGGTGGCCTGTTTGGCGCGCTCGATCTGCTCAATGGTCTTGTAGGGAAGCCCGGTCGCCAGGACAAAGCGGCGCCTGATGGTGCGCAACGACATCTCTACCGGGTGATGAGCCAGGACCGCCTGCACCACGGGATCAGAGACCAGCACATGCTGGCGAACCAGGCGCTCAATAAAGGTCTCAACATTCTCATAGTCAGGGATCTGCCAACTGGAGTCAGCCAGATGAAAGGTTGTTTGCGAGGCGAGGGGCAGGAACGCCTGCTCATCCAGCAAGCGTTGCATGGAGAGTGCGGGCAGAAAAGTGCCAAGAGGAAACGTGACCCCGAACCACTCGGTCCCTTCGGGTTGAGCCACAGGGGTCGCTCTGGTCAACGGTCCCTGTACAGAAATATGCAGCCTGTCGTACCGCTTGAGAAAGAGTAAATGCCATTGTCCGGAGGCAGGGCAGACAGGGGTATACCCTTGCCCGGCTCCGCCACGCCAGACTGCCTCAATAGAAGGAGAGTCCGAACCTCTCCCCTCAAAATACGTCTCCAAATGATTCCTCCCTGCAAAGGGCAATGCCTTCTTGTTGCTGTAAGCTGGCATTCTCACAGAGGCCCAGAAAAACGGAAACAGTGTATGAACGCCTGCTGTGAGATGGTGTGGGCTGCGCTTCACACCATCTCACAGCAGGCGTGGCATATCATCTCGGCCTCTCTTTGTCTACTTATTCTCGGAAGTCCCCTTAGTAGGTCGTCGTGCCTAGCGACACTCACTTCTTCCAGGGAATGCTGGTGGCTAGCTGCACAAGCTCGTCCAGAGCTACTTGTCCCCCGACTACATAATAGGCCTCTCCTAATTGCAGAAACAGTTGTGTGAAGGCAGGAGAGGAACTCCTGATTAAGATGGCTGGTTGCTCGCCAAGCTGGATGGCTTCGAGCTGAGGCACCTCCTGTTCACTCCAAGCGTACATGAGAGGTTGCTGTACCCTGTACCAGTGCATGACCTCTTGCCCGTCTGCTGTGGTCGCGTCGTATCCTTCACCAACAAGGTAGAGCTTCCAGCCTTCGGGGAAGCGCTCCGGCGCTGGCAGTTCTTCTCGTCTCGGCTGTTCCTGCGCAGGCGCTGGATGAACAAAGCGTTCATCATTGGCAATGATCTCAACGCGTAGCCCTCTTACCTCGAGCATGGCTAAGCGTTGCGCTCCTCGCTGTGGCAGCGATCTCTGCTTGCGCAGTGCTTCTTTTTCTCGGGAAAGTTCCTCTGCTTGCCGTAACGCTTCCGCCAAGGGCAGCACGTTCCACGCTGCTCGCTCCTCGTCGGTAGTCGTCGGATCAACGTCCCAGAGCCGGTAGGGTTCGTCGTCACCAGAGATATACTGTGTCCCATACTTTTGGGGTTTCCCTTGATTCGCCAGCCAGCGGTCGTACGCGGCAGCCGCCAACCAACGGCAGTTGGGATGGCCCAATTCCGCCCCTCTTTTGGCCAGCTCATGAGCTCGCCAGAAGTCATCCAGTGTCTCTCCATGTTGAAAAACCATCGCGGCATGGAAGTAATCCTCTGGGGCTTGCAACGCTTCACTTCTTATCAGTTCCTCCACCCGTTGCCGCCGCGCTCGGTCTCTCTCTCGCAACTGCTGAAGTTGTTCCGTATCCAATTGCTCTAAGAAGGCGCTTCGATCCGCCTGATCCTGCTCATAGAGAGCCTGCAGTTCCGTGTTCATCGTGCTGCCTTTCTGTGTGTCATTTCCTATCCTGCTCTACTTGGCCATGTCGGCAGGTAGTACCCACCTGTACCCTTATTGACCTTTGCATAGATTGTCTCGTAGATTTGGTTCGCCTCCTTGTTCCTAATGCTTCGTTCGAGATGGCGCAACGTAATCCGCACGAGAACGTTCTTTTGCGACGGTTGACAGCCGAGCCGCTGACGGATTTTCTCAGTTAAGGCAGCGGAGAGCGTCTCACTCAAGACTTCTACACTTTCCAAGGTATCTAACTTCTCACCAAGTGCCTGGCGAATGTCATCGCTTATGTCTTCCTCCACGTAACGCTGCGGCACGCAATAGGATAGATCGCGTTTAATCGCGGGTTGCTTAGAAACCTCGTGGTACGGCTCAAGGTTCGTCATCTGTTCGGCAATTTTCGGATTCGTTGAGCGCAAGTAGCGTATATCCGGGATACCTTTCAGAGCCATGACGAGACGATCCAACCCCATACCAAGCGCCCAACCTGAATGTGCCTCCGGGTCAAGACCGGCACGCTCTAGAATCTCAGGATTGATAAGGCCACATTCCAGAATTTCGATATCACGACCCCCCTTCACGGCGTTTACTTCTAGACCGCCTTCTGTATACGGATGCGAGGTATCGACAATACAAAGCTGCCAGCCGGGCGCTGCTGTCGTTGCGACGCCCCTCACCACATTCAGTAAGTCATCTTTCACAATAGGCTGTCGGACTGCGTTCCTGACCACCCGCCACATCTCGAGCATATGGACCTCACCGACGTGTTTCTTGTCTGACACATCGCGGCGATAGGCTAATCCAGGCAGCAGCATAACCACATCTTCCCAATCGCCTTGTCCTGCAAGTTCCCGCAAAATGCCAGGCAAGTGAGCGCTGGTATGGGCACGGAGCATGTGTGTTTTATCTACGTAGTGGGTGTATGTCGATGACCGGCTGATGTTATCGGCCGCTATGAGCAAATTGTCATAATTATCTTCAACTGTTACTATGGGGTCTTTACGGTAGACCCGCACATCGCTTTGCGGATGGCTTGAGCGCATATACGCGACAATTTTTTCATACACCAATTTTATGGCATGGGCCTGAGATGATTGTGTCAGGTCAGGAATCGCCAGATATGTATGCAAAGCCTCTGTGCTAATAGGCTCGATAGACATGTTCATCAATTGGGTCCTCCTTCTTTCTTCTAGGAGTAGTTCATGTAGTATGTGAGAACGAATAGATTAAACCGAATACAAAGAGAAGTACCGCTTAAGCGGCAAAGGAATGAGAGAAGCAGGGTTTGAAGGCCGAGACAAGAGCCACAGTATCTCGAAGATCGAGGAGTTGAGTTGTCACGCGTGTGTTGGCTGTTTTCATAAAGCATACTCTTGCATATCTAACAGAGCACCAATACCGAATCCCTTGAACGAAAAGCTATTTTCAAGCTTTTCTCGTCTAGAAGATGCGATTCTCCTGATACGCAAGATACAACGTACCGGAGAACTGCCCTTCCAGGAGGATTCTGACAAAAGAAACGATGGCTTCTCTAAGAAGTGACTCCTGCTCGATGGATATGCACTATGAGTTAGACGCAGCAATCCCCGCTTTTTTGCTTATACGTTTGTTGGTTGGGTCTTTCTTTCTTGCTCATATGAGAGCTTGTTACATGCTCACACAGATGTATAACAAGAGACGCAACATCCAGTGAGAACCGAGTTTTTATCGGGCACAGTGCCCGTAGGCCATCATACAAGAGAAAATGGACCCTTCCTCTCGTGCTTCAGAATATCCCTGGCTGAGTTGTGTCGTGTGCAAGAGAGGTGATAGACTCACGGGAACGCTTCTCATATGCGAAAAGGGATACACTACAAAGGAGAACACGTATGGAGCCAATAGCCTTGCGCCAAACCCTTTTGACCCGGCTTGGACGCTTCCCTGAGCGGGTTCCTCTCAGCTTCACAGTTGATTCGAGGATTGATGAGGGTGCATATACTCGAGCGCTTGTCACCTATAGTGTTGAGGAGAACGAGAGAGTCTCGGCATGGTTGCTCATGCCTCAAGGAACGGCACCACCAGACGACTGGCCCGCAGTCCTGGCGATCCATCAGCATGACAATCACTACGAGCTGGGTAAAGCTGAGCCTGCAGGACTCTCTGGCAACTCGATGTACGCGTACGGGAAGGAGCTCTGCCAGCGAGGCTATGTGGTGCTCTGTCCTGACCTGCTATGCTTTGAGGACCGACGTGCGTCGTTTGATGTTCTTCAAGCCAACAACACGCTGGATGATGCTGGTTATGAACGCTTCGAGTTTACCAGGCGTGTGCTTGCTGGTTCCTGCTTGCAGACGAAATATCTCCACGATCTCACCTGTGCCGTGGATCTGCTCGCCTCCCTTCCAGGAGTCAATCGGAAGCGCCTGGGAGTGATCGGGCACTCGTTAGGTGGGCTGGAAGCCCTCTGGCTGATGTGGTATGACGCACGTATCACCGCAGCTGTCTCTTCCTGCGGCTTCGGGTTACTCCGCACCCTGGTGCGCGATGGCATCAATCATGGCTTCGCCACCTATGTTCCTGGTATCCTAGAGGTCTGTGATCTGGACGCGTTGGTAGAAGCGGTGGCTCCGCGTGCCTTTCTGCTCACAGCGGGAGAAAAGGATCCCCTCTTCCCCATCGATGGAGTGCGTTCCATCGTCGAGAAAGCGCAGCACCACTATATGCAGGCAGGCGCGCCGGAACGGTTCGGGTCCATCCTTTTTTCAGGTGGGCATGGTTTCCCCGACGATGTGAAAGCAGAAGCCTATGGCTTTCTCGACCACTGGCTCACTTGAACGTCTCCTGCTCGCTGCGCAAGAGGCTCGATGACTCAGAGATGGCCCTGTCAAGCGGTAGGATCAGCTTGCTTCGGTTTCAATCAAAGCGCATCAGCCTTAGATCTTTACAACGTGAGTAGTATGTCTGCATGCGCCTCTCTCCCAGTTTTGTTCGGCTTGATCATTGCTGGCACTGCGCACCGACGTGGCACACTTCCTCGATCATCGCCACTACATCGTCCTCTGAGAGCGCGTAATGCAGCGCGCAAGAGCGCAGGACGAAACGACTCTGTAAGACCGTTCCATTCACAAACGCTTTGCCTCCTGTCTGTACCTCCTCCACGATGCGCTTGTTCAAGGCATCGAGCTGTTCCTCATCCCCACGCATCGAGTCCGGGACGTAGCGAAAACACACGATGGACAGTTCTACTGGCGCCATCAATTCCAGATTCGGGACATCTTCGACGAGCGACGCCATATACTGCGCCAGGGTATTGTGGCGTGTTACATGCGCAACCAGGCCGGCTCGCCCTGCCAGCTGGATCACCCACAGTAATTTCAGCGCATTGAAACGGCGCGTCTGCTGGAAGCCGAACTCGCTAAACCAGGGCATGCCACCGAATCCTTTGTCTGGCTCAGTTCGTAAATACGGAGGCACCAGGCTGAACGTCTCACGCAACAGATTGCCTTGTCGTACGATAGCACAACTGCACTCGATCGGTGTTGCCAGCCATTTATGGGGGTCCAGCGCCACCGAATCGGCGCGCTCGAGTCTGGTATACAGATGCGAAACGTTGGGATCGAGGATGCCGAAGGCGCCATAGGCCCCGTCCACATGCAGCCAGAGACCCTGATCTTCACAGAAGTCGGCCAGTTCATCGAGTGGATCCATTGCACCGGCATTGACGGTTCCGGCGCTCCCCACCACACAAAACGGCCGACGGCCTTCTTTTCGATCAGCCATAACCGCTTCACGCAAGGCCCGCAGGTCCATTTTGTATTGCTCATCGACCGGGATGATACGTGGCTCTCCAAGACCCAGCAGGTGCGAAGCTTTCCTGAGGCAGCTATGCCCCTCCTCCGAAATGTAGAGCACGAGCGGTGCATAATGGCCCTGCAAGCCTTCCGTGCGCATGTTCCAGCCAGCCCTGGCCGCAGCCCACTGGCGAGCGACCGCCAGGCAGTACAGCGAGGCGACTGAGCCACCACCAACGAGAATGCCTGCGCTATCCTCGACAGGAAAGTCGATCAGTTCCATCAACCAGCGCACTACGCAGTGTTCCAGGTAAATCGCCGCATGATCTCCTCCTGCAGCGCTCGGATTCATCACTGAAGCGAGAAAGTCTGCCAGCATGCCGATAGGTGCGCCCGCCGGGTTGACCCAGGCGGCGAAACGCGGATGTTGGTTACCCATGGCGTGTGGCAGGATATGCTGCTCGAAGAAGTCGAAGAGCGCTTCGGGCGACCTGCCAAATTCAGGGAGTTGCTGATAGAGGAGCATCTGACGCTCTGATGGGGTCATCGGGCGATAGACTGGCATCTCGGGGATGCCCTCCAGATACTCGGTCGCGATCTCCACCGCTACCATGCCAAGATGGTAAAAGGTCTCGGCGTCCATCTCAAGCGGTGATGGGTCGCGGGTAAAAGTCGTTGCTACTGATTGAGCATTCTGCTTCGTTGAATCGGTCGTGCTCACAGTTCTTTTCCTTTCGTAAGCTCACATCGATCAAAGAGTAGAGTTGATAGTTTCTTTTTATTCTCTGTTAGGCAGGCTTTGCAGGTAGGAATGGGAGCGTTGTGCCATACAAGGTGTCACCGCGCAGGGCCGAGATGATGTTTCTGGCCACTTCGGTGGCGACTCGCACTTGTGCATCTACGGTCGATGCTCCCAAATGCGGAGTGGCAATGACCCGTTCATGTGAGAGCACTTGTCTCAAGACGGGATCATCGCCGATGGGCTCCTGGCTGAAGACATCGAGCGCCACGCCTGCCAGTCGACCCTCGGTGAGTACCGCTAGTAACGCCTGCTCGTCGATCAGGCTGCCTCGTGCGCAGTTCACCAGGTATGCTCCTGGCTTGAGGAGAGCCAGTTCACGCGAGCTAAGCAACGTACGTGTCCCGCCCTTCTCCTCGTTGAGCGCTGCGTGGAGCGTCACGAAATCGGCACGTTGCAATACGTCTTCCTTGCTATACAGGTGTACCCCGACCTGCAGCCCCTGTTTGGAAGAGACAAAGGGATCACTGGCGATGACCCGCATGCCAAATGCCTGCGCCCGCTGTGCCACCGCTTTCCCGATCCTTCCCAGCCCGATGATGCCGAGCATCTTGCCGTGAAGCTCCACACCGAGCAAGCGACTTTTGTCCCACCTGCCTGCTTTCATGCTGCTGCTGGCGGCAGGGATATGTCGTACAAGCGCCAGCAGCATCGTCATAGTATGTTCGGCGACCGCAATGGCATTGCCGTGGGGCGCATGCACCACCAGCACCCCGTGCCGGATGGTGGCATTGAGGTCGATGTTGTCCAGCCCAGATCCAGCTCGCCCGATCACCTGTAAGTGACCGGCTTTCGCCAGAAGTTCTTCGGTGACTCGTGTCTGGCTGCGAATGACGAGCACCGTGTAGCTGCCTATCAGCGCCCGAAGGTGCTCAGGCGAGAGATCGAGCCGTACATCAATGTGTGCCTCCGGCAGTTCGTAACGCAGCAGATCAATCCCCTCTTGCGCGATGGGCTCGGTAATCAGGATACGTGGCGCGTTCACTTCTCTGGCTTGTTGTGCTAGCATAGAGTTATTCCTCCAATCCTGTGTGTATTCCCCCATGGAAACCCAACTCCTTGAGACGCACCTGGAGGCAGTTCAAGGCGGTGAAGAGGTCTCGCACCTCGCAGACGCCCATATGCCCGATGCGCAACATCTTGCCGGAGAGCTGTTCTTGCCCATCGGCCAGCACGACCTGATCGCGCTCACGCAGCGTGTTCAGCAGGACTTTGGCATCAATGCCCTCTGGGATACGCACTGCGGTCACCGTATTGGACGCATGTGTAGAATCAGCGAGCAGATGCAATCCGATCGCTCGCACGTGCCTGCGCACATACTCGCCCAGGTGTTGATGCCGTGCAAAAACCGTATCCAGGCCTTCAGACAGCAACAACTCCAATGCCAGATCGAGCGCGTAAAACAGCGAGACTGGCGGCGTCACCGGGTGCTGGCCGCGTTCCAGGGAGGCGCGTGCCCTGGCCCAGTCAAAGTAGAAACGTGGCAGGCTCGCCTGTGCGTGCGCTTCCCAGGTACGTGGCCCGGCAGCCAGCATCATCAGTCCAGGCGGGCACATAAGCCCTTTCTGCGACGCGCTAAAGGCGACATCGATATCCCAGGCATCCATCTCCAGAGGGATACAGCCCAGGGAACTCACCGCATCCACCACAATCAGCGCATCGGGGTTGTGCTGGCGAATCAATGCCGCCAGTGTCTGGATATCATTGGTCACGCCCGTTGAAGTCTCGTTGTGAGTGAGCAGCACTCCACGGTAGGGTGCAAGCTCGTGCAGGCGTGTCTCAACGATAGCCGGATCGGCTGCTTCTCCCCAGGGAAAGGCGATGCGTGAGACCCGCAGTCCATATCGCTCGGCGATGTGTGCGAAGCGGTTGCCAAAGTGGCCGATGGAAATCGCCACCACATGCTCACCGGGCGAAAAGAGGTTGACGATGGCGCATTCCTGTCCACCTGTCCCGGAGGCAGGAAAGGTCAGTACTGGCGAAGTCGTCTGGAACACGTATTGCAGCTGTGCCGTAACACGCCGCAGGATAGCGGCGAATTCCGGCCCGCGATGGTTGATCACCGGGCGTGCCAGTTCGGCTAACACCGCAGGTGGCACAGGTGTTGGGCCGGGGATGCGCAGGTTCTGGAGAGGTATCGTAACACGTGGCTCCACCTGAGGAACGGGAATGCGTAGGTGTTGTTCATGTGCCGTTGTGGTTGCCTGTACAAGTGTCATGTTGTATATGCTCCTTTCTCCTTGCACTCACCACGCCAACCCCGACCTGACAAGGCTGTAGCCTGGCCGAAACGCTCGTGTGGGTCTTTCTAGTAAGGCGCTTCGAGCCAACTGCCCGAACACTGAACGCTGAGAGTGCTTCAAAGACCGTAACACTGAGGTCAGCGCCAGCAGTGTCAGTCCCAGGAGGAAGCACAGGCCGACGATGACCAGCACACGATCGACACTGCCATAGAGGTCAATCAGCACGCCGACCACTGGTGTGCAGACAGCGATCAGCATGCCTTCTGTTGTCGCAAAGAGCCGGATGAGGCGCTCTTCTTGCGCTCGCCCATGCGCCAGGTGATACGTGTCCAGTCGTCCTGTGCCTTGCCCAAGCCAGCGGTGGCGTTGCGCAACGGCCAGTGTCGTGAAGCTCGGCCTGAGTCGTGGCAGCAGGAGACCCCAGATCGCCCCGGCCAACGTGTAACTCGCCAGGCTGAGTGCAAGCCACCAGGGAGCCTGCAAGAACGGCAGACCAAGCGTCACCAGACTTCCTGCCAGGATAACCAGCATGGAGAGCGCTACGTACATCGTACGAGCCTGCCAGGATGGCGGCACTACTCGATCGGGGAAACCAACCACATTCCGGGCAACGCGCACGCAAAAGACGCCGATGGCGAGTGCGACGATCTGCCCACCGAGCAGCCAGCCCAGTTTGCCCAGTTCATGCGCCCCGGCAAGCCCTGCCGCAAAGGGTGTTGGCACGGCTCCCCAGATCGCTCCCAGGAACACCGCGCTGCCGCTCGCAAGCAGGGTGAGGAGGATGTACCCTCTGGAATCCTGCGCACGTGTTGCCAGATACGACCACCACCAGTTTCTTGGCAGGGAGCGCACTTCCAGTTGCACCTGCCAGCGGTCAAGATTCCAGTATCTCCCGACCCAGTTCTCAACCACACTCCCAATCGCGGGAAGCGGACTGCGTGCGGCGGGTCGAGCGTCGAGTACCAGTAGTGGAATCAAACAGATGAGGGCAATGAGACCGGCCCAGGCGGGAAGCACCCACACGGTAAAGAGACCCGCTGTCGTCCCCACTAACCCTCGTGCCAGTGCAGCACGCTCACCAGCGGCAGGCCAGGGTCGAGGCTCTACAAGCCACGCCGTGCTGATGGCTCCCAGAAGCACTGCACTGATAATCAGCGCACCGTCGCTCAGCCATGTTGTCGGTATAATGCCAATGCTCCACGACACCAACCGCTTGCCAACAAACCAGAGCAGGATGCATGCGAGGAGACCACCTCCCCACACGCGTGTCGTGGTGCGTCTACGCAATCCAACGAGTGAGCCAAGCACCCAGGCGCTCACGATACAGGCTGGCGCTATCGCTTGCCGACTCACAGACCAGGCCTGTGCGAGCAACTGCATCTGGAGGATCGAGACTCCCAGGCCTGCGCAAAACCAGCACAGCGTAAAGATGCGCCTTCCAATGACCGGGTCAATCATCTGTTGAGTGACGTGTGTTCTTCTCATAATAGATATCTCCTATGAATGTTCTGATTTCCCATCTCGAAGTACCTGCATTGCGAAGACCTTCCTTTCTGTCCGAGAGTGAAAGACGGTTAGACAACATTCCTCTGGAGCGTCAAGACAGGACGATGCTCCCCGCTCTGCGTTTGTGTCGTCAATGCGAAGGGGACCGCATCTGCGTGCAAGGCTCGATCGTGCTGGCGCAGCCATCCCTGGATCTCATCGAGCAACGTTTCGATCTCATCACGCGGAACAGCGATATAGCCACGACTGGCATCGACCAAGGCGGTGAACAACCCCAGCGCCCAGTTGAACTGTGTCATCCACTCGGGATGAAACTGCACCCCAACCCACCAGCGAGCGGCAGCCGTCTCTTCAAAGGCCTCGATCACTCCGTCAGGAGACGTGGCGGCAACCTCCAGTCCTGGTGCCAGCTCTTCCACCGCCTGGTGATGCATGGACAGCACCGCATCCAGATATGGCCGATCGAGTGTACCTCTCCCGCGCACCGCTATTGCCAACCGACTGTCTGGTCGAGCAAGCTGGATGGGGTGGCTGACCCAGTTTGAGGAGGAGACCCTGCCTCTCGCACGGTGGCGCAGCAGTGGTGGCCGCTCCTTCGGCCACTGCGCTCGCAGGTCCTGATAAAGCGTCCCTCCCAGCGCCACGTTCATGAGTTGCATCCCCCGGCAGATGCCCAAAGTAGGGATGCAGAGCAGCCAGGCCAGAAGCGCGACGTAGCGCTCCCACACGTCGCGCCAGGCATCGGGCGTCTCGGTCTGGGGATGCGGAGGCTTTCCAAACAAACAGGAAGACAGATCACCGCCACCGGTCAAGATCAGTCCATCCAGTTCGCGTACCACCGGCCAGAGCACCCCAAAGAGCAGCGCAAAGGCGTGGTCATCGCTCAGCAGTTGCAACGGATCATAACCCTCGATCAAGGGCAGCGTTGGAATCAGACAGGGAAAGCCTCCGGCCTCCAGGATGGCCTGCACGGTGGGTGCATCCCCACCATAGGCAGGCCATCCTCCATCTCGCAGGTGGCCCTGTGCAGCCAGGATGCCGATGCGTGGCCGTTCGCGCAGGCACAGGCCGTCGCGTTGCTGTTGTTCCGCTATCCAGTGCGCAAGCAGATCGCTGACCGACGCATCCGCAACCGTTTGCACGCCAATTGGCGCGAGATGAGCCATTTCGTCACTCCTACCGGGTACCTTACAGAGGATAAGCTTGCAGAGCATGCATGAAAGATACCCCTTGTACTCACTTCACTCGTAAAACTCCAGCGGTGAACCTTCTGTCACCGTAGGATGATCGCCTAACGCTAGAACAAATGTACCTGATAACAGTGCCAAAATCTCCGTTTTAGGGCCGAATTGTTGAGAGACAAGGACCGAATTTTCGCGTCACAAGAACCGCAGTCAATAGGAACGCCGATGTAACATGTACACCGGCGTTCATGCAGCACATCTCACCGAAAAATTCGGTCCTTGTCTCTCAGCAATTCGGTCTCAAAACCGAGAAAAGTGACGACATTCTATAGTATATTTGTTCTAGTTCTGTATCTGACTACTGGCTTTAAGCATGTATCCGTTGCTCTACAGAGCACAGGAAGTAGGAGCCGTCAATCTGAAGCGAATATGGACGTTGTTTGGGCTTGCACTGAGACAGAAGGTATCGAGCGGCATCATACCCATGCACAGGTTGGCGTCTCGCTTCCCGGGTTCTGCACACCAGTGGTGATACCTGATAAGAAACATGTAGGAAAAACATGCAGGACATCACACCAGCGAAACGCAAACGCCTGCTCAAAACTTTTGGTTCGTATCCGGCAGGCTATACCCACGACGATCTGGAGCGGTTGCTCGACTTGCTCTACGGCATGTTCAGCGATGTGTACACCAGGGCCGAACTGCGCCAGATCGTCGTGAGCGATCCCTTTGATCGCTCGGAACACCCGCGCCAGCTCAAACTCGTGGATCTCGCGGACTGGCTCGAAGCGCTTGTTGCCTGAGATTGCCCCTCGCGCACTCTACTGGCGGGGCGTCAGTGAGCAGCGGTGTCACACTCGTTCACTCTTCACGCTTCTTCTGAGTGTGCTCCCTGGTCTGAAAACTCCGTCTTCGTGTTTCCCTGGGTCCGGGCATGCGCGTCGGCAGGTGATCGCCAGGGCTGTACTTGCGCTTCTGGGACTGAATGGTCTCGTCGTTCATGTGCATGTAGTTCTTGACGGTGGTCATGTCCTCGTGCCCTAAGAGTTCCTGGAGACTGAAGGGATCGTTACCCAGCACCAGGTAGCGGATGGCGAACGAATGGCGGAAGATATGTGCACTGATGCGCTTATCCGTAATGCCTGCACGCTCGCGTATGCGCTTGAAGAGCAAGATCACCCCATTTTTGGTGAGCGGGAGGCGCGTCTCTGAGAGAAACAGGTGCTCTTCGCCAGCACTGCCCCATTCGGCTAATTCCTCCTCATCGGGGCGGTGCCGTTCGAGGTAGTAGAGCAGATTGCGCAGGCAATTGTTCCCTAGCGCTATGCGCCGCTCTTTGGAACCCTTGCCCAGGACGGTGAGCAGGCCGTGCTTACGGTCAAAGTCGCGGAGTTGCAGACCACACAGCTCGGAGAGCCGGATACCTGTATCGTAGAGCACCCAGAGAATGGCGCGGTTGCGCGCGGCTGCGCGGTCAACAAAGGGGCCGACCTCACCGGGTGGCGTACAGGCCAGCAGGAGGCGTTCAAATTCTTCCGGCTCAATGGTGCGGATGAGCGGTTTGCCCACTTTGGGAAAGACCACTCGATCGAAGGGACTACGTTCAATCGTCTCCCGGCGCACCAGCCAGTGGAAAAAGGCACGCGCAGAGCGAGCATAGGTCTGGATCGTGCGCTCGGATCTCGGTTGCCCGCGGCTGCCGGGTGTCTTGCGCATGTGCGCGAACCAGGCATTGATATCGGGAGCATCCACCTCTCCCACGAGCGTGATACAGCGTTCCTGCTCCAGGAAAATCCGCAGCTGACCGAGCGCGGTCTGGTGCCATTGGAGGGTCTTGAGACTGGAGTTGCCTCCCTCGTGATCGAGCAGGTAGTCTGCGATGGCGCCCTGGAGGGTCGTGCCTGCCCGCCGGTTGGCTAGCAACCGTTGTTGCTCTTTTTTGCCTCGCGTCCCCTTCCGTGGGGTTGTCTGCGATGTTTGCTCCTGCTCAGCAGTCTTGCGGGCTTCTGCCTGAGCGTCGAGCTTCGCGCGTTGGGCTGCGGCTCGAGCCTCGGTCACGTGATCGGAGGGTTGTTTTGGTCGTTTCGATGTCATCTGTGCTTGTCTCCTTCTTGCTGTCTGGGAGGCAACCAGCGCAGCGATCACTTCGGCTCTGACAATGTA
>Ga0116216_10001502_pt1 | contig 16171 bp, 22 predicted proteins | sample Sb_taG_11_FD_89696 | JGI IMG/M metagenome (GOLD analysis project Ga0116216, IMG submission 89696) | Peat soil microbial communities from Weissenstadt, Germany - Sb_50d_3_AS metaG | ecosystem: Environmental > Terrestrial > Soil > Wetlands > Peat | place: Germany: Weissenstadt | collected 2010-09-21
ATCGTTCGCATGGCGGACGGTTCTGCGCAGCAGTCGGCAACGACCGGGTACGGCAGCGGTCCATTGTGGCCGGTGGACATCATCAACGGCGCTATGGTGCCGCCGGATCGCCGCTACATGGGGTCTCCGACTATCTACGACCCGGCCACCAGCATCCTGTCGCCGCCGCCTGCCGTACAGACCGTGCTGCAGCCTGTGGCGCCTGTTCAAGCCGTCGAGACCGTCTTCGTGGGCCAGCAGCAGCACGCCACGGGAGCGGAGATGGGCAGCAGCAACGACGGCGAGCCTGTGCCGATGTACGTGCCGGATCCGTCGCTGGCCGCGTCCGTGGCGTCGATGCCTCAGGGTGCCGCTTTCGCGCGCGGTGGCGGAGATGTTCCTGGCATCATGGGCGCTTCGCGGCCTGAGATCGTCGGTCCGACGGCGGAACAGGCAGCGATGGAGGCTGCGGCGCTGGAGGCTGCGCAGTTCGAGCAGCACGCGCAGATGCAGGAGGCCATGCTGCAGGAGCACGCCCAGATGCAGGCTGCAGAGCAGCATGCACAGATGCAGCGGACCGAGATGGAGGCGGCAGCCGAAGCGCATGTGGAGCGAGCGCTCAACGGAGCGCAGTCGTCGTCGCGCCCGCGGCCTTCGACGTACGTGGTGATCCGCACGCGCGACAACGTGTGGCCGGCCACAGTCGCGAAGATCGGTTCCGGCAACAAAAACAAGCGCAACTACGAGCAGTTGCAGGCCATGAACCCTCACCTGGTGTCGCCCGAGGGCGCCTGGCGCCAGCTGTACGCGGGCGACGAGGTCTGCATTCCGCCCGTGTGGGCGCAGAATCTCCAGCGCCGAGGCTTTCAGGTCCAAAGCGACGAAGGGAGTTGAGCATGCAGGTTCTGGCCAGGATCCCGCTGTCGGCGGGGGATTTCGTCGTGCAGTGCGGCGAGCAGGGGACGTTCGGCGTTCTGGCGACGATGACGCCCATCGGGCTGATTCGCACGCGCTGCGACCTGCCGGATGCCCGTGCCGTGTTCGGCACGGGTCGAGCGCTGACCGAGCTGGAGATCGCTCCGTACGACTTTGCGGCGGCAGCGCTGAACGACGTGATGCAGGACGCCGTGGGCGCGGCGACACGCTACATCCAGACGCTTGGCAAGTTCCAGGCGCCCGAGATCAACGACGCTCTTGGTGTGATCATGCGTGCGGCGCTGCACGACGACAGCTGCCGTCAGGCGATGACCGACCTGGTGAACCTGTCGGGCGCGCACACCAACGAGGAGTTCAACTTCCTTCAGGCGCACATCGACGCCGAGCCGGGCACTCTCGGCGCGCGCCTGGCGACGATGACCCCGCAGCAGGTCCAGCAGGTGGCGGATCACTTCCGCCGCGCGTACGACCTGGTGCAGGACGCGCTGCCGTGGCTGAGTGACGGTCTGCGGACGCTGCTCGGGCAGCTGCAGCGCGGGGAGATCACGTCATCGCGGACGCCGCGCCGCTTCCGGGACAGGTACGTCGACGGGCCCGCTGCAACGCATGGGACGGGCGGGACGGCATCCGCCACTACCCCGGTCGAGAACTACACGACGGGCGGAGCCCCGATCAACGTGGGCAAGTACCGGGCGTGTGTCGGTTGCACTTGTACCGACCCGTGTGCCGATGGTAGCTGCGAGAGCTGCTGCGAGTGCAGCAAGAGCTGAAGCGCTGACAACGAGCGCACGAGAGAGGGCCGATGGATCCGACTGAGAAGCAGCAATGGGCGGCTCTTGTGGCGCACGGCAGTCCGTTTGCGTGCATCCAGCCCAACCCGTCGATGACCTTGACGGCCCAGAACAGCTGGGGTCGGACTGCGGAGATCCACGAAGGAGAGAAGGAGCAGACCGTTCGTGTGCAGCTGCCCGTCATGGCCTTCGTAGGCGTAACGATCCGCGCGATCGAGTTCGACAACGGGACCAACCCGACGCAGCTGTATCCGTACGCAGTCATCCAGTACGGCAACGGCAACGTCAAGGCTCCAATTGGGCCGCTGGATGTGACGGGTGGCTGGAGTGAGGTCGTGCTCGGCTCGACGGTCGAGCTGGAAGTATTTCTTGCCGACAAGGACGGGTATCCGCCGGAGCCAGGGTCGGGGGCTTACGCCAAGATTCAGGGGTGGGCGTGCGTTGGCGTGACGCCGTACACGGAGCGCAACACGCAGCTGACGTCGTCGGCGAGCGACAGCTCGTCGCCGGCTGTGCTCATCTCCGGCTGCGATGGCCAGTCGCTTCAGGGGCGAATCACAGACATCGACGGATTCGTGGCAGGTGGGTCCGGCACGCCGAGTTACCTGCTGATTTTCGACAGCAACGTCGCTCCGGGCTCTCCGCAGTTCGGCAGCCCGAAGATCCTGCACGTCTTTCCCATCTTCAGTGCGGATGTGAGCTTCGACAAGACGTACCGCAACACCCAGCCGTTCATCAACGGCGTGTCGTACGCGCTGTCGTCGAGCCCCACAGAGTACGTGGCGGGCCCGGGCGCCACGGCGCTCATCGTGACGGTCGAGACGCTGAGGGACAGCTAGTACCGAGCGACGATGCGGTACGCCAGCTGGACGGTCGAAGACTGGTCCCGCCACTACGCGGGACCGCGCTGGAACGGTCGCGCCGAGCCTGGGAGCGTGTGGGACGAGCAGGGCCGGCCTGTTCCTGGCGAGATGGTGCGATGCGGCGGCGGCATTCGTCAGGTTCTGCTGCCGGCCGATGTTCGCGATGCCAAGGCGGATCTGGATGCTCGATGGGCCAAGCTGTACGGCGAGGTGTCCGCCTGCCAGCTGATGGATCAAGCCGAGCGCGTGACTTTCGAGCACGACGCGGCGGCCTGGAGGTCGTTTTTTTGTGGCGGCGTGGCGGACGACCGGCAGGACCCGCATGTTGAGCCGGTTGGTCTGGTGGGCCAGATGAACGACGTGGACCGGCACGAGCACGCGCTGGCCGTGTGGCGGCACCGTCTTGCCGAGCGTCTGCAGGCGGGGGACACAGAGCAGGAGCGCAAGGAGAAGGTCCAGAGGCCCATCCTGATGCTGGCGGCGATCGCTGGCGCGTTCTACTTCCTGGGCCCTTCGCTGCGACGGGAGCTGTGGGCTCCCGTGACGATCCGACGCGATCTGGTCGAGAAGCGCAGGCAGGTGGCCCGAGACATGGGCGAAGACGACGTGGAGATCCACACCGAGCCAATCGGTGCCGATCTGGCCGCGCAGGTGGCCGATGCTATCGGTGTGAAGGCAGCAGGGCCGCTGCCGCTGACGGACAAACCAGCGCAGCACGTGGCAGATCAAGCGGCGAAGCAAGAGCAGGAGCCATGATGGAGTCGAGACAGGATCGTCCGCCGAGCAGTGGTAGCGGCAGCGCCGGAAGTAGCGCAGGCAGTGCGACCAACGGCGTGCTGGCGCGACGGTCGCCGTCGCCGATGGTGCCGCAGCGCGGCCGCGACGCGGGCCATTCGCTCAACGCGGAAGAGGAGCTTCTGGCCAAGTGGATCATGGATCTGATGGGCAAGGGCCGCTTGACGGCACTTGGCCTGACGGCGTTTTCGGAGATCGACTCGACGCAATCGCCCATGGGCTCGTGGGACCAGGAGGAGTTCGACCGGAACTCTCCGGACGACCTGGCTGTGCTCATCATGGGCAGGGCGTACCACGACGCGTCCTCGCGACGCGGGACGATCCGGTACGGCGTCAACGCGTACCGCAACAACGAGAAGGTGCACTTCGACCGGTTCTCCTTCCGTCTGGAAGGGGGTCTGACGTACTCCGACAAGGAGGACCCGGCCTACCAGGCGACCGAGGGCGGCGTGCTCGCGATGACGCTGCGGCACCTGGAGTTTACGATGAAGCTGTTCATGCAGGGGCAAGCGGAAAACGACCGCGTGAAGTCGCAGCAGCTCGCCGAGGCCAACCGGCAGCTCATGCGCTACTCGGCCCAGCACTACCGGATCATGGAGCTGTCCGAGGCAATGCTCGATCGTCGTGCCGAGCGTGATCTAGCTGTGCGCGAGCAGGACCAGAAGGAAAAGCGCAAGCAGATGATGTTCGAGAAGTTTCTGGTGCTTTTGCCGATCGTCGCGCGGAAGTTTCTCGGCGGCGGCCCGGACAAGGGGCCGGACAAGGTGCTGGCGGAGGAGCAGCTCAATTCCCTTCTGGAGTCGATCACCGAGGAGCAGCTGCGCGATCTGGTGCCGCTTTTCACCGACGAGCAGCGCGTGTCCTTTTTCACGATGTACACGGAGTACCAGGCTCGCAAGAAGAAGATGTCCGAGCCGGAGACGCCCACGGTACAGATTCCGGAGCAGCCGACTGCGGAGCCTGAGCCGCAGGTTGACGGCGAACCCGAAGCGCCTTCCTCGCTGGAGCCTGACTTCGCGCAGGACCCGCCGCCACCGCCCGAGACAACGCCGGACGTGTCGGCGACGCAGGAGGCTCCGCCAGCCGAGCCCGACCGGACGTTCGAGTGTATGATCGACGTGCTGGGTGATGACCTGAGCGACGAGAAGATCGGCCGTCTGGCCGAGAAACTTCCGGCGCCCAAGCGCGCGGCGTTTCTGGCCGCGGTGAAGGCGAAACGCGAAGCGCCCGGACCGCAGTGATGGCCTGTTGGAGGCGATCCTTCTCGTGTGGCTTGCACGCCGTAGGACGTGCCGGTTTCATGGTCGTCTCCGACGACTGTCTCCCGATCGACGGCTGCGCGCGCGTGAGGCGGCTTGGTAGATCGCATCGACGTCAAGCGCTACGTCAACGGAACTGAGTACGGCCTGTTCACCGGCCCGCGCCACGCGGCTGGTCCAGCGACCACCGACCCGACGGCGCACCTCGATGGCCGGTTCGCTGTGCGACACGATCACGTACTCCTGCAGCGACGGGATCTGCTTGTAGTGTTCGAACTTCTCGCCGCGATCGTACTTCTCCGTGCTCTTGCTCGTGACCTCGACGATCACAATCGGATTGATGACGGAGTTCTTGTCCTCCGGATCCGTCCGCGGCTGACCGCAGACGACGCTCGCGTCTGGGTAGGTTGTTAGATCGGCCTTTCGAACGCGGATGCGCAGGTCGGACGAGTACACGTCGCAGCGGCTGCCGTCGAGCGCCGCTGAGAGCTTTGCGCTGATGACGGAAGCGAGCAGAGCGTGTTCCGGTGTCCCGCCCGCCATTGCGTAAATCTGTCCAGCGAGATACTCGTGCTTGAGCGGACTCTCCTGCTCCCTGAGGATGTACTCGCGAAGGCTGTAGAAGACCGGATGGGCGGCGGCGCGGGCGCTCATGCTGCGAACCATAGCAGCCGTCAGTGAGTTTCCATGTGGCCACCATCCGGCGACTGTGGCACGCTGGTTTCTTCGGCGGTTCGCGGTCCGGAGCGTGGTCTGGGCATCTCGGCCTCGCGCACGAGCCTCTCGACCACGCCGCTGCGTGACTCGCCGCGTCGCGTCGCAATCTCCGCGAGGCGCGCGATGGCGTCAGGGGAGAGGGACAGGTGGACGAGTGGGCGCTTGCGCCTTGCGGTGGGCCTCTGCTCGATCGTCAGCTTCGCCATGCTCATTGGTAGACGCGGCCGTACTTCGCCTGCACGGCGGCCTCGTACGCCTCTCGACTCTCGGCTGCCTGACACAGGGGCCAGTCGAAGATCAGAACCGGGCAGCGCGGGTTGGCCATGTCGCGGGCCGACTCATGCCCCACTTGATGACGCCATGTCCACCACGCGCGGCGTTCGAGCTGCCTCGCGCCGCCATGCGCGTTTTGCCAGATCGATCCCTCCACGACGCCAGGAGCGACGCGGACAGAGGCCAACGCCGCAACATCGGTGGATGGGACTGTGATCGTAGCGGAGGCTCCCAGCGCGCCACGTGCATGCTCGTCAAGCACTGCCCGCAAGCAGCTCTCGAAACTGCCGCGAGCCAGGACGACACGACCGGCCCAGAAGTACTCGGCCACGTAGTACCCGCGGTAGCTGTTCCAGCTCAGGGTAACGTGGTGTCCGTTGTAGTCGGCGTGTGATGCCAGCTCGGAGTAGCGCGGGCTGCCCTTGGCCGCTGCGGCGCGGTTGTGTGCGTCGATCGGAGAGTACGGACGTTGCGGGATGTAAAACCCGACGAAAGCATCGGCGGCCGCAGTGAAGGCTACTGTGCTCATCGCACCAGCTCCACAGTAGGTCCATCGCACGGGACAGGCTCAGGCTTGCCCTCGACGACGCAGACGCGGACCATGCCGTTCAAAGCCGTTGCGCACTTCTGCCCCCTGGACGCCAGCGCTTTCTGCGCAAGCGTAGCGATGGCCTTCTCCATTCGGTCGTCTTCGTTGATCTCAACGCGCGCACGGACCGTCTGTCCGAGGCGGTTGGTGTAGATGCGTTCGAACGTGATCATGCTGATACTGTAGCCGCAGTGTAGCCTCATGTCAAGTGGCGCGCCGCCGAGCAATCGGGCGTGACAGTTGCGTCCAGCACGGAGCAACGAGCGAGGAGCGCGCGATGCAGGTCGGTTTATGGTGTGTTCGTTGTCTGGCGGCACGGCTCCGACAAGGAGACGATCTACGACTTGTGGCGTCTACCAGACCAACGAGCGTGGCCAGCTCGACCCGGACGCGCAGATCCTGAAGTACAAGCCGGAGTTCGTGCGCGAGGCGCGCGTACCCGTTTACACGAGCACGGATCCGACGCGAAGCGCCCGGACCGCAGTGAGGGCGGCGGTCGTCGTCAGCGACGGCGCTGCTGTTTGCGCAAGACGCGCTCAGTCTGGCAGGAATGGTACAGGTCCCACGCGCTGCGCTCGCCCCAGGAGCCGCTGGCAAAGCGCAGTCCCATGCCGTGCTTCTCGATTTGTAGGCGCTTGGGCCGGCCGTCGATGGGAAGCCGCACCTCGCTCACCTTGCCGTCCGTAAAGAACAGCCGGACGACGTTGCCACCGATTCGCTGAAGATACACCAGTCGCGGTAGAGATTGGTTCATGGTCGCCTTCCATGTCGGTGTGGCGGTGGGATACGTACTGGAGCGCCACCAGCTTGCACGGTGTCCCACTGCGCGAGCACGAGTGGGCGGTTCTCTTCCAGCCACATCCTGAGTTGCGTGAGCTTCTTCTTAGGCAGATCTCCAGCGATCGTCCGACCATCCGCGATGGCAACCATAACCGCGTGGCCACCGTGGTACGCGTGAACGTGAGGAGGGTGTCGTTCTTCTCCAGATGCGTACACGTAGACCGTTACTCCGCCGAAGGCCGTGAGGCGCGCCATGTCGCCATAGTGCTGGCTACGTTGGCTAGCCATGTTCATGGTGCCGTGGTCGCGGCATCTCGGCTTCGCGCACGAGTCGTTCGACCACGCGGCTGCGTGTCTCGCCGCGACGTGTGGCGATCTCAGCGAGACGCGAGATGGCGTCAGGGGAGAGGGACAAGTGCACGAGTGGGCGCCTGCGTGTCACGACTGCGCAGGTCCGATGTAGTCGATGTGCGCCATCGCGCCATCCGCCAGCGTATACGGCTCGCGCTGGTACATGTTCGGGCAGGTGCGACCATCGAATCGTAGTACGCGTCCGTGTTCCGGTCGGCCAGGTGCGTCGACTCGGTACTCGTAGATTCGCCCAAACAGAATCTGGTTTCTCATGACGCAACTGTAGCCACACAGTGGCCGCATGTCAAGCGGCCAACAGCAAGGGCACTTGTGCGGTGCGCGTTGCCAGAATGTGCGATCTGCGAACGTGTCGTTCACAAATTGCACAACGGTTTGATTTGGCGTGCTACGCTCGGCTCTGGCTGGCGAGGAGCGCGCGATGCAGGTCGGTTTTCTCCATGGTGTGTTCGTTGTCTGGCGGCACGGCTCCGACAAGGAGACGATCTACGACTGGGGCGTCTACCAGACCAACGAGCGTGGCCAGCTCGACCCGGACGCGCAGATCCTGAAGTACAAGCCGGAGTTCGTGTGCGAGGCGCGCGTGCCCGTTTACACGAGCACGGATCCGAAGGCGCTGCTGCAGTGCGACATCGACGCAGCCAAGAAGGTTCTGAACGACGATCTTATCGCGCAGATCCGGAGCCGGTCGGACATGCAGCGCATCCGAGAACAGTTCGGTCGCAACCTGCGCCTGTATCCGCCACACGGCAAGCCCAAGCCGCCCGTCGAGATCGTCGACGAGCACGATTGGAACCTCCTATGGCAAAACGCGACAGGGTTCTGAACGGCCCAGCTGTCGAAGGGCTCAAGAAGGTCGTCGCCGGGGTTGGTGCGGCTTTCGAAGTGGCCGATCGAGTGCTTGACGCGGTGGACAAGCGCCATGTCGCGGAAGCTCTCAGCAGCAGGCGGAAGGATTTCGTCGCTGCGGTTGATGTAGCGGGCCGTGTGCTTGGCGCCGTGGACAGCGTGCTGGCCGCGCAACAGCGTCGTCTCAAGGAGGACGATGCTTGCGAGCAGCAGGCTCCGCAGGTACCGCCGCCACCTCCGTGGATTCCTACGCCTCCCGCACCGCGCCAGACTGTGGATGCGCGAGTGGTCGGCAGAAAGCCGGACGGGACCATCGTGGTGGCGATGGGCCAGCCGCGCGCTCTGCCTCCACGCCGCAGCTGACGCGTCGTAGCGCCGCTTGTGTTGGACTTGTGCGGCGAACTGGGTGATGATTGGCTTCGGCTATGGGTACTTCCAGCGGCGTAGCACTGGGTCTTCTTGGCGCGGGTCTCGTCGTGTACCTGCTCGCCAAAGACAAGGACAGGTCCGACGCGCTCGGTCCGCCCAGGCTTGCCCCGCCGCCACCGTCTGGAGTTCCAGAGGCGCCTGGCCTGCACGCGCACATGTCGACCGACCACGGCAAGTTCGCTGCAGAGCTGCAGTTTCAGCCGGGCGCGCGGCAGCGACAGCCGCTATCGTGGTCTCGTCCGCGCCCGCCGCCGCCGCGAACCTCTGCGCCTGCAGCGCAGTGGCCGCAGTCGGTCGCGCCCCATTCGATGATGCTGCCGGGTGCACGCATTTCTGCGCGGCCGCCGTATCCGCCGCCGCCGTATCCTTCGGTCTCGCCGTACGGGACGTACCCTGGCCACTCGGGTCCCGAGCGTCAGCACGCGCCTGGCCCGATGGGCGCTCCGCTTGCGTTTGCTCCTACTCCCGGGTGGGGCCAACGTTCGACCGCTCGTCCACAGCCGCCGCAGATGTCGGCCGAGTGCAGCAACTGGCGCACAGCTACCGCTGCGGACGTGAAGCGTGACGGGGTACTGGCGACGTACCAGTCGATGCTGAAGCAGTCCGAGTCGCTGCCGCCACGGATCGAGGGGCACAACGGGCGGCTATGGAAATTCCAGACGGTGACGCCGCAGAGCGATCCGTCGTTCGAGTTCTCGCCAGGCATCAGCAAAGATGTGCGCGGCTGGGTGTGCGATGGCGCGCCGAATCCAGTGGAGTAGCTTTCGTGTCCGACCGCGACATCAGCCGGCGGTTCGTGATTGTGTATCACGTCTGGCCGATCGATTCGCGCGAGGATGAGGCGTCTGCCGTGGCTCGGAAGCAGCAGTTGCAGGAGCGCCAGCGTAGCTCGTGGATGGAGCGCTGGCCGCTGCATGGTTGCGACAACAGCGCCGTTTGGCGGGTTGTAGACACAGGGCTCCGCGTCGCCGCGGACGTCGCGCGCGACTGACGCTATCGTTGCGAGTCGGCGATCTCTAGCTCCATCTCTTTGGTCGCGTCGAGCACGTCGCTGACGTCGGGCGTGCGATGGAGCGGGGGCAAAAAAAAGTGGAACAGAGTCGCGCGTCGGTGGTCTACTTCGACTCATGTACGGATACGGCCCAGTTTGGGTGGGGCAGAGCACTGCCTCACAGCAACCGTCGCCGATGTGGCCGCCGTCGCCACCATCGCAGCCATCTCGGCCACCGCCACCGCGACCATTGCCAGCACGACCACGACCCCCACGGCCGCCGCCACCAGCTGCGCCGCGTCCACCTCCAACGCAGCCGCCCCCGCAGGCTGCTGCGCCGCAGCAGCAGCATGGCGACGTCTTCGGGTCGATCCTGCATACGGTCGAGAGCGTAGCGAAGGTGGCCGCCCCAGTCGTTACGGCCGTTCTGGCTGCGGCGGGCGCGTCCGTGGGTGCAGCAGCTTTCCCCTTGGTTAACCCCGTGTGGTTGACACTGGCAAGCATTCTGAACGAAGTGCCGGCAGGTTTTCGGGCCACATCCGCGCTGACGGCCGACCAGGAGCTGTATCTTCGTGTCGTCGAGTCGTTGGCATCCGTGGTCAACGGTCTGGCTCTGACGCCACACGACCCTGCTCTGCTCGCGGAGTACCACGAGCTGGTGGATTTCTTGAGGTCGCATCCGGACAGTGCGCACCTGGGGGCGTTCGTAGCGTCCCATCCCAGCATCGTACAAATGGTTTCCTCAGCGCAGTAGCCGCTCAAAATCGGTCGAGACACGTCTGGACATGTCCAGACACGAACTTGGTGGTCAATGCGCCGCCATTTGGTGTCTACTTCTGGCATGCATCCAGGATTCGGTGGATACGTAGTCGGCTCGGATCCGACGGCCTTGGCCGTGACCGCCAGCGGAATGGTGTGGCGGCTAGGCTTCGACGATCCGCAGACGCACGACGCGGTGGCTGCATGGCAGGCGTCCCATCCGGAGCTTGGCAAGCCGGACGGTGTGTACGGGCCAGCGTCTGCTGCAGCGATGAGCAAGGATCTGTCGCCATACCCGACTCCACCGCCGCACTTCAAGCCGTACGCCCCGGGGTCGTCGGCGTCGTCGCATGGCGGACACGGCTCGGATCACTCGAATCGCCACCCGGACGGCGAGCCGCAGAACGACCCGGCTCAAGGTGGCGGCGCGGGGTTCCCACAGTGGTCTGCCCAGTGGCCTGCGCCGGGCGGTCCGACGTCTGCGCCGCCAGGATACGGGCCTCCTTCGTGGCCGCCAGGTCCCTCGTACGGACCGCCGCCAGGCTCGGCGTATGGAGCGTTGGATCCGCGAGGGCTCGGGCTACCGCGCCTTGGCTCTGCATACGGGGACACCCGGCACACTCCGCCGCCGCCGTATGGTCCTCCGCGTCGTCGTGTGACCGTGCGCCGCGGCCCGCCGCGTGCGCGGCGCAACGTGTTCGGCGACATCGCCTTCACGCTGTCCAACCTTGCCCAAGTGGCTGCTGCGGCAGCTCAGACGGCCCCGCCCGTGGGCGTCGCGATCCATCCTGGCGGTTACGGCTACGGAACCGGGCAGGCTCCTGTGACTGTGCCTGCCAACCCCGTGTGGCTGACGCTGGCCCAGGTGCTCAACGAAGTCCCGGCCGGATTTCAGATGACGGCCACGCCGCTGTCGGAGGATCAGAAGAGCTTCCTTCGCGTCGTCGAGCATCTGTCGAAGATCGTCAACGCTCTGTCGCTTGCGCCGAACGATCCTGCGCTTCTGGCCGAGTACAAGGAAGTGGGGGAGTTTCTCTCCACGCACCCGGGCAGCGAGGCGCTGCAGGCATTCCTCACGTCGCATCCGTCGCTGGTGACGGTGGCAGCTGCGTCCCCGGCAGCAGCAGCGACGGGCGGCTACGGCGTGGGCTACGCGGGAGCCGACGACGACTGGCGCGCGCTGTACGACGCATCGACGCGGACCGCGCAGCAGCTCTCGACGCTGACCATCGGGCATCCTGCGCCGCACCCGTACGGTGCTGGACAGCGAACCGAGATCGTGGGCCCATCGATTCACCGCGATCGAGCTTCAGGCGGCCTGCCCGATCCGCATGGCGTGGGCGCGGAAGGTACGGGATGGGGTCCAGGACCGAGCCCGTACGACCTGTATTACCCGCCGACCTACGTACAGGGTCCGGACGGCAACCTCTGGCCGGCGCCCGTCGGCGCGTAGGACAAGCGAAAGGGTTCACGACGATGGCACCGTTTCTGTGGTTTCTCATTGGTGGCGCAGCTGGCGGCTACCTCGGATCGAAGGCCGGGCTTGCAGTCGGAGCCCTTGCTGGCGGAGGCGCGGTTTTCGTGAGCGCTGCGGCCATCCGCAAGAAGCTGTCGCCGCAGGCGCAGGCGGAGTTCGATGTGGCTGCGGAGAGCCTGACTCCGGAGGATCTGGAGGCAGTGTTACGAAACAGGAACGATCCCGATCTGATGCGGCTTGCTGAGGTTGCGAAAGATCGGTCGGCGTACTTCGATCCCTCGCGCGGCAAGACGAGCGCCGCGGTGGGAGCGCTCAGCAAGTCGCGCGGTCGCTCGCGGTCGCTGCGCAACCAGTACGCGACCGGCGGCTTCAATCTGGGCAACGTGCTCGGCAAGATCGCCAAGGTGGCTGCAGGAACGGGCGCTGCTGTGGCGAGCGTTCTGGTGCCGCCGCTGGCGCCAGCGGGCCTGCCGGTTGCGGCATCGCTCATCACATCGGCAGTCAGCAGCGGCCAAGTGACGACCGCGGTCGTCAATCCAGTCTGGACGAACGTGTCGCGCGTGCTGGCCGAGGCGGCAACCGAGCTTCGCGCGTCGGTTTCGTACGATGCGCAGACCACGCTTCATACAGCGTCTTTGGTGGATCGTCTTGCGACGCTCGCGTACGACCTGGCCCTGTCGCCTGGCAACTACGCGATCGAGACCGACTTCCGCCACCTCGGCCACTGGCTGTCGTCGCATCCGCGCAGCGAACAGCTGGCCAACTACATCGTGTCGCATCCCGCGCTGGACGGCGTGTTCAGCGTACCCGACACGGTCGGCCAGATGCCGCCACGTCCACCGCCTCCGCCGCCGGAAGGCGGCTTCCGTGGGCACCATCACAGGCGGTTCGGCGGCGGCCACGAGCAGCAGCAGCCAGGCCTACCTGGCGGCGGCCACGCCAAGGACTCGTGGCAGCGGTGGCAGCGCATCCACCCTGGCAGTTCGTTCGGAGACTACCAGGGCTGGTGGCAGCAGCACGGGCAATACGGCGCTCAGATCAACTGAAAGGTCGGTGCCGACCGTTGTGGGCGAACGTGCTGCTGAGCGACGGCACGTCCAGCGATCTTGGTCTCAGCCAGGTCGTTTCATGGTACCATCCAGGTGCGACACCAGTTGTGAGCTGCGTCAGGAAGGTGGACCATGTCAAGAAAGACATGCTCGTGCGGACGGTCGGCGGAACTGTACGGTGGCCACTGCTTGCCTTGTATCCAGGCAGCCACCTGTCACGGCAGCCGCGAGCACGAGGAGCACGGCGACTACGCCAGATCGCCGCGCCACATGACGGCCGAAGAGCGTCGGAGCCTTCCACGAACGGCGTTCGCTTTGCGTAGGCGCACTCCTCCCGGTCTGCCGCTGCGCAGCAGTCGCCCAGGCAGCGCTCCGGGCTACATCAAGGCGGCTGCGGCGCGCCTGTCGATGATGCGCAGGCTCGGGCATCTCGGGCCTGGCGAGTGGCAGGAGGGCGCGCGCCACATCGCCGAGGCTGCGGCTCGCGAGGGCATGCGCAGCCACCTGCTGGAGGACTGACATGACTCGCCGCGCCGTGTTCTGGCTGCTCATGTGGCTTGTCGGACTGAAAGCGTCGCTTGCAAGCGTAGGAGAGTAAGATGGCAATGGCGGTGGCTCACGAGTGCTACGGCGTGGACACGGTTGCACATCTGACCGCGCAGACGGCTGGCCAGCTGCGCAAGGCAAACTACCGCGGCAACCCGATCGAGTTCGTCATCCGGTACGTGTCGCTCGGACCAGAGGGTGGGTGGGACCTGACGGCGCAGGAGGTGCAGGAGATTCTCAACGAGGATCTGGCCCTGCTCGTGGTGCAGCGCGTGCGCATGCCGGGCTGGATTCCGTCCGCTGAGCGCGGGACGAGCGACGGACAAAACGCGGTCAAAAACGCGAAGGCCGTCGGTTACAGCCCTGGCTGTCACATCATCATCGACATCGAGGGCGTGCTGCCCGGCACGAGCGCCGAGACGGTGGTGGAACACATCAACGCGTGCGCGCGCGAGATCGTCAGCGGCGGGTACCTAGCGATGGTCTACGTCGGGTACAACACGATGCTGACGGCGCAGCAGCTCTACGAGGATCTGCCGGATGTGCACGCGTACTTCTCGGACTTTGGGGCGCGAGAAGTGGCCAAGCGCGGTTTCTGCATCAAGCAGCTGGCCGGCAACGTGTCGCTGCCCGGGGTCCCGTTCTGGGTGGATCCCGATCGGATCATGGCGGACAACGAGGGCGGCTACCCGATGTGGATGATCAAGGACACGAAGGAGGCTGCGTGATGCTGGTCGGCAGGCGTCTGTACGGCGATCGGGTTCGGCAAGGCCGTTTACGCGGACGGGGACGAAACCGCGGCGGCCGGTGCAGCGAGTGGCGGGGCCCGCAAGTCGGCCTGTGGACACATCCAGAGCCGTGGCTGGATGTTGCTGACGTCGAGACATGTCGAGACACGAAAGTGTAGGCGCGTCGCTGGTGAAGCGACGTAGGATGACGGCTGAAGTCGGGCTGCGCCTGTTGATTGACGGTTGACGGCCAAAAACGGAAACCCGGGAGAATCGCACATGTACGGCTATGGCTATGGCTACGGCACCGGCGTTGTTCATGCAGCTGCTCACACGGCTCCCGGGGCGGCGCCCGCGCCGACGCACATGGCTCCCGTGCACGCCACGGGTCCGGCGATGCACACCGTGCCCGCTCACCCAGCTGCTGCTGGACCCACACATCCCGGAGTTGCCCCGCATCCCGGAGTTGCCCCGCATCCCGGAGTTGCCCCGCATCCCGGGTCCGCGCCTGCGCACGCGTACGCCCCGACTGGTCATCCACAGGGTGGCGGATGGGATAGCGAGCACGGATGGGGAGGCCACGGGCACGAAGGCGATTGGCGCGGTGGCCACGAATGGAACCGCGGATGGGGCTGGGGCGACTGGGGATACCCGGTCGAGTACGTGGATCCGTATGCGGACCCATACGCGGATCCGTACGCTGTGGATCCGTACGCGGACCCATACGCGGATCCGTACGCGCTGCCCGATGGCGACGCGACCGGGTATGCTGAAATCGTAGGCAGGGGCGGCGGACACGGCGGAGGGTGGGGGCACCACTTCGGCGGTTATCGCCAGGGATGGGGTGGTGGAGGCGGATTCGACCAGCAGCCGCCGCCGCCGCACCCGGATCCGTCGATGATGGTGTCCGGAGCAGGCCGTCCGGAGATCGTTGGCGGTGCGGGGCGCCCTGAGATCGTGGGGCAGACGCCTCAGCCGCCGGATCAGCATCATCATCATCACCATCACCACCACCACGCACCCGGATCGGCGACCGGTTTTGCTCCGAATCACGAGATGGGATTCGCTCCTGTTCACGAGATGGGATTCGCTCCCGTCCACGAGATGGGGTTCGCCCCCGTCCACGAGATGGGGTACGGCACTGGGGACATCTTTGGGAGGATCGGCCACGTGCTCAGCGACGTCGTACAGGCGCCGATTCGGATTGCAGAAGCGCCATTCAAGGAGGGCGCACGCATCGTAGGGGACGCATTCGGTCCGGACGGGTCGCACCACGATCCGCAGGAGTGGCAGAGGTACGCTGCGATGCGTGGCTGGAATCGCGGCTTCCAGGATGCGTATCCACCTCCGCCACTGCCACAGTGGGACCACCGACATCACAGGCGCTGGGGGTGATACGTTGGCTTCGACCGGGATCTTGACAGGCCAAGTACTATGCCAATTCTAATGCTCATTGCTGCCGCCGTGGCTCTGACGATGTCGCGCAGAGGAAGCGGCATCGGTACGCACGCGGCTGGACAACGTCGCTGGTACTGGGATCCGGAGCGCTGGCAGAGAGCGAAGCTTCTCCATCTACGCGACCGTCGCTGGCTGGTCTGGGACCCGCGCGTCAACGCGTGGAGTTCGGCCCACCAGATGGGCGTCGTGGCGCAGGCTGCCACGCTCTGGGTGCCCGCGACGATGCTTCAGCGCGGCCGTCTGTACCGGTTTGCCGGGACGCGAGGGGAGCTTCCGCTGGCAGACCTGAGCCGCGCGCTGGGCAGCGCGGGGTGGCGCGTGCGAAGGCTCTGGCATGTGGGCGATCCAAACATGCCAGCCGACTACCCAGTTGCCGGCGCACCCGATGCGCTCGTGGATCCGACTGGATACGTCGCAGAGGCCGTGTGGTCTGGTCCCACGCAGGAGATGCAGGAGGGCATCGAGGCTCCTGTCGAGCACGTGGCGGTCTACGGTGCCGGGTACGATCCAGTGGCAAGAGGGTTCGATCGCACG
>Ga0116216_10001506_pt1 | contig 16156 bp, 18 predicted proteins | sample Sb_taG_11_FD_89696 | JGI IMG/M metagenome (GOLD analysis project Ga0116216, IMG submission 89696) | Peat soil microbial communities from Weissenstadt, Germany - Sb_50d_3_AS metaG | ecosystem: Environmental > Terrestrial > Soil > Wetlands > Peat | place: Germany: Weissenstadt | collected 2010-09-21
CCCAGATGCGATTGCAGAATGGCTAAATTGCCGAGCACCACGCCGCGCAAATCCGTCGTGTGAGGATAATCCGTGTTGGTCGATGCTTGGGGCGCATTCACATGAAATTGAGCCAAGCGCTGTGCGAGATCGACGAATTCCGGCGGGGTAACCTCGGCGCGATCCAGCAACTCCGACAACTCTTGCGAGGCCTCGAATTGCTTCATGCGCACGGCATAGTCGATGATTTCGCCGTGTCCCTCGATGCGCAAGCCGCCGGTTTGGCGCGTGACGGCAACGACGTCCACATAAAGGTCGGCTGCCAGACGCCGGTTGAGCCGCAATTCCTCCTCGCACAGGTGTCGCCGAAGCGCCAGCGTCGAGGTATCGATAAATTCCAATTTGACGCTCTTCTTGATCTTGTAGGCAAAGGGACCGGTGAGGATGACGAACGAGATATTCGTCTGGCGCATTTCCAAACGAGTGACGGGATGCGGAAACACCGACGGCGTGAGCAGTTCTTCCGGTTTGAACGGAGAGGAAATGGCATCTTTCGCGAAGGCGTCCGCACCGGCAGTGACCATCTCTTAAAGCCCCCCAACCACCTAAAGCCCCCCAACCACCGTGTCGAGTATATGCCGTACGGTCGGTGCGAAAGACGCCGCCTTGATTGCGCGGCGCGCCAGAGGCGCCGGCACCAACGAGGTTCAGCTGTTATGTGTCGAGCGGCTCAAAAGGACGGGAAATCGATGCGCGCAGGTCGAAGCGCCTTGAGGATATCGCTGATCGAGAGCATTCCGACCAACTTCTTCGCATCAATGACGGGGAGGTGCCGGAATTTGTTGCTGGACATCAGCTCCATGCATTCGCGAACAGTATTGTCCGAAGTCACGCAGATGACTTTCTCGGTCATGAGGTCCTTGACGAGGACGTCCCACGGAGCGATCCGTTTCGGCACGGCCCGTCGGATGTAATCACGCTCGGAGAAGATGCCGACCAGCTCCGAGCCGATCATCACCGGCAACGAGCTGACCCGGTTGGCGGCCATGATCTCGAGTGCCGCCTGGACCGTGGTATCCGGCGCGACGGTAAATAGCTGCTGGTCTTTGCCCTTCAACAGATCGCGAACCACGCGCGTCGACATGGACGGCCTCCAATAATCGCGAATCGCGCGCAACCTCTTATAGCGGAGGCGGCGTTTAGCCGATAGTCGCGCCCTATGCGCCGGCATGTCAATATCAACATGACTCGGCATGGTACCCGCAGCCCAAGCAGGGTGACCGCATCTCCCCGTTTGACGAGCGGGGCCCGGGAGGCGCGGCCCGCCGGCCGCAATTGCTGCCAAGGGTGGCGCCACGTAGGATCGAGGGTCCTATGCCGACATCTTCCTTGGCGACGTTCGTGGATTTGCCGTCCGTTTCGTGCGGCGAGAATCCGCGCGTCGGGGATCCGTGCGGCGGGGACCGCGATGCCGACGCGCCCGCATGTCGCGCGGCAGCGGCCTGGCCAGCAAACCTCGAATTACGCTTCGCCTCCCGAGCGAACCGCACCACACTGGTGCACCGGCGGCACCGAGGCCCCTTGCAGGTTCAAAAGGCGCTTTATCCCGAGGGCCCGGCGGTTTGTCACATCGCGCTGTTGCATCCGCCGGGCGGCATCGCCGGGTGCGACCGGCTGAATATTCGCGGTGCGGCGCAAGAGAAGTCACACGCCGTTTTGACCACCCCGGGGGCGACGAAGTGGTATCGATCGGCGGGCGCCGAGGCCGAGCAGCGCCTCGAGTTCGCGCTTGACGGAGATTCGGTGCTCGAGTGGCTGCCGCGGGAAAATATTTTCTTCGACGCCTGCAAGGCGGCGATGAGCACGGAGATCCGCCTCTCATCGAACGCGCGATTTCTGGGCTGGGAAATCCTCTGCTTCGGCCGCCGCGCGTCGGGCGAAGGATGGCGGCGCGGCAATCTGCGGCTCGACACGCGCATCCTGCGCGAGGGACGCCCCATGTGGGCGGAGCAGGCGCAGCTGACCGCGGGAAGCGGGTTCGCCGATTCGCCGGTCGGCCTTGCGGGTTGCAGCGTCAGCGCGACCTTTCTGGCGGCGGGGTTTGAGGCCGACGCGTCGCTGCTGCAGCGTTGTCGCGCACTCGCCGTGCGGGACGACGGCCCGCGCCACGGCGTCACCTGGCTGCCGGGAATGCTTTGCGCACGCTACCTGGGGGATTCGTCGGAAGACGCCTTCGGCTGGTTCACCGCCTTGTGGTCGCTGCTTCGACCGGTGTTGCTGGGGCGTGCGGCGCAGGCGCCGAGACTTTGGGCCTGTTGATCGGGCACACTTGGGGGCGACATGGAATTGACGCCGCGGGAGAAAGACAAACTGTTGATATTCACGGCATCGCTGCTGGCCGAGCGGCGGCGCGCGCGGGGCTTGCAGCTCAATTATCCGGAAGCCGTCGCGCTGATCACGGCCGCGATTCTCGAAGGTGCGCGCGACGGCAAGTCGGTCGCCGAACTCATGAGCTACGGCGCGACGATTTTGACCCGTGAGGAAGTCATGCTCGGAGTGCCGGAAATGATCCCTGAGATTCAGGTCGAAGCGACGTTTCCCGACGGGACGAAGCTGGTCACCGTGCATCAACCAATCGTCTAGGGGAGGGCCGTTGTGATTCCAGGGGAACTGTTTCCGGAAGACGGGGAAATCGAACTGAACGCCGGACGGCGCACGCTGCGGCTTAAAGTCGAGAACGTCGGCGACCGGCCCATCCAAGTCGGATCGCATTACCATTTCTTCGAGACGAATGAGAGCTTGCGGTTCGAGCGCGCGCCCAGCCGCGGGTATCGCTTGGACATCCCGGCCGGGACCGCCGTGCGATTCGAGCCGGGTCAGACACGCAGCGTGCAGCTGGTCGAATATGCCGGGCTGCGGCGGGTTTTCGGTTTTCAGGGAAAGGTCATGGGAGATCTATAGGATGCCCGTGAAAATCTCCCGGCGCGCCTATGCGGAAATGTTCGGCCCCACCGTGGGCGACCGGGTGCGCCTGGCCGATACCGCGCTGGTCGTCGAGGTCGAAAGGGATTTCACGGTCTACGGCGAAGAAGTCAAATTCGGCGGCGGAAAGGTCATTCGCGACGGCATGGGCCAGGGCCAGAGCGCCGCCGCGACGGTCGCCGACACGGTCATCACGAACGCCCTCATCATCGATCATTGGGGGATCGTCAAAGCCGATGTGGGACTGCAGGGCGGCGATATCTGGGCGATCGGCAAGGCCGGCAATCCCGACGTGCAGCCGCAGGTCACGATCCCGATCGGTGCGGCCACCGAGATCATTGCCGGCGAGGGAATGATTCTCACCGCCGGCGGCGTCGACACCCACATTCACTTCATTTGTCCGCAGCAAATCGAGGAAGCGCTCACCTCGGGCGTCACGACGATGATCGGCGGCGGCACCGGGCCGGCCGCGGGCACCAGCGCGACGACCTGTACACCCGGGCCTTGGCACATTCACAGCATGCTGCTCTCGGCGGAGGGCTTCGCGATGAATCTCGGCTTTCTCGGCAAAGGCAACGTGAGTTTGCCGGAGCCGGCGCGCGAGCAAATTCGCGCGGGCGCGATCGGGCTCAAATTGCACGAGGATTGGGGCACGACTCCCGCGGCAATCGACAATTGCCTGCGCGTCGCGGACGAGTTCGACGTGCAGGTCGCCATTCACACGGACACGTTGAACGAATCGGGGTTTCTCGAGGCGACGCTCGCGGCGATCGGCGGGCGCACCATTCACACGTTTCACACGGAGGGTGCGGGCGGCGGACACGCACCGGACATCATCAAGGCGGCGGCGCACGCCAACGTACTGCCGAGTTCCACCAACCCGACCCGCCCCTATACGGTCAACACGATCGACGAGCATCTGGACATGCTGATGGTCTGCCATCACCTGGATCCGGCGATCGCCGAGGACATCGCCTTCGCCGAGTCGCGCATACGCCGCGAAACGATAGCCGCCGAGGATATTCTGCACGACCTAGGCGCGTTCTCGATGATGTCGTCCGACTCGCAGGCCATGGGGCGGGTCGGAGAAGTGATCATCCGCACGTGGCAGACGGCTCATAAAATGCGCGAGCAGCGCGGCGCGCTCGGCCCCGATACTTCGCGAGCCGACAACGCACGCGTCAAGCGCTACGTCGCCAAATACACGATCAATCCGGCCATCACACACGGCATCGCGCACCGTGTGGGCTCGGTCGAAACCGGCAAATTGGCGGATCTGGTCCTGTGGAAACCCGCCTTCTTCGGCGTCAAGCCGAGCCTCGTGATCAAGAGCGGCATGATCGCTGCGGCGCCCATGGGCGATCCGAACGCCTCGATTCCGACGCCGCAGCCGGTGCATTACCGGCCGATGTTCGCGGCGTTCGGGCGCGCGGTCGAAAAATCGCTGATCTTCGTCTCGAAGGCGGCGCTCGAGGACGCGGCGTTCAAGCGCCTGGCGCTGCGCAAATGCGTGGAGCCGGTGCGCGGCACGAGGCAAATTCGCAAGAAGGACATGATTCACAACGGCGCTCAGCCGCAGATCGAAGTCGACCCCGAAACCTACGAGGTGCGCGCCGACGGCGAATTGTTGGTCTGCGAACCGGCGAGCGAACTGCCGATGACGCAGCGCTATTTTCTGTTCTGACGGCGGACGTAAAAACTTATGCAACCGCAAAAACCCATCGACCGAGCGATCCTGCCCTTCGACGCACGCTGCAAGAGCCGCTTGCTGGTCACGCTGGAGAGCGGCGAGAAGGCGGCGCTCATGGTCGAACGCGGCCGCTTGCTGCGCGGCGGGGATCGGGTGCGCCTCGGTGCCGATCGGGAAATCGAAATCGTCGCCGCCGATGAAGCCCTGCTCGAGGTCTCGAGCGACGATCCGCTCGCGATCGCCAAGGCCGCGTATCACCTCGGCAATCGGCACGTCGCGGTGCAGGTGCTGCCGAATCGATTGCGGTTCCTGGACGATCACGTGCTCGCGCAAATGGTCGCCGGATTGGGCCTCCGCGTGACCCGCATCGTCGCGCCCTTTGAGCCTGAAGGCGGCGCTTACGGCCACCACCATGCGCACGGCAGCGAGACGCCGCTGGCACGCCCGACAATTCACGATTTCTCCGCCACATGATGCCGCAATCACGCCTGCGGCTATTCCAACTCGCCAGCCAGGCTCTGCCGATCGGCGGGTACAGCCATTCACACGGTCTGGAAGCGGCGATCGAATCGACGATCGTGCGCGATGAAGCGTCGCTGCTGCGATGGATCGGCGATCTCTTGGAGTTCTCGGTCGGAACGTTCGAAGCGCCGTGTCTGTTGGCAATGAGCGAAGCTTGGGCCGATCGCGACCTCGATGCCGTGCGGTACCTGAACGACGAATTTCTTGCGACGCGGGAAGCCGCGGAATTGCGCGCGGCGACCGTGCAATTGGGCTATTCCATGCGCCTCCTCCTGGCGCAGCTGCCGGCGTTTCCGGAGGAGATCGCGCAGGCGCTGCAATCGATTGAAGAGCCCGCTTTGCCGTGCGCCTGGTCGGCGGCCGCGGCCGGGTGGTCGATTCCGGCCGGCGACTCGCTGCTCGCCTACCTGTGGTCGTGGGCCGAGAACCAAGTGTTGGTCGCCGTGAAAACCCTGCCGCTCGGACAATCCGCCGGCCAGCGCGTGCTGCAGGACATCGCCGCGTCCGTCGCGGGCACGTCGGTGGCGGCGGCGACGATCGCGGCGGCATCGGTCGCGGCCGCGGCCGATCGCACCGGGAAAGCGCGCTGGGGCTCGAATTTCGCGCCGGCACTCGCGATTCTTTCGTCGCAGCATGAAACTCAATATTCGCGGCTGTTCAGGTCTTGACCTTATGCCCATAAATTCACCGTTGCGAGTCGGAATCGGCGGCCCGGTCGGATCGGGCAAGACCGCGTTGACCTTGCTGCTCTGCCGGGTCATGCGCGATCGCTATGAGGTCGCGGTGGTCACCAACGACATCTACACGGAGGAAGATGCCAAGTTCCTGGTGACGCACGAGGCGTTGGCGCCCGAACGGATACTCGGCGTCGAAACCGGGGGTTGCCCGCATACCGCGATTCGAGAAGATGCATCGATTAATCTGGAGGCGGTCGCGCGCCTGAGCCGGCGCTTTCCGCGCCTGGATGTGGTGTTCGTCGAAAGCGGCGGCGACAATCTCGCGGCGACCTTCAGCCCGGAGTTGTCCGATCTGACGCTGTACGTCATCGATGTGGCGGCGGGCGACAAGATACCGCGCAAAGGCGGACCCGGCATCACCAAGTCGGATTTGCTGATCATCAACAAGATCGACCTGGCGCCCTACGTCGGTGCGTCGCTCGAGGTCATGGAGCGCGACGCGAAGAGGATGCGCGCGGAGCGGCCATTCGTGTTCACGAATCTGAAGACCGGGCAAGGTCTCGCGGAGGTCGTCGCGTTCGTCGAGACCGAGGGGTTGCTGCGGGCGGATCGAGAAGGGATTCGCTGAGGTTCAAGGGGGGCATTTGGGCGGGAAATCCTACAACGAAATGTATCGCACCGATGGTACGGCCCGGTCCCATTACCTGGGCTACGGCGAATGGCTCAAAGATCAGCCTGCGGACCGGCTGGCGCAGAAGCGCGCCGAGGCGGATGCCCTGTTCCACCGGGTCGGCATCACATTCGCGGTTTACGGCCAGGAGGAGGGTGCGGAACGGCTGATACCGTTCGACATCGTGCCCAGGGTGTTGCCCCTGGAGGAGTGGATCCGTCTGGAAGACGGACTGAAGCAGCGGGTGCGTGCGCTCAACGCCTTCATTCACGATATTTATCACGAGCAGCAAATCCTCAAGGCCGGCATCGTTCCGGCCGAACAAGTCTTGTACAACCCGCAGTACCGCCCCGAGATGCAGGGGGTGGATGTTCCCGGCGGCATCTATGCCCATATCGCCGGCATCGACATCGTGCGCGACCAGGCGGGCGAATACTGCGTGCTCGAGGACAACCTGCGCGTGCCGTCCGGCGTCTCATACATGCTGGAAAACCGCAAGATGATGATGCGCTTGTTTCCGGAGCTGTTCTCGGAACATCGGATCGCGCCGGTTGACCGCTACCCGGATGTACTGCTCGATAATTTGCGCAGCGTGGCGCCGACCGGGGTTGCCGATCCCACCGTCGTGCTGCTGACTGCAGGCGCGCACAACAGCGCGTATTTCGAGCATGCCTTTCTCGCGCAACAGATGGGCATCGAGCTGGTCGAGGGTCAGGACTTGTTCGTGCGCGACGAGGCGGTGTTCATGCGCACCACGCAGGGGCCGCAGCGCGTCGACGTCATTTATCGGCGCATCGATGACGATTTCTTGGACCCGCTGGTGTTCCGGCCGGACTCCATGTTGGGCATTCCCGGATTGTTGACCTCCTACCGTGCCGGCCGCGTCACCATCGCCAATGCCATCGGTACCGGCGTCGCGGACGACAAATCAATCTATCCGTACGTACCGGACATGATTCGCTTCTACCTCGGGCAGGCGCCGGCGATCGGCAACGTCCACACATGGATGCTGCGCCGGCAAGAGGATAGGGACTACGTGCTCGCGCATCTTGCGGAACTCGTCGTCAAAGAGGTCCACGGCGCCGGAGGTTACGGCATGCTCATCGGCCCTGCCGCGACCAAAGCCGAGATCGAGACCTTTCGCAAGCAAATTCTCGCGACCCCCGAGCGCTATATCGCGCAGCCCACGCTCGCCTTGTCCACATGCCCAACATTCGTCGAGCAGGGCTTAAGCCCCCGTCACATCGACCTCAGGCCGTTCGTGCTGTCGGGCCGCGACATCACCATCGTTCCCGGCGGATTGACGCGGGTCGCGCTGCGCGAAGGTTCGCTGGTGGTCAATTCCTCTCAAGGCGGCGGCACCAAGGACACGTGGGTGCTGCAAAGCCCATGTTGAGCCGCACCGCCGATCATTTGTATTGGATGTCGCGCTACATCGAGCGCGCGGAAAGTCTCGCGCGTCTGGTGGATGCGCATTACCGGATGTCGCTTCTGCCTCACTCCGTCGACGCGCTGGCGCAATCGTTGAGCTCGACGATGACGGCTTTGCACATGGAGCAGGCCTATCTCGAGCGGCATGACAGCATCGAACCGCGGGCGGTGTTCGAGTTCGTGAGTTTGGATCGCGATTACGGCGGCAGCATCGTGAGCTGCCTGCGATCGGCCCGCGAGAACGCGCGTGCCGTGCGCGGTTCGCTCACTTCTGAGCTCTGGGAAACCCTGAATGCAACCTGGCTCGAGGTCCGCTCGCTGCGCACGAGGAATACGTCGCGCGCCGACATCGGCGAGTTCGTCGAGTGGGTGAAGGAGCGGTCCCATCTCACGCGCGGCGTCACCGTCGGCACCATGCTGCGCGATGAGGCGTTTCACTTTACGCGCATCGGCACCTTTCTCGAACGGGCCGACAGCACCGCGAGAATCCTCGCGGCGCATCAGGGCGACCTCAAGCCGGGCGCCGACGCCGCCGCGGTGCCGGACCCCTATGAATGGAGCGTGCTGCTGCGGGCGCTGTCCGCGTTCGAGGTCTACCGGCGCGTCTACCGCGACGTGATCACGCCTTTCAGGGTGGCGCAGTTGCTGATTCTTCGCGACGACATGCCGCGTTCGCTGCTGCGCTGCTGCAAGGAGGTTTACGAAAACCTGAAATCGGTATCGAACGACCAATCCGAAGAAACCGAGCGGCGCGCCGGCGAAATGCATGCCATGCTGCATTTCACCCGGATGGAGGTGATCATCGCGGACGGTCTGCCGGGCTTTCTGCAACAATTCCTCGCGCGGCTGCGTGATTTGGGCGAGCGCATCGCCAGCGACTTCTTGGTACCTCCGGCGCAGGCGTAAGCTTCATGAAATTGCACATTCGACATGAAACGCACTACCGCTACGAGCGGCCGGTCAAGTACAGCGTCCAGAGTCTGCATCTGACGCCGAGGCAGGACCCGAGTCAACGCGCGCTCTTCTGGAGCATCGCCGCCCCGGGACGGCGGTTCGAGCAAATCGACGCCTACGGGAATATTTCGCACCTGCTCACCATCGAACAGCCGCACCGCGAAATCAAGATCGTGGTGCAGGGAATCGTCGAGACATCGGACATAGACAGCCGTCAGGACGACGGGCCGTTGTCGCCGCTCGCTTACCTTGCTCCCACGGCGCTTACGGCCCCGAACGATGAGCTGCGGGAGTTTGCGCAGCATGCCTTGCAGCAGGCCAACAGTACGCAGGCGCGTGCGCAGGCGCTTGCCGAAGCGGTGTTCCACGCGGTGCGCTACAAGCCCGGTGCCAGCGAAGTGAACGACGGCGCCGCAGTGGCGTTCAAGAGCGGGGAGGGCGTTTGCCAGGATCACGCCCATGTGTACCTGGCCTGCGCGCGCGCATCGGGAATCCCGGCCCGCTACGTGAGCGGCTATCTGTATACCGGCGACACCACGGACGCCGCGAGCCATGCGTGGGTGGACGTCTGGCTCGGAGCGCAAACCGGCTGGCACAGCATCGACGTGACCCACCAGCGGCCGGCGATTCGCACCTATTGCCGACTCGCCGTCGGCCGCGATTATCTGGACGCCGCGCCGGTACGCGGCGTGCGTCACGGCGGCGGCGGCGAGAGCATGGAAGCCGCCGTGATGGTGGCGGAGTCGGCCCAACAGCAGCAGCAGTGAGGTAGAATTCACCGCATGACTTACTGTGTCGGCCTGTTGGTTGACACCGGGCTCGTGTTGTTGTCCGATTCTCGGACCAGCGCCGGTGTGGATCAGATCAATACTTTCCGCACGATGGCGACGTTCCAGCGGCCGAACGATCGAGCGCGAGACGCACATCAGCATCGATATCGACAACGAATACTTCAAGATGATTCGAACCCGCTGGGGGTTCGCGCTGAAAGAGGTGTCCAGTACATTACCCAACCCGAATTGGTGAGGCCATGCAATCAATACCGGTCGGAGCCACGGGCTCGTTCACCCTCGTAATCGTTCCCGAGCATCTCGCCAGCCGCTTCAAGGATGCGACGTTGCCTGCGGTTCTGGCGACGCCGGTCATGATCATGATCATGGAGAACGCCGCGCTTAACGCCATCAAGCCATATCTCGGCGCGGGAGAAAGCGCGCTCGGCACGCGCGTCGATGTGCGCCATTTGGCGGCGACGCCCGCCGGGCGACGCGTCACGGGCGAGGCGAAAGTGACCCATGTGGACGGGCGGCGCATCGAATTCTCGATTCGCGCGACCGACGGGGCCGAGGAGATCGGAGTCGGCACGCACGAACGCATGGTGATACAGCTGGCGAGGTTGTCGGAAAAAATGCAGGCCAAATTCGGCTAGCGACTCGGCGCCCTGCGCCGTGGGGTCAAGGCGCGTCCTGGCTCAGGAATCGTTCGGCCACCTTGAGATCGCGCAGCATCGAGCGCTTCTTCGTCAAGTGCGTCTGCATGCGCTGCAGAATGTCATCGAGCACGCCGACCGCCTCGCGTATGTGAGGTCCTTTGTTGAGCATGACGCACTCGGCGCGTTGGCTCATCGCCGCATCGGTGATTTCGGCGCGCGACGGGAAGCCTTCTTTCGCGAGACTCTCGAGCACTTGTGTAGCCCAGATCACCGGTACGTGCGCGGCTTCGCACATCCAGAGAATCTCCTCCTGCACCTCCGCGAGCCGCTCGAAGCCGCATTCCACCGCCAGATCGCCGCGCGCAATCATGACGCCGCAGCGCGTGGAACGCAGGGCCGCGAACAGCATTTCGGGCAAGTTCTCGAACCCGCGGCGCGTCTCTATCTTGAGAATCAAGCCGAGCCTCTCGCCGCCGAGCCGCTTGAGGTGCCGTTGCAGGAGCTCGACGTCGGCGGCACTGTTCGCAAAGGAGAGCGAGACCATGTCGGCGTGTTGAACGACGAACTCGAGAGTTTCGATATCTTTGGCGGTGAGCGAGGACAGCCGCAAGACGCTGTCTGGAAGATTGATACCCTTGTCGCCGCGCAATTTTTCGCCGCAGGCGCGCGCGCGGTGGATCTTCACCGTGGCGCGCTCCGGATCGATGTTCTCGATCACTCCGGCGATCTTGCCGTCGTCGAAACAGATTGATTCGCCGCTGTGCACGTCCTCGAACACTTCGGGCAAGGTGCAGCCGATGATGGCGGGCGTCAGCACACGGCCGCGGCCGTCGTAGGTCGCCGGATGGCCGGGCTTGAGGCTGCGGTCGATCAGCAGCGTGTCTCCGACATGCAGAACGATCGGGCGCTCGGTCGAGATGATCTCGCTCACGACCGCCGCCGCCGCTTTGGCTCTCGAGCCGGCCCGGCGCAAGATGGTGCCCGTCGTTATGTAGCTTGTCTTGTGGAGTTCGGTCCAAACGCCGTCGACGTCGACCTGCACCACTTTCAAGACTCGGTGCGCAGCGCGGGCATCGGTAAACTTGAGGGCATTGCCGGTTTGCAGCCGCTTCAGCCACCCTGTCGGCAACGGCAATGTCGCATCGGCCGGAGACGGTGCGCCGCGACCGCCCGGGGCGGCGAGCCATACGCGCGCGGGCGCGATGACTCGCCCGAGAATATCGCGCTCCGGACTGATTTTGAGAACGGCGGGGCCGGCTTCCAAGGGGCCCGTGCGCAGCTTCGGTCCGCCGAGATCCATCGCGACGCTGCATGGGCGGCCCAATGCGTGGCTCGCACGGCGCAGGTGTTCGATCATCTTGGTCCACACATCCGCATCGTCATGTGCGCAATTGATGCGCATGCAGTCCATGCCGTCGCGTACGAGGTCGTGCACCAGCGTGTAGTCGCGTGCGGCCTCTGTGGGCATGGTGACCATGATGCGCACTCGCCGATTGGCGGGGGCCGGACCGAGCAGCGCTTCGGTGTGCACGGTAAGAAGTTCCTGCTGGATTGCCGACTCGGCGCCCGGGGAGGTTTGGCCACCCTGGTAGCCGGCAAGCGCCTGCAGTGCGGTGCGCACGGCGGCGACGGACGCGAGTACGCTGGCTTCCGATCGCCCGAGCGACGACAAGCCGAGCGCCGAGAGCTTGGGCTGCAGCGCTCGCAGATCGTGGCGGCGCAAGGCCAAATAGTGAATCAGGTTTCTCGCGCTGTCGCGATAGTCCGGCGGAACGCCGTCTATGAAACCGCGGCTTTCAGCGGCGACGCTTTGAATGTCCGCATACAGAGAGTCCAGCTCTGCGCTCAGCGCCGCTAGTTCCGGCCGGCGCTCGCGCGACTCGGTATCCGCGCGGGAATCGCAATCGGCGCGTACAGGCAGTGCGGGCATGGTCGATACATTCAATTTACGGCAGCACGCGCGGTACGTGCGCGTAGTATGGTTCGAGTCTTGCTCAACGCCAGCACCACCAGAAAATTGGTGATGCGCGCCCCCGATGCCAGCCGCTCGAGCTCGGAATTGAATACGGCGGCGACGTCGTTCGCACCAACGCCCAATTTGTCGGACAGCACCGTGATCGCGTGCACATATTCATTGCCCGAAGGCAATACCGCTTCGGTCATCCCGATCCGCTGTCCGCCGCCGATAGGCGTTTCTAGCGCGTGCAATTTGTTCACCACGGTTCTCTACTACCGGGGCAATCTAACAGCCGTTCTTGGCCCGGAGGAATACGCATTATCCACGACTGGCGGCGGTTACGTGCGCGTGATTGTTCGAATTCTTGTCATGTATTTGTAACATCCGCGCCCGGCATTGATGGAGGTAGACACGATTTCGCGCGGTGCCGCATCGCGCGAGCCCGGAACCCGAACTGACGGTCGCGGTACTTACCGACAGAGGGCAGCGCTTTCGCGCTGCCGCAATGCTCACCGGCCCAGGGGGTCTGGGGATGGGCTCATTCGGTTCGGACGGAGGATACATGGACACCCCTCTTGGCTCACGCCCTGCGCGAACGGCGATGCTTACGGCAGCGGCCGCCGACATAAGGTTCGATGATCGATTCCCGGATCGGTGCCGCCCCGATGCCGTGGGTCTTCGGCCACCAGCGGTCGATACCCGCGGTGAATACCTCGAAAGCTCTTTGCGGTGTCGCCTGTACGACGACGCTCTTGCGCACGGGGGCGATTTGGATGGTCTTGTTCAACGCGTATTCCTCCCTCGAGTTGCGGTAGGTTTTTCCACTTCCTGCTTGAATGCATCGAGCGCGGTTCCCAGAACTGGTCGAGCCAACGCCGCAGCTCGCCGAGGCCGTCCGGGTCGATGCAATACACGCGACGCGCCCCTTCCGCCCGATCGACCACGAGTCCAGCGTCCTTCAGGGCTTTGAGGTGCTGCGAGACGGCGGGGCGGCTCACCGGCAGCGCGGCGGCGATGACGCCCACCGAGGCCGGGCCGTCGCGCAATCGCTCGAACACGGCCCGGCGAGTCGGGTCCGCGAGCGCCGCCAAAGTCATTGCGTAAGCCATGACTTACGGTAAGCAATAACTTACTAAATGTCAAGAGGCGCAAGGCAGCCGCCGTTCCCCGCCGGGTCTCCAACCTTTGAGGCGGGCGCGGATCGCGGACCGCGGGCCGGGGCGGGGCGCCGATCTAGCGCGGCTCGGCCGCGATCATCGCGAGGCCCTGCAACACCAGATCGGGCACGATCTCGGCGTGCGACCGCATGGTGCCGGTGATCATCCCCGCATCGCCGCCCGTGATGAATAACTTGGGCCTTACGCCGGTGCTTTGTTCGATCACTTCGGCCGTCCGATCTGCCAAACCGGCCAAAGCGAACACGGCGCCGCGCGACACCGCGCCCATGGTGTTGTTGGCCAAAACGCCGGCCAAGGACGGGGTACTGTGCTGCGCGGCTTCGGCGATGTCGCTGGTTTTGCTCATGAGCGCTTCGCGCATCATGTGGATGCCGGGAACGATCAAGCCCCCCAGATGCCGGCCGGCGGCATCGACGCTGTCGACCTTGACGGCGGTGCCGACATCCACCACGCACAGCGCCGAGCGTGCCTTGACCCAGGCGCCGATCAATGCCAACCATCGGTCGGGTCCCAGCAATGCCGGGTTGAGATAACCGTTGGTGAGGCCTTGAAATTCGGCAGCGGCCGTGACGAATTCGACTTCGACGCGAAACGCCTTTTTGGCCCGCCGCGACAACGTCTTGGCCATTTTGGAGCCCGCGACATTGGAAACCAGAACGCGCGTCGGCTTGTGGCCGGACTCGAACAATGCCGCGGTCCACATGCCGGGCTTTGCGCCACGGTGGAGAATGGCCTGCTGATCCGACAGCCCGGTGCTGGTGAGCCACGCCCATTTCAGGCGCGTATTGCCTACGTCAACGACCAAGATCATGCGTATCTCGACATCCTGATGGCGCCGCCAATCCCGATAAAGCGGGCAAGGATAGCATCGTCGGATGATCGTCTGGCTCATGGCGCGCGGCGGGCATTCCCGCATAACGAGACAAGGGATAGCCCTAAGCAGATCGAGCCAAATCATCGGCGTGAAACTCTGGTAATTTTGCCGCATGCATAGTCAAGAGCAAATACGGTCCGGTGAAGCGGAGACCACGGTGGATCTGAAGCGAGCCATCGTCGGTGTGGCCGATTTCCCGCGCCCGGGCATCTTGTTTCGCGACATCGCGCCGCTGCTGCGGAACCATTTCGCCGCGACGCTGCAGGCGCTCGATGCGCTGTTGACGGATGCGGAATGGAACTCGGTCGACGCACTGGCGGGCATCGAGTCGCGCGGCTTCATCTTGGGAGCGGCTTTGGCCGCGCGGCGGGGCAAGGGATTCGTCCTGGTGCGCAAGCAGGGTAAGCTGCCGCCGCCGGTGGTCGATGCCGCCTACGATCTGGAATACGGATCCGGTATTTTGGAAATGCAGCCGGGGGCTGGGCGTCTTTTGTTGATCGACGATGTGTTGGCGACCGGCGGCACGATGAAAGCGGCGGCGGAGTTGTGTCAGCGCGCCGGCTATGAGATTGCGGCCCTGGCGGCCTTGATCGATCTGAATCTGGTGAAAAATTTCCAGTGGCGCAATGTGCGGCTGCGCGCCGCGATCAGCTACTGAGCGCGTGGCCGATTTTCCGACTGTGCTGCTGGTCATGGCCGTGCCGGCCGAATCCGCCGGCGTGTTCGAAGCGGCCGACGTGCCGGTGCTCTTTTGCGGCGTGGGCAAGGTGAATGCGGCCATCGCGCTAACGCGCGAATTGCGCCGCTATGTTCACCACGCGCAGCCGCTGCCCCTGGTGCTGAATGTGGGTACCGCCGGCAGTCGCGTGCATGCCACCGGATCGCTGTTGGAATGCCATGAGTTCGCGCAACGCGACATGGACGTGAGCGGCTTGGGATTTGCGCTCGGCGTCACTCCCTTCGATGAGGTGCCGCCGCGCTTGAGTTTCGAGCGGCGATTCCCGCAGTTGACCGCCGCTGTGTGCGGCAGCGGCGATTCGTTCGTGACCAGCGTTTCGCTTGCGGACTGGGCGGTGCTCGACATGGAAGCCTATGCGCTCGCCAAAGTGTGCTGGATCGAAAAAGCGCGGTTCGCCTGCGTCAAATACGTGACCGACGGCGCCGATCATGCGGCAGCCGATCACTGGCAGAGCAACGTGCACAAGGCGGCCGAGGAATTCCTAAGTCTGTATCGAAGCGTGCAGCAGGCGAGCCGGCCGGCCTAATATCCGGCGCGATGCAGATAGGTCACGGCGGCCGCGGCAAACAGGCAATAGATGCCGAAACGGGACCAGCGCCCGCTCTCCAGCCACCGGCTCAGCCATTTCAGCGCGAGCAGTCCCGCGAAAAACGCCACCACGGCGCCGAGCAGGGTGAGCAGCGCGACCGATCCGAGAGCATCGCCGTCCACGTGGGGCGAGCGCATCAGGCGCATCACTTCACGAGCCACGACCGGCGGCGTGATCACCACGGCCAGCGCGAAACTAAATGCTTCCGCGCGCTCTTTGGCGATCCCCAGCAGCATCCCCGCCGATATGGTGGCGCCGGAGCGCGAAAAACCGCGAAAAGGCAGGCACAGCCCCTGAACCATGCCGATGAGCGCCGCCCGCCGCGTGCTGATCTCATTGCTGCCCAAGTCGTTTCGCGCCGCGTGCCGGCGCTCGACGAAGCCCGCCCACAGAATCACGAACCCGGCGAGCGCCAGGGCGGGAGCGATGAATTCCAAGTGGCTGAACAGATCCTCGATCTCGGAATGCGGAACGGCGCGCAGCAG
>Ga0116216_10001507_pt1 | contig 16150 bp, 13 predicted proteins | sample Sb_taG_11_FD_89696 | JGI IMG/M metagenome (GOLD analysis project Ga0116216, IMG submission 89696) | Peat soil microbial communities from Weissenstadt, Germany - Sb_50d_3_AS metaG | ecosystem: Environmental > Terrestrial > Soil > Wetlands > Peat | place: Germany: Weissenstadt | collected 2010-09-21
AGGCCCTCGGATCGCAGCTCCGACTCGGCCTGGAGGTACGGCTTGCCGATCACGTCGCCCGGATGGAACGAGGCAGACCCGCCGAAATACCCGAGGGAGCGGCCGCCGACATAGACGATCGCCCCGAGCGCCGCGGCGAGCACGAGGGCAGCGAGCGCCCAGGGTACGAAGCGTCGTTTCGGGAGCTGGGGCTGGCCACCACCGGAACTGGGGGGCGGGACCTGCTCCTGGATCTCGGTCGGCGCGATCTGCGCCCCGGCCTCCGACATCAGCAACGTGGGGCTCGCCGCGATCCCGAGCGTCTGGGTGCCGGCATCGCTCACCGACGGCGGTGGCGCGAAGACGGGCTGGCCCCGCATGAAGCGCTCGAGATCGTCGTGGAAGTCCTGCGCGGTCGCGTACCGGGCCTGGGGCTGCTTGGCCATCGCCTGCATGATGATCGCCTCGAGATCGCGAGGCACACGGGGCTCGATCTCGCTCGGAAGGGCGGCGCTCTCCGACACGTGCTTGTACGCGATCGCCACCGGTGTGTCAGCGGTGAACGGCGGGCGGCCGGTGACCATCTCGTAGAGCACCACGCCAAGGGCGTAGACGTCGCTGCGGCCGTCCACACCGAGGCCCTGGGCCTGCTCGGGCGAGAAGTACGTGGCCGTGCCCATCACCAAGCCCGTCTGCGTCACGCTCTCGCTCGCGCCCATCGCCCGGGCGATGCCGAAGTCGGCGACCTTCACCTGGCCATCGGTGGTGATAAGGACATTGCCGGGCTTCACGTCGCGGTGCACGACGCCGTGGCGGTGCGCGTAGCTGAGTGCCTTCGCGATATCTGCGGCGATCGCTGCCGCCCGTGTCGGCGAGAGCGGCGCCTGGGTCCGGATGATCGCCGACAGCGGTTCGCCGTCCACGTACTCCATGACGATGTAGTAGGTACGGTCGGCCTCGCCCCAGTCGAAGACCGGGACGATGTTCGGGTGCGACAGGTTCGCGGCGGCCTGGGCCTCCCGGCGGAAGCGCTCGACGAACGAATGGTCCGACGACAGCTCCGGAAAGAGCATCTTCAAGGCGACGGGGCGATCGAGCAGCAGGTCGTGGGCCAGGTAGACCTGAGCGGTCCCGCCTCGGGCGATCTGACGGCTGAGCTCGTAACGCCCGTTGTAGACGGGAGGTTGTGTGTCGGACATGGTCGGGGGCAGCCTATTCGTCGGCCCGGCTCGCCCGGGTACGCGGTCGGGGGGCACGGTGCTCACTTCTGCAGCTCCAGGGCCTTTTGCATGACGGCCTGGACCACGGGGCCGGCGATCTTCGCGCCGGTCGCGTCGCCCACGCACCCGGCGCCCGGCGCGTTCGGGACGATCGCCGCGACGGCGACCGTCGGGGTCTCACCGGGACCGGCGGGCGCCATCGCGATCAGCCAGTTGTAGGTTCCGCAGCCGCTCGCATTGATCTGAGCGGTGCCCGTCTTCGCCGCGACGGGCGGGAAAAAGCTGGACGGGAACACCCCGTACGCCGTCCCGTAGGGGTTTTCGGTCACACCCAACATGAGCTGGCGCACCATTGTCGCCGTTTTCGCCGAGGTCGCTCGCCTCCACGGATGAGGCTGATAAGTCTTCACGAGGCTGCCCTGGTCGTCGATGATCTTGTCGAGCAGGTGCGGCGTCATGATGACGCCGTTGTCGGCGATGCCGGCAGCGACGAGTGCCATCTGCAACGCGGTGGCCGTCACGTTCTCCTGTCCGATGGCCGACTTCATCAGGCCTGGCGTGTCGCCGACGAAGTCCTGCGGCGGCGGGAAATTCGAGGCTGAGGCCTCACCTTGGGGTAGGTCGATCGGCGGGACGCTGTCGAACCCGAATGCCGCCGCCTCCAGGTAGAGCTTCTCCGCACCAAGCTGCTGGCCGACGAGGGCGAAGGCGGTGTCGCACGACTGGAGAAGGATCGCCGCCAGGTTGTCACCGACGGTTGGGCAAGGCTCGCCGCCAAAATTGGACAGCGTCTGGCCATTCGTGTCCGGCAGCACGATGAGCTGATTGGTAGGCCACGTCTGTGTCGCGATCTTCGGCGCCTGGTCGAAGATGGCGGACGTATCGACGACCTTGAACGTCGACCCGGGGGCCTTCGCCTGAGCAGTCGCCCAGTTGATCAGCGCGTCGCCTTCGGGCGAGCGCAAGAGCTTGTTGTAGTTGTTGATGACCTCGGTGTAGTTGTGGACCGAGAAGGCATTGGGATCGAACGTCGGGTTCCCGTACATGGCCAGGATGGCCCCCGTCCGTGGGTCGATCGCGACGACGGCCCCGGTCCTGTTGTCGAGAGCGGTCCTGGCAACCTCCTGGAGCGCGACGGACATCGTGAGGGTGATGTCGTCCGTCGTGGTGTGCTGGGTGAGTATCTGCCCGAGGGTCGACACGGGTGAGTTGTGCTGGGTGAGGAACTGGTTGTACTCGAGCTCGAGCCCTGTCGCGTTCCCCACGGCAACGGACTCGTACCCCGTGACCCCGGCGAACAGAGTCGCCGTGAGGGCCGGGTAGATCCGGAGATAGCCGTCAACGTCGTGCGAGGGCGTCGAATAGGCGAGCACGTAGCCGTCGGAGCTGAGGATGTCGCCCCGCGGGAGCGTGTAGGGGTCGATCGTCGGTTGACGGCTGTCTGCCTGGAGTTTCGTAGCCTCGCGAACTTGGAAGTTGTTCAGCTGCAGGAACAGCAAACCGAAACACGCCAGCAGCACGAGCCCGAGCCAGCGAATACGGCGGTTCATCATCCGGTCGTCACCCCTTCGGTCGTGTGGTCGTCGTGGTGGCGGGAACTGTGGTCGTCGTCGTGGACGGAGCTGTGGTGGTCGTCGGGCGGGTCGTCGTGGTGGTGGCCGGCCGGGTTGCCGTCGTGACGCTGGGTTGGGTCACGATGTTGCCGAGCGTCGTCGTCGTCACCGCGGTTGTCGTCGTGGTTGACTCACTCGGCCTCACTCTCGCGCGCTCGAGGGAGAGCCCACGCACGAGGTTGCGAGCCGCCTGGTAGGAGCTCTCTTCCATCCCTTCCTTCAGGTAGACGACGCTCGAGGCGAGCAAGTCGGCTGGCGTGAGCGACGTCCGCTCCACGACCGAAGGCTTGAACCACAACAAGCCGCCGGGGCGGCCTTGGAAGATCGTCACATGGCCCTGATCGAGCCCGACGAAGAACGACGCCTTGTCGAACCAGACCACGACGCCAGCGGTTCCCCCGAGGACCGTCGCGAACACGAGCACGAAGAGGACGACCCTGATCGTGACGATCCGGTCGCGCTGTGGCTTCGGTCGTTTCGCCTTGGGCACGAGGACCATCGGACGGGCGTGTGCGGCTCTCGGCACGTCGTCGGGCGATGGGACCCTCGGCGTGCCGAGAGGCGTCGTCGTCATCGGGGTCGGCGACGGGCTTCGGCCGCCGGCCGCCGGGCCGTCCTCGGCTGTGCGGCTTCCCGCGCCGACGACCGGAGGGGGTGTGACAGCGATCGCCTCGGTGATCTCGAGCGTCCCGGCCGGAGACGCAGGCTCCGGTGAGCCCGGAGCTGTCGCAGGGATTAGGACGACATCGTCGTAATCCGTCGAGGACTCGCCTTCGAGGACGTCAAGGACGACGACTGTCACGTTGTCGGTCCCGCCCCGGTGAAGCGCAAGCCGCACGAGCTCACTGGCCGCACGCTCGGCGTCGGCCTCGCCAAGCAGCACTTGGGCAATCTCCTGCTCGCTGAGCTCGTTCGTGAGCCCGTCGCTGCAGAGCAACAGGCGGGTGCCGGGCTCGAGGTCGAGCTCCCAGCAGTCGGGCTCGATCCCGGGCTCGATCCCGAGCGCTCGGGTCAGGATGTGCCGGTGCGGGTGCACGGCAGCCTCGTCGGGGGTCAGCTCGCCGTTTCGGACCATCTCCTCGACCACGCTGTGGTCTTCGGTCAGCTGGTGGATCATGTGCTCCTGCGCGTCGACGAGATAGGCCCGCGAGTCGCCGACGTTCACCAGCGCGAGGCGAAGTCGTCCGTCCGGCTCGTCACCGACGAGTGCAGCTGCGGTGAGCGTCGTGCCCATGCCGCGGAGGTTGCGATCCGACCTGCTGCGACGGTAGACGGCGTCGTTGGCGGCACGGACGGCCGCCACGAGACCGTCGGTCGTCCTGTCCTGGTGGTAGGTCTCGAGCAGCTGGTCGACCGCGATCCGGGCGGCGACCTCGCCGCCGAGATGGCCTCCCATCCCGTCGGCAACCGCGGCCAGGTCGTTGCTCGTGAGAGCCAGGTCCTGATTGGTGACTCTCAGGTACCCGGTATCAGTCGCGGCTGCGGTCCGCAGCCGGCTCATCGGGCGACCTCGAGGACCGTGCTCCCGATCTTCACCCGGTCGCCGCGGCGGAGCCGGACAGGCACCTCGAGACGTTCGTCATTCAGCCAGGTGCCGTTGGTGGAGCCGAGGTCCTCGAGCCAGAGCTCGCCGCTACGCCTGAAGACACGGGCGTGGATCGAGCTGGCAAAGGTGTCGTCGTCGAGCGGCACCGCACAGCCCGGCGAGCGCCCGACGGTTACCTCGTCGCCCAACTCGAACACACGACCGCGCCGCTGGGGAGGATCGATGACGCGCAAGCGCAGCGCGAGCGCCTTGTCAGCAGCGACAGGAGCCGCGGGTGGCGCCTGAGCGGCTTGCTCGGTGCGCGAGCGGCGTACCTCGACCCACACCATGCGAGCCGTGTACACGAAGAACAACCAGATCGCCGCAAGCAGGAAGTACCGGAGAATCACGAGGAGGGAGTGAGGCATGAAGTCGCGATCACCTAGGAGGGCTCGAACCTCAGAGCCGTCGTCCCTACGGAGATCACATCGCCCGCGACGAGGCGATGCTCGCGCACCGGAACGCCGTTGACGCGGGTCCCGTTCGTCGAGCCGAGATCCACGACGAAAACCGCATCGCCTTCGCGGCGCACTTGGGCGTGACGTCGGGAGACGTTCGGGTCGTCGAGGACGACCGCGCACTCGGGCAGGCGCCCGATCGTGAGCACTTGCGGGCCGATGCCGACTCGGCGGCCGTCTGGGAAGACGAGCCAGTCGCTCGGCCGATCGTCGCCTTCGAGCAACGCGCTCTCGATGGCAAAGGTGCTGACCGACAGCTCCGGATCAAGGTGCAGATCCACCTCCACGGGGCCGACGAACTGGTAGCCCTCGCGACCGGCGTGCTCTCGAACGGCAGCGACCAACTCACGTGCCAGCGAATCGCCGAACGCCTCGAAACGCTCAAAATCCTGTGGAGCCAAGAAGATATTGAATTGGTTGGGAACGATGAAGCCGTGGATGCCGACCGCGCGGCGAAGATCCATCTCGCGCGTGAGCCTCCGGCCAAGCTCGACCGGCTGGAGCTGGCCTCGAAACGCCTTCGCAAACGCGCCTTCGACCAGACGCTCGAGCCGGCGCTCGAACTGCTGCAGTCCCATGTGCAAACAGACTACCGGGCAGGTGAACTGGCCTGATGTCGCGAGATCGTCGGCCCGGCGTCTGGGCTGCCGAGCCGGGCTGACCACGCGCCTCGTTGGCGTCTGGGCTGCTGAGCCGGGCTGACCACGCGCCTCGTTGGCGTCTGGGCTGCTGAGCCGGGCTGACCACGCGCCTCGGCGGCTATCGTCGCTGCACCGGGCGAGTGGCGGAATTGGCAGACGCGCAGGATTCAGGTTCCTGTGTCCGCAAGGACGTGGGGGTTCAAGTCCCCCCTCGCCCACTTTGGTGTCCCAAGTTGGTGATGTGTCGGGATCGGATCTCAGAGCAAGGGGGATGCCGTCTATGAACGGCGAAGAGGCGCAGTCGGACGACCCCGGGAAGCTGGCCACCGGCTTGTCCAGTTCCGGCGTCGAGGCCGTCGCCCTTACCTATGTCGACAACAGCGGGATCACGAGGGTGAAGGCGGTTCCCACCGCGAAGCTCAAGTCCGCGGTCACCTCAGGAGTCGGCATGTCCCCGGTGTTCGACGTGATGATGCTGGACGACTCGGTCACCGCGAGCGGCACCTCCACCGGCCCGGTCGGCGACCTTCGTCTCTACCCGGACCTGCGTCGCCTCGTCGAGCTGGCAGCCCAGCCCGGGTGGGCGTGGGCCCCGGTCGATCGGCGATCGCAGACCGGAGAGGCCCATCCACAATGCCATCGCAGCTTCGCCGCCCGCATGACCGAGCGTGCGGCAGCCCGGGGCCTCGCGGCATCGATGAGCTTCGAGCTCGAGTGGGTGCTCGACGCCGACGACGGCGACGACTTCGTGCCCGCCGCGGCGGGGCCCGCCTATGGGATGACGCGGCTCATCGAGCGTTCGGATTACCTGCGCGAGCTGCTGCACGCGCTGGCTAGGCAGTCGGTCACCGTGGAGCAGATCCATCCCGAGTACGCGGCGGGTCAGTACGAGGTCTCGGTTGCTCACTCCGACCCGGTCGGAGCCGCCGATGACTCGGTGCTCGTGCGCCAGACGATCCGCGCCGTCGGCTCGCGTCTCGGCTTGCGGACCAGCTATTCCCCGAGTGTCGTCGCGGGCACCGTCGGCAACGGGTGCCACCTCCACGTCAGTCTCTGGCGCGACGGCAGAAACATGTTCACCGGAGGAGACGGCCCCCACGGCCTCTCGCAGGAGGCCGAGGCGTTCACAGCAGGAGTCCTCGAGGAGCTTCCCGCGCTTTGTGCGATCGGAGCACCGAGCGTCGCGAGCTACCTACGTCTCGTCCCCCAGCACTGGGCCGGCGCGTTTCGGTGCTGGGGACTGGAGAACCGCGAGGCGGCGGTACGTCTCGTGACGGGCACGCGGGGGCACGAAGGGCGTGGCGCCAACGCCGAAGTGAAGAGCTTCGACGCAAGCGCGAACCCCTATCTCGTGGTTGGCGCGGTGCTCGCCGCAGGTCTCGCCGGGATCGCTGGCGGGCTTCGCCTCGGGCCCGAGGTCTCCGTGGATCCGGCGTCGCTCGACGACGGCGAGCGGGCGCGCCTCGGAGTGAGCCGGCTCCCCACCAGCCTCGGAGAGGCGCTCGAGCACTACGAGAAGAGCGAGATCCTCGCCGAAGCGCTCGGGCACGAGCTCTACGAGACGATCGCCGCCGTTCGGCGCGCCGAGATCGAGCTCTTCGCGGCGGCGAGCCCGGACGAGATCGCCGCCGCCACGCGGTGGCGCCACTGACGGCTTGCCAGGCGGGCGGCCTTGCCCGGAGGCCGGGCTGGGAAGCGCCGCCGGGGGGTTTCGCCGCGCGGCACCACCAAGGGGTTTCGCCGCGCGGCGCCGCCGCTCTCAGGTGTTCTGGGGGAAACCGAGGTTGATGCCGCCGTGGCTCGGATCCAGCCATCGGCTGGTCACGACCTTGCCCCGGGTGAAGAAATGGACGCCCTCGGTCCCGTGCGCGTGGCTGTCGCCGAACAACGAGTTCTTCCAGCCGCCGAACGAGTAATAGGAAACGGGCACCGGGATCGGCACGTTGACGCCGACCATGCCGACCTCGACCTCGTTTTGGAACCGACGCGCGGCGCCTCCGTCGTTCGTGAAGATGGCCGTGCCGTTCCCGTAAGGATTGCGATTCACGAGGTCGAGCGCGGCGTCATAGGTCGGGACGCGGACAACCGAGAGCACCGGGCCGAAGATCTCGTCCGTGTAGAGCGACATCGCGGGCGTCACCTTGTCGAACAGTGTCGGGCCGAGCCAGAAGCCTTCGGCGTCGCCGTCCGGCGTGGTCTCCCGGCCGTCGACCACCAGCTCCGCACCCTCCTCGACGCCTGCGTCGAGATACGCAGCGACCTTGTCCCGATGCGCCCTCGTCACGAGGGGACCCATGTCCGTGCCGCGCCGGCCGTCGCCCACTTTCAGGCCGGACATCCGTTCGGAGATCTTCGAGATGAGCGCGTCAGCGACGGGCTCGACCGCTACGAGGGCGGAGACCGCCATGCAACGCTCGCCCGCAGACCCGAAACCGGCGTTCACCGCCGAGTCCGCCGCGAGGTCCAGGTCGGCGTCCGGCAGCACGACCATGTGGTTCTTGGCGCCGCCGAGCGCCTGCACCCGCTTGCCGTGCCGGGTCCCGTTCTCATAGACGTAGCGGGCGATGGGCGTGGAGCCGACGAACGAGACGGCCTTCACGTCCGGGTGCTCCAGCAGGCGGTCGACCGCCACCTTGTCGCCATGGACGACGTTGAAGACCCCGGGCGGGAGCCCGACGTCCGCCCATCGCTCGGCCAGCCAGATCGCGGCTGAGGGGTCCTTCTCGCTCGGCTTCAGCACGACGGTGTTGCCGCACGCGATCGCGATCGGGAAGAACCAAGCCGGGACCATCGCCGGGAAGTTGAACGGGCTGATGATGGCGACGGGGCCGAGCGGCTGGCGGATCGAGTACACGTCGACGTTGGTCGACACGTCCTCGGAGTAGCTGCCCTTCAGCAGCTGCGGGATGCCGCACGCGAACTCGACGACCTCGAGGCCGCGATTCACCTCGCCCAGCGCGTCGGCGAGGACCTTGCCGTGCTCGGAGGTGATGATCCCGGCCAGCTCGGCTGCCCGCTCGGTGGCGAGCTCTCTGAACGCGAAGAGAAGTTTCGAGCGATGGGAAAGGGACGTGTGACGCCAGGTCGCGAACGCGCTCGATGCCGCTGCGACCGCCTCGTCGACGTCGGCCGAGGATGCGAAGGCCACCTGCTTGGTGAGCTTGCCCGTCGAAGGGTCGTACACCTCGCCGACGCGCTCGGGCGTGCCGTCGTGGGACTTCCCTCCGATCCAGTGCGTGACGAGAGGAAGGGCCGAAGAAGCAGTGCTTGTCATGGAGGGATTCTCCTCCCTCAGATGCAAGAGATCAACACGCCACGGCTCAAAGGTCAGCAGCCTCGGCGGCCATCGCGAGGCCGAGCGCTGCCGCATAGCGGTGGCCGAGCACGACGCTCGAGTGCCCTGCCGACGCGAGTGACCCACCGACTGCTCCGCGGCCAATGGCGACCTCGCCCGGGAGAGACCTCGCAAGGACGCCGAGCAGTTCGTCGTCACCGGTCGGGCCCCCGACGATCAAGACCTGTCTCGGGTCGGCGTCGAGGAGCAGCAGTGCCCTCTTCAGGTTCGTGGCGACCACCGCCTCCTTGAGCCGGAGCCGCATCGTCCGCCACTCGGCCGGTGAGTGGCGCCGGTCGAACGGCATCATCCCTGCCGGACCGGTCACCGCCAACATGCCCGTTGCCGCCGGCGCCACGGGCCGCTCCAGGAAGCCACGGGTCCCGTCCTCCGCCTCGTAACGCTGCCCGCCTTCGACGCGCAGGCTCGGCCCACGCTTGACCCAGTCCGCGGCAGCGAGTGGCAAACCGAGCGTCACGGCAACCCCTACCGTCAACATCTCACCGGCACCAGCCGCGATCACCTCGCTCTCCGGTGCGATCACGTCGATGGTGCCGCCCCCGATGTCGATGACAAGCGCGTGAGGAAGCGCACCGGGTGTCGTCAGCGCTCCCGTGCGGGCCGCGGCCGTCTCGCTCGGGGCGCAGACGACCGGAAGCTCGAGCAGATCGGACATCCGCGCAGCCGGCGAGTCGCCATCGGTCCTGCGTCCGAGGGCGGCGAGCACGAACGCGCGAGAGGCGAGGCTCCCCTTGCGCTGGCTGGCGCTGTCCGCGACCGCGCCGAGATCCACCACCCAGAGGTCCCCGACGTGGGTGCCGCTCGAAGAGCCCGGAGCGGCGAACGCCGTCACGGTTCCCGGTGGGCACTTGGCAAGGCGAGGCACCATTCCACGAAACAGGCTCCGAGCACCCCCCATCTCGATCCAACCCTCGTCTCTCCCAGGTGCAGCTGCCGCCGCGGCCTCGAGCGCGACAACGGCGTTCGAGCTGTCGAGCAGCAGCCTGCAAACCGCCGCCGCATCCTCGAGCTCGCCACGGCCGAGACCAAATCCCGCACCTAGTGCGATCGGATCGGAGAGCAACCTGACAGGTCGACCGGGGTCGCGCACCTCGACGCCGACCATGGATGCCGCAGCGAGGCCTTCGGTGTCCACGAGGTCGACCACGGGGATGTCCGCGCCGAGGCGGTTCGAGATGAGCACGCCCTCGTCGCCCGGAACGAGGACCCCTCCGATCGGCCAACCCTCGTCGCGCAGGCACCGCAGGCGATCGGCGGCCGCTCGATACCCGAGACCACGCGGCAGGAGGACCACGAATGGTCGTTCCGGACGGCTACGACTCGGGGCGCCCGCCGCCCCCGCGACATCGAACACGGACTCGAGCGGCACCGGTGGCCCGATGCAGGCGCCCCGGCCGCCCGGCGTGTCGACTGCCGAGGCCACGATGCGAAGGCGCCCCGTGGCGGGGGCAAGCTCGGGAATCGACAGGGTCGAGGTCTCGACGGCACGTAGCGGGGCGACGACACCGGCATCGATACGCGTGCCGAGCGCTCGTTCTACCCGACGCACCAGTGCGGCCGCGCCGCGCAGTGAGTCGATGGAGCCTTTGCGCCCTCGGGTCGGCAGGCAGTCGGCGCCGAGCACCTCGAGGCCGTTCGCAGCGTGGCGGACTGCGACGACTTCCGTGGTGGCGTTGCCGACATCGATGCCGGCGACGACCGTCACTCCTCAGCCTGTCAGCCCGCGCCGTCCGTAGACCGCTGCGGCTTCCCGGACGAGTGCAGCCGAGCGCGGTAGGTCTCGCTCCGCCAGCGAGTCAGCGAGTAGCACGAGGTCGGCCTGCGAGGTGCGACTCGGCCGCAGGGCCTCGTAAATGCCGAGTACCTCCTCGTCGGTGAGTCGCGTGAGCTCCGCCGCTCGCCGCAGGTTCTCGGCCAATTGCGGGTTGCCGTGCCGCTCGGCGACGGCCGCTTGGTGCTCGAGGGTGTCGGGATGGATCCTCAGGTCCGACAACCCGACCTCGCCGCGGCGGACGGCTTCGAGCGTGAGCTCGTCGGCGTCGCGTCCCGACAGGGCACGGAGAGGCGCCTCCCCGACGTGCGTCACGACGCCCTCCCCACCGGGCGTGACGACGTGCTCCCCGGAGTGCTCGGCCCCGGTCATCGAATCCCCTCGAGCGAGAGCTCTTCGGGTGGGCACCCGGCACGAACCCAACGGCGTTCGAGCGCAACCAGGGCGATGACCTTTGTGTGGTACCGCGCTTCGATCGCCTCGTCCGTGTAGGGATTGCGTGCCGGGTCGGGCGTCGTCCCCTTTGCGTGGCGGGCGGCGTTGGCACCGAGCAACCGGTAGAGCTCCGGCGTCACGACCGGCGCGGTCGAATACAGCTCGAGGTTGGCGAGCGGCGGCAAGTCCCGGCGGTGGATCAGCGCAGTTCCCTTTCCTTGAAGCCCGATCCCGATCCCTGAGCCCGAGAGGCGAGCGACGCTGAGCCCGATGCGCCCGAGGTCGACCGTGTCGTTCACCCGCACGACTCGCCCGACACACCCCTCTTCCTCGAGCCCTGCCAGCAGCTCACCGATCACGTCGGTGACGAGCTGGCCGGACAACGTCCGCCAGACGTCGCGACCGACCGCGGGAGAGACCCCGATGATGACGTCGCGCGGGTCCTCGCCGGGCCGAGCCGGGCCGACGGCGTGGAGCAGAGGCGATGCCCAACCTGCCTGTTCGGCCGCCAGGTCGTCAACACCCCGCGCCTGTCGGATGGCGTCGATCTCGTGCTGGCGGGCGGGTGTCGGTTCATAGCCGGTGCCCGGCCCCGCGTAGTCGTTCGGATCCGTGACAAGCGAGAGGACCCCCATCTGCTCGTCGAAGATGGCGGCCGTCTGGAGGTAGTCGCCGCCGACCCTCGCCCGTGTCAGTGCGAGAACCCGCTCGGCCTCGTCCTCGTAGCCGTTCTCGTCGAGCGCAGCCACGATGTCGACGACCGTCATGCCGCGGTCCCGGATCGCCTGCGCCGCCGAGAGCACCGCGAGGGTGTCGGTCTCCCCGAGGTCCTTCGAACCGGCCGCGTCCACTGCTCGCTCGAGGTGCTCGTCGCTGAAGTCGGCGAGGCCGAGATGCCGGTAGACCGCGCGACAGGCTTCGGCCGCGCGGCGACGAACCGCCGCGACGAGCTCCGGCGACGCCGTGCGCAGGCCGCCGTCGATGCCCCAGTCGCGCTGCATCACGAGGAAGTCGTCGATGTCCTCGGCGTTGAAGTTGCTCGGGCCGAACATGTTGTCGTAGCGCTGGATCGTGCCGAAGCCGCTGAAGACGTAGTCCGACCCGGCGAGCACGATCGGGAGCGTCCGCGAGGTACGCCGCATGTCCGACTCGCTCATCAAGGCGTCGTTGCCCGAGCAGGACTCGAGATTGCGCATCATCACCATGACGTTCTCGGCCATGAGGGCCTTCACGCCGCCGGGCACAGCGCCCGCGACGCTGGCGGCGTCGATGCCGCCGTTTTGCACCCCTTGGGCACCGATCGCTCGGGCCAGCGACACGCACCGAGCCTCCAGGTAGAACATCGACTTGCGTTCGGCGCCCGCCATGAGCGCTTCGGCGCCCGAGCCTGAGGACACCCGCATCTTCATCCCTCGAGACGCGTAGGCAGACGTGAGGAACGCCTTCGACCACGGAGTGTCGTCGCCGTCCACGAAAACCTGCTCGGTGCCGTACAGCGAGATCGTCTCGGCATACGACGTGAGGCCACGCATGCCGAGCTCGAGCTCGAGCGCCTCCTCGACCGAGCATTGGATGAGCACGCCGGCAGAGGCCGCGACCGAGCCGATGAGGCAAGCCACGGCGTTGCTCGGCGCGTCGGCGAGAACCGGCACCGTCGTTTCGATCTCCCGGAATCCGAACGAAGCGGCGGTGGCCGCATCGGCGGCGAGCAAGAGCGGATCGTCCAGTCGGTTCGTCACATGCGCTTGGTTGCTCGGTGTGCGACGAGCCCGCAGCTTCGTCATCGCCATCATGAGCTCGGCCGGTCGCAAGAGTGCCAGGACCCGCGCCAGCTTGGCCGGCGTCGTCCCGGCGGAAAGTCGGACGACCTCAGAGCGGCTCACCCCCGGATCGACGAGCATCCGGGCGAACGCGACGTCGTCGAGCGCCATGGCCTCCCCGGCGACACCAAGGTCTAGGCCGTGTCTCGCGATGTACTCGTCGATGGCGTCGAAATCCTCCTCGGCCGTGCCGTCGAGCTCGACCACACGACCGTCGCGAACGACAAGGCTGGGCTCTGGATCGAAGGGTGACCACAAGGCCACGAGGCCGAGGTCCACGTCCTCGAGGGCGAAGCCGTCCAGGTTCACACGTTGCGCGTCCATGAAACGGATACGACCGACGACCGGCGCCGCGCCCGCTTGCACTTCGTTCGGCTCCACCTCTTTCGGCTTGCCGCTCTCGTTCGCGCTCACGCGTTCGAGCACCGTTCCTCCCACACGTGCGAGGCGGCCGCGGCACAGGCCGTGTCTTGAGCCACACTGCCTCCGCTGACGCCGACACCCCCGACAACACGACCGGCCGACCAGATCGGGACTCCGCCGCCGAAGACGACGTAGCGCCCGCCGCCGTTGGACGCGAGGCCTGCCAACTCCCCGCCGGGGGCGGCAAGCTCGGCAAGCGAAGCCGTCGTCGCACGGTGTGCAACCGCCGTGAAGGCTTTGTCCGTGGCGAGCGTCGGGCCGGCGATCTCGGCGCCGTCCATCCGGGCGAACGCAACCAGATGGCCGCCAGCGTCGACGACGGCAACAGAAACCAGCGCCTGCTCGGCCTCGGCGACGGCGAGTGCCGCTCGGCAGAGTGCGCTGGCGTCCTCCAGCGTCAGCTCACGCGCCACTGGCTCAGGGACGAGGCGAGCGGTGAGCCCGAGCCGATGCCCCTGTGAGCTCGTAGAGCACCGGCTTCGGTGCAGATTCCTCCGCAGTTCCGTCTTCCACGCCATCGCCGGGCACGCCACCGCCGGGCACGCCCGCGCTCTTCAGGCCGCCGTGCGCCACACCGGGCAAGCCATCGTCCCCTTCCGCAGCATCGCAGATGTCCCGCCCCTTGACGTCGTCGAATCGCCGGTACGAACGCCCGGCACAACAGTTGCTGCCGAGGAGGCCCAACCAGCCGTTCACGTTGCGCGCGAGACCGACGGCGCGCTCAACGGGCTTTCGACGCTCGGGCATCGAACATCAGGCAACACCGCGACAGCCCCCATGTCAAGGTATCGGCCGGCTTCCGAGCGAGCCAGCTTCCGAGCGAGCCGGTTTCCGAGCGAACGGGCTTCCGAGTGAAGAGCGCTGCGAAGCGAAGAGCGGTGCGAAACGAACCGATCGCCGAAACGTACTGGCCGGAATGAGCGGTTCGCCGTAGCCTGTCGGTTACCCAGCCGGGTAGCTCAGATTGACAGATCAAGGGGAACGTCCGTGTTCGAATCAATTCTCGTTGCCATCGACCACTCCGACCATTCGCAGCACGCTCTTTCCGCAGCGAAGGACCTCGCCAAGAGCTCGGGGGGCAAGGTCCGCGTCGTCCATGTCCGGGAGATGTCGATCGGCAAACCGGGACCGGTGCCCAAGGAGGACACCGACGCGGCCGAGGCACTCGTCAATGACGCCGTCAAGGCCTTGACCGCCGAGGGGATCGACGCCACCTCTGTCGTGCATGACTCCCACACCGGACGAGTTGCGTCGGTGATACTCGAGGACGCGCTTGAGTCGGGCGCCACGATGATCGTGCTCGGCTCGCGAGGCCTCACCGACCTCGAAGGGCTCGTCATGGGCAGCACGACACACAAGGTGCTCCACCTGGGGACGTTGCCGGTTCTCGTCGTGCGCTGAGTTCCGTCACCGCAACAAGCTGACCGAGCCGCCGGGCGACTCCGTATGAGCAGTCATCGCTTCGCCGGAAGCGGCCTGCCGGCGCGTTGCGACGTCGTTCTCATCGGCGGCGGCATCCTGGGCCTGGCCTCAGCTTACGAGCTCGACCGACGTGGCGCGTCCGTCGTCCTTCTCGAGCGCGACCGGTTCGGGGCCGCTCAGTCCGGGCGGAACCTCGGCTTCGTACGCCAGCAAGGACGGGCGGCGGCCGAGCTCCCCCTCATGATGGCCGCGAACCAACGCTGGCGGCATCTGTCCGAGGAGCTCGAGGCTGACCTCGAGTGGCAAATGGGCGGCAATCTCAGGCTTACGGACGACCCTGAGCAGGCTGTGCGTTACGAGGACTGGGCGAAGCAGGCTGCCGACCGGGGGCTCGACACCCGTGTGGTCAACGATCAGGAGATCCGGTCGATCCTCTCCGCTACGGCCGGCGACTGGCTGCTCGGCATCTTCACCGCGAGCGACGGCCATGCCAATCCGGTCGCCACTTGCCAGGCCTACGAACGGGCTCTTCGTTCACGCGGGGTCCCGCTCGTCGAAGGGGTAGCCGCGAAGGCAATCCTCACTTCGGGCGGTCGGGTGACCGGAGTCCGCACCGCCATTGGCGAGATCGTGGCTCCTTGCGTCGTGCTCGCCGCGGGGAGCTTCAGCGCCAAGCTCGCCCGCGCAGTCGGGGTGGAGATCCCACAGCGATTCGTCCGCCAGACCGTCGTGCTGACTGAGCCGGTACTCCCCCTTACGCGAACCGCGGCCTGGACCGGTGACCTCTTCATCCGCCAGGACAAGTCCGGCTCCCTTCGACTGGCCGCCGCCACGAGAAACGAGGTCGTCCTCGACGCATCGTCGCTCCGCCACACCCGCCTGTTTCTGCAGAGCTACCTGGCGAACCGCAAACAGCTTCGCGTCCGGGTCGACCCGAAGAGCCTTGCCCGCGCCGCGACCAGACTGCTCGGATCTGCCGGCGGGGACGTGGCCGCCCCGGCTCCCGACGGTGACGACGTAGCGTTCTGCCTTCAGCGGATCCGGCGGTATTTCCCCGATCTCCCCGATCTCCGCGTGCTTCGCGCATGGGCGGGAGAGATCGATGCCACGCCCGACGCCCTCCCGGTCCTGGAGGTCTCGTCAGCGCCATCGGGGCTCGTCGTCGCGACAGGCATGAGCGGCCACGGGTTCGGGGTTGCCCCCGTCGTCGGCGAGGTCGTCGCTGCGCTCGTGAATGGCGAGGACGTTCCGTTCGACCTGAAGCCATTCAGGTCGAGCCGGTTCACCGACGGGTCGATACTCGAGCCTGCCCACCTTCTCTGAGCAGCAAGGCACGTTCAGCCCTCGTCGGGGCACCAGCAGGGAGCGGCACCCGGGTCAGCGATTGGTTTCCACTGCGCTGACGGCGCTCTACCGCGCTCAGCCTCG
>Ga0116216_10001511_pt1 | contig 16138 bp, 16 predicted proteins | sample Sb_taG_11_FD_89696 | JGI IMG/M metagenome (GOLD analysis project Ga0116216, IMG submission 89696) | Peat soil microbial communities from Weissenstadt, Germany - Sb_50d_3_AS metaG | ecosystem: Environmental > Terrestrial > Soil > Wetlands > Peat | place: Germany: Weissenstadt | collected 2010-09-21
GCATCTCTGCGATGCGCTGGTCCGAGAGCGGCCGGCGCGGATCTTCCGCCGAAATGCTGCGTCGGATAAGCTCCTTCACGATCTCCCTCGCCACGGCCTCCCCGTCAAACCGGCTGATGCTCGAGTTGAAGAAGTACTTGAGCTCAAAGATCCCCTGGGGCGTGTGGACGTACTTGTTCGTCGTGACGCGGCTCACGGTGGACTCGTGCATCTCGATGTCGTCGGCCACGTCGCGTAGGTTGAGCGGCTTTAGGTAGTTGATGCCGCGCTCGAAGAACTCGCGCTGGTACTTGATGATGCTCTGCATCACCCTATAGATCGTGCGCTGGCGCTGATGAATGGACTTGATCAGCCAGATCGCCGAGCGAACCTTCTCCTGGACGTAGTCCTTCGTGTCCTTCGCCGCCCCGGATCCGCGGAGCAGCACATCCCGGTAGAGGCTGTTGATGCGGAGCTTCGGCAGCCCGTCCTCGTTTAAGAGGATGTGGAAGTCGTCGCCGATCTTCACGACAAAGATGTCCGGCGTGATGTAGACGGGGTCCTCCCCGCCGAAGGCACGGCCCGGACGCGGCTCAAGGCGCGCAATCACGCGCCCGGCCGCCGCCACCTCTTCGACCGTGAGACCCAAGGCACGGGCGATCCCTCGGAAGTCCCGCTTCTGGAGCCCCCCCAGGTGGTCCTCCACGAGCTTGCGTACCAGCGGGTCATCGATCCCGAGCGCCCGCAGCTGGAGCAGGAGGCACTCGCGCAGGTCCCGCGCCGCCACTCCCGGCGGATCGAATGCCTGAAACTTTCCGAGGGTCGTCTCGATCAGCCCGAGGGGGTAGCCGGAATGTTGCGCGATCTCCTCGAGTGTCGCTTGCAGATATCCGTCGTCGTCAAGGTTGCCGATGATGAAGCTCGCGACGGCGCGTTCTTCATCGCTAAAGGTCGAAAGCTGGAGCTGCCACTCGAGATGATCGGAGAGCAGAGGACGCCGCGTGAGCGTGCTCTCGAGGGAACGCCGCTCATCCTCCTCCGGGCGTTCCGAGAAACCCGTTTGCGGATACGCGTCCATGTAGCTCTGCCAATCCAGGTCAGCGATCTTTTCGGCGTCGGTGGGCTCGCGCTCCGGAGCCACTTCATTGGCCTGGGCCACCTCGGGCTCGCGCGGCTCGGCTTCGGTCTGGACTTCGGACGGGGGGGTGGGGAGCTCCTCGGTCTCAGCCGCCTCTTCAAGAACGGGATTTTCCTGCAGCTCCTGCTGGACGAGGTTCACGAGCTCGAGCCGTGAGAGCTGCAGGAGCTTGATCGCCTGCTGCAGCTGCGGCGTCATCACGAGCTGCTGGCTCAGGCGAAGCTGCTGTTTGATTTCGATGGCCAAAGCGCTAGGTCTCCCGTCTCACAGCCGGCCTATCGCCCGCGGTAGAGCCTCACTGCGAACCCCGCCTGCGAGCTCAAAATTCTCGCCCAGGTAGATCTCCCGCACGCGAGCATCGGATGCAATCTCGAGCGGGGTACCCTGCCGCACGATCCGGCCCTCACTAATGATGTAGGCGCGGTCGCAGATCGAGAGGGTCTCACGCACGTTGTGGTCCGTGATGATGATGCCGATCCCGCGCGCCTTTAATTGCTCGATAATTTTCTGAATGTCGATCACGGCGATCGGATCGATCCCGGAGAACGGCTCGTCGAGCAACATGAACTTCGGGTCGAGCACAAGCGCCCGCGTGATCTCCACACGGCGCCGCTCGCCACCGGAGAGAGCGTCCCCTCGCAGGTGCGCCTTGTCCTGGAGGCCGAGTTCGCCCAGCAGCTCGCGCAGCCGCTCGCGACGCAAGGAGGAGTCGGGCTCGACCGTCTCGAGGATCGCCAAAACGTTTTGCGAGACGCTGAGCCGCCGAAAGATCGAGGGCTCCTGGGGCAGGTAGGTGATGCCCAAGCGTGCGCGCCGGTACATCGGCAGATCGGTGATGTCCCGCTCCCCGAGACGAACGCGACCGGCGGTGGGCCGGATGCGGCCGACGATCATGTTGAAGGTCGTGGTCTTTCCGGCTCCGTTCGGGCCGAGCAGACCGATCACCTCGCCCGACGCCACCTGGAGCGCGACGTCGCAGACCACCTCGCGCTCGCCATAGCGCTTGTGAAGTCCCTCGGCGCTCAGCAAGAACCCCTTCATCACGCGCCCCCGGGTCCGAGGGTTGCCGTGGGTACGGCAGGAGCTGCCGCGGGGGAGGCAGGGGTTGCCCCGGGCGCGGCAGGGGGAGCTTGCTCCTTCTCCTTCTCTTCGTTCTCTTTTTCCTTGGGCTTCAGCACCACCAAGGCGTCGCCGCGGATAAACATCCGTTCGGTGTCGAGCTGGAGTTCGATCTCCTTGCCCCGCGCGGTGTCCTGGCCTTGGCGCAGCTCTCCGCTCCCCCGGCAGAAGATGCGCTGCGCTGTATTGAGATAGGTGGCCTGATCGCAGATCGCCGTCTTGCCCTCCTGCTCGATCAGGACGTGACCGGTCGCGACAAGCCTTTCCGGCTGGCTCGAGCCCTCCGGGTAGTACGCCTCGAGCCGGTCGGAGTGAAGCGTCACGTTGTCCTGCTGCACGAAGACATGTCCGGTGAAGAGGAAGAACCGCTCCTTCTCTTTCTGAATGGCTTCGAGCTCGTCGGACTTGATGCTGATCGGAGCCGTACTCTGGAATCCGTTCTTCGCCTCGCCGGCGGCGCCGGGGCGGGCCGCCCCGGGCTTGCCCCCGCTCGTCGCCGCGGTCGCCGTGGGCGGCCGGGCTTTGCGCCAGCCTACAATCACGTCGTCCGCGAGCCTGTCGATGGCCCCCGGAAGGGCCTCGGGCTTCTCCACTTCTGCGGAGTAGCTGCCCACGACTTGACCTGTCGCACCCGAACGAAGATGGAGCTCGATCGCGAGCTCAGGCCCCGTCCGCGTCGTGCGGCCGACAACGACGGCCTCGACTCCGGCCTTTGTGGCCCAGGCCTTCACGTCATCAACCGACGGGTCGGTCTTGGCGCCTACGCCGAGGGCTTGCGGACCCACCACCTGCCCGACCCCTTTCGTGGCGAGCCGATCCGCGAGTAAGGAGCTTACGTCGGGAACCTCGGAGTCCGCGGGGGCTACCCCCTCAAAGGACGCCACGGCAATCGCCATAGAAGGTTTCGGCGGAACCGGCGACCCACTCAACGTCTGAGCGACGGAGCGGGTCGCGTGAGCTCCAAAAGCCATCAGCACGAGAAGGAGGGCAAGCGGCGCTTTCCGAGCCCGGCGCCTCACGGCTCGCGCACCATGGTCGCTCCGCCAAGCAGCTTGAAGCGTTGCTCTCGCACCTGGTAGCGGAATCCGCCTCCCTTGTACTTCCCGCCGGCCTCTTGGATCTCGACGGGAGCGTCGGTCGAGGCGACGCCGGTCGCGTGGTCGTAGCGCACCCAGGTCGTGGTGAAGCGGCGGCCGTCTGCGGTCTTGCCGTGGACGTTTCCCTTGGCGAGGAAGTCGTTGGTCGAAAGAAAGAGATCGCCCTCGTCGCAGGTCATCTCAAATCCAGGGCTTCCCTCTTGGGGGTCCACCGAGGACTCGACACGCTCAAGATGGGCGACGTTGCTGCCGGGATCGAGCCGCGCGCGATCGGCCCGAAGCACGAGATCCCGCTCGCCACCGCGACTCGACACGAAGGTGAGGCCACGCATCACCATCCCGTCCGCGTCTTGTGCGACGCTTCGGGAGGGCAAGAACCCGGCGCCGCAGGCGGCGGCGAGCATCCACACCGAGAAGCGACGAATCACTGGATACGCTGCGCCAGAGCCCGGACGGCCGGCGGATAGGAGCTCCGATGAGGCCAAATTGCGGCGGGCGCGCTCGTCATATGCAATAAGCATACCGTTCTACGCCACCCGCAACAAGCGGAAAGGTGGGTTTTCCCTCTCGAGGCGCGGGGTGGCGCCTTCCGGGAAGCGGAATCAGGTGCGGCCGAAGATGGTCTTGAAGGGTTCGTGGGACCCGATCCACCACGCCGGACGCATGATCGCGTAGTCGATGAGGACGCCGACCGGGGAGAGGATGTACGCGGCGATCCGCACGGGATTGCCGGCCATCTTCGGGTCGTACTCCTCGCCGGCGCGCGCCGGAGCGGCCGAGGCCACGAAGGCAAGGACCACAAGGCCAAGGAGCCAGCAGGCGAGGCGCTGCCGAGTGGACGGGATTTCACGATTCGCCATGCTTGTACCTCCCTCTCCAGGTGGTTTTCGCTCCATTACATACCACAGTCGCTTCATCGGTTCGCCCGTAGGGCGGCAAGAGCCCGCCGCAGCGCCCTGCGCCAGGGGCGGTTCGTCCACAGGGAGCGCCGCCAGGCGGCGGGCCACTCCCCGGGAGGCTCGAAGTGGGTCGCGCTCCAGGCGTAGAGCTCGGGGCCGGCTTGTGAAGGATCCCGGCCCAGGGCCTTGCGCCGCGCGAGGCGCGCCCGAGTGATCGCGGGGGGGCAGCGCGTTTCGAGAAGCAGGGCGGGCACGCGATGCGCCGCCGCGAACCGCTGCACCAAGGCGCGCCGGCGTGCCCGGTCGAAGGTCGCGTCGAGAATCGCCACGCGTCCCGATTCGACGACGGGCTTTGCGCGCTCGAGCAGCTCCGTGTAGATACGATCCTTGCCGCGCTCCGTATACACGGGAGCGGCGCCGCCACGCCTGCGCACCACGTCCGAGGAGATCACGACCCCACCGAGCGCCTCCGCGGCCGCCCGTCCGACGAAGCTCTTTCCCGTTCCCACGATTCCGCACAGTGCGACGACGCCAGCTCGCTCCGAAGCAAGCTGCGTCTTCGCCGCAAGCGCCAGATGCCGGCTCGCGCTCGCGGCCGCGGCATGCTTTTGCCCGGACGCAAGCAGCGGGTCCGCGGCCGCCACAGCGGCCACCTTGGCGCGCACGGCGGCGCGGTAACGCACGTAGTAGTCGACGACCCCGTAGAGGTCGTAGTCGTCCGCCGCGGCCGCGTAGCTGCGCAGAAAGCGTTCGGCCAGCTTGGCGCGGCCGCGGTAGCGCAGATCCATCGCGAGAAACGCCACCTCGGCTGCCGCATCGATCTGTCGCAGGTCATCGCGGAACTCGAGACAATCGATCAGCAAAGGCGCTGCGTCGTCGGTTTCGAAGAAGACGTGCTGGAGGTGCAGGTCTCCGTGACCGTCGACGCCCCGCCGTGCGCGCCGCCGCGCCTCGAAGCGCGCACGCTCTCTCTCCACGAAGCGGCGCGCGAGGACTTCGGCGCGCGCGAGGGTTGCAGCACGCAAGAGCGCCGGGCGTCCCGGCGCACCGACGGTGGCCTCGCGCAGGAGCTCGAAGTTCTGACGCACAGGAGCCACGCTGCGCTCGAGCCAGGCCGAGGCGGAACCGTGTTGGCGCGGGGTGAGCCTGTGGTGGGCGTGGAAGCGAGCCACGGCTACGGCCACGCGATCGATCTGCTCCGGGCGCAACCGACCAGCGCCGAGGAGCGAGAGCGCATCACGCCCTTGGGCCAACCGCCGCATCACCACACAGTGTTCGACCGCGTCCCGGCGTGCGAGGAGGTCGGAAACAGGTCCGACCCGCACCCTACGCCCCGCAATCCGCACCGGGGCAACTCCCAGGTAGACGTCGGGCGCGAGGCGGCGCCCGAGGTGGACCTCGCGCAGGCAATCTGCATCACGCTGCGACCTCGTCGCGAAGCAGACAAAGCCAAGAGCGACCGCCTTGCGCAGCTTGTAGACCTTTTCCCCGGTCAAAAAGACGTGGGAGAGATGGGTCTGCACGTGCGCGACGCGGCCACGCGCCGAAGCATCTTCGGGATACGCAGATGCGTGTCGAAGGCCGGCGATCAACCGGTCCGGAAGGGGTTCGAGGCCGCGCGCTGCCCTCACGAGCGAAAGCGGCCAAGTACGGCGAGCAGGAGTTCCACCGCGATCAGCGCGATGATCGTGATCTCGAGCGCCTCGGCGCGCCTTGCCGCGGCGCGCTCGGTGAGAATCGTCGTCAAGTGGCGAACCGCCTCGAGCTTGGACTGCACCAAGCGCTCCCAGGTCGGAAGCCCAAGGCGTGCGGCGCAGCGGCGGTGCACGCGTGCCAAGTAGACATCGGGCGCGAGCTTCACCGCATTCTCGATGCGCTCGGAGAGCGTCAAGACCTCGACCATGAGCTCGGTAAGCGCCCGAATGGCGGAGCGGTAGAGCCCTCGAACGGCGCTCCAGAGCGTCTGTGCCCGGTACACCTCCCGCGAGAACTCCGCGAGCGCGCGGTCGAGGCGGGCGTCCAGAAAGCGCATCTCGAGCAGCTGCACATTCAGAAACTCAAGCACGGCGAGGGTATCTCCGCCGTGGGCATCGCACACGAGCGCCCCACTCCACTCCGCCACCACGAGATCGTCCGGCGAATAGGAAATCGCATCGCGCAGCGACTCTTCGATCTGCTGCGGGGAGAGCGGAGCGGGGTCCATAGAAAGTGTCGCGGCCAGCACTGAGGCGTGCTCGCGGAGCAGGGATTCCGCCCTCGTCGCCGGCTCGACTGTCCGGAGCTCGAACACATAGTAGTCCTCGACGAGCTCATTTAAGCCGAGCTCTCGGAAGGCCGGTCGAATCTCCTGCACGAGCTCGTGCAGCGCTCGGCGCGCGAGCCCTGCGAGGTCGGCGTGTGCAATCTGCTGTGCCAGCGCGGGCAGCGCCGCGAGCGGAGCCTCGAACCCGAAGGCGAAGCAGACGCTCACAGCGCCAAAGTCGAAGAGTCGCGCACTCAAGACTGCGCGCTGCTTCTCTCCGCCGAGCTCGATCTCACGCTCCCCGAGCGCGATCTCCACCGGCGGCTCGACGTAGTTCACATACTCGGGCGCAGGCCGCCTGCGAATGATCTGCGATCGCTCCGGGCGCAAAACACTCGGGATCGACTGCAGGTCGATCGCGGCCGCGATGTCGAATGCAAAGAGCGCAACGATTCGGCCGTTGCGCACGTGAAGTTCGCTCGGGCTCATCGCCGCACAGTGTGCCACGCCGGGAGGTGCCGGCGCCCACCGAGGGATGCTCCGCTCGAAGGGGGCCTCTTTCCGGTCGAGCGGGCGTGCCGTCCCGCCCCAGATGAGGCCCTCGGGCGCCACACTCTGCCTCAGTGCTCGACGCCGTCGTGCGTCGTCCGAGGCCCGCCGGTAGAGTTCCCCCGATGGGCTTTTGCGTGGAGAGCCGCCAGGACAAAGAGCGGGGGAGCGTCCCCGGGCGGATTGGCTTCGCCGGCGCCATGCAGAAAGTGGTCGAGATCCTCGACCAATGGGTAGGGGAAGACCACCGCTACTTCCGCGTGCGCACGGCCGACGGCGCGCGTTTTTTGGTGCGCCTCGATGAGACCGATCACCGCTGGAGCCTCGTCTTTTTCGAGGCCAAGCTCGAAGGGCCAGCCCCCTCGGGCGACGTCTGATTTCACGACCGTCCCCCGAAAGCAAAGCGCTGGCACGTATCGTGCTTCCTTCAGCCTTCGTGGGTTCGAAGGCTCTCGGCGACGAACACGGAGGGAAACCCATTCCTGTCGCAACGTACGTCTATCGGGTGCCGCGCACGATTCCCGCTCACGAGACCACCCGAGCCGCCGCCCAGCTCATGGAGCGGGAGTCGATCGGCTGCGTCGTCCTGGTCGAGGAAGGTCGCCCCGTGGGCATGCTGACGGACCGCGACATTGCGCTTCGGATTCTCGGCCGAAAGCTCGACCCCTCGGTCGTCTCCGTGGGCGAGCTCGCAAGCCGGCCAACGACGGTCCCTGCCCAAGCTTCCCTCGCCCAAGCCCTCCGCGTGATGCGGCTTGAGCGGGAGCGCACCGTGCTCGTGGTCGATCGGGCTGGGAAGCTTGTCGGCCTTCTCTGTGTGGACGATGTGCTGCGCCTGCTCTCGACCGAGGTCACAGCGCTCGCCGAAGCCCTGCGCAAGCAGCTCTCGGGTGGCGGTGCCGCACGTGAGAGCGGCGGGCGCGCGGCGAGCTAAGGCGCGGAGGAGAGCGATGCCCCTCGCGGCGCACTACCGGCGAAAGATCCCCTCCGTTCCGGAGACCACCTTGGTGGAGGAGATCGCCGCGATCCTCGAGCGGGATCGCGCGGGCTGTGTGGTCGTCACCGGCAAGGATGGATCCGCGACCGGCCTCGTCACGGATCGAGACCTTGCCCTTCGCGTCGTGGCAAGGGGTCGGGATCCAGAGCGAACGACCGCAGTCGCCATCATGAGCCACCCCGTCGTCACCGTCGCAGGCAGCGACCCCTTGGAACGCGCGATTGAGCAAATGGCTCACCACAGTATCCGCAGGGTCCTTGTGACCGAAGGCAGCGAGCCCGCGGGGATCGTCCTGCTCGACGACCTCCTCCCAGAGCTCGGGAGCGAGCTCAGGGACCTCGGGGAAGTCGCGCACCGGAAAGGGCGCAAGGGACGGCGTGCCGCGGGTCTCCCGCAGGTGCGCGAGGAGATGGAGACACGGCTCCAAGACTTTCGCGTGCGCCTCGAACTTGCGGAAGGCAAGAGTAGCCATCCACTCCTGCGCGAATTCGACTCCCTGCGCGATCGGCTGCGCCGCATGCTCGACTGATCTTTGGCCGAGGCGAGATGCCTACGCGGCACCCAGATCGTGAACCAGCGGGACGAAGGCCACCGGGAGGATGACCCGCTCGTGTACCACTCCGGCGGCGTCCTTCTCGATCCGCAGGAGCTCCTGCGATTGGTAGGCGCGTCCCACGGGAATCACGAGGCGGCCCCCGGGCGAGAGCTGCGCGACAAGGGGAGGCGGGACGACGGGAGCCGCCGCCGTCACGACGATCGCGTCGAAGGGTGCCTCTTCCGGCCACCCGAGATAGCCATCCCCTACCCGTGCCTTCACCTTTGTGTAGCCAAGACGCAAAAGGCGCGCGCGGGCCGCGGCGGCGAGCTCTGGCACGATCTCGATCGTGAAGACCTCCCCCGCGAGCTCCGCGAGAAGGGCCGTCTGGTAGCCGCAGCCTGTTCCGATCTCGAGAACGCGTGAGGTTTCCGCGACTTCCGCGAGGTCGGTCATGAGCGCAACCACGAAGGGTTGTGAAATCGTCTGTCCGTACCCGATGGGGAGCGGGCCGTCCTGATACGCTCGACTCCGGAGCTCCTCCGGTACGAACTCGTGTCGTGGGACACGAGCGATGGCCGCGAGGACGCGCGGCGAAAGCTCGGTACGGCCGGTAAAGCTCTGTGTAGCCCGGGTCTCAAACGCGATCTGGCCCAGCATCTCGGCCCGCTCCGCGAAACGCGCCTCATTCCGTCCCGCGCGCTCATTGCCACTCGGATCGCTCACAGATACTCCCCACGCTCAGCCTCGAGAGCGGCCAAGCTCAAGTCTTCGACGTCGCTCGGGGAGACCTGGCCCACGCTCGAGGAGGCCTTCACCGGCCTAGGTCGCGGGGAGCGGCGCGAGGTCGCGGTGCAAGAACCAGCGGTCGAGGATCACGTGCTTGGCAACAAAGCGGCTGGCGAGGGCCCAGCGCGCGATCCGGGGCCGCAGAGCCTGCGGCACGAGGGTCGAGAGCGCAGAGACGGCACGCGCGTCCCGGCGCCCGAAGCGCCGGACCATGGCCTCTTCGTAGGGCATGAGCTCCGACCGATGGTATCGACCCTCGGCACGCTGAAGAACCGTGGCGGCGAGGAGACCGGACTCGATGGCGGGCCGAATGCCCTCGCCGCTTCGTGGGTCGGCGAGTCCCGCCGCGTCTCCCACGAGGAGGAGGCGATCCTCGACCAGCGGGCGCGGCGACAGCCCATAGAGCAGGTAGGCATGTCCGCGGAGTTTTCGCGGGCTGCCCGGGGGAAGCGCGCCGCGCCCATGCAAGAAATCCAAGAAGCGCCCGACGTGAACGCCTAGATCGTGGGTATCCTGCCGGCCGAGGCCGACGTTCAGAAACGCCCCTTTGCGTACCGCCCAGCCATAGCCTCGCAAATCATCCATGAAGTAGAGCTCGGGGAGCTCGGGCCGTACGCTACAGGCGGCGGCCGCGCGATCGTCGAGGGCGAACTCCACTTCCTGCGCCGCAACGACGACGCCGGGATCGCCCGGGGCGTCGTGCAGAAGACGCACCACCGGACAGAAATGTCCCCCCGCGCCCACCAGGAGAGATGCCTGGAGCGAATCATTCACGACCCAGCCGCCCTCCGTCGACCGCACCGAGCGCACGCTCTCGCCGAGCAACAGCTCGGCCCCCGAGCGGCTGAGCAGGTAGCTATCAAACTCGCAGCGCCGAATGCCGAAACTCACGGGCCTTCCGTAGTCGACGGCGACGTCCTCTCCCCCGAGCGCGCCCACCCGAAAACCGTGGAAGGCCTGGCAGGTGTAGTTCTTGGCATATTCCTCGAGGTCGAGCTCGAGCTCATCAACGACCTGCGGCGTGATCCATCCCGCGCAAACCTTGTCGCGCGGAAAGTTCGCGCGATCCAACACTGCGACCCGCAGGCCCGAGTGACGTAGCTTCCATGCACAGGATGAGCCCGCCGGTCCGCCACCCACGATCAGAACGTCGAACGATCGCATCCGGCTCCTTCCGCGCTAACTCTGGGTGTACAGGTATTCCCGCGTCCAAGGCACGGCGTGGCTCCCGGCGCGTGCGAAAACCAGCTGGAACAGCTGGAACGAGCCGGAAAGGAAGGCCGCGATCGAGCCCGCCAGATAGAGCCTCCAGGTGCGGACGAAGCGCTCGTCGAAGCGGGCACGCACCTGATCCGCGTTGTTCTCGAAGCGCTCGAGCCAGTGCTCGAGCGTCTTCGCGTAGTGAAGCCGCAGATTCTCTATGTCCAGCACGCCCAGATTCCACGGCTCAAGAACGCGGGCCATTTCGGACAAGGTGGGGCAATAGGAGCCTGGGAAGATCCTCCGCTCGATCCATCGATTCATTGGTACGGATTGGGGGCGCCCGATCGAGTGAATCAGGCCGCGCCCATCCGCATGGAGAGATCGGTCGATCACGCGTCCAAGCGCCTCGTAGTTCTCGGGTCCCACGTGCTCGAGCATGCCGACGGATACGAACGCATCATAGCGGCCGTGTGCGTTGTGGTAGTCGTCTTCCACGAACTCGACCAGCGATCCGATCCCCTGACGCTCCGCTTGCTCCCTCGCGTAAGCGATTTGTTCCCGAGAAATGTTGAAGGCGGTGACCCGTGCACCGTGTCGTCGCGCCATATAAAGAGCGAGCGCTCCCCAGCCACAGCCAGCTTCGAGCACACGCTCCCCTTTGCGCAAGCGAATCTTCCGGCAGACGTGCTCGAGCTTCGCCTCCTGCGCCTCTTCGAGGCTCACGGTCGGCGTCGGGAAGTAGGCGCAGGTGTACACCATGGCGGCATCGAGCCAGAGCGCATAGAAGTCGTTCCCAAGGTCATAGTGGTGATGGATGCTTTCACGGGACCCGCCCAGGGTGTGGGTATGCGCTCTCGGCCGGTTGCGACGCGTCATAAGGCGCGTCAGCCATCCCTTGGGCTCCGCTGCATTGAAAAGCGCGGTCAGGGTTTGCACGAGATCGCCATCGATCTCGATCTTGCCTTCGCTGTAGGCATCACCAAATCCGAGCTCCCCTTGTGCGACGAGGCGCAAGAGCGTACTGCGATCGGCGATTCGCAATCGCCCGACCGCAGTTTCGGCGCCGGGCCCCACCTCACTCCCATCCCATAGCCGGATCGGGACGGGCGGATTGCCCCGGGCAGCGAGGAGCTTGCGCGCGATCCAACGGTCGAACGCTCCGACGCGGGGTCGAGCCGTTTGCGTTTCCAGGGATTCCAGATCATAAGGCGTGCCGTGGCTCTCCATGGGGCAAACCTCCTGATTCCTGTGTCGCAAATACCATGCCATTGCCCAGCGTTCTCGGGAAGGCTTCTTTCGGATACTTCGGGTATCCCTCCTCCCCGATGGGGGAAGAAGACTGGTCACACTCTGGGGCTGTGGGGAAATAACTAGGCGGGCTACCAGCCGGCCTATGCTGCTCCGGGCGACCGGTGGCAGCGAACTGCCCAAGACCCCGTGCGCGAAGGGCCCAGGGGGGCCCGAGGCCACCCGGGGCCTAGATCGGGGGTTCGATCTCCTTGCGGATCGTGTGCGCAAGGTCGGAAAACTGCTGGGCCAGCAGCACGAGCAGGTCGTCCATCGACACCAGTCCCCGTAGCAGGCCCTCGGCATCGACAATCGGTACGCGGCGGATCGCGAGATCGCGCATCGCGGCGATCGCCTGCTCAAGCGAGCACTCTGCAGACACGAAGATCGGTTCTCCGGTCATCACGTCGCGCAGCCGGACGCGCGTTGCGTCCTCGCCAGGCGCGACGACGCGTACGACGAGATCGCGGTCGGTGACCACGCCGAGCGGACGGCGCGCCTCGGCGACCACGATCGCGCCGACGTTTTCATCTCGCATAAGCGCCGCAGCCTCCTGGCAGGTCGCATCCGGCGGCAAGGTTTTCACGGAGCGGCGCAGCAATCGATCGATCGGCATGGAGTTCCTCCTCCTGGATTCAACCGTCTGCGCAAGCGGCGCCCGAGACGTGCCCCGGCCGAGGAGCGTCTCGATTCGCAGGTGAACGATCTGCGTACGCGGCGCCCTCGAGAGGCGCTACCTCGAGCGACGAGCTAGCTCGCCGCCTCATCCTTCACCGTGAGTACCGGGCACGGGGCCAAGCGGAGTGTACGCTCAGCCACGCTCCCGAGCAGCGCGTGCTTGAGCCCCGTCAGGCCGCGCGTTCCCATCACGATGAGATCGGCTTTTGTCTTCTTCGCGGTTTCCACGATCGCGTCCGAGGGCGCGAACTCGACCAAGTGGGTCTCCACCGGAAGACCCGCCGCCTTCACCTTCTGGGCTGACTTCTCGAGCTTGCGGGCCGCGGCGTCGCGCACTCCGGTCCAGAAATCCGGGGGAATCACGATCTCGTCGGGCATTCCCACCAAGGGGGGAAGGTGGTAGGCGTGCAAGAGAACGATCCGCCCCCCAGACGTTTTTGCGAGTCCCATCGCGAGCTCCAGAGCCTTGGCGGAGTGCGAGGAGAAATCGATCGGCACCAGGATCTTCGAGAACTGGGTCACGTGCGTCCCTCCGAGTGGGGGATCGCGGAGGCGCCCCCCGCCGAGCGCACTCGGCCTTCCTTGCGCTCGCCACGGCGGTAGAGCGTTCGACGGTTGATGCCGAGAATGCGTGCGGCCTGCACCTTGTTGCCCCCGGTCATTTGCAGGATCTCGTCGATGTAGAGGTCGCACAGCTGCTCGAGGCTCATCCGCCGGTGGGCTGCGGCGTGGGTCAGGTTCTCGGGAGAGCGTTCTGCCGCCTCGGCCTCCTCCTCTGCTCCAAGGGGCAGATCCTCGGGGCGGATCTCCACGTTCTCGCTGAGCGCCAGGGCGCGCTCGATCACGTTCTCGAGCTCCCGCGCATTGCCTTCCCAGCGGCAGTGCTGGAGACGGCCGATCGCCTCGGGTGTGAGCGCCCGGCGCGCTCCACCGGCGTGCTTGCGCACATAGAACTCCGCGAGCGTCGGGACGTCGTCAGGGCGCTCGCGCAGCGGAGGAATGTGGATGGGAATGACGTTCAGGCGGTAGAAGAGGTCGCGCCGGAAGCGGCTGGCCTCCATCTCTGCGCGCAGATCCTTGTTCGTCGCCGCGATGATCCGCACGTCGACGCGCACGGACTGTGTTGAGCCGACGGGGCGGATCTCGCGATCCTGCAAGACGCGCAACAGCTTGCCCTGAAGCCCGAGGCCCATGTCCCCGATCTCATCGAGGAAGAGCGTGCCCCCGTTTGCCTTCTCAAAGAGTCCCCGCTTGGATGCGATCGCGCCGGTAAAGGCGCCTCGCATATGACCGAAGAGCTCGCTCTCCAGCAGGCCCTCTGGGATGGCGGTGCAGTTGATGGGAATGAAGGGTGCGTCGCGGCGCGATCCTGAGAAGTGGATCGTGCGGGCGACGAGTTCCTTGCCGGTCCCGCTTTCGCCGGTGATCAGCACGCTGCTGCGGTTCTCGGCGATCTTGCGGATCAGCGCAAAGATCTCGCGCATCGCGGGACTCGTCCCAATGAGATCACCGAACGAGCTCGTCTGATCGACCGCCCGCCGTAGACGCCGGTTCTCCTCTTCCAAGGCGCGGCGTTCGAAGGCGCGCTCGAGCACCACGAGCACCTCGTCGCGCTTAAAGGGCTTCGTGATGTAATCGAACGCACCCGCGCGCATGGCATCCACGGCGGAGTCAATGCTGCCGAAGGCAGTCATCAAGATGACCGGCATCTCCGCGCGGATCTCCCGCAGCTCGCCCAGGAGTTCGAGCCCCGTCTTTCCCGGCATCCGGATATCCGAGACCACGGCGTCGAACTCGGTCTCTCGAACCTTCTCGACCGCCTCCTCCGCACTGGCCGCGGCGCGGGCTTGAAACCCATGGTCTTCCAAGAGGGAGACCAACATCTCTCGCATCGCGGAGTCGTCGTCGACCACAAGCACACAGCCTGTCTGCTCCATGACGAGCCCTCTACAGCACGGACCGTGCCGACCTGAGAAGCCTCCCCGGAGGTCCTCCGCATCGGTCAGTGCGTCGATTTGCCACAGTATGGGGCACGGGATGCCAGGTGACAGCACACCCCATACGGGAGGCTCCCTCGGGGCAATGGGTCCCAGTCCCTCCGCCCGAGCGGCCTCAGGAGGAGTTTCCGGGTCCTCCCTGTGCGGCACGCTCCCTGCACCTTTCAGCCAAGAAGGCTGATGAGGGAACCATGTACTCCGCGGACGATCGGCAGGTGGGAGACGTGATGCTCCGGGAAATCGTGACCGCGTCCCGGGACGCGACGCTGAGCGAGGCGCAAGGGCTCATGCGCGCCGCGCGCCTGCGCCATCTCGTGGTTGTGGAAGATGGAATCGTGATCGGCCTGGTATCGCACCGCGCGCTGCTCGAGGCCTCTTTGGCAACCCTGCGCGAGAGCCTCCGAGCGGGCGGCGCGGACACGCTGGGCGAAACCACGATCAACCACCTAGTGCGCGAAGACCCGCTTACCATCCCCCCGGAGTGCTCGCTGGAAACCGCCGCGAGTCGGATGCTCGCGCTACGGATCGGCTGCCTCCCCGTCGCGACGCCCTCCCCCCGTGGACCGCGGCTCGAGGGACTGATCACCGAAGCGGGTCTCTTGCGGGCCGCCTACCTCCCCCCTCCCCCAGCACTTCCCGCCTAGGGGCGAAGCCCGAGGGGGGGAAAGCGAAGCCGGAACTCCGTTCCTTCCCCGGGATCACTTGCGACGTCGATCTCGCCTCCATGGTCCGCCACGATCTCGCGCGCCACGACGAGACCAAGCCCGCTGCCGTGGCCCGCCTCCTTCGTCGTGTAGAAGGGCTGAAAGATCTGCGGGAGCTGGCCTTGCGAGATTCCGATCCCGGAATCGCGGATGCGTACTTCCAGTGCCCCATCGCTGTCCGTCCCGACGCTCACCACAATCCTTCCACCCTCGGGCATCGCGTCGACCGCATTGAGCAGGAGATTCAAGAAGAGCTGCTGGAGCTTCTCCGAGTCGCCGGAGATTTCCGGGGCCTCCGTAAAGTGCCGCTCTACCTCGACCCCCCGCCGCCGGAATTTTTCAGCCAGGAAGGAGAGCGAGTTGTCGAGGATGGGGGCCACGGAGATCGGGAGAAGAACCGGATCGCGCGGCCGCGCCGTGTTGAGCAGCGCCTGAATGATGCGAGAGATCCGCTCGATCTGCTCCCGGATCGTGCGCAGACGCCAGCGCCCTCGTTCGTCGCTGACGGAGGACTCGAGCAGCTCGGCGTGGCCCTGGATCACACCCATCGGCGTCCCGATTTCATGGGCAAGCCCCGCCACCAGGGTCGCCACGGAGGCCAGGTCCTCGGCGGCACGAGCGCGCCGCTCGGTTTGCCGAAGCTCCGCGCGTTGGTCCTCGAACTCCCGGGCAAGGTGCCGCCCCGCTGCGGCGAGCTCGCGGTTCATGTACTCGAGTTCCCGGTCGTGGCGCGCCATGTAGGCCTCCATGGCGAGCTGCGCGTCGAGCAGGAGCTGCTTCACGAGGGCGGAAAGCGTCCGCTCCGCGCGATGGGGCTCACCACGGAAGGTTTCCACCACGGCCGGCGCCAGCAGAGAGAAGTAGATCGCGTACGCCCCGAGGTACCAGCGCGGCTCGAGTCCGATGCGCTCGTGCGTCTCACCGA
>Ga0116216_10001520_pt1 | contig 16069 bp, 15 predicted proteins | sample Sb_taG_11_FD_89696 | JGI IMG/M metagenome (GOLD analysis project Ga0116216, IMG submission 89696) | Peat soil microbial communities from Weissenstadt, Germany - Sb_50d_3_AS metaG | ecosystem: Environmental > Terrestrial > Soil > Wetlands > Peat | place: Germany: Weissenstadt | collected 2010-09-21
CCGTGGCGGCGACCGCGGCGACCGCAAGCGCACTGATCGCGGCGTTGATCCAAAGCACGCGCCTGGCCGCGTGGGTGCCCAACGCCGTGGCGATCGAGGCGACCACGTCGATCGCCGGGTAAGACGCCAGCACGAGGGCCGCGGCGGTCGGCAAGTCAGAACTGGTACTCGGCACCTGACCGCCAATCGCGATCAGCAGCGCCGCTGCCCACGCGAGCGCGAGCAAAGAACGCACGACGGCGATGCGTGTCGGTGCATCCCGCGACGGCGGGGCGTCCGGCGCGGCGCGGCCGGCGGCGAAAGAAGAAGCAGACATGGCAGGGGTCCTTCCTGATCGGAGGTGAAGCGAATGTGACGAGCGGCGGACAGTGCAGAAGAGAGAACGCTCGCTCTACTCAGCGCACTAAAGCACAGGCTTTCACTCTTGTCAAGAGCGAGCGTTCTCTCTTTTGTGCTATAGTCGGGCGAATGCAGATCGCCGACCTACCACCGGCCAAGAGCTCAGCGGCCCGTGAACGCCTGCTGGACACCGCCGCTCAGCTGTTCTACGCCGAGGGCATCAACACCGTCGGCGTCAGCCGGATCGTCAAAGAGGCGGGTGTGACCCTGGCCACCTTCTACCGGCACTTCCCCAAGAAACAGGACCTCGTCCTCGCCTATCTCCAGCGCGTCCACGACGACTTCGAGGGCCGGGCTGCGAATGCGCAGGAGGCGGCCGAAGACCCCGGGGACGTTCTCCGCTCGATCGGCAACAACATCACCGCACAGCTCCTGGAGCCTGGCTTTCGCGGCTGCGCGTTCATCAACGCGGCCTCGGAGTTCGAAGACCCGGACGGCCCGATCCTCCGTGCCGTCCTCGCCCACCGCGGCTGGTTTCAGGCACTCGTCCGCGACGCGTTCGCCGCCGCCGGCCACCCAGACCCCGACCAGGCGGCCGGCCATTACGTGATGCTCCGCGACGGAGCCACGACAGCCGGACACCTGGGCGACCCCTCCCAAGCCCACGAGACCTTCCAGCGCGGAGTCGCTGGACTGCTGCGCTTCACCGACGACCCCGCCACGGCCGACACCGCCCCAGCAGCAAAGGCACGCAGACGGTCGAGCACGTAGCGCGCATGCTTGATGCGGTCATCCGGCTCTCTGGCAGCTGTCAGACCAAGCGGCCCGCCGGACGACCCGTCGAGACCGACGGGCTGCCTGCTCGACGACTCCCTGGGGGCGCTACGGCCACGGCAACGACTCCCGCTGCGGCCAATGCGGGATGCACTCCGGCTACGAGCCCACCGCCGTCAACGCCAGCTTCACCAACCCCAAACTAGGACTCGCCGAGCTACGCGCCAGCCTGGCAGCCCGAGGGCGATCTCGGAGAGAGAGCTGGATTCGGCGGCCGCGAGCGGGAGTCCCTTGCGTGATTGCTTGCTCCTCGCTCCTCGGCGCAGCGAGGCGGCGTTCCATTTCCTTGGAACTGGGACGCCCTGCGGCGTGCGGGCGCGCCCGCCGCGAGCACACGGGCCGGCGCGTCCCGAAGGTTGATCCCTGAAAGCCGTCCCGGTTTGTCCGTGCGTCCGCGACCTCCGGTACGTTCGCGCTCGTGGAGCTCGGGGATGCGCGCGTGTCGACCGCCAAGCAGGACCTCGACCGCCAGATCGAGGCGCTGCTCGAGGCCGGGATCGCTCGTGAGCGGATCTACGTCGACAAGAAGTCCGGCGCGACGGTGGACCGGCCGGGGCTGCGCGCGGTCCTGGAGTACGCGCGTGAGGGCGACGTGATCGTCGTGCACACCCTCGATCGCCTCGGCCGGACGGTACGTGACACGCTGAACCTGATCCACGAGCTGTCCGAGCGGGGGTCGGGGTGCGCAACCTCGCCGACCCGATCCGGATCGACTCGACCAATCCCGAGAATCCGATGGGGCAGCTAGCGGTGGTGCTGCTGGCGCTGTTTGCGCAGATGGAGCGCACCTACACGTTGGAGCGCGCCGCGCACGCCCGCGCGGTCGCCACCGCGAAGGGACGGCGTGTCGGCCGGCCGGTGCTCGTTGACGCGGCGAAGCTCGAGTGGGCGGAGCACCTGCGTGACCAGGGCGACACGATCGCCGAGATCGTCAAGAAGACCGGGATCCCGCGCACCAGCCTGTATCGCCACCTGCCGCCACGCCCGCCCGCGCCGGCCGTCAGAGCAGACGGCGGCGCCGCGGTCGGGCGAGACGGCGTGTCGTGAGCGCTGGTCGGGCGGTCGCGGCCCGACGGTGATCATCACCGACCAAGCCGCCTACTCCGATCAGATCTTCGGGCTGTTCTGGCTGTTGGGCTACCAGTTCAGCCCCCGCCCCGCCGGCCTGCCCGACCAACGGTTCTGGCGCATCGACCGCCACGCCGACTACGCCCCACTCAACGGCCTGGCTCGCAACCGCGTCAACACCGAGCTGATCTGCGAGCAGTGGGAGGACATCCTGCGCGTCGCCGGCTCGCTGTCCACCGGCACGGTCCGCGCCTCCGAGCTCTTGCGCGTCCTACAAGGCGGCGGACGTCCACGCCGCCTCGGCCGCGCGATCGCCGAGCTCGGCCGGGTCGCCAAGACGCTGCACCTGCTCGCCTGGATCGACAGCGAGCAGCTACGCCGCGAGACCAACGTCGGGCTCAACCGCCACGAGAGCCGACACTCCATCGCCCGGGTCATCTTCCACGGCAACGAGGGCCAGCTGCGCCAGCCCTACCGCGACGGCCAAGAAGACCAGCTCGGCGCGCTCGGCTTCGCGCTCAACGCGCTCGTGCTCTGGAACGCCCAATACCTCAACGACGCCATCGCCCAGCTACGCGCCACCGGCCACCAGATCACCGACCAAGACCTCCAGCGCCTCTCACCGCTACAGCACGAGCACATCAAGATGCTCGGCGACTTCCCCTTCACCCTGCCCCACGAGCTCGCCAACGGGGAGCACCGCCAGCTACGCCAGCTCAGCGACGCCGCTTAGCGTGCGTTCCTGTTTCGTTACTACCGGGAGGCCAATTGTCGATCGAACCGGGTAGGGCGGTTTGAAGTACTCCCGGTAAACGGCGTTCATTGGCTCGAACAGCGCGGCATTCATCAAGAACACGGTGGTCTTGCAGATGTCGGAGAGGGTCCCGCCGGCGGCTTCGACTCCTGCGCGGACGTTGTCCAAAACCGCGCGGGTTTCCGCGGCGAAGTCCCCTATCACCAACGTCCCGTCTGAGCGAGCGGCGATCTGGCCCGACATGAAGACGTAGTCGCCAGCTCGGATCACGTGGGTCAGAGGAACGTTGAGTTCGGCGATGCGGTCGCTAACGATTTCGCTGATCATGGTGCTGGTTCTCCTTTGTGTGGCGGTAGCTGCGGGTGATAAGAGCTAGCGATGGGCTAACTGCAAGTGTTAGCCATCCGGCTCCCTGGCCGCTCGGGTGGTACCCGTGGTTAGCAGACCCAGGCGTGGCTGATCGCCGCACGCGCGATCCAGGGCCTCGGCGCGGCGCTGCTGGCCTCGGCCGCGCTGTCGCTGGTCACCGCCACCTTCCGCGAGGGTTCCGAGCGCAACAAGAACTCGCCGACAGGTATGCGCGTCGCTCTCGTTTCGTTGCTCATGGTTGGGTGTCTCCTTCTTCTGTTGTGTGTGTGAAACGCAAGGTCCGGCAGTTCGCGATCGCCCGCGCGCGACGACGCTCGTCGAAGTACAAGCGAACGGTCCGAGCAGCGAAACGCCGGCGGCGACGCACGCCGGCGGGCTGCTCGTGTCTCGTGCGGCCTTCTAGTGGCTGTGCTCGGTGCTACTGATGGACTCTCGAGCGCGCTCGCGGAACGCGGAGACCTTCGCCTTGTTCCCACATTCGGTGTTGCTGCACCAGCGTCGGTTCCGGGCGCGCGAGGAGTCGACGTAGAGCCGGGTGCAGTCATGACCGTCGCATTCGCGGACGAGATCGATCTGGTCGCTGCCCAGCAGGTCCAGGACATCGCGTGCCACCGTGGAGAGCAGCTGGCTGACGGTACCGACGCGATGGACGGAGCCGTCAGCGCCTAGTGAGATCTGTACCGGCGGGCGCTGCGCTGCCGTGTTAAGCGCTGCCACGTCAGCCGCGGTCGGGATAACGTGGGCGACGCGGGCGGACAGCACTCGGTAGATCGCTTCCCGGATCTCTCGGGCGCTCGCCAGCTGGGCTGGTGTGACGCGCGGCGGTTCATCGACCAGCCCCTTCGTGGTCGCCCACGTAGCCAGGTCCGACGGCTCGGCGAGGTACTCGTAGGGCTCATGGCTGCGACGCCAGCGCACCGTGCCCACGTAGTCGAGGCTGCATCGGCCGCTGAAGAACGTTGAGCTCATGTAACCAACTTGACAGGTTACGCCGCGTCTGTCAAGCTCGTAACCAGTTGAACCGGTTACGCGATTGGAGACGTCATGCCGACCACCCAGCGACAGCTGCCCCGCTTCAGAGAGACCACGCAGCGAGAACTGGACCGCTTCAAGCAACATGCCGCGCCCGCCCGCGTGCCCGGCGAGCTTCCGCACGCCGCGGCGATCACGATCCCGGCACTCGGCAAGGCGTCGGCCTCGCAAATCAGCCGCACCAGGACCGGCGCGCAGCGCTCGGTCCTGGTGCTGGCGAGCTCGATCGTGGTTGCGTTTCTGGCCGCCGCGAACGCACCCAGCCCGTTGTATGAGCGCTATGAGACGGCGTGGCACGCGAGCCCGCTGATCGGAACGATCGCCTTTGCCGGGTACGCGGTCGCGGTGATTGTCGGGCTTCTCTGTCTCAAGGAGTTGCCCGCGCTGCTCGGACGACGAGTGGTGCTTCTCGGCGCGATCGCCGGTCAGGTCCTCGCGCTGGCGTTATTCGCCGTCGCAGGCTCGTTTGCGCTCATCGTGGTCGGTCGGGTGCTGCAGGGTCTGGCATCCGGCGCGGCTCTTTCGACGCTGTCGGCGGCGATGGTGGAGTCCGACGCCGAGCACGGCACGGTCGCCAGCGCCGCCTCGCCGGGTGCGGGCAGCGGGTCAGGAGCCCTGCTCAGCGGGCTGATCGTGCAGTTCCTGCCCGACCCGCGGCAGACCATCTATCTCATCCTCGCTGCGATCCTGACAACCCAGGCGCTCTTCGTGGTGCGTGTCATGCCGCGCGGACAGCGCCGCCCACTGTCGTGGAAGGCGGTGAGCCCACAGGTCGCGGTGCCCGCCGACGCGAAGACGACCTTCATGAGCACTGCTCCCGTCGTCTTCGCGGTGTGGGGCCTATCCGGCTTTTACGCCGCGCTCAGCCCGGCCCTCTACGGCGCCCTCTCGCGAAGCGACTCGGTCTGGCAAAGCGCGCTGCCGCTGTTCGCGCTGCTGGCCGCGGCCACCGCAACGACCATCGTTCTGCGTCGCCTGAACGGCCGTGCGCAGACCATTATCGGCGCCGTCGCAATGCTCGTTGGCCTAGGAATCACGGTTGCCGCGATCGAGTCCGGCTCGACCTGGCTCTACCTCGTGGCCAGCGCGGTCGCCGGCGTCGGATTCGGCGCAGGATTTCAAGGCCCGATGCGCAGAATGGCGCCGCAAGCAGCAGACGCCCAGCGTCAGGCGCTGCTGTCCGCGGTGTTCCTGGTCGCCTACGTCGGGCTCGGTGTATCGGCGGTCATCCCCGGCGCCTTGATCAGCAGCGGTGCTGCGCTCACCGCGGTCGCGATCGCGCTCGCCGCAGCACTGGCGGTGCTGACCGCACCCGCGCTGTACGCCGCGACGCGCGCTAGGACCGCGCACGAGATCTCATGATTTCTTCTGACGCTCGTACCGCGCGGGAGCGGTTGCTGGCCTTCGCAAGCGAGCTCATCGACACGCTCGCCCAACAAGGCATCACACAGTTCTCCTCCCACAAACAAGCAGCGCTCTCACCCCACCGGATCCGACGCGGGACACTGCCCCTTCGATCGAGAAGCAGCCGCGACGGCTTCGCGACTGCTACAGGCGTGGAGGAGCAGTCCCGCCGGTCGGCTCGGGCTGACCAGGTTGGGGCGTCGGCAGCGGGCTACCGCGAGCGGACCGCGTCAGCCAGCGGCGCCGACGCGATCGTCACCGGTGATCTCGACTTGCTCGCTGTCGACCCAAAAGCAGCTCTCGTTCGAGGTCATCACGCCCCGCCAGCTCGTCGATCGGCTCGGCTGACCCGGCCACGTCCGCCGTTTCGTTCGTATTTGGGCGGACCCGGAGGCACGCAGCCGCCGGCCCGGCGGGGACCCCTGTCAGCCCTGGAGATTCGGAAGGCGAGTGGGGAGGGCAGCGCGTCCACTCCGCGTCCACTAGATCCAGAACGGCCGTATCTCGCCCGCCACAGCCGTACACTCCATATTGCGGCTGTTTGCAGGGATTTCGTGGCCGTCCGAGAGCGTCCGTCCGTGAACGCTCGTAAAGCCCCCGACCTTCCATGGTAATGAAGGGGTCGTCGGTTCGAGTCCGACAGAGGGCTTTGCCTGCAATTCGTGGGTTTTTTGGCACCGCGGTGATGGCCGATCGCGGGTGTGCGCGTCCACTTCGCGTCCAAAATCGGCCCGATGGGAAGGGGTCGTCAGGTCGGAATCCCTGTATCTAGGGGGTACGGCGCGGTGGTTGACCACTTCCTCGCAGCGCGCTGGTTGATCACTTCCTCGCGGGGATTTGCCTGCATCTGCGTTCGTCTTCTCCGTATCGCTATAGCCGGATGACTCCCAGCGCCACCCCAGACGACCGTGCTGACGGCGAGACGCTCAGTCGGCTCTGAGGCGGACCCGGGAGGGCGAGCAGCGGCGGCTCGGCACACGGGCACCAGCGCACGGCGCCCAGCAGCCGCCCCGAGCCCCGACGGGCGAAGCCTGAGCGGCGGTAGGCGCGTGCGCGATCTCGCGAGCGGTGACCTGTCGCCGAAAGCGCGACGATCTCAGGCCGGCGAGCGGACCGGCAGGCCGAGGGCCTGGGCTTCGGTAGTCATGCGCTGGTCGTAGGTGATCAGTGCGCCGAGTTGACGCGAGATGCTTGCGGCCGTGGCTAGATGGATCGCGTCGAGCGACCGCAGTGTCGTCCCACCGATCTGCGCAGCGACCGGCACTATCGGCTCGATCGCAAGCAGTCGCAACCCGGCGAGTACCCCGAAGCCGACGGTGGGAGCGTCACCGCCGAGGCGCCGTGCGGTTCGGGTGACCTCGACCGTGGCGAGCAAGCTTGAGGCGCGGTCAGGCCAACGGCGGATCTCCTGGCGGAGTGCTGCCGTTTCCGCTTCGATCGCGATCAGCTTGACGAGGGCCGAGGAGTCCAGGTAAGCGACCGGCTTGCTACTCGCCACGCTGACGCACGTCGCGAGGCTCTGGGCCGCGTTCAACCTCGAGTGCCGCCGTCGCCGGCGCGTCCGGGCCGAGATCGAGCGGATCGACCTCGAGCAGATCGCTCTGTGCGCTGCGCACGGTCAACTCGGCCACCGAGAAACGGTCTGAGGATGAAGGTTGGGAGGCCATGCCCTGAGTATGCCGCAAGCGTTCGGTCAGCGGATGCCCTCGCCGGGGATGTCCAGCGACGCGACGCCGTCACCATTGCGACAGCCGCTGTCGGCAGAGACGAAAGGACCGCTTCGAATCCCCAACGCCGGCGAAGTCCGACTTGTGCCGTCCTCGTCCACCAGAGGCCTTGCCTCTCGCGCGCTGACCATCTCGCGGCTGCCTTTGTCCGAAAGCAGCGACCAGCGGCCGGATTCGGGCGCTCGGATCGTTGCTGCTCGTAGCCCAAAGCGGCAGTCGTGATGGTGCTGCCGGATTGGCGACAAAGCGGCACTCTCGAGGCGCGCGTATGCGGGCGCCAGGGCTTCGGTCTAGGGGCCGGCGAACCGGCCGTCAGAAAGCGCACATGGACGGGGCGCGCACAGAGTTCCGGCACGATCGTTCAGATCAGCTCGCAAGGAGGGTGGCGGGCGCCCGGCGGGTCCGTAATGCGCCTCCATCGTGAGCAGCTCGCCGTTGCTCTCAGCGGTGGTCGTGACCAGGACCAGCCGCTGGCCCGGCGTCAGCTCGATCACGTCTCCGGCGTGTGCCACTGATCGGGACTCTAATCCACGAGGTCAGCCGTCCAGCGAGCGGCAATTGCGCTGCGCCTGGTGACGCCACCCGGCGTGGCCTGCTGGAAGAGGTCATTTGCACGCTTGCCGCGGCCAGCCGGTGGGCAGCACGCGGTCGCGAACATCGGGATCCAGGAAAGCAACCTCCGCCAGTCGCGGACCGGCTCGGTCTCGGCGCGAAAGACGCCCTCGCGCTTCCTCGGCCGGCTGGCTCCGTAACGAGCGATGAAGCGTCGGCACGGCTCGGCAACAGCGGCGAGCTTCGCGAGCCTTGGCGTGCCCGCCTCACCGCGAAGGACCAACACCCGACTATCACCCGCCCGGACGCTCGCGACCAACCGACTCAGCGCCTCACGTTCGCTGCACCGACCACGAAGCCTGAGCACAGGATCACTGCCTGGCATCGCCCGCCCCAGGGTAAAGCCGGGCCGAGCCGTGGGGCAGGGCCGAGGACTTGGTCGAACTCGGCGGCGTGGGCGACGAACCCACGCCTTTCGTGAAGCGGGACGTCACCAGCCCGTGCTCCTCGCGCACCCTACGCCCGATCACCCGGTCAGACACGCGACCGCGATCCATGAGTGCGTCGAGCTCGGTGAGCAGCGACAGCCGTGGGGCAGGGCCGAGGACTTGGTCGAACTCGGCGGCGTGAGCGACGAACGCCGGTCGGTGGCGGCGGTGGTGATCACGAGACCCGTCCTCGAGCCTTGTCGATCTCCCAGGCAGCGGTAATCAGCCCAACGTGGCTGAACGCCTGCGGGAAGTTGCCCAGCAGCTCGCCGTTCGCGGTGTCGATCTCCTCCGCCAGCAGCCCGAGGTCGTTGGCGTAGGCGACCAGCTTGTCGAACAGCCGCTCCGCCCGGTCCATCTCGCCCGCCTTGGCCAGCGCGGACACGAGCCAGAACGAGCAGATCACGAACGTCCCCTCCTCGCCGGTGAGACCGTCGGCATTGAGGCCCTCCTCGTTTCGATAGCGCAGCACCAACCCGTCGTCGGTCAGGCCGTCGGCGATCGCCTCGATCGTCGAGCGCATCCGCTCGTCGGTGGCGGGCAGGAAGCCGAGGATCGGCATCAGCAGCTGCGCAGCGTCGAGATCGTCTGAGTCGAATGACTGCGCGTACGCCTGCCGTGCCTCGCTCCAGCCCCGTGTGAGCACAGCCTCGCGGATCTCGTCGCGCTCGGCCGTCCAGCGGTCGACCTCGGCGTGCATCCCGAGCTGCGGCGCGAGCGCGATCGCACGGTCGAGCGCCACCCAGCACAACACCTTGCTCGAAAGGTGATCGCGCGGTTCGCCGCGCATCTCCCACATGCCGGCGTCCGTCTCGCGCCAGCGGCGCGCAGCCGTATTCGCGAGATCGGCGGCGAACCGCTGGATCTCCGTGTGGAGGTCCCCTAGCTGCTCGCGGTACACATACAGCGAGTTGAGCAGCTCCCCGTAGACGTCGAGCTGGGTCTGGCCCCAGGCGCCGTTGCCGGCGCGGACCGGGCCGGAGTCCCGCCAGCCGCGTAGATGGGGCAGCTCGCGCTCGGTGAGGTCGTGCTCGCCGGCGATCCCGTACATGATCTGTAGCGAGCGCTCGCTGGCGCGTCCCCCGGCCGAGCTGGTCATGAACGAGACGAAGTCCTCGGCCTCGTCCGAGCAGGCGCCGATGTACAGCGCCTCGAGCGTCAGGCTGGCGTCGCGGATCCAGGCGTAGCGGTAGTCCCAGTTGCGCTCCCCACCTACGGTCTCCGGGAGCGAGGTCGTGGGGGCGGCGACGATCGCGCCAGTGGGCCGATAGGTGAGGCCCTTGAGCACGCGCGAGCTCACACGCACCAGCTCGCGGTGCGGGCCCTTGTAGATGTCGTGCTCGGCCTCCCAGGAGCGCCACGCCTCGACGGTGTCCGCGATCCTCGTCGCTACCCCGTCTGGTGAGAACGGCTCGGGCGCGGGCCCCTCGGGCGGAGACCATTGCAGCGCGAAGCCCACCCGCTTACCGGCCGAGACCTTAAAGGTCGCGACCATCGTCGAATCCTCGATCGCGGTGGGGACGCCGGAGCTGACGACGACCTGATTCGGGCCGCCGAAGGTCCGGCCGCCGCTCTCGCTCGCCCGGAACAGCGGCTTGACCAGTCCGTATTCGGGCCGTGGCGCCAGCTCGAAACTCAGCTCCACATCGCCGAGAATCCCCTCGACGAGGCGCAGGATCAGGTGCGGGGCGCCGAAGCCGAGCTCGTGATGACGCTGGCCCTCGGCGAACGCCATTGCGTCGGTCAGCTTCACCATGCCGAACTCAGTCGCGAACGTCGTCTCGATCACGAGGGTTCCCGGTAGGTAGCGCCGGTCGCTGCGATACGCCCCGGTCGGCTTGATCTGCCAGTGCCCGCCCTCGGGGTCGAGGATCTGCGTGAACACGGCCGGACTGTCGTAGCGGGGCTGGCAGAGCCAGCCAATCGACCCATCGCGGTCAACCAGCGCAGCCGAGTTGCAGTCGGCCAGCAGGCCGTAGTCGGCGATTGGCCGAAAGCCCTCGCGCGCGTCGATCATCTGCGCCTCGAGCAACTCGCCCACGAGACGCAGCTTCTGGAGCGCTTCGGGCTGGGCGGTGCCGGGGAAAGTGCCCGCGCGGCTCGAACTCGGGGATGTTCGCATGCGCTCATCGGACCGGTCGCCGCCGTAGCAGGGCGACTAGTCGCGCCAGTGCGTCCGTGGCGGCGGCGAGCGCCTGGACCTGTTCGTCAGGGATCTCGGCGAGGTAAGTGCCGAGCACCGCGCGTACCCGCGAGCGGTAGTCCTCGAGCGTGACTCTCCCGGCGTGGGTCAGATTGACCAAGACCACACGCCCGTCGTCAGCTTGTCGCTCTCGTTTCACCAGGCCTCGTTGTTCGAGCTGCTTGACCATGGTGGTAGTCGTCGGCGGATGGCAGGCGCCGGAGTCTTTGCCTACTCTGCTGCATGGTCCGTCTGCTACCCCGATTCATTCGCACTTCTCAGCGGCCCGTCACGACAATGCACATCATGGAGCGTCCGCGCCGTGTGGCTCACATCCCGACTGGAAGATACGCGATCGCCTCGATCTCAATACGAAGGTCCGGGTTAGACAATGGCGCCACAATTGGGCCTCCCTGTAGTAACGGAACAGAAACGCACGCTAAGCCGCTTGGCCGAGCTCGCGTAGCGACCCCATAGAGGACAAGGCCAGCGGCCAGCTGGACTGACCGCCTCACACGGCGGTCAGTCCAACGAGAAAGCTGAGGGAGCGCGATGAGCACCAGCGTGACATCCCCGGCGTCGTCTCGATACCTGAGTTCGCACGCCGCTCGCGGCCGCCAACAGGCGTCGGGTTGATCGACTGCCGGCAGCATCGTCCGGGTCTGCGTGGCTGGCCGCGCACAGCGTTTGCGGGTGGTGCGTCGCTAGCGCTCGCGCTATAAGCCGGTTGCCTCCAAGAGGTTCAGCCAGATTTCTGAGCGCGTCGGGAACGGGGCGATGCCGTGCCGCAGCTGCTCGAGCGTCAGCTCGCCGACAACGGCGAACGTCGCAGCCTGGAGCATGTCCTGCACCTCGGAGCCCGTGAACGTCGCGCCGACGACGACCCGGCGCTGCTTGTCGATCACCAGCTGCGAGGTGCCCTCGGACCCTGCGCCCCAGAAGCTGCCGCCCGCATTGGCTGACGTGCCGACGGAGACGATCTGAACATCGATGCCCCTGTCGTGCGCGGTCTGCTCGGTGAGGCCGACGGCCGCTACCTGTGGCTCGGTGAACGTCACCCGCGGCGCGCCGGCGCCGTCGGCACGGTCCCAGAGCGCGGCGTCGGAGTTCCCGGTGATCCGGTCGGCGGTCACGCGGGCCTGGTGTTTGGCCATATGGGTAAGCAGCGCGCGGCCGTTAGCGTCCCCGACGACCCAAAGCCAGTCGTGGCCTGGGACCTGCAGGTGCTCATCGACGGGCAGGTAGCCGTGCTTGCCCGGCTGCAGGCCGATCGTGTCGAGGCCGAGCTGGTCTGAGTCGATGTGCCGTCCGACGGCGATGAGCAGCTCGTCGCCGGTGAACGAGCGGCCGTCTTGCAGCTGCACGGTCACCTGGCCGGTGCCGCCGGAACGCTTGACCTTCGCGACCTCGACGTTGGGCACGATCTCGGCGCCCTGTTCGCGCAGGCGAGCGGTGACCTGTTCGGCGGCCCACGGCTCTTCCTTGGCCAGCAGCTGCGTGCCGCGCGCCAGCAGTGTCACCTTTGCCCCGAGCGATGTGTAGGCCTGGGCCATCTCGGCCCCGACCACGCCGCCGCCGACGATCAGCAGGCGTCCGGGGACGACCTTGGAGGTCGTGGCCTCGCGATTGGTCCACGCGTTGGCCTGAGACAGGCCCTCGATCTCGGGCAGCGTCGGCTGAGAGCCGATCGCGATGACCACCGCGAGCTTCGCCCTAAGCGTGTTGTCGCCGACGGCGACGCGCTTTTCGCCGGCGATCCGCCCGTGGCCGCGGTACAGCGAGATGTCGTTGTCTTTTAGCCACGGCACCTGGTTTGAGTCGTCGAGGTTGGAGATGATCGAGTCGCGGTGGTCGAGCACTGCCTGGACGGCGAGCTGGCCGACGGTCGCCTCGCGGGCACCGGGGACGCGGCGGGTCTCGTCGAGGATCTCTCCCGGGTGCAGCAGCGCTTTGGATGGCATGCACGCGTAAAAGCCGCATTCGCCGCCGACGAGGCGCTCCTCCACGATCGCAGTCGACAGGCCGGCGGCGGCGGTGCGGCCGGCGAGAACCTCGCCGGCCGGGCCCGCGCCGATCACGATGACATCGAAATCAGGCATGACTGCTGGTCCTTGAGCTCGCGGCCTGCGTGATGAGATCTGCGACAGCGTCGGGATGGCTGATCATGACCGCGTGCGCGGCGTCGACCTCGGTGATCTGCGCCTCGGTGCGACCGGCCATGAACCGCTGTAGGTCGTGGCTGATCGCTCGGTCTTGGCGGGTGATCAGCACCCAGGAGGGGACTGAACGAAACGCCTCGTTGGTGACGGCTTCGGAGACGGCCTTGACGTTGGCGGGGCGCTGCACGATCGCGAGCTCCGCCGCGGTCTCGTCGTCGATGTCGCCGGCGAACGCGTCGTGGAAGCCGACAGGGTCGATCGCGACTTCTGCGCCGTCGGGCACATCGACGGACACCAGCGGAAGCGGCGGACTGGATTGCGCGGCCAGTTGTCCGACCGTTTCACCGTTGGTCGGGATGAAGCCGGCGACGTACACGAGCGACCTGAGGTCAAACGCCGACGCGTCGACGTTGGTGATCAGCGCGCCGCCGTAGGAGTGCCCGACGAGCACGACGGGCCCTTCGATCGTCGCCAGGTAGCTGGACAGATATGCGGTGTCGCTGACGAGCCCCTGTAGCGGATTCGCGATCGCATAAACCGGATAGCCGCTCGCACGCAGCCGCTTGATCACAGGCGCCCAGCTGGACGAGTCAGCCCACGCACCGTGCACCAGGACGATCGTCGGCTTGGCGGACTGGACACTGGTTGTGTCGGGGATTGATGAGGTACTGGACATGTTGTTTCACCTTTCGGTTCTTCGGGTCTGGGGTATAGGTGTAGGCAGCATCAGGAAACGATGGTTCGTCTCACAGGGGGCTCAAATCGGTGACCCCGCGTGAAGGGCGCGCGGGTCGACGGCGTCCGCGGGCTCTGGTTCGCCAGCGTGCGTGTGCGCGCCGGCCGCCGTGTACGCATCAACGCCGTCGAGCGTCTCCGCATCCAGTAGCGAACGGGTCAGGCTCTCGAGCTGGTGGCGGTGGTCGTCCAGCAGTTGGGTGACCTCGGCGTGGGCGTTGTCAACGAGTCGGCGCACCTCGTCGTCGATCAGCCACTGCGTCTGCGGCGAGGTTTCGCTTGCGCCCGCAAGCAGCGGCCCGTCGCCGTCGCCCGGGAGCACTGTGATCGGTCCGACCGCGTCGCTCATCCCCCAGCGGCCGACCATCTGGCGGGCGATCTGAGTGAGCTGCTGGAGATCTGACTCAGCGCCGGTGGTGATCGTGCCGTACACGATCTCTTCGGCAACGCGGCCACCGAGGGCAACGTTGATCTTGGCCTCGAGTTCCTCGCGCGAGTAGGAGACGCGGTCTGAGCACGGCGTCGACAGCGTCACCCCGAGCGCGCTGCCGCGGGGGATGATCGAGACCTTGCGGACCGGATCGGCGTCGGGCGTGAGCATCCCGACCAGCGCGTGTCCAGACTCGTGATAGGCGGTGCGCTCGCGATCCTCGGGGCTGAGAACGATCCCGCGTGGCGAACCGAGCAACACCTTCTCCAACGAGTCGGTGAAGTCCGCCATCTGCACCTGGGTGTGCTGCCGGCGGGCCGCCAGCAGCGCCGCTTCGTTACACAAGTTGGCAAGGTCAGCGCCGACCATGCCCGGCGTCGAGGACGCGAGCGCGTCCAGGTCGACATCGGCGGCGAGCGGCAGCGCGCGGGTGTGGACCTCGAGGATCTGGCGGCGTCCGACGCGGTCAGAAGGCGCCACCACGATCCGGCGGTCAAAACGCCCGGGACGCAGCAGCGCCTGATCGAGAACCTCCGGCCGGTTGGTGGCCCCGAGCACCACGACCGTCTCGTTTGACTCAAAGCCGTCCATCTCGGTCAGGATCTGGTCGAGCGTCTGCTCGCGCTCGTCGTTTGACCCGACCGACACCGAGCCCTGGCGCGACCGGCCGATCGCGTCAAGCTCGTCGATGAAGACGATCGCCGGCGCGGCCTCCTTGGCCTTGGCGAACAGGTCTCGCGCCCGTGACGCACCGACCCCGACGATCGCCTCGATGAACTCCGAGGCAGCGATCGAGAAAAACGCCGCGTGGGCCTCGCCGGCGACCGCGCGCGCGAGCAGCGTCTTGCCGGTGCCGGGCGGTCCGGACAACAGCACCCCGTGCGGCATCCGGCCGCCGAGACGCTGATACGGAGCCGGGTCGCGCAGAAAGTCCACGATCTCGGTCAGCTCGGCCTTGGCCTCGTCGATCCCCGCCACGTCGGCAAACGTGACGCGGATCCGTGCGGGGTCGATCCGGCGCGCCTGCGAGCGGGCGAAGCTCCCCAACCCGCCCAGTCCGCCGGCGCCGCCGCGCTGCGCTCGGCGGGCGAGCAATATGAACAGCCCGACGAGCAAGAGCGTCGGCCCGAACCCCAACAGCAGCTCCGCCAGCGGCGAGGTGTGCGTGGAGGTCGACCGGGCGTTGACCTCCACCCCCTTGGACTGCAGCTCGTGGGTCAGCTCGACCTCGTTCCAGAAGGTCGGGATCTCGGTAGAGAACAGCGTCGTTGGGGTCGCCTCGGCGTCACCGGAGGAGTAGCGCTGTTTGCTGTTAAAGGTGCCCTGGATCGTGTCTCCGGTGGAGGAGATCGATCTGATCTGGCCGGCGTTGAGCTGGTTGACGAAGTACGGACTGAACGGCACTCTCACGCGCGGCTGACCGGCGGGCATCGAGAGCAGCACCGAACTCAAGTTGAGCGGCAGCAGCACCGCCACGACGATCCAGAATCCGCGTAGCCGGTGCGGCGGGCGAGGCGTGTGCTGGTCGGGGGTGCCACGCCCGTCGGGAGCCGGCGCGACCCGCCACCCTTGCTTGTCATGCGGCAGCGACGACGGCGGCACCGTGTTGTGCGGTTGCCGGAAACGCCGGTACAGACTCCGTGCGCGGTCCATGAGCGACCCTTTCTTCGGTGATGGTCGTGGTCGTTTACTGGGTCGCTCGCGGGGCCGACCGGCTGCGGTATGCGAAGAGCAGGTAGAGCAGCGCTCCCAGCGCCATGTAGCCGGCGACCTTGGTCAGCTGAGCGTCGTGCATGCCCGAGCTCGCGATGAAGGTGATGCCCACGACGGTTGAGAGCCCGCCGCTGACGATCATCGGCAGCTGCCGGCCCTTCGCGCGGCGGCGGTGGACGGCGACGCCGAGCTGGATCGTGCCGGACAGGACCGCCCACGCGCCGAACGCGACCAAGGTGGCGCCGGCGTCGGCACCGAAGGCCGTGGCGGCGACCGCGGCGAC
>Ga0116216_10001521_pt1 | contig 16061 bp, 15 predicted proteins | sample Sb_taG_11_FD_89696 | JGI IMG/M metagenome (GOLD analysis project Ga0116216, IMG submission 89696) | Peat soil microbial communities from Weissenstadt, Germany - Sb_50d_3_AS metaG | ecosystem: Environmental > Terrestrial > Soil > Wetlands > Peat | place: Germany: Weissenstadt | collected 2010-09-21
AAAGCGGCGAAGGCATCGCTCTCGGAACGCGTCAGTGCGGCCGTGAAGTGGCGCATCACCTCGGGATCGGAGTTGAGAGCCGCGAACGGCTCGACATCCGCATCCCGCCACTGTCTGAGCAATAGCCGCGACGTCGTCAGCTCGGCCACTTCTCGATCGTATCCGTCGCGCCCTTGCCCCAAGGGCGAGAATACGAGCCGTATGGCTGATGCCGAGCCCCAAGCCGTTCTGGCCCCGCTGACCGAGGCCGCCATATTCCTCGTCCTCACGGTCAACCCGGGCGGCGATGACGGCGTCCGTGACTTGCTGGCCGATGTGAGCGGGCTCGTGCGATCGGTCGGCTTTCGGATCCCCGAGGGCGAGCTCAGCTGCGTGGTCGGCCTCGGCTCGGCGTTGTGGGATCGCCTGTTCGGCTCACCCCGTCCCGCCGGCCTCCACGCGTTGGCCGAGATCGCCGGCGACAAGCACGTCGCCGTGACAACGCCCGGAGACCTGCTGTTTCACATCCGCGCCCACCGCCTCGACCTGTGCTTCGAGCTGGCGCAGCGGCTGATGGATCGGCTCGTCGCCTACGCCCGCGTCGTCGACGAGGTTCACGGCTTCAGGTCGTTTGACGAGCGCGACCTGCTCGGATTCGTCGACGGGACCGAGAACCCGGCGGGCCCGGCGGCGCTCCACGCGGCGCTGATCGCGGACGAGGACCCGGACTTCGCCGGGGGCAGCTACGTCGTCGTGCAGAAGTACTTGCACGACCTCCGAAGTTGGGATGCGCTGCCGGTGGAGGAGCAGGAGCGCGCGATCGGCCGTACCAAGCTGAGCGACATCGAGCTGGCCGACGACGTCAAGCCGACCAACTCGCATGTGGCGCTGAACACGGTCGTCGGTGACGACGGCGAGGAGCGGCAGATCTTCCGCCTCAACATGCCGTTCGGCACAGTGGGCGCGCGCGAGTTCGGGACCTACTACATCGCCTACGCCCGCACCCCTGACGTCATCGAACAGATGCTGAACAACATGTTCATCGGGGACCCGCCCGGCAACTACGACCGGATCCTGGACTTCTCAACGGCGGTGACCGGCAACCTGTTCTTCGTGCCCACCGTCGACTTCCTCGACGACCCGCCGGAACCGGGAGCCGCCCAGGCCGACGGGGTCGAACCGGCGTCCGACGCGGAGCAGGCGCCCGCGTCCGAGGATCAGTCGCTCGGTATCGGCAGCCTGCGCGATCGTTAGAGACGGAGGTGGATCAGGCGGTGGGATCCTCGCCCGGGGGGTCCCCGATGGTGGCCCCTTGGGTCGGGTCCTCGTCCTCCTCCTCACCGATCTCGGTGCCTCCGGTCGGATCCTCCGCGGGAGGATTGCCGATCGTGGCACCTTGGGTCGGGTCCTCGGACGGCTTGGCGCCGGCCGTACCTGACCCCATCGGATCCTCGCCCGGCGGATCGCCGACCGTCTCGCCCTGCGTTGGATCTTCGCTGAACGACATGCCTAACCCTTCTGCTCTTGGGACCCTGCTGCGCACCATATGCATGCGTAGCAGCCACTCGACGTCTGCGGTTTACCACCGCGGAGCGGCGTTGGCAACACTCGCCTCAGCGCTGGGGATCCGGTGTGAGCGCTTCGGGGTGCGGCTGATGTACGGCGACGGGGGTCCTGCGGACTGACTGCAAATCCGCTGACTCGATCGGCCCGCGCCCCAGCGCGCCCCGCACCCGGAGGCCCAGCACCGGGAACACGAGCGTGGAAAGGGCGGCGGATGACCGGGTCCGCGGACGCCGCGTGGCGCGTCGCGCCCAGGGTGTCATCTTCGGACAGGTCCGGGGTTTGTGCGACCGCGACACCCTCGGCGAAGAAGAACAGCAGCGCCAGTCCCAGGTCGGAGAAGAACGAGATCACATCGTCCACGTGGACGCCGAGCACGTGCGGGCCGAGGATGACCCCGGCGAGGAGCTCGATCACCACCACGGGAATGACGATCCCGCGGCTCGAGGCGAGGGCGGCGAAGGTGGCGGCGAGCGCCGCGCCCGTGATGATCGCGAGGAACGGTCCCGGGGTCTGAGGACGATTACGGCGAGCGCGCCCACCGTCCCGAAGTATCCACGTACGGAGCGACGCTCTCTAGCGCAAGCGCTTAGCCGCCGGCGAGCTTCTGGAGCTCCCCGAACGCTTCGGCGTCAAGCAGCGCATTGCACGCGTAGACGCAGGCGAGACATGCCTTCTCGCAGATTGCGCAGTGGCGGTGATGGTGCGCGTGCTTGTGGCACTCCTCGGCGCAGGCCGTGCACAGGCGAACGCACGCCTGCAGCAGGCGGTGAACGACGAAATCGTCGCTGTGAGCGGGGCGCGAAAGGACCCTCGCCGTGACATCGCACACGTCAGCGCAGTTCTGGTCGATCGCCATGCACGTGCGCATCTCCTCGACGTCAGCCTCGGCAAGATCGGAGTTGGCGCATGAGATGCACGCCTGCACGCAGGTCAGGCACGCATCGATCGCCGCCGCGACCTCGTCGGCGCCCAGCGGAACGCCGACCGGCGAGGCATCGAGCATCTCTCTGGTGTCGGTCATGGTCTCCCGCCGACTCTACTGCCGGCGAGTGGAAAGGGTGCACTTTTCTCGGCTCGCTGCCGATGATATGGCTGGGATGTCGCGACGTTCGGCAGTTGAGTGCTGCAGTGATCAGGAGGTTTCGGTAGACGACGGACGGCGGGTCCGGGTCGTCGTCGCCGATGACCATCCCGCGATGCGTGGTGCGCTGGCACGGCTGGTCCGCGAGCATGACGCCTTGGAGCTGGTCGGCGAGGCGGCCGATGGCGAGCAGGCGCTGGGGATGGTCGGTTCGCTGGCGCCCGACGTCGCGCTGCTCGACGTGCGGATGCCGAGACTCGATGGGCTCGGCTTGCTCCGGCGGCTGCAGGCGGACAGCTCCTCTGTGCGGGTGCTGTTGATCTCGGGCAGCGACGACAGCGAGATCGCCCACGAGGCGATCGGTCAGGGGGCCGCCGGCTTTCTCTCCAAGGACTCCGAGGAGGAGGAGATCTGCGAGGCGATCATCGCCGTCGCGGACGGCCGCTCGGTCCTCTCGACCGCGCTGCAATCGGGCGTCCTCGATCTGATCCGCGAGCGCTCCGGCGGCGCCGTCCAGCTGTCCGGCCGCGAGCGGGAACTGCTCGAGCTCGCCGCGGAGGGACTGACGACGGCCGAGATCGCCGAGCGGCTCTACCTCTCCCCCAACACTGTCAAGACCTACTGGCAGCGCCTGTACGAGAAGCTCGGCGCCCGTGACCGCGCGAGCGCGATCGCCGAGGCGATTCGCCGCGGTCTGCTGCGATGAGCGGCTACTCGCAGGAGGACGGCAGCGCGGCTGTGACGATGGCCGTCCTGCGGGCGACGCTGGTGGCCGTGATCTTCGCCAGCGAGCAGCTCACCGAGGCCAAGCAACTGGCAGGTGTGCAGTTCTACGCCGTGCTCGTCCTTGCGGCCGTCTACGCGTTGGTGGCGATCGCGGTCGCCGTCGCCCCGTCCGGCATCCCCGGGACGCGCGCGCTCGTGCGCGCGGAGCCGGGGATCGACGTGCTGTTGCTGACCGCCCTGGCCTACACCTCGGGCGGCGCGTTCTCCGACGTGCGCAAGGCGTTCTTCGTAGTTCCGCTCGCTGCGGCGTTCAGCGAGCGTCCCCGATTGACCGCCAACTGGTCATTGCTGGCCGTCGCTGCCTTCACGATGCAGGCCGTGATCGCCGGCGGCCATCCCGCCGGCATCCACAACAGCTGGCCGCGGATGACGCTCAACCAGGACCTCTACCTCACGTGGACGGGTGTGGCGGCGACGATGCTGGCGCTGGCGCTGCGCCAGCGAACCGCGCGGACCGAAGGACTCGCCCGGAGCCGCCAGCGGCTCGTCACCCAGGCGATCGAGTCTGTCGAGCGCGAACGGACGCGCCTGGCGGGTGCCCTGCACGACTCGCCCGTGCAGAACCTGATCGCGGCCCGCCACGATCTCCGCCGCGCCGAACGGTCCGGAGACCAGCCCAGCTTCCAGCGGCTGCACGAGGCGATCGACGTCACGATCGCGCAGTTGCGCGAGGAGATCTTCAACCTGCATCCGCACGTCCTCGACCACGTCGGTCTGAGCGCGGCCCTCGAGCAGGTCGCTCGCCGTCACGCCGGCGAGGGCGAGGTCCACGTCAGCGTCGAGGTCGAACCTGCCGGCGCGCACCTCGCCGACCGACAGGTGCTGTTCGCGCTCGGGCGCGAGCTGCTCGGCAACGCCGCAAAACACGCCCAGGCGAGCGAGATCCGGCTGACTCTCGAGTGTAGAACCGGCGACGTGATCCTCCAGGTCACCGACGACGGCTGTGGCATATCGGACGGGCGGATCCGCCAGGCGCTGCTTGACGGTCACATCGGCCTGGCCTCCGTGAGCGAACGCGTGGCCGCGCTCGGAGGTGCGCTGTCGATCAGCACGGCCGCCGGGGCCGGAACCACGGTCGCTGTCACGCTGCCCGCCACGCAAGTCGCTCCGGAGCTCGCGTCGGCGGCACGGATGGACCCGCTCGCGGTCCCCGCCACCGCGGAGATCTCCGATCGGAGGACACCGCATGACACCCTCGGGGTGTCACCCGCCTGACTACAAAAGAGACTCCACACGAGGCTCGGGAAGCGGCTCCCCACGGGTCGATATTCCTAGTGCCAGAGCCGTAGGTGCCAGAGGCAAACCGTTCGTGAGGGCGGGACGCAAAGCCACGGGTCACCGTCGGGGAGGAAGCCGGGTTGCCACGAAAGCTCGATGCTGTCCGAGCCACTGATGGCTAGGAACCAAGGGATCTGGCGAGACCCAATCCACCGATCCCAGGAGGATCAATGCTTCAAAAGCTCAATCGCCGCGGGGGGGATGATCAAGGATTTACCCTGATCGAGCTCCTCGTCGTGATCCTGATCATCGGCATTCTCGCCGCGATCGCGATCCCGGCGTTCCTCAACCAGCGCGGCAAGGCATACGACGCCGCGGCAAAGGCGCAGGTCAAGACGGCTCAGACGGCCGAGGAGACGTACGCGACCGATCACAACGGTACGTACACCTCCAACAAGTCCGATCTGGTCGCCATCGAGCCGACGCTCGGCGACACCGGAACCGGCTCCTCGCTCACGACCGTGACCGGCACCAGCACCACGGGTTACACGCTCACGTCCACCGCCGCGTCGACCGGGGATGCCTTCACGCTCAAGGACACGAGCGGCACCGTCACCCGCACGTGCGCGGCTGGCACAGGCGGGGGCAGCCCGGGCGGCTGCTCTGGCACCAGCTGGTAGTAGACGCGAAGTAGTACACGCAAAAGGCACCGATTGGCAGCTCCGTGGGGCGGGTCCGTTTGGGTCCGTCCCACGTCGTTGTCTGGCCGGGTCACCGGGTGGGCGGTCGTCGGGTAGGACGGGGGCGATTTGCCCGGCGCCACGGAGGCCGAGCGCCATGGGGCGTAGCATCGGCTCCCGTGATCGAATCGCCGACAGTGGACACAGACCAGCACGACGAGCAGAGCCAGAGACGGCGTCCGGCGATCGTCGCTGTTGACGACGAGCCCGCGGTCCTGGCCGCCGTCTCCCGCGACCTGCGACGGGGCTTCGGCGAGCGCTACCGCGTGATGCGCGCGAACTCCGGCGCCGACGGACTCGACCTCCTCAAGCAGGTCCGAGCCCGCGGCGAGCAGGTCGCACTGCTGGTGGCGGACCAGCGGATGCCGGGTCTCTCGGGCACCGACTACCTCGTTCAGGCGCGCCAACTCGTCCCCGAGGCGAAGCGGGTCCTGCTGACGGCGTACGCGGACACCGAGGCGGCGATCCAGGCGATCAACGAGGTCGACCTCGACTACTACCTGCTGAAGCCCTGGGATCCCCCCGAGGAGCAGCTGTTCCCGATCGTCGAGGACCTCCTGACGACATGGGAGAACGGCGCGGCGCTCGACTCCGGTGGCGTGCGCGTGATCGGGCACAGGTTCTCCAAGGAATCGCACGACGTGCGCGATTTCCTGGCTCGCAATCGGGTTCCCGCGCGGTTCCTTGACGTGGAGCGAGAGGCCGAGGCGCGCGAGCTGCTGGCGGTCACCGGCGTCACCGCCGACAGGCTGCCGGTGGCGCTGCTCGAGGACGGGTCGATCCTCGAGCGCCCGACGACGCTCGAGCTGGCCGAGCGGCTTCGAATCTCCGCTCAGCCTATTGGTGACCACTACGACCTCGTGATCGTGGGCGGCGGCCCCGCGGGTCTTGCCGCCGCGGTATACGGCGCCTCGGAGGGGCTGCGGACCGTGCTGGTGGAGCGCGAAGCGCCGGGCGGCCAGGCCGGCCAGTCGAGCCGGATCGAGAACTACCTGGGCTTCCCGCACGGGCTGAGCGGTTCGGATCTCGCGCATCGAGCGACCGACCAGGCCCGTCGGCTGGGAGCGGAGCTCGTCACCGTGCAGGAGGCAGTGGCGCTGCGCGTCGAAGGGTCGGGACGGTTCGTGGAGCTGACGGGCGGAGGCACCCTTAGCGCAAACACCGTGCTCGTGGCCAGTGGTGTCTCGTATCGCCAGCTGAACGCTCCCGGCTTCGCCGAGCTCACCGGCGCGGGGGTCTACTACGGCGCCGCACTGACCGAGGCACGCGCGTGCGCAGACCAGCACGTCGTCGTAATCGGCGGGGCCAACTCCGCCGGCCAGGCCGCGGTCTATTTCAGCGGGTACGCCGGGCGCGTGACGATGCTTGTCCGGGCCGACTCACTGGCAAAATCGATGTCTCATTACCTGATCGAGCAGATCGACGGGCTGCCGAACGTCGAAGTCAGGAGCCGAGCGCAGGCCGTCGGCGCCGAGGGCAAGGACGGGCACCTCCGCGCCCTGCGGATTCGGGCGGCGGACGGGACGGAGACCGTCGAGCAGGCCGATGCATGCTTCGTGTTCATCGGCGCTGCGCCGCGTACCGACTGGCTCGACGGCGTCGTCGCGCGCGACGAGCGCGGTTTCATCCTCGCCGGCCCGGACGTACGCGACCACGGCTGGCCGCTTTCCCGCGAGCCGTACGCGCTCGAGACGAGCGTCCCCGGCGTGTTCGTCGCCGGCGACGTGCGAATGCGGTCGATCAAGCGGGTCGCGAGTGCGGTCGGGGAGGGATCGATGGCGGTCTCCCTGATCCACGAGTACCTGGCGAGCGCATGACCGAGGTCGAGCGGCCGACGCTCGAGGAGCTCCGGCGGATCGACCTGTTCGACGATCTCGATGACGAGCAGCTCGCGTTGTGGCAGCGGATCGCCGTGATCCGCAACGCGAAGGCGGACGAGGTCGTCGCCGAGGCCGGCGATGTGGCGGCGGGAGTGTTCCTGCTGCTCGACGGGATCATGCAGGGCCTGATCTTCGAGTCCGGGCGGCTCGAGCCGGTTACGCGCCAGGTGGCGCCGACGTGGATGGGCGCGATCACAGCCATGACCGAGACCGGGTACGCCGGCCAGATGCGGGCCGTGACCGATGCGCGGATGGCGGTGATCGCCCCGGAGGAGTTCACCGACCTGGCGCTGACCCAGCGGTCGGTGCACCGCCGCGTGATGCGGGCAATCCGTACCGTCTCGGCACGAACCGCGGTCCGCGAGCAGAACCGCGAGCGGCTCGCGTCGCTCGGGACGATGGCCGCGGGGCTGGCGCACGAACTGAACAACCCGGCGGCAGCCGCGCGCCGCGCCTCCTCCGATCTGGCCGAGGCGCTCGACGTCCTCGCCTCGACGGTCGGCGAGTTCGTCGAGTCGGGGATCGAGCGCGATCAGGTGGAGGAGCTCGTGACGATGCAACGCGAGGCGCTCGATCGCGCCGCGTCGCAAAGTGCGCTCGCCGCGCTCGATGCGGCCGACGCCGAGGATGCGCTGCTGGATTCGCTCGAACGGCTCGGGGCGAGCGAGCCGTGGCGGCTGACCGAGCCGCTCGCGGCAGCCGGCATCGACGCGGCGTGGCTCGACCGGCTCGCGGCGGTTGCCGGACCAGGATCGAGCGCCGCGGTGGCGTGGATCGCGGCCAGCCTGACGACGCGGGGGCTGGCGTCTCAGATCGCCGAATCGACGGACCGTATGGGCAAGCTCGTGAAGGCAATCAAGGCGTACGCGTTCATGGACCGCGGCGACCTCGTCGAGACCGACATCCACGAGGGTCTGGACACGACGCTCCTGGTTCTCAACCACAAGGTCAAGCAAACCTCGATCGAGATCCACCGCGATTACCAGCGCTCCCTCCCCAAGCTGACGCTTCGAGGCTCCGAGCTCAATCAGGTGTGGACGAATCTGCTCGCCAACGCGATCGAGGCGCTCGGCGACTCGGGGACGCTCACGATCGTGACCGAGCGGGACGGCCCGTGTGCGCGGATCGACATCATCGACGACGGCCCTGGAATCCCCGAGGCGATCCGCGACCGCGTGTTCGACCCGTTCTTCACCACCAAGGACGTCGGCGAGGGCACCGGACTCGGCCTCGACACAACCCGCCGGATCGTCACCGAGCGACTCGGTGGCTCGATCGATTTCAACTCCGAGCCAGGCCGGACGGCGTTCCGGGTCTGGTTGCCGCTGGACGGCGCCGAGCGCGCCTGAACGCCCCGTGCCATCTCACGTGTCGCCGGCTCTGTACGTTGAGGTGTAGATGACGGCAGATACCGGCAGCGGCGAGCGCGCCGGCGGTGACCGCACACTCGTCATCGCGGCGGCCCTGACCAGCGTCACGCTGTGGGCTTCGGCGTTCGTGGCCATCCGCTTCGCCGACCGGCAACTCAGCGCGGGACCCCTGGCGCTGGGCCGCCTGCTCGTCGGCAGTCTCGCCCTCGGACTGGCGATGGTGGCGCGCGCGAGCCCGCTGCCGCCGCGCCGCGCGCTGCTGGGGACGGCCGTCTGCGGGGTGTTGTGGTTCGGCGTCTACAACGTGGCGCTGAACGCGGCGGAGCGGCAGATCGACGCCGGCACAGCTTCGCTGCTCGTGAACACGGGCCCGATCTTCATCGCGATCCTTGCCGGCTTGCTCCTGCACGAGGGCTTCCCCCGCCGGCTGTTCACGGGCTGCCTCGTGTCGTTCACCGGCGTGGCGCTGATCGGCGTCGGCGTCTCGCGGCACGGACTCGATGCGACGTGGGGGGCTGCGCTGTGCGTGCTCGCGGCTCTCGCTTACGCCGGCGGCGTGGTGGCTCAGAAGCCGGCGCTTCGCCACGCCCCAGCGCTGACGATCACGTGGCTGGCTTGCATGATCGGCGCGGTCGTGTGCTTGCCGTATGCGCCGTCCCTCGTACACCAGGTCGCGCACGCCCACGCGGACACGATCGTCTGGATGGTCTATCTCGGCCTGTTTCCGACGGCAATCGGGTTTGCCACCTGGGCCTATGCGCTCGCCCGCATGGACGCCGGGCGCCTCGGCGTCACCACCTACCTCGTGCCTCCGATCGCCGTGCTCCTGGGGTGGCTTTTCCTCGCCGAAGCACCGCCGCTTCTCGCCCTCCCGGGCGGCATCCTGTGCCTGGCCGGCGTCGCCCTCGCCCGCCGGCGCGCGCCGGCGTCCAGCGGTCCCCAGGCACGGTCCGCGCGCAAGGCGCCGGCCGCCCCGGCGTCGGCGCCCCAGCGCCTCTGACCGGCGCACCGCGGGCCGGCCCGCTGGCTGCTAAACCGTCGGTGAGAGGGCCCTCATCGGACTAGAGTGGCGCGAGCCGTGGCCAACGAGGTCCCACGCCCCCACGCCAGCGAGCCGACTTTCGATCAGGAGCTGCTGCTGTGGCTGGGCGACGAGTCGCCGGACGTCCGAGCCGCAGACTCCGAGCGGATTCGCGACATCGCCGCCGAGCTCGCCATTGGCTTCGACCGGCTCGCGGGGATCGGCCGTGCCGTCTCGATCTTCGGATCTGCCCGTACGCCCCGCGAGCATCCGCACTACCGGATGATGCGCGCGGTCGGTTCCGCGCTCGGGGAGGCGGGCTACGCGGTCATCACCGGCGGTGGCGGCGGCCTAATGGAGGCCGCCAACCGAGGGGCGCAAGATGTCGGCGCCCTGTCCGTCGGCTGCAACATCGAGCTCCCCCGGGAGCAGAAGCTCAACGAGTACGTCGACATCGGCCTGCGCTTCCGTCACTTCTTCGCGCGCAAGGTGATGTTCGTGCGCTACGCCTGCGCGTTCGTGATCGGTCCCGGCGGCTTCGGGACCCTCGACGAGCTCTTCGAAGCCCTAACCCTGATCCAGACCGCGACGATCAGGCTCTTCCCGGCGATCCTCGTCGGCGAGGGCGAGTGGGACGGCCTGCTCGACTGGCTGCGGGGCAAAGTCCTGGCAGACCATCGCATCGACCCCGACGACCTCGCCGGCATAACTGCGGCCCGGAGTCCAGCTGAGGTGGTCGAGATCGTTGGCGCGGCGCACGAGCATCAGGAGGCACAGGCCCGTCGCCAGCCCCGCCGGACGCGGTCGCCGTCCACGCGCCATTAGGGCCCAGGTCAACCGGAAGACCTGGGCCCGTCTGGCTCGAAGGGGATCCGTACGCGTGTTGCGTCGCCGGTACGAAATCACCTACGAAGCTACGGTAACGAATCCCCGTATGTACCCGTTGTGGGCCATTGACCACGGGTCACACAGTCCACACAAGCCAGAACGCTCGAGCATCGGCTGTTTCCCGCGACCCCATACGGAAGACTACGCGGATATAGGAGGCGCGCCCCGGATGGATGGCTCCGAGTTTGCGGCAAAGCTATGTCCATGACTTATCGAACCAATCATCCGCCCCAACTTCAGCACGTGCGCGTGGGTGACTGCATGCACCATGGAATCCTCAGCTGCGCAATGGACGCCCCGCTGGGCGAGGTGGCCGGCATGATGGCCAAGTATCGCGTGCACGCCGTTGTGGTCAATGACCCTGAGACCTCCCGCCCATTTGGCGTCGTCTCGGAGATCGACGTGGCCTCGGCCGTCGCCAGCGGCGAAGAGCCCTGCGCGCACGAGATGGCAGCGACGGAGGCACTCGCGATATCGGCCCGAGAGTCACTTGACCGCGCTGCTCAGCTGATGTCCGAGCACAGCGTGTCACACCTCGTCGTGCTCGACTCCGCGAGCGGGCATCCAATCGGGATTCTCTCGGCGCTCGATCTCGCCGGTGTGTATGCCGGAACGCCAGCTGACTGAGGTCCCTTTTCAGCCCAGCTCAATCCGGCGCGCTTCGCAGGGGGAACGCTTTAAGGTCGCCCGCGGCGATGGCGCGAAGCAACCGGGACGCCAGCTGACGGCGCCTGTCCTTCCGTGGAAGCTCCACAGTCAACTCGACCGTCCCGTACTCCTGGTGGCCGGTCCGGACCTCCCCAAGGTCGCGGGCCAGGTTGAGCATCATTTCGTTTTCCGCGAGGACGAGCCCCGTGAATCTCGTGATGCCCTCTTCCTGGGCCCGGTCAGCGAGGGCGGTTGCGAGACGCGAGCCGACACCCTTCCGCTGCCACTCGTCGACGACCGCGACGGCGAGCTCGGCGGATTTGGGGTCCGACACCGAGCGGACGTAGCGGGCGATGCCGACCCCTTCGCCGGTAGTGGGGTCGATCGCCACGAGCGCCTCGTGGTCGTGGTGGTCAACCTCGGTGAAGTAACGAAGCTCCGCTTCGGACAGGCTGCCGTGCGGCGCCAGGAACCGGCGGTAGCGGGACTGTTCGCTGAGGCGTCCGAAACCGTCGGCCAGCGCCTGCTTGTCACCCGGAGCGATCGGCCTGATTTGGAGCTGTTCGACTCCCGGGGATTTCGCCGTCTCGGCCGCCGGCCCTTCGGCGGTCACAGGTGTGCCACCTCGGGAAACAGCGGTCGGCTCTGGAGCAGCCAGATCAAGCCGTCCTGATCAAAGACCCACTCGATGTCCTGCGGCGAACCGTATTCACGGTCGATGGCGACCCCCAGCTCGGCGAGCCGGAACACCTCATCGTCGGTGAGGATGGGGCGGTGGCCGGCCTCCCGGGACACGGCCGACATCAGCCGCTTGTCGACCACGTAGCGATCACGGCGCCTCTCGCCGGGATCAGGGGTCGCCAAAGCCGAGCCGTATTCCAAGTACGCCTCGATAACCAGCTGATCGCGCGCGTCCATGGCTGGGTCGGTCGTAAAGATCACGCCGGCGCGCGTCGCCGGGATCTGGCGCTGGACGATGACGGCAATGTCCATGTCGCTGGTGCTCAAGCCACGCTCGGCGCGATACCGGATCGTCTCGGCGCTGAACAGCGACATCCAGGAACGCTTCACCCGATTGACCACCGCGCCAACACCCTTGACGTCGAGGAACGTCTGGTTCACGCCCGCGAACCACGCGGAAGCGTGGTCCTCGGCCGCTCCCGACGAGCGCACGGCCACGGCGGCATCGGCTTCGCCGCCAACCACCCACCGATGGGCACTAGTGATCGCGTCCTCGAGCCAGCGCGGTAAATCACTTTCCTGCACGGCGCGGCACGCGTCTTCAGCTGCCTGCTGAACAGCTGCGGCGTCCTCGACGTCCAGCCCGCTCAAAAGGGTCTGAAGGCGTCCGGCGAGTCCGGTCTGGACCCTGAACGCCTCGTAGGCTGGAGCGCCGATGACGAACCCGGGCGGCACCGGAAGGCCCGTTCGGGTGAGCTGTCCAAGGTGGGCGCCCTTGCTGCCGGCGTACGCCACTTCGTCGGAGGAGAGCTCGCAGAGCAACCGGATCGGAACGGTCTCAGAGGACACCCAGACGGGGATCGCGACCATCCTACGAAGCTACAGATTCGCTCTGCCGCTGGCATCCGGGATACCCTCCCCCACCCGCTCAGTAGAACATGCGGATGACGTCGACCGATGCGGCCCCCGATACTGCCGCTCGGATGAGCTTGTCCAGCGCACCGGCCTACCCCCCTGATCGCGAGGCCGAGATCGCGCTTCGCGATGGATCGACGGTCCACGTTCGTCCGCTCAGACACGATGATGAGGCGGCGATCCGGAAGTTCTTCGAGGGGATCTCTGAGGAGTCGATCGCATTCCGCTTTTTCGGCATCCCCAACATTGAGTCGGTGACCAAGTGGTCGCTCGACGTCGACTACGGCGATCGTTACGCGCTCGTCGTCGAGAGCGGGGAGGAGCACGCGATCGTCGCGCACGCGACCTACATCCGAGAGAACGCGAATCGTGCCGAGGTGGCTTTCCTCGTCGCCGATGGGTGGCAGGGGAAGGGGATCTCGACGATCTTGCTCGCGCAACTCGCGGCGGTGGCCGAGGAGAACGGCATCTCGACCTTCGCCGCTGAGGTGCTGCCGAACAACCACCGCATGATCCAGGTCTTCCGCGACAGTGGGTTCCCGGTCGAGCTGCGTTCGACGCCCGACTTGATCGAGGTCGAATTGCCGACGTCGCTGTCGGATGAGGCGCGTGCGCGCTTCGAGGAGCGCGATGATCGGGCCGCGATCGAGGCCGTGCGTGCACTCCTCGAGCCGCGCTCGGTGGCGGTCATCGGGGCCTCCCGTCGGCGCGCCACGATCGGAGGAGAGATCCTGCACAACCTGCTCGTGGCCGAGTTCAATGGCCCCGTCTACGCTGTCAACGACCACAGCGATGTCGTCCAATCGCTGCCGGCCAACCGGACGATCGGCGATATTTCCGAACCCATCGACCTGGCGGTGATCGTCGTTCCCGCCGAGGCCGTCGTGGAGGTCGCGCGCGAGTGCGCCTCGGCCCACGTGCGCACGCTGCTGGTGATCTCGTCGGGATTCTCGGAGACCGGGGAGGAAGGGGCGCGCCGGCAGGACGATCTGCTCCGGGTCTGCCGAGATGCGGGAATGAGGCTTGTCGGTCCGAACTGTCTGGGTGTGCTCAATACCGCATCGGAGGTGCGCCTGAACGCGACGTTCGCTCCGCATCAGGCCGCTCGTGGTCGAGTGGGGTTCATGTCTCAGAGCGGCGGCCTCGGCATCGCGATCATCGAGGCGGCCGGCCGGCTGGGCGTAGGGCTCTCGTCGTTCGTGTCCATCGGCAACCGGGCCGACCTATCCGGCACCGACATGTTGCGTTACTGGGAGCAGGACCCGGGCACAGATGTGGTGCTGCTCTATCTGGAGTCGTTCGGGAACCCGCGCAAGTTCGCCCGGATCGCTCCGCGGTTCGCACGACAGAAGCCACTGCTCGCGGTGAAGAGCGGTCGTTCGGCCGCCGGGACCCGCGCCACCTCGTCACACACGGGTGCGTTGCTGTCGGCCTCCGACGTGACTGTCGACGCACTGTTCGAGCAGGCCGGCGTGATTCGCACGGACACGCTTCACGATCTGTTCGCGGTGGCATCGCTGCTGACCACCCAGCCCGTCCCTTGCGGCGACCGGGTCGCGATCATCACCAACGCCGGCGGCCCGGGCATCATGTGCGCCGACGCGTGCCAGTCCGATGGCGTAGACGTTCCGGAGCTGCCCGCCGACGTGCAGTCCGGGCTCGCCGAGTTCCTTCCTGCCGACGCGTCTGTGCACAACCCGATCGACATGATCGCTACGGCGTCCGCCGGCGACTACCAGCGGACGCTAGAGACGCTGATCGAGGCGCACGTGTGCGATGCGATCCTCACAATCTTCGTTCCGTCCCTGGTCACCGAGGCAGGCGACGTGGCGGCCGCCATCCGCGGGGTGGCCGAGGCCGAGCCCGGCGTTCCGATCGCAGCGGTGTTCATGACCAGTGAGGGTCTGCCGCCGGAGCTGTCCTCTGAGGGCAAACAGGTACCCGGCTACGAGTTTCCCGAGGACGCCGCCCGCGCGATTGCGCTGGCCGCCAAGCACGGCCGCTGGCGCACGCGCCCGGAACAGGAGCGGTGGGTCACGAGGGATACCCGACCGGACGAGGCGGCTGCGATCATCAGCCAGCAGCTGGCGAGCGGGCCCGGCTGGGTCGAGCTCGACCGGGTTGTGGCGCTGCTGAACTGCTACGGAGTACCGCAGATCGAAACGCGTGTGGTGGCGAGTGCGGCCGAGGCGGTTGACAAGCTTGGTGAGCTCGGCACGCCAGTCGTGCTCAAGGCGATAGCTCGCGGTCTGGTGCACAAGACCGACGCGGGCGGCGTGCGCCTCGGCCTTGCCGGGCCCGATCAAGTCCGCGCCGCGGCCGCCGAGATAGAGGGTGCAGTTATGGCTGCCGGCTACCGACTCGACGGTTTCGTGGTCCAACCGATGGCGCCAGCGGGGGTCGAGCTGATCGTCGGAGTTGTCAACGACCACAACTTCGGCCCAGTCATCGCATGCGGAGCCGGGGGGACGACCGCGGAGCTGATCAAGGACGTATCCGTGCGGATCACCCCCCTGAGCGAGCTCGACGCCAGCGAGATGATCCGGGCACTGCAGACCTTCCCGCTGCTCAATGGCTATCGCGGTGCCCGTCGGTGCAATATCGAGGCAATCGAGGACGTCTTGCTCAGGCTCAGCGTGATGGTCGAGGCTCATCCCGAGATCGTCGAGCTGGACTTCAACCCGCTGATTGCCACACCCGATCGTGCCGTGATCGTGGACGCGCGCGTGCGCGTGGAGACCGCGCCGGCGCGGGCGCCCGTCGCGTCGCTACGCGCGTAGTCGGGGAAAAGTACGGACGGGGATCGTGCATTGGCCACGTTTATCTCGGCCCCGATGGTGCGTAGGTTCACGGCATGACGGACATCTTGAGCGCGCTCGACGCGACGTTTCTCGAGCTCGAGCAGGGCAACGAGGGTGCATTGATGAGCATCGGCGGGGTCATGGTGTTCGACCCAGGTCCGGACGGCACGCCGACAATCGAAGAGGTGCGCGAGAACCTGGCCTCCAGACTCGGCCTGCTTCCCCGCTACTCGCAACGGCTCTCCTCGCCCCGTACAGGGGGGTTGGCGTGGCCCCGGTGGTGCGACGACGAGCAGTTCGACATCCGCCTCCACGTGAGGCTTCAGTCGCGTCGTGGCGGCCACGATCTTCCGGTGGCGGACGCTCGCCGACTCCGAGTCGACCCCCGATCTTGACGTGCTCGCCTTTGGGATCGAAGCTGGGATCCAGGAGCTGCTCGCTGTCGTTGCCACTGATGAACGCCCACCCGCCAACGTCGAGGTGACGG
>Ga0116216_10001522_pt1 | contig 16055 bp, 10 predicted proteins | sample Sb_taG_11_FD_89696 | JGI IMG/M metagenome (GOLD analysis project Ga0116216, IMG submission 89696) | Peat soil microbial communities from Weissenstadt, Germany - Sb_50d_3_AS metaG | ecosystem: Environmental > Terrestrial > Soil > Wetlands > Peat | place: Germany: Weissenstadt | collected 2010-09-21
AGCTTTTCTAAAATAAAATCAGCAAGCTCTCGAATATGCCACTCTGACGGCACATACACACCACCTGACCTGAAAGCCCTTGAAGCCATACTCTTCTGCGTCATCTCGCAGACTTCCCAATCCTGCTTATTGACAATATCAAAAAGTTCAACAGCATCCATCGGATCAAAGTCTGCCATGGCCATCACATCAGGCTCAAAGAGCCAGTCACAGACTACCCGAGACCGATCAGGTCCTTCCGGCCAGATACTATGAATAACGACATGATCATCAACCAGATTTATCAGTATATTTGGAAACAATACTTCACCATAATACAACCGCAAATCTTCAGGCTGTAACCCTTTAAGATGCGGTCGACTCGCTTTACCTGTCATACTAAACGCTTCAACATCCCTGGCATAAGTAGCAGCATCACCGTTAGCATACGTTTTACCCGAACGGAAACCGGGCAGCAAGTCACAAAGCTCAGGATGCATTGGACCGCAATGATAACACTCCATAAAGTTTTCAAGTATCAACTTCCAGTTAGCCTGAATCTCATAAGAAATCGACCTACCGATCTTCAACTCTCCAACTCCCCAACGACTGAACCGCTCATAGCTGCCAAAGCGTTGAATAATCATCGGGTTAAGCTGAGAGGCTGCCGAGGGCGGATTGTCGGATAGATTTAACCACAGAAATCCTTCCCAGACCTCCAACGCCACAGGCAGCAACCCAAACGCCGTTCGGTCGAACTGCTCATCACTCATAATATTTGGCGCGCCGATCAAACGCCCATCAAGTCCATACGTCCACGCATGATAATGACATTGAATCGAACCCTTCAGCTGTCCAGCAGCTTCGGAGCAAAGGCGAGCGCCTCTATGCCGGCAGACATTGAGGAAAGCCTGTAGCGCTCCATCCCGATTTCGAACTACAATCACACTCTCATGTCCAACGGTGACGACCCGATATGCTCCCGGTTTAGGAGGAATAATTTCAGCACGACCAATACAGACCCACATGCGTGAGAAGATTTTTTCTTGCTCTTGCTCGTAGATTGCAGGATCATAATAGTATTTTCCAGGAAGAGTTGAAAGGAAGAGGGACTCGGAACGTGCCAGCGTAGTCATGTGTAATACCTCGAGATAGAAAATAAATCAGCCTGGGAGGCTGATCAGTCGTCTTGCTGCTTCGAAAGTATCGCTCGCAGCAAGATATCTCTACAAGAAATAGGTCAACAGTTATGTCTAGAGTATAATCAAAAACATGGTTTTACACAAGACAACCACATCAAGTCTTATCGTTAGTTTTCGTATGCAATAGCGTCTCTCCACCTCGTTCGGACTTCGCCTCTTGAGTCTGGATCAACGGGTGCGGGTCACTGCAGATGGTCAACTGGAAGATATCCGGTCGTGCCGCATGCCCCGCCACATCGAGCATCCACTTTGCGCCGGATGATTGGCGCGGATCAATCTGCGCATAGAGGGTTGCTTCTTGCTCGCGCAGCGGCCCGGCAATGAACTCACCATCCGGATTAACGATCACACTATCACCAGATGAAATCCAGGCTCCCATGTCGGGAGTCCAAAATTGTTTGAATTGATGACCGTCGGGGATGTCGTCTTTGCGAAGTATTATGCCACTACCGATGACAAAGACATCCCCCTCTTTGGCGATGTGCCGCAACGTTGAGAGCCAGGGCTCACCATGAACCCAACTAGCAGCAATATAGATCTGTGTGCCCCAGGCATACAGGGCGTATCGTGCTAGCGGCAGGTAATGCTCCCCACCGATCAGCCCGCTGATCTTGCCAAAGGGCATTTTGTGAACCTGGAGCGTGCTGCCATCGCCCTGCGCCCAGACCAATCGCTCGGCACCACTCAGGACAAGCGAGCGATGCTTACCGAGAATTTGGCCTTGTGCATCGATGTAGAGGAGCGTATTGTAACAGGTCGCACCACTGCCCTCAGTAGAGCGTTCGTTGAGGCCCATGACAACATTGATGCGGGCACGTTGTGCGATGCGGCACAACCTGTCAGTGGCCTCACCAGGAACGCTCACCGCGTTGATCAACCAGTGAGTGTACAATTCACTGAGCACTTTCGTTTCCCCCGGTGGAATGGCCCATACCCATGCAGGATAACCAGGAATGAAGGCTGCAGGAAAGACGATCAAACGCGCGCCGGCATGCCCCGCATCGACGATGAGCTCACAGGCTTTCTCTAACGAGGCGGCTCGGTCGAGAAAGACAGGCGCTGCCTGGGCCACGGCAATGATGAAAGGGGCATGGGACACGTTTGACATATGTTGCTCCTGATCTACTCTCCATTACTTGACTGGCGCCTGGATAAGCTGAACCAAACCGAGGAGGTTGCTTTCGCTATCTTTAAACCAGGCTGCCTTGATCGGTCCCGTTGTCGCCACGCTATCAACTGTTTTCAGGTAAGGCGTATCGTACTCTTCAAAGACCACACCTCGGGCTTTCAGATCCGCGACTTCGGCCTCGAGATCGTCAACGGTCCAACCCATCTGTGTGTAGGCCCCACTGGCCGTACCACTAGAGGGAAAGACCAGAAACCTCGTGCCTGCGCCACAGCGGTAGAAAATACCTCCGGGCGCTTCGCTCTCCGGGGAGAGTCCCAGCTTTTCGGTGTAGAATCTCTTTGCTCGTTCCAGATCGGCTGCCGGTAGAGTCGCATGTATGGGACAATCTGCTAACATCTCCTGTTGTTCCTTTCCTTAGAGCGTCTCCTCCATCAAAGGAGAAACGCTTGTTTACCATTTGAGAAGTCCGGTAGCATCATACCACAGGCCTTAATTTACCCTCTCGCAGCCCGAAGCTCTTCATTCACGGGTACCAGCGAGGTCAGGTGTCTTACTAACTCCTGGGGGGCTGAGAAGAATGGCGAGTGGCTGGTCTCCATAGAGATGATCTTTTGGCATGGTAAGGCAGTGTACATCTTCTTCTGGAGAGATGGCGAGACGCCCCTGTCACGGAGCGTTTCAATGTATACTCGCGGTATCCCGCCAAAGTGCTCTTCCGTGATGTGCATGGGCGTAGCGACAGGCGCGTTGGGTTCGGGCGTCAAAAGAGCAGTGGCTAGAGCCACTTCTTCCTCCGAACAGTCTGCATATAATGCTTCGCGGAAGGCTTCTGCTCTGAGCATATGGTAGCCTTGCTCTTCGTTGACCACCAAATTCGATACGATGAGCGATTCGGTATCGCTGAGTGCTGTTGGTAACATGGCTTCGCCATTCGGAATCAAAAAGGCCGCCAGGTACACTAAGGTCCGGATTTTTTCGGGTCGGTGTTCCGCCACTTGTGAAATGACAATGCCGCCTCGACTATGGCCTACCAGAATCACCGGCTCCGGTCGAGCGTCAAGAATGTTGCAGACACTCTCCACGTAGCTTTGCATAGAGACCTCGCGGGCGGCTGTCCAATCGTGCCCATGACCGGGCAGGTCCAGAGCAATCGCTTTATGCCCAGCCCGTTCCAGAAGTGGGATGATTTTGTACCAACACCACGCCCCGTGCCACGAGCCATGGATCAATACGTATGTACTCATTATCTTGCTCCTCTTCGTGTTTCTTGATCGACTTCAAACTGCATTTAGGAAGCCTATCGCTATCACTGTTGACAGTGTAATCGATCAGCGCCACAATAACACGGGTAGAAATGCGAAGAATTGAGAAGAAACAGTACGTAGATTTTCTGCGTAAGCTATGCGTAGAAAATGAAATGGGCGACATCGGCGTGCCATCATCATGCTGGTTGACCATGACCCCGGGCAATCGAGAGACATTACGCAGTGGTTTTCGTGAGGCCCCTTTCGACCGCCCACGCCGCAATCTGCGCCCGTGAGCTAAAGCCCAATTTGGACAAGATATTCTGAACGTGCTTGGCGATGGTGCGTTCACTCACTACCAGCTCATCAGCCAGGGCACGGTTCGATTTCCCCTGTGCAACGAGTGCCGCCACCTCACGCTCGCGCTCGGTCAACCCGCCAAAGCTCTGCTTGGCAGCACGACGCGGCGACAGCAAGGGCGGAGGCGGAATCTGTGCAGAAGCACAGCGCAGAAAATTGTCCCGCACAGCTTCGTCCGGAGCACTGGTGGCTAGTTCCTCGATGATCCAGCGGGCTGCGGAAAAGTCCTCTTCCGCTTCGGCGTTTCGGCCCTGTCCCTGATAGAGTTTGCCGAGGGCCACGCAAATGCGCCAGAGGATAGGCTGTGCTCCTTGCGACTGCGCAGTCGCTTGCGCTGCCTGCAGCAGTGCCTCGGCTTCCGCCGCCCGATTCAGCGCAAGCAGCGTTTTTGCCTGCAGATGCCTCAGGTGGGGAGTGACACCGTCATCCTGCTGCTCCCCATCGGTGAGCGACGCGATTAACCGATCGATGAGTTGCAAGGCTGTAGCAGGATGACCAAGCGCGAGCGCTAACTCCGCATGCGCACGCCAGAGGAGTCGCTGCGCATGTGTCGGGGAAGCGGTATCGGGACTGGGCGCGAGGGCGAGCACCGCCTCTGCCCGCATGTAATCCTGTTGGGCGATCGAGACCTCGGCAAGGAGCGCCGAGCTGACACGAAGCCAGAACAACGAGCGAATCTCCTGCGCACACGAAAGCGCCTGCTCAAGGTACTGCCGTGCCTCTGGAAGTGCGAGCAGATCAAGGAAGAGGACACCCCTGACAAAGCGCGCATACGTCATCCATGGACCATGTTCGATTTCTGTCGCGATGTCCAGGCTGGCCTGCGCGCACTTCCACGCCCGCGTGTACTCACCCTGGGGGCCAAGACAGCATGCCAACGAGACCAGAGCGTACGCTTCTCCAGCGCGCCAGCCCATCTGACGAGCATATGCAAGCGCCTCTTCATGCTCGCAGACACACTCTGCCCCGGACGCCTGCCATGCGGTAAGAGCATTGAGATAATTCGGTCCGCGCAATCCCACCATCCCAAGACTGAAGACGAGCCCCTGGCGCTCTTCGAGTGCGCGCCAGAGCGCAATGGCCTGCGCGTAATATTCCACGCCTACCTCGATTTGCTTGCCACCCATATTAAAACTGGCCATACCCAGCAAGTCCAATGTCCTGGCCATGCTCAGCTGATCGGAAAGCGTGCGAAAAATATCCAGTGCCTCCAGGTGGTACTGTCGACCTTCGAAGAGCTCTTCGAGATGCACATGCCAGTTACCTAGCTGATTCAGCGTGTGGGCAAGCATGGATGCGTCGCCCAGGGTGCGTGCCAGTATGGTTGCACGTTGAAAATGCTCGCCCGCTCGTGCATAATCACGCGCTCTCCATAACGCTCCCAGGTCAAGTAAGCTCTGACATTCTAAAAGAGCATCATGTGTACTGCGAGCTGCGTTCAGTACCTGCTCATAATCGCTGAGTGCATGCTCGAATGCACCAAGGGTTTCATACGCCTGCCCGCGTGCGCGGTACACGGTTGGCGATGGGGGCAGGGAGAGGTGATGCGCTGCTTCCAGGGTATGCGTAAAATGTTCGAGGGCCGTTCGTGGTGCGTAGAGTCTTTGTGCCTTTTCTCCAGCGCGCTGTGCATATTCCAGGACTTTTGCCCACGCTCCTGCTGCATAAAAGTGATAGGCCAGGTCGTCCAGATGCTCATCGAGCACGTCTGCATAGATACGTTCCATCGTCTCGGCAATCGAGCGATGCAATGCCCTGCGCTCGCGTGCCAGCAAATCGGTGTACGTTGCCTGTCGTGTCAACGCATGACGAAAGGTGAAGACGTCCTCCGACTCTTCGACCACTAGTTGGGCGGTGAGCAGTTCCTTGATAAGCTGGATCAGCGTCGTCTCTTCTCGTTGGATCATTGCTTGCAAGAGCGCGAAGTCAAAGCGCCGGCCAGCTACCGCAGCAATCGAGAGGAGATTTCTGGCATCTGGGCTCAAGTGATCCAGGCGTTGCTGCACGGCAACCATAACGCTACGTGGGATCTGCGGGCGAAACGCTCCCCCGACCTGATGCGACTGGAGCTCCAGTGTCCCAACCTCGTCAAAGGTTACTCCATCGGGAATGAGCGATTTGAGGATCTCCTCGATGAAAAAGGGATTCCCCTCCGTCAGTGCAACGATCGCTTCAAGAAAATCTATCCGCGCCGGGGGCGGTAAGTGAAGGATAGCGCGAATCATCGCTTCCACTTCGTCAATACCCAGGTGGACGAGGGTGAATTCGGTGGCCAGTCGCTCGCGATCCAACGCCACGAGAAAACGGGTTAGCGCTGGGTGAAGCTCCTCGCTACGGTAGGTCAGTAACAGCAAGATTGGATGAGAAATCATGTGACGCGCCAGATACAGCAGGAACTCCAGGCTCGTATCGTCGCTCCAATGTACGTCTTCGATGGTGAGGAGCAGAGGTGAAGTTGCGGATAGGCGAATAAGGAACTGCTTGAGGACCTCGAAGAGGCGTCGCTTCTCTTGTTCTGCGGCGAGAGGCGGGCTGGCTGTGAGATTGGGGAGGAGGGTGGCAAGTTCCGGGAGCAGTTTGACGAGTTCAGTTGCGGTGGGACCCAGGAAACGAGCAATATCGCCAGGGGAACGCGACACGAAAAAGGTACGTAGCACATCCAACAGGGGAGCGTATGGAAGGACGGCGTCCTGTTCAAAGCAACGCCCCTGGAGAATCCGCGCAGCAGGTTGACTGGCCTGGATCCGTGACGAATTGAGATTCTTTACCGCTTCTGTGACGAGACGTGATTTTCCGATGCCCGCTTCACCTGTAACCAGAACTGTCTGACCCTGCCCGGCACATCCCTGATCCATGACCTGAACAAGTGTTTCGAGCTGTGATCCACGACCAATGAGTACAGGACAGACGATAGACGTGGTGAACGGTGTTGTCATAACGTGTACCTTGTTTCTGAACACTGTCCTCTTGAATGAATGCCTGTCTACTCTCGCGACGCTTGTCTTGCGGGACCTCTTAGAGTATACTAGAGCCGCGACCGAATTACTAGAGGGAACAACTCTTCTGCTACAACGAAACACTCAAATCGAATCCACGTTTACGAAACTCTTCAACGAAGACCTGACCGGGAACAGCTAACTCAACCGGAACTCCCCCTGATGGGGTTTGCCGGCGTGCCATAAAGCCAGCCATAATCGCGGCATGCCAGCCAGTCGTGCGCTCCATAGAAGTAAAGCCGGTAGTCTCATCGAAGTAATCGAAAAGATCAACAATCGCTTCATGTTCCTGGCCATCCTTTAGCCCTCGCGCAATAATGCGAATGATGACCATATCCTGCTCGCCTGGACGAGCAAGTATTTGCGGCTCCAAAACGGCATGCAGTAGATGGCGCGGTATGACAGAAGTACCGTCCACCTGCACTGGATCCAGGCCAATCAGGCCTGCGTCATTGAAAGCTTTCCATTGCGCATAATGGCCAGGCCAGCGCAAAGTCTTATTTTGCAAAGTACGTAATGTGCCTGCATAGGTCCAGGGCATGGTACTGGTACCTCCGGCCGTAGTGAAGGCTTCAAGTTTCCCAAAGGGTTCTGGAAAATCAACCAGTTCATATTCTTCAAAGCAAAGGGTCTCAAACATTTTTCCGTCACGTAAGAAAAGCGTGGTACCAAAGTATTCATTTGTCAGCCCTTCAATGTTGAAGGTTAAAATGTAATTCCAGGGGGTACGAGGATGGAGGGGAATACCACCATCGTAAAGCAAAATATCACGAGGTTCATCTAGCAAAGTCATAGCATAGGCGCAAAGAGAGGTACCCAGACCAGGAACTTGCCCACAATCTGGAATCAATGTGATTCCCGCGGCTTTTGCCTCGGAATCAAAAGCTAGTTGCTGTCGAACCTGCTCAGTATTTCCACCAAAATCACACATACTGGAATGAGCACGAATGGCAGCACGGGTCAGTCCTAAATTATAGAAATAAGGCACACCAGAAATAAGCACCTCGATTGCAGCGCCAGTAAGCATCGAAACAACCGCATCTTCATTCTGCACTTCTACCTGGACAGCATGGGCAACCTGATGCCCAATTAATTGATTGACCCGCGCAGCCGCTCGTTCAGCCTGAGCAAGCGACTGGTCGGCAAGCAGTAAATAGTCAGCATCTCCAAATCGAGCCAGGTCATATGCGGCGGAAGTACCCTGACGTCCAGAACCAATAACAGCATAACGGAAGCCCATTACTTACTTTCTCCTACTATGTGACAGCAACTTAAACAACCTTATCTGAATGATATAGTATGGTTATGAACAGAATAACCCGGCCATCCGTAGGCGCCGATTTATCGTGCGCATCGCCGATTATAAATATTAACAACCGAAAGCGGGAATGTCATTCTGAGCGCAGCGAAGAATCTCGTCGCCCGGCGAGACAGATTCTTCGCTGCGCTCAGAATGACACGGCTGGTCTTGCTTGTTAATGTTCATCATCGGCCCTCGTGAGCCTTCCCGATCGAAAAATTACTCTGTAGTCAATCTTCTTTACGCAAAGAGATACTATTCACTGTATGACATTTGTTTGCAGCCGTGCTTAACACTTCCCCCCATTGCACCACCAGAGTAATCATGGGATATGAGCATTCCTCTATTCCACAACTTGCAGTGGCGGCTCAGATACCTGCTGTTCGCCGGACTGCTCTGACGTTTTCTGCTTGCCCGGTTTCTCCAACTGCACAATCGCGATTCCTGCCAGCACCAGCGCGCAGCCGAGGATCTGCCAGAGGTCCAGGCTCTGGCCTAGCCAGAAGAAGGCGATGATAGCGGAGGCCGGTAACTCGAACATGGCGGCAATACCAGCCCGCGTGGCATCCAGGAGACGCAGGGCTGCGACTTCGAGCGAAAAAGGTATAGCCATGCCGATAACCCCAACGAGCATAATCAGGATGATGGTATGTGGATTCCAGGTGCTTGCAGGAATCGACCAGGGAGGCTGCACAAGTAACCAGAAAACCCCGGCCACGCCCGCTCCATACGCGGTGCTGGCGATGGGGTGCAGGTGCCCACCAACCTTGCGACCCAGCACCAGATAGGCAATAAAGGTAATCAGAGCGAAAAACGAGAACAGCAGCCCGATCACGTCCAGGCTCCCCAGGTTGTGCTCCAACAAGCCCGTCACCAGCACAACACCGCTAATCGTCAGCAGCAGCGCCCCCAGCACTTGCCACGACGGCATGCGCCTGCGCCACAGTGCCACGGCAGTAACCATCCATACTGGCCCCGTAAATTGAATGACGAGCACCAGCGCAATATTCACGCGACTGATGGCCACAAAATAGGTATAGGTCACCAGCGCAATTGCGATCCCAAAGGCTACCAGCCAGCCTTGCGATCGCCGGGGCAGCCTCCATGCCTGGCGCGGCTGCGTAGACAGAAAGCCAAACAGACACAGACTGCCCACGATCATACGAAATTCCACCAGTGTCAAAGGCGTCACACCGCTATCAAAAAGCAGGCGCGAAAGACTTCCATTGATCCCAAACAAAACCGCCGCAGCCAGCACAAAAAGTATACCAAGCGTTTTCTGGCGCAAAAAGTACCTCCAATTGCGCGCGTATAGTGCATTCGCGCGCAATCCCACATAACTCACGAGAAGAACTTGCATTCAGACGAACGGGGATAGACCTCTGCTGTAACCATGAGAGAAAAGCCGCTGTGAGTAGACAATTATCGTATGCAGCCAGTATACTTTCATGGGAATACACTGTCAATGTAAAAAATGGCAAAATGGAAACTTGACACTCACCAGGGCAAACACTATAGTATGGAAGCACTAAGAACAATGTTTCAAGTATTACAAATCGTGAGCTATGCCAGATTCAACAAGCACCCAACTCGCCCCTCTTATTGAGCGAGCGCGGAAAGTCCTGCAATACGAACAACGTGGCAATCATCAAGACCGGGTCGTGAAAGGTGGCCTGGAACTATTTGTAGTGCGCTGGGCAGATGAAGCCAGCACAGTCTGCAAACAAGCAGGGCTGGATCTCAAGCCTGTTTACCGCTTCACAGAATATCTAGAAGGCTATCGTCGCCAGGATCCCATGCAGCGTGCCTCAAGTTTGCGCACGGCCCTCTCGTTACTCAATGAACTAGAACATAGTAAAGCAGTCAACACCACTTCACAGCTACCTTACGGCCCAGAAGAGACAAAAGGAGAAAGGCCGACCCTAAAATCTTCTCATAAAAGCCCTGATTCGCACGAAAAAGAACCTGTAAGATTAGAAGCAGGTATGTCCTCAGGCCATGCTTCCCTTACATTACTCAGTGCTGAAATCACCGCCGTACCAGGTGTAGGGCCATCTGTAGCCGCCAGATTACATAGCCTGTCAATTCGTACGATACGCGACTTGCTTTTCTATTTTCCACGACAACATCGTGACTATAGCAAACTCGAAAAAATCGCCAGTATCCCGCTTGGCGAGGTAACTACCACATTGGGATTGATCTGGGAAGTAGAGACTGTTCGTACGAGTAAGGGGCTTGCACGCACGATCGCTACGATTTCGGATGATACTGGGAAACTGCGTGTCACGTGGTTCAATCAGCCATATTTACAAAAACAGTTGCAAGCAGCCAAAGGCTCCTATCTTGTCGTGACCGGTGTAAAACAACGTTTTGGCAACAAGGTTGAATTCAATGTAAAGAGTCACGAATTGCCAGAGCAGGGCGATTTACTCAACACAGGACGTTTAGTCCCAACCTACGCGCTTACCGAAGGATTGAACGCGAAATCGCTTAGACGCTTCACGAAATGGGTTGTTGATCGCTACGCTGCAATGATCCCTGAATATCTTCCAACATCTGTACGTTCAGCGGCCAGACTTATGCCATTGCCAGAAGCTGTCTCGCAGATGCACTATCCTGAAAATGAACAGGCACTACAGGCTGCACGCTTACGTCTGGGTTTCGACGAATTGTTTTTAATCCAGCTGGGCATGCAAGAACGTAGATCGCGTTGGCAGCGAGAAGCGCCACAAGGAAATGCTTTCAAGATCGATTTTAACAAAATTCTCATTGATACCAGCGATTTGACAGATATTACAGGCGAAGAAATCGTGCGAGAAGATACTCAACACAACACCACTCTTCCAGGCAATACCCTCTGGTCAATGCTTGCCACGGATAAGCCGTTCGAGGAAACATTGCCTTTCCGCTTCACAGAGGCACAGCGTCGTGTGATTATTGAAATCTTTTGCGACCTTGCACAAAGTCAGCCTATGTGCAGGCTCTTACAGGGTGATGTCGGCGCAGGGAAAACCGCTGTCGCAGCAGCCGCATTGCTCATGGCTGTTCTCAATGGCTACCAGGGAGCAATCATGGCCCCAACGGAACTCCTGGCAGAGCAGCACGCACAGAGCATCGGCTCCATGTTAGAGCCATTCGGTATTCGTACCGTTCTGCTTACTGGCAGTCTGCGCCAGCGTGAGCGAGCCTTGGGACGTGCTGCTATTGAGAATAGTGAAGCAATGGTAGCCATTGGCACGCATGCACTCATTCAAGAAGATGTTAATTTTGCGCGGTTAGGACTGGTAATAGTCGATGAACAGCACCGCTTCGGGGTAGAACAGCGAGACATTCTGCGGCAAAAGGGGATTCATCCACATATGCTTGTCATGACTGCCACGCCTATACCTCGTACTCTGGCGCTCACAATCTACGGAGACCTGGATGTTTCTGTCATTGATCAGATGCCTCCTGGACGTCAGAAGATTATTTCGCGCTGGCGAAGTGGAGCTCGCCGCGAAGAGGCTAACCGCCTGATTGCTCAGCAGGTTAAAGAGGGAAGACAGGTCTTCATCATCTGCCCTTTAATTGAGGAGTCTGAATCACTCGCGGTGAAAGCTGCGACAGTCGAATACGAAAGACTGAGCAGGGATGTCTTTCCTAATTTCCACCTTGGATTGCTGCATGGATCGATGAAAGCTGCGGAGAAGGACCAGATCATGCGCTATTTCCGCGATGGAGAACTGGATATCCTGGTCGCCACTTCGGTGATCGAAGTTGGTATTGATGTGCCCAATGCAACCGTAATGGTGATCGAGGACGCAGATCGTTTTGGGCTTTCACAACTACACCAATTCCGCGGGCGTGTTGGGCGTGGCGAACACCAATCGTATTGTTACGTCTTAAGCTCAGATGCCAGTATACAGGCCCAGGAACGCCTGGAAGTTTTCCAGTCGACAGATGATGGTTTCCGCCTTGCTGAAGCAGATTTAAGGCTACGCGGAGCAGGCGACTTCTTTGGCGTGCGCCAGAGCGGTGTACCAGAGTTGCGTATTGCCGATCTGAGTAACACGCGACTGGTTGAACTTTCTCGCACTCTCGCGGCAAAGCTTTGGGAGAGCGATCCCTATCTACGTAAACCCGAACATGCCGCCTTACGTGAACGTATGCATCTTTTCTGGCAGAATTTTATGGCGCATTAACCCCTGTTAACAATCATCCCCTTTTTTGCTCTTGACAAACCACCCTCCTTCAGTTTACTATATCAACAACGGATATATCCATTGACGATATAGTACCATGAATATGAATATGAAATCGGCTGGTCGCTCCAGCCCATGCTTCAGGAGAAAATGCTTATGCTAAACGATGAAAAGCGTGAACCGGAGGCATTGTTGCCGCTCACCCCGGCAGTTTTTCACATCCTGCTGGCCCTCGCCGATGGCGAGAAGCACGGCTATGCCATCATGCAAGAGGTTGGGACACGCACAGGCGGTGCGATGCGTATGGGGCCTGGAACGCTCTATGGATCGATTCAACGCATGCTCAAGGACGGCCTTATCATCGAATCGCAGGAACGTGTCGATCCAGCCCACGGCGAAGAGCGCAGGCGCTACTACCGCCTGACAGGCTTCGGACAGCGAGTCTTGCAAGCCGAAGCGCGACGCCTGGAGCAATTAGTGCATATCGCTCAGAGCAAGCAAGTTCTTCCTGGTTTCAGAACGGCAGGAGAAGCTTAATGAAACATCCTTGTATGAGTCGCTACAGCTCTCTTTCCGAATGTCTTTACAGCTAAAAGACGCCAACATTACATTAGTCATCTTTTCCTGTTCTATTTACAGGCTATGAGGATCACCACAATTACCACCAACTCGATTGACGTGCGCAATCCTTCAAACATCGTTCCGCGACGAATACGAAAGGTTCGACCACAGGTGCGACACCGGTAGCGTTGTCGTTTGCGATCGTGAATCGTAATATTGCCCTGTCCGATTTGGCCTCATGCGGAACACGCCATGTTCGGGTAAAATTGGTACGACGGTTCCATCGGCTCTGTTATATTGTATTGCATAGACACATCTTGCCGGGGTTTCCGCTTTTTTCAAGGTTTCCCTCCCAATGACATCTGACGCAGGATAGGCGAAAATGGGAAAGAAGGAAGAGAGGGAATGTTGGTGGTTGACCCACTGAGGTCGAGATGGACACCCTTCTTTACTCTGACGCTGCGAGTGCCTGTTCGAACGTCATCGTCCGTCCCTCGGCCCAGGCGGTGGTAAACGCCTGCTCCTCGAGATGAGTGCGTGCAGCAGCAACTGCCGGTTCGTAGTCAACACGATCAATTGGCATAAGAGGCATGCCGCAACGCTCGCGCGAGGACTCTGCCGCGCCCCAGAGGCGTGCTGCCCATGCGCACTTTCCCTGTTTTTCTACAATACTCGCCCGCCCTTCCAGGCAAGAGGCATAAAGCCAGTCGTCATGAAACTCGCGGGCTAATGTTAAGCTCTGTTCGTTGAAGGCGAGGGCTGCGGCCAAATCACCCTGATATGCCTTGATCTTCCCTAAGGTGGCGATCGCCCAAAACTCAAGCCACCGGGCTCCTATCTCCTGCCAGAGTGCCAGGCTCTGCTCGTGGAGAGCGAGGGCAGTGACCATATCTCCTCGACTGAATGCTACCCAGCCCGAGATCCAGTAGTAGGAAGCCATGCCATTCTTGTCACCCAATTCAGTGTCAAGTGCCAGCATCTCTTCGAGCCGGGCCTGTACGATCGCCTGATCCCCTCCGGTTAATACCAGAAAAAAGGCCGATTGCTGGAGGCAGGTAGCAATCCCCCGCTTATTTCCCAGTTCCCTGAACAGTGCCAGGCTTTCCTCGAACAGGGCATGTGTTCTCCCGTACTCACCTTGTGGGCCGAGCATGTCCGCTAAGTAGAAGAGCGACCAGGCGAGGGCCTCCTTGTCGCCGAGTTCCCGCAGGAGCGTCACGCTCTCTTCCAGCATCGAATATGCCGCTGCGATGTTGTTCGTTCGCGATAGGCCTGCCAGTCCCGAGAGAGAGGAAGCAATCCCTCGCGTATCTCCAAGCTCCCGGTACAAGACGAGAGCCTCCTGCAGCAGCTCCTCTTCATGATAGTCGCCCAGCCAATCGGCGAAGGCAGCGGCAGCGCTCAATGCTCTTGCTCGCGCAGAAGTCGAAGCTCCTTCGCAGTCTGCCAGTGCTTGCTCGAGAAAGGCTCGCCCCTCGCTGTTGTGTCCACGCACCTCCCAAAACTCCCTGAGCATCTCGCAGAAACGCAAGGCCATATCGGGACTTGACGCTGTTTGCGCTGGTTCGAGTGACCACGCGAGCGCTGCTCGCAGGTTGTCATGCTCTCCCTCGAGTCGCTGCAACCACACGGCTGAACGCGGGCCAGTTAACTCCGGCGCTGCTTCCTCTGCTAGCGCGAGGTAGTAGAAGGCATGTGCTCGACGGGTCGTGTCCATCTCCCGACTTGCAGCGAGAGCCTCCAACCCAAACTCGCGGATCGTCTCCAGCATCGTGAAGCGTGGCTCCTCTTCCTCCTGCGCCGTTTGCCGCAGTAAGTTTTTGTCGACGAGCGAAGTCACCTCGTCCAGCACCCCTGCATTTCCATCCCCAGGAGCATGACAGACCGCTTCTACCGCCGAAAGTTCGCAGCCATTGACGAAAATGGAGAGGCTTCGGAACATTTGCTGCTCCTGTGCAGGGAGCAGGTCGTAGCTCCACTGGATCGTCTGGCGCAACGTGTGTTGTCGCGCGGGGGCATCTCGTACACTGCTGGTCAGGAGCTGCATAGTTGTCCCAGACGCGAGAGCAGCGCCTGCGGAGGGAGCAGCCTGGTGCGTGCTGCTGCCAACTCGATCGCCAGGGGAAGGCCATCCAGGTGTGCGCAGATCTCTGCGACTGCCGGGGCGTTGGCGTTGGTGACCTGGAAGTCGGGCTTGATGGCCTGGGCGCGCTCGATGAACAGCGCCACGGCTTCATACTGCGAGAGCACGGGAAGGCTCGGAAGGTGTTGGGGGTCTGGCAGCTCCAGCACAGGCACAGGAAACTCGCGCTCTGCTCGTACGTGCAGCGCCTCCCGGCTTGTGACAAGCACTTTGAGCCGTGGGCAGGCGCTGATCAAGTCGGCTACCTGCGTGGCAGCGCTCACTACGTGCTCAAAGTTGTCCAGCAGCAGCAGCAAGTGTCTTTCTCGCAGCGAGGCTTTGAGGTGTTCCAACTGCGACTGGCCTGCCACTTCCCGTACAGCAAGCGTCTCGGCGATCGTCGGGATCACCAGGTCAGGGTCGCTCAGGGGAGCCAGGGACACGAACCAGGTACCATCGGGGAACTGGTCGCTCGCCTCGGCAGCTACCTGCAAGCCCAGGCGCGTTTTGCCGACGCCTCCCGGACCCGTGAGTGTGAGCAGACACACCTCCGGGCGCAGGAGGTGCTGCTGGACGCTGGCCACTACCTTTTCGCGTCCAATAAAGGGGGTGGGCTGGATAGGAAGATTGTGCGCGTAGCTGTCGAGGGTCTTGAGGGGAGGAAAGTCAGCCTCTAGACCAGGGATCACCAGTTGATACAGATGGCTGGGATAGCCCAGGTCCTTGAGTCGGTGCTCTCCCAGGTCCTGTAAGCCGACATCCGCCGGTAAGTTATGCTCCACCAGGTCGCGAGTCACCTGGGAGAGCAAGACCTGCCCCCCATGTCCGGCGCTCATGATACGTGCCGCCCGGTGCACGTCCAATCCCACATACCCCTCGCTGGAACGTTCCGGCTCACCAGTATGCAGGCCCATGCGCACACGTACCGTGACGCCCTCAGGCCAGGAATGGCTGGCGAGGAAACGTTGAATAGCGACAGCC
>Ga0116216_10001523_pt1 | contig 16032 bp, 11 predicted proteins | sample Sb_taG_11_FD_89696 | JGI IMG/M metagenome (GOLD analysis project Ga0116216, IMG submission 89696) | Peat soil microbial communities from Weissenstadt, Germany - Sb_50d_3_AS metaG | ecosystem: Environmental > Terrestrial > Soil > Wetlands > Peat | place: Germany: Weissenstadt | collected 2010-09-21
CGGCGCGGTCGTCGGCCAGCAGCCCTTCGGCGGCGCCCGGGCCAGCGGCACCGACGACAAGGCCGGCTCGGTCTTCAACCTGATCCGCTGGGTGTCGGCCCGCGCGATCAAGGAACTGTTCGTGCCGCCGTCCGACTACCGATACCCTCACATGGGATAACGGATTGTTCGGAGGACTCCATTCACCGCCTGGTTCTGTGGAACATCGACCTGACCCTGGTCGATGTGACCCGGGTGAGCAGGGCGGCCTACGCCGAGGCGTTCGAAGCCGTGGCCGGGCGCCCGCTGATCCAGCTGCCCCAGGTAGCGGGCCGGTCGGAGTCCGAGATCTTCTTCGACGCGCTCGCGCTGAACGGCGTCGACATGCGCAACGGTGGCCCGGCCGAAGGCCTGCTCGAGCCGTTCAGCGCCGAACTAGCCGCGGCCCTGGCGGCCCGGAGCGAGGATCTCCCGGGCCAGGGCCAGGCGCTGCCGGGCGCGGCCGACGCGCTGGCCGCCGTGGCCGGGCTCGACGGCGCGGTGCAGAGCGTGCTGACCGGCAACAGCAGGCCGACCGCCGTGCTGAAGCTGCGGGCGTTCGGCCTGGACGGCTTCGTCGATTTCGACATCGGCGGTTACGGCTCCGAGGCCTACCCGAAGGGCACCCTGCTCGGGGTGGCCAGGCAGCGCGCGGCGGACAAGCACGGCGTCGTGTTCGGCGAGGACGCCACGGTGTACGTCGCGGATTCACCCCGGGACGTGGACGCGGCCCGCATCGGCGGGGCCAGGTCGCTGGCGGTGGCCAGTGGCCGGGCCAGCGCGGCCGAACTGCGCGACGCCGCCGCCGACGCGGTGCTGCCCGACCTCGCCGATACCGCGGCGTTCACCGCCCTCGTCACCCGGCTCACCCAGCCGGCCTCGTAGATGACAAGTCCCGGCCCGGATGCCTGACGGGCGTTGCCACGTGCGCCAGGATGGCACGATGCTGTGAAGATGGACACTAGTGACCTGACCAGCCGCGGGTACGGAGCGGTGCTCTGGGAGCCCGATCAGCAGACGGTCCACGACGCCCGGATCAGTCATTTCATGCGATGGCTGGAGGACCGCCACGTACTGTACCCCGGCAGTTACGAGGACCTGTGGCGATGGTCGGTGAGCGACCCGGGAGCCTTCTGGACCGCGGTCTGGAACTACTTCGACGTGCTCGGCGACCGGGGCCCGGGACCCGTCCTGACCGGCGAGGTCATGCCGGACGTCCAGTGGTTCACCGGTGCCACGCTGAATTACGCCCGTAACGCGCTGAGGACCGCGTGGACCGATCCCGGCCGCACGGCGATCATTTTTGATTCCGAACGAGCCAGGGGTGGCAGCCTCAGCTACTCCGAACTCGCCTCCGAGGTGGCCCGCGTGGCGCGGGGGCTGCGGGCCCTGGGAGTCGGCCGCGGGGACCGGGTGGCGGCGCTGCTGCCGAACGTGCCCGAAGCAGTCATCGGACTGCTCGCCACCGCCAGCCTGGGCGCCATCTGGTCCTCCTGCTCGCCCGACTTCGGCGCGCGCAGCGTCATCGACCGGTTCGCCCAGATCGAACCGAAGGTGCTGATCGCCTGCGACGGCTACGCCTACAACGGCAAGGAGTACTCCCGGGCCGAAATGACCGGCGACGTGGTGGGCGCCCTGCCGGGCCCGCCCGCGGTGGTGACGGTGAACCTGATCGGCCAGGCGCAGTCCCGGCCCGGAGCGACCCCGTGGGAAGCCCTGGGCGCGGTGCAGGGGGATGGGGAGGCGGGCGGGCCGCGCGAGCCGGAGTTCGAGGAGGTGCCGTTCGACCACCCGCTGTGGGTGGTCTACTCCTCGGGCACCACGGGCCTGCCCAAGCCGATCATGCACGGGCACGGCGGGATCGTGCTCGAGCACCTCAAGGCGCTTGCCTTCCACCAGGACCTGAGGCCCGGCGACGTCTTCACCTGGTACACGACGACCGGCTGGATGATGTGGAACTACCTGGCCGGAGGCCTGCTGGCCGGCCTGACCATCGTGCTGTACGACGGCAGCGCGACGTATCCGGCCACCGGCCGGCTGTGGCGGCTGGCCGCCGAGCGCGGCGTCACCTACCTGGGGGTCGGCGCGCCCTACCTGGTGGCCTGCATGAAGGCGGGGCTGCGGCCCGGGGATGAGGTCGACCTGTCCGCGCTGCGCGCCATCGGCTCGACCGGATCCCCGCTGCCGCCCGAGGCGTTCGGCTGGGTCTACGAACGGGTCAAGAAGGACCTGCTGCTCGGCTCCTTCTCGGGTGGCACCGACCTGTGCACGGGCTTCGTCGGGCCGTGCCCGCTGCTGCCGGTCCGGGCCGGGATCATCTCCGGCCGCTGCCTGGGTGCGGAGGTGGAGGCCTACGACGACGACGGCAGGCCGGTCACCGGGCAGGTCGGCGAGCTGGTGATCACCCAGCCGATGCCGTCGATGCCGGTCGGTTTCTGGAACGACCCGGGCGGCGTCCGGTACCGGGAGAGCTACTTCGACACCTATCCCGGGGTCTGGCGGCACGGCGACTGGATCGAGCTCCTGCCCGACGGCGGGTGCGTGATCTACGGCCGCTCCGACGCCACCCTCAACCGCGGCGGGGTCCGGATGGGCACCAGCGAGTTCTACCGGGTAGTGGAGAGCTTTCCCGAGATCGCCGACAGCCTGGTGGTGGACACCGGCCGGCTCGGCGCCGAGGGCCGGCTGATCCTGTACGTCACGCCCGCCGCGGGCTGCGAACTGGACGACGACCTGGCCGCCCGGCTGCGCGCCGCGCTCAGGTCCCAGCTGTCGCCCCGGCACGTACCGGACGAAATCAACCAGGTACCAGGCATCCCGCGCACCCTGTCCGGGAAGAAACTAGAGGTGCCAGTGCGTAAGATCCTGCTCGGCGCCGAGCCGGAGCGGGCCGCCGACCCCAACGCCATGGCCAACCCGGAGGTCCTCCCCTACTTCGGGAGGTCCCGGACCGCCGACCCACCGCAGTTACTTTAAGAAACGACTCCGTCACAATGGCGTGCGAGAGTCGTTCCCGCCTACCGCAGGCCCCCCAACCACGAAGGAGTGGACAGTGGATGCGATGCCGGGCAGCAGTGCTCCTGAAGCCAGGGCCGACGAGACCAGGGAAGCCCTGCTGGCCAAGGCGGCCCAGGCCTGGGTGGACGACTCCGCCCTGGACCCCGCCGCGCTGGGTCCCGCCGAACTGAGCACCGACCCGGTCGGCAGCGTCCTGTGCTACCTGCGCGCCTACTATCACCGGGTCCTCGCCGAGGATCTTCCCTCGCCCTCGCGGCTGGCGGCGGTGGCCGAGGCGCACGCCCGGCTCGGCCTGCGCCGGCCGCAGGGCCGGGCCCTGGTCCAGGTCCGTGAGCCGGGGCGCGCGCACCTGGATCCGGTCACCCCGCCGAGCCTGGTGGTCGACATCGTCACCGACGACATGCCCTATCTGGTCGACTCGGTCACGACCCGGCTGAACCGCCACCAGGCCGACATCGGCCTGCTCGTGCACCCGGTGCTGCGCGTGCGCCGGGACGTGACCGGCGCGCTGCGGGAGATTGTCGGGGTGTGCGCCGACGACTACGTGCCCGCCACCACCGACGAACTCACCGAATCGTGGATCCACGTCGAGATGGAGCGGCCCGGGGACCGGGTCACGGCCGGGCAGCTCGAGGAGGACCTGCGCCACGTGCTCGACGACGTGCGCGTGGCGGTCGAGGACCGGACCCGGATGGAAGCGGTGGCGCGGCGCCTGGCCGACGATCTCGGCGGGGAGGCCGGCCGTTCAGCCCGGGAGGACGACCCTGCTGGCTTGGCCGCCTCCGGCGACGGGCCCAAGCCCACCCGCGAGGACGTGGCCGAGTTCGGCGAGCTGCTGCGCTGGCTGGCCGACGGCAACTTCACCTTCCTCGGCTACCGAGAATACGACCTGGTGCCGACCGGGGAAGGCGCCAGCATCCGCGCCGTGCCGGGGACCGGGCTCGGCATCCTCCGCCACGCCCGGCAGGGCCGGGACCCGCTGCGCAAGCTGTCCTCACCGGTGGCGGCCCGGGCGCAGGACCCCCGCGAACGGCTGGTCCTGGCCAAGGCGAACTCCCGGTCCACCGTCTACCGCGCCAACTACCTGGACTACGTCTCGGTCAAGAGAATGGGCCCGGACGGGACCGTCACCGGGGAGTTCCGGTTCCTCGGCCTGTATTCGCACACGGCACACACCGCGCCCATCGCCAGCGTCCCGGTGATCCGGCGCAAGCTGGCCCACGTCCTGGCCGAGGCCGGGCTGTCCCCGTCCAGCCACGACGGCAAGGACCTGGCCGAGATCCTCGAGGACTATCCGCGGGAGGAACTCTTCGAGATCTCGGCCGACGAGCTCACCCCGATCGCGCTGGGCGTGCTGCGGCTGAGCCAGCGGAAGCAGACCAGGCTGTTCCTGCGCCGGGACCGCTACGGGCGGTACATGTCCTGCCTGGTATATCTGCCCCGGGAGCGGTACACCACGAAGGTCAGGCTGCGCGCGCAGGAGATCCTGATCGAGGCCCTGAACGGCGCGTCGGTGGACTACAGCGCGACCATCGGCGACTCGGCCCTGGCCCGCCTGTACGTGGTGGTCAGGGCGGAGCGCGGCCAGGTGGTGCCGCAGGTGGACGTGGCCGCGCTGGAACGCAGGCTGGCCGCCGCGGTCCGGTCCTGGGACGAGGACCTCTCCGCCGAGGCGATCCGGGTGCTCGGCGAGGAGCGGGCCAGGACGCTGCTCGACCGGTTCGGGTCGAGCATCCCCGAGACCTACAAGGCGGACGTCTCGGCGCAGGACGCGGTCGACGACCTGATCACGATGCTCGGGCTGCGTGAGGCGGGGCGGGAGTTCGCGGTCCGCCTGGTCGAGCGCCCGGAGCGGTGGACGCTGGTGGTCTACCGGTCGGGCTCACCGATCACGCTGTCTGACGTGCTGCCGCAACTGCAGCACATGGGGCTCGAGGTCGTCGACGAGCACCCGTACCAGTTCGCCGGGAGCTCGAACGCCGGGTCGTTCTGGATATATGAATTTGGCCTGCGGCCCCCGGCCGTCGCCGCCGCCGGCAGCCTGCGCCAGGTCTTCGAGGACGCGCTGACCGCGCTGTGGCAGGGCCAGACCGAAGACGACGGGTTCAACGCGCTGGTGCTGACCGCGGGCCTGACCTGGCGTGAGGTGACGCTGCTGCGGGCGGTCGCGAAGTACCTGCGGCAGGGCGGCATGCGCTTCAGCGAGGTCTACGTCCAGCGGGTGCTGCGGTCCAACGCGGCCATCACCCGCCTGCTGGTCCGGCTGTTCGAGTCCCGGTTCGACCCGGCCCGGTCCAGCGGGGCGGCCGAGCGCTGCGAGGCCATCGCCGAGGAGATCCGGGGTCAGCTGGACGAGGTGGTCAGCCTCGACCACGACCGGATCCTGCGTTCCTACCTGGCGGTGATCGACGCGACCCTGCGGACCAACTACTACCGGATGCAGAGCCCGGGCGGCGTGGGCGGGCCCATGCCGCTGGTGCTCAAGCTCGACCCCGGCACCATCCCCGGGCTGACCCGGCCGCGGCCGAAGTTCGAGATCTACGTCTACTCGCCCCGGCTGGAGGCGGTGCACCTGCGGTTCGGCCGGGTGGCGCGCGGCGGGCTGCGCTGGTCGGACCGGCTGGAGGACTTCCGCACCGAGGTCCTCGGGCTGGTGAAGGCGCAGGAGGTGAAGAACGCGGTCATCGTCCCGTCCGGGGCCAAGGGCGGCTTCGTGTGCAAGCGGCTGCCCGATTCCTCCAACCGCGAGGCCTACCAGGCCGAGGTGCTGGCCTGCTACCAGACGTTCATCGCGGCGATGCTCGACGTGACCGACAACATCGAGGCCGACCGGGTGGTGCCGCCGCCGGATGTCGTCCGGCGTGACGGTGACGACCCGTACCTGGTCGTGGCGGCCGACAAGGGCACCGCGACCTTCTCCGACACCGCCAACGAGGCGGCCGCCCGCTACGGCTTCTGGCTGGGCGACGCGTTCGCCTCCGGCGGCTCCGAGGGTTACGACCACAAGAAGATGGGCATCACCGCGCGCGGCGCCTGGGAGTCGGTGAAGGTCCACTTCGCGGCGCTCGGGATGAACCCGGACACCGATGACTTCACCGTGGTCGGCGTCGGCGACATGTCCGGCGACGTGTTCGGCAACGGCATGCTCCTGTCGGAGCACATCAAGCTGGTCGCGGCGTTCGACCACCGGCACGTGTTCCTCGACCCCGACCCTGACCCGGCGGCCAGCTTCAAGGAGCGGAGCAGGATGTTCGCGCTGCCCCGGTCCTCGTGGGCCGACTACGACCCGGCCCTGATCTCGCCCGGCGGCGGGGTCTGGCCGCGCAGCGTGAAGTCGGTTCCGGTCTCGCCGCAGGCGCGCGCGATCCTCGGCCTCGACACCACCGTCAGCGCGTTGCCCCCGGACGAGCTGATCTCCGCCATCCTGGGCGCCCCGGTCGACCTGCTGTGGAACGGCGGCATCGGCACCTACGTGAAGGCCAGCTACGAGTCCCACGGCGACGCCGGGGACCGGTCCAACGACGCGGTGCGGATCGACGCGCCGCGGCTGCGCGCCCGGGTCGTCGGCGAGGGCGGCAACCTGGGCCTGACCCAGGCGGCCCGGATCGAGTACTCGCTCGGCGGCGGGCTGGTGAACACCGATTTCATCGACAACTCGGCCGGGGTGGACACCTCCGACCACGAGGTCAACATCAAGATCCTGCTCGACGACGCGATCCGGGCCGACGCCATCCCGGCATCGGCCCGGCACGAGCTGCTCAACGACATGACCGACGAGGTCGCCGCGCTGGTCCTGGAGCACAACTACCGGCAGAACATGGCACTGGCCGCGTCCCGGTCGCAGGCGCCCTCCCTGCTGCACGTGCACGTGCGGTACCTCCGCAAGCTGGTGCGGGACAAGCGGCTCGACCCCGAGCACGACATACTGCCGGGCGAGCGGGATATCGCCGAGCGCCGGTCGGCCGGCGGCGGCCTGACCACGCCCGAGTTCGCCCTGCTGCTCGCGCACACCAAGATCTCGGCCAGCGAGGAGGTGATCGCGTCCAGCCTGCCCGACGACCCGTACCTGCGCGGGGTGCTCTGCGCGTACTTCCCCGCCCGGCTGCGGCCGGGGTTCGCGGACCAGATGGACTCACATCGGCTGCGCCGCGAGATCATCACCACCTCGGTGGTCAACGAGATGGTCGACACGTCGGGCAGCACGTTCCTGTTCCGGCTGAACGAGGAGACGGGCGCCTCGGTGCCCAACCTGACCCGGGCCTGGCTGGTGGCCCGGGACGTGTTCGACATGCCGGCCTTCTGGGCCCAGGTCTCCGAGCTCGAGGGCCAGATCAGCCTGGCCGCCCAGATCACGCTGCTGCTCGAGGGCCGCAAGCTCACCGAGCGCACGGCCCGCTGGCTGCTGCACAACCGGCGGCCGCCGTTCGACATCCAGGCCACCGTGGGGTTCTTCGCGGACGGGGTGCGGACCGTGCGGGCCGGCCTGCCCAAGCTGCTCACCGGCCGGGACCTGTCCGGGTTCGAGGAGCGCCGGGACTCCTACCTGGCCCTGGGCGTGCCGCCCGACCTCGCCGAGCGGGTCGCGGCCATGGTGCCGACGTACTCCGCCTTCGACATCGTGCAGGCCGCTTCCGCCGCCGGGCGCCCCATCGAGGAGACCGCCGACGTCTACTTCGATCTCGCCGACCGGCTGCAGATCACCCGGCTGCGGGATCGCATCACCGCGCTGCCCCGCGAGGACCGCTGGTCGACCATGGCCCGCGCCGCCCTGCGCGATGATCTCTACGCCGCGCACGCCTCACTCACCCAGGACGTGCTGGGGGTCAGCGGCTCGGGCGTTCCCCGGACGCCCGAGGAGCGGCTCGCGGCCTGGGCCTCGAGTAACGAGGCGGCGGTCGCGATGGCGGCCCAGATGCTCGGTGAGATCTGGGAGAGCGAGCGCTTCACCTTCACCACCCTGTCGGTCGCGCTGCGCGCCATCCGGACCCTGGTCGCCGCCACCTCCTTGCCCCAGGCCCAGTAACCCGGGGAACTCAGTACCCGTCTCCGTAAGTGGGGGCGCCGCTGGCGCCGATGACCTCCACCTTCGCGCCGTGGGTGGTCTGCGGCGGGTCGACCGCGGCGAACTCATAGGTCCAGTTCGCCGCCACCCCCTTATGGCCGACCTTGGCGGAGGCTGCGGTGATCAGCGGGGCGAAATTGCCGGGCACCGGGATCGGCGGCCCGGCCACGTCGCCGGGGTGCTCGATCTGCGTGTTCAGGTACATCGCGTACAGCACGAGGGCCCCGCCATCGGCCGTCTGGAACTCGTACTGCGCAAACGCCGCGGCCTGGAGCAGCCACAGGTAGTTCAGGCCGTGCGCCGATACCGACTGCCCGTGCGCGGTCTGCGCCGCGTAGAACCCGGTGGTCTGCGGCCCGCCGCCGATCACCGCGGCCGCCGGCGCGGCCGGCCCCTCGTCGACGACGGCGGCCTGGGTCGGCCCCACGAGTTCCGGCGGCAGCAGGAGGCTCGGGTCGTTCGCGCTCGAGGCGAGGGCGTAGCCGTCGCTGTCACGCGCGATGGCGGGGAGCGGCTGATCGAGCACCGTGGACCCGTCCAAGGTCCACGGCCTGCTCGAGACGAATCGCTGGAACACCATGAGCGTGTTGACGGCCGGCCCCAGGTGACCGCCCGTGTCGGTGCTGACCGGGACCGCCACCGCGAACCACAGCGGGTAGCTCGGCAGCGCCGGGACGTAGAAGACCGGCCTGCCGTAGCTGTACTGCGTCACCGGCGTGCCCATGGTGGCCAGGGCCGTGTACTGGGCGTGCAGGATGGCCCACTGTTCGTCGCCGACGATCTTGAGCCCGTGCGCCGCGTCGCCCTGCTTCGCGTCCGCCGTGCTCTCCGTGACGTAGGTGTTGTAGGTGGCCTGCGCCTCCGCGAGGGTCAGGGCGTGAGACCCGCCAGTGCTCGCCTTGGCCGGCGCGGACGAGGGGGCACACCCCGCGGCGGCCAGCGCGACCGCGCCGCCCAGTGCCGCCGACCCGAGGATCCCCCGGTATGTCGCCCTTGTCCTACCCCTTCGGAGTTTCACGTTAAGGCAGGATACTCTACTTCCCCGCTCGCCTCCGGCCGCCTTTTCAAGGCCTTTGGCTCGCGGGGGGAAGGGCTGCGGGTTCTGCCCTCGCTCTCGCGTAAACTCATCGCGTGGCAGGTCTTGATCCCGCCGACGAGATCGCGGGACTGACGTCGAAGCTCGCCAGCATAGAGGCGGTGCTCGATCCTGCCGTCATGCGGACCGAGGCGGAAGGCCTGCGGGAACAGGCCGCCGACCCGGAGCTGTGGACGGACCAGGACCGGGCGCAGAAGGTGACCCGGCGGCTGTCTTACCTGGAGGCCGAGCTGGCCCGGCTGGCCGGCCTGCACCAGCGGCTGGGCGACACCTCGGTGCTGTTCGAACTGGCGGAGAGCGAGGACGACGCCCCCACCCGCGACGAGGCGGTGCGTGAGCTCGCCGCCCTCCGCAGCGAGATCGACCAGCTCGAGGTGCGCACCCTGCTGAGCGGCGAGTACGACGCCCGGGAGGCCCTGATCTCCATCAACGCCCAGGCGGGCGGCGCGGACGCCGCCGACTTCGCGGAGAACCTGCTGCGGATGTACCTGCGCTGGGCGGAGCGGCACAAGTTCCCGACCGAGGTGTACGACACCTCGTACGCGGAGGAGGCGGGGATCAAGTCCACCACCTTCGCGGTGAACGCGCCCTACGCCTACGGCACGCTGCGCGGCGAGCACGGCACGCACCGGATGGTCCGCATCTCCAAATACGACAACCAGGGACGCAGGCAGACCTCGTTCGCCGGGGTCGACGTGATGCCGGTGGTGGAGCAGACCGATCACATCGAGATCGGTGAGGACGAGATCCGGGTGGACGTGTTCCGCTCGAGCGGGCCGGGCGGCCAGGGGGTCAACACGACCGACTCGGCGGTCCGCATCACGCACCTGCCCACCGGGATCGTGGTCTCCTGCCAGAACGAGCGCAGCCAGATCCAGAACCGGGCCTCGGCGATGGCCGTGCTCCAGGCCAAGCTGCTCGAGCGGCGGCGCCAGGAGGAGGCCGAGCAGATGCAGGCGCTGCGCGGGGACGGCGGCCGCGCCTGGGGCACCCAGATCCGCAACTATGTTCTGTACCCCTACCAGAACGTCAAGGACGTGCGGACGGGAATGGAGACGGGTAACGCCGTCGCGGTCCTGGACGGGGAGATCGACGGCTTCATCGACGCGGAGATCCGCTGGCTGCGCCAGAACGGCCGCTAGCTGTGCTGGCCCGGGGGGACGAACCCGTAAAACCCCCCGGAACCCCCCGCTGCGCTCCGCGCCCCGCTGCGGATCCCGCCGTAGTATCGCGCGGCCGGAAGGGGCTCTGCTTGCTCCCCCGAGCCCACCCCCGGACCCCCTTCGCGGGCCGCGTGATCGCGGCTACGCCGCACTCGCCGCCGTAAATCCCATTTACCTGCCGAAGTGAACGGCCAGCAGCAGGAGCAAGCTCAGCGCCAGCAGGGCGGCCAGGATGAGCTGCGGCGAAACATTGAAGTGCTGGTGGTGGACATGCTGCCGCGCGGCCCGGCACGCCGGGCACCGGCCCTCCACAACCGGTCCGGCGCACTGAGCGCAGATCAGGTGTTCACAGCTCATCGGAACCCCTTCCGTCTGGCTCGTGCCCCGGCACTTGCCGCGATGTTACGGCCTTAGCTGCCAGTTTCCCTCTAGACTGTTCCCTGGCCTACACCAGGTTACCCGCAAGTCGCCCGAAGTGGCGGCGCCGAGCCCACCTACCGCGCTGTGATGGTCCCGTGATCAACTTCGATAACGTCACCAAGGTCTACCCGAATCAGAGCCGGCCCGCGCTGGAGAACGTGAACATATCGGTGGCCAAGGGCGAGTTCGTTTTCCTGGTCGGCCCGTCCGGATCGGGGAAGTCGACCTTCCTCCGGCTGGTGCTGAAGGAGGAACGGCCGTCAGAGGGCAGGATCCACGTGGCGGGGCGGGATCTCGCGCGGCTCACGAACTGGAAAGTGCCCTATCTGCGCCGGCGCATCGGCTGCGTGTTCCAGGATTTCCGGCTGCTGCCCAACAAGAACGTCTACCAGAATGTCGCGTTCGCCCTGGAGGTCATCGGCAAGCACCGGCGCCTCATCCGCAAGGTGGTCCCCAAGGTCATCGACCTGGTCGGCCTGGAGGGCAAGCATGACCGCATGCCCGACGAGCTGTCCGGCGGGGAGCAGCAGCGGGTGGCCATGGCCCGGGCCTTCGTCAACCGGCCGATGATCCTGCTGGCCGACGAGCCGACCGGGAACATCGACCCGGCCACCTCGATCGGCATCATGAAGGTGCTCGACCGGATCAACCGGACCGGGACGACGGTGGTAATGGCCACGCACGACGCGGCCATCGTCGACTCGATGCGCAAGCGGGTGATCGAGCTGGAATACGGCAAAGTTGTGCGCGACCAGTCACGCGGGGTGTACGGCCAGGCCTACTGACCTGTTATCGCGGCGCGGCGGACCCGCCGTCGCCTAGGACTGCAAGGGATCAGCCAGTATGCGCTCACAGTTCGTCCTCTCCGAAATCTGGATCGGGCTGCGCCGGAATCTCACCATGACGATGGCGCTCATCGTGGTCGTGGCCATCAGCCTCTCCCTGCTCGGCACCGGCCTGCTGTTCGTCAAGCAAGTGGACCGGACGCGAACCTACTGGCAGGGGAAGGTCGAGCTGTCGATCTACCTGTGCGTCAAGACCAGCCCGGAACCGCAGTGCCAGCAGAACGGGCCCGCCACCGACGCCGAGCGGCAGCGGCTGCAGCAGCAGCTGCTCTCCATGCCCCAGGTCGAGCACGTGTACTACGTGTCCCAGCAGCAGGCCTACTCCGAGTTCAGGCAGTACTTCTCCAACGAGCCGGCCCTGGTCCAGGACACCCAGGAGGGTGACATCCCCGACTCGTTCGAGGTCAAGCTGAAGAACCCCGAGGCCGACTACACCATCGTGGCCAGCGCGGTCACCGGCGCCGCCGGGGTGGAGACCGTGGTCGACGAGATGACGATCCTGGACAAGTTCTACCGGCTGCTCGACGGCGCACGGAACGCGGTCGTGATCATCGCCCTGATCCTGATCGTGGCGGCGGTCCTGCTCGTGGCCAACACGATCAGGCTGTCCGCGTTCAACCGCCGCCGGGAAACCGCGATCATGCGGCTGGTCGGCGCGTCCAACTTCTACATCCAGCTGCCGTTCCTGCTGGAGGGGATGATCGCCGGGCTGATCGGCTGGGCCATCGCCGCCGGGCTACTGGTGGCCGTCAAGTCGCTCATGCTGGATAGCCTGGAGCAGTACTTCTCCTTCAACGTAGGGTTGTCAGTCGGCGACCTGATCGAGGTCATCCTGTTCTCGATGGCCGTCGGGGTACTGCTGTGCGGTGTGACGTCCTTCCTGACGCTGCGCCGCTACCTGCGGATCTAAGGGGAGCGCGGGTGCTGACGGGAGGGACGTGGCTCGGGAACAAGGGCGGAAGGCCATCGCCCGTAACCGGCGTGCCTACCACGACTACCACATCGAGGACACCTACGAGGCGGGCCTGGTCCTGACCGGCACCGAGGTGAAGTCGCTGCGCGCGGGACGCGCGTCCCTCGCGGACGGGTTCGCGCAGATCACCGACGGCGAGATATGGCTGCACAACGTGCACATCCCGGAGTATGTCCAGGGCACGTGGACCAACCACACCCCGCGGCGGATCAGGAAGCTGCTGCTGCACCGCAAGGAGATCGACCGCCTGGCCGCCAAGGTGTCCGAGCAGGGCCTGACGCTGATCCCCCTCTCCCTGTATTTCAAGGACGGAAACGTCAAGGTGGAGCTGGGCCTGGCGCGCGGCAAACGGACTTACGATAAGCGGCAGGACCTAGCACGGCGTGACGCAGCCAGGGAGATAGACCGCGCGCTGAAACGGCGAAGGTGACGGGCAGGCGGATCGTGTCCTGGAGTTCGAGCGAGCGGGGCGGCCACGCCAGGCCGCGGGGCCCCGCCGTGCCCGCCTCCGCTGGTTCCGCACCACCCCGGCCGCGGCCGGCCCGGCACGGGTCCGGGCCGTCCGCCCGCCGGTCCGCGCCCGCCAGCCGGCAGACCAAGCGCGCGCGGATCGCCGGGCTGCTCATCTTCGCCGTCGGGGTGCTGGTCATCGGCCTGGCCTCGGGCTTCGGCACGGAGGTGTCCGCGGAGCCCGCCGTCCAGGCGTTCCTGCTGGACTGGCAGCAGCAGCACTATGCCGCGGCGGGCGCGCTGACCTCGGCCTCGCCCGGCACCGCCGCCGCGGGCCTGAAGGATGCTTTCGCGCAGCTCGACGCCACCCAGCTGTTCCTGACCATGAATTCGGTCACCCAGCACGGCGGCACCGCGGAGGCATCGTTCACCGCCTCGGTCGATCTGGCCGAGGAGGGACGGGTGTGGGCTTACCACGGCCGGTTCGGGCTGAGCCGGGTCGGCGGCGCCTGGAAGGTGCAGTGGGCGCCGAGTGTGGTGTACCCGGGCCTCGGCCCGGGTGAGCGGCTGGCCGTGGTGACCCAGTTCCCGGACCGGGCCGCCGTGCTCGACGCCGAAGGACAGCCGCTGCAGGTGCCGAGCCTGGTCTATGTGGTGGGCGTGGTGCCCGCCGCCCTGGCCGACCCGGCCACGACCGCGCAGCGCTTCGCCGAAGTGACCGAACTGGAGGCCGGGCAGGTCCTCGGCCAGATCACCGCCGCCCCGCCGAGCCAGTTCCTCAAGCTCGCCTCCCTCGACCCCGCGACATATTCTCAGCTGCGCTCCCGGCTTCAGGGGGTACCCGGCCTCGTGGTCCAGCGGGAACGGTCGCGGTTGTTCAGGCCGAAGCCAGCGGGCTGGTCGGCGAGGTGGGCAGCGAGCTCGACCCGGTCCTGCGCAGCGAAGGCGCGTTCTACCTGCCCGGCACCACGGTCGGGCGGTCCGGGCTGGAACAGAAGTATCAGCGTCAGCTGCTCGGCACGCCGACGACCGAAGTCGTCGCGGTGACCTCGGCCGGCACCCAGATCGGCGTGCTCGCGCGCTGGCCGGGCGTGGCTGGCACTCCGGTGCGCACCACGATCAGCTCGAAGGTCCAGGGCGCGGCCCTGGCCGCGCTGGGCGGCGCGTCCGGTTCGGCGGCGATCGTCGCCGTCCAGGCGTCCACCGGGGACGTCCTCGCGGTAGCGCAGCACCGCGCCCCGGCCGACGCGCTGAACGCCAGGCTGACACCGGGAACGGCGTTCACTATCGTGTCGGCCGCCGCGTTGCTGGGGACCGGGCTGAAGACCGACTCCCTCATCTCATGTGAGAACTCCTTTACCGTCAACGGGCGGACGTTCAGCAGCGACGCTGCCGGCGCCACCAAGTCGTTCACTGACGACTTTGCCGACGGCTGCGGCACGGCCTTCGCGGGGCTCTCCGAACGCCTCCACGCCCCCGAGTTCGACCAGGTGGTCAAGGGATTCGGGATCGGCGCCGACTGGTCCTCCCTGCCGGTCCCGGCCTTCTCCGGATCGGTCCCGTCCGCGGCAGACGTGGCGGACCTGGCCGCCGAGACCATCGGCCTGGGAAACGTCCAGATGAGCCCGTTGGCCATGGCCATGGTCGCCGCGGCGGTGGACTCGGGCACCTGGCACACTCCGCAGTTCATCGAGGATTCGGCCGACCCTTCGGGAACCGCGCTGAACCAGAGTGACATGACCGAGCTGCGCAGCCTCATGCGCGCCGCGGTCCGCTCGGGCGCCGCGCAAGCGGCCAATCTGCCGGGGAACCCGGTGTACGGGCAGGTCGGGCTGGTCCGCACCGGATCGACCTGGACCAGCTGGTTCGTCGGCTTCCGCGGCAACATCGCCTTCACCGTCATCGAGTCCGGCAAGACCTCCCAGCTTTCCGCCGCTGCACTGTCCGGCGCGTTCCTGTCGGCCCTCGGCGGCTGACCCGCGCGTCGCGGCCGCCGAGCCGGGCGCGGGCCCGGCCCTCGGGACCAGGGCCGCGTTACTTTGCGTTACTAAGATGTGACCTGAAATGAGCTCACAGTAAGCAACCATGTCGCTATTTTTCGACGTCATTACGGGTGACTGGGGTTGCTGGGGGGTTGCGGGCCCAGTCAACGTTAAGGTCCGGGCCTCATCTCGGGGGAGGCCCGGCCAGTAGGCCGGCTCCGACCCTGCCGGTCGGCCCCTGCGGGCGCGTTTCGGCCACCGCCAGCGCCTGCGGGGGCCATTTACATGCCACGCGTCAGGGTCCCGGGGAATTCGGGTTGGCTGCTGCGGGTTATACGTGTACGGTCGAGGACGGCGGACGCACCGTGCTCGCCGGACAACTCAATAGGGGGTGAACGGTTTCGACTTCGGTGGTTGAACCAGGGGAAGCGGGCCGAGGGTTGCGGTTGTGACCTCGTAAATCCTGTGACCGCAAACCAATAAGTGCCAATGTAAAGCGCACTCACTTCGCTCTCGCCGCCTGAGGCGGGTTAGAAGTGTGTCAGCCCGGGGATGCCTTCGACCCGGTGCCTGGCATCAGCTAGAAGGATCACCGCCTGTCCCGGTTGCGGGGCCAGGCGGGACATCGAACAGCAGCTGAGCCCGTCGGCGTCTTGCTTGCGTGATCGCCGGGGCTGAGAAAAGCAGAGCAAGCTCCGCCCGGAGAAGCCCTGGTGATGCACTGAAGGACGCGGGTTCGATTCCCGCCACCTCCACGAGTGCTCAAGGACGTCCTTGAGCATTGTTGGGGGTGTCCGAAGCCCCCGTAACGAGCAGTTAGTTTCCATATCCGGGCATCCTGCCCGCTCCGGACTCCAGGTCCCGTCCGCGGACCGCCGGTGGCCACCGCGATCTGCGGGCCGGGCCATCGGCTCCGCGGCGCGCTTAACCGTCGCAGCGGGCCGAGGCCGGTCATCACATGGCGGCCGCACGCTCAACCGGCGACGCTTCCGCCCGCGCCCGCGC
>Ga0116216_10001524_pt1 | contig 16029 bp, 9 predicted proteins | sample Sb_taG_11_FD_89696 | JGI IMG/M metagenome (GOLD analysis project Ga0116216, IMG submission 89696) | Peat soil microbial communities from Weissenstadt, Germany - Sb_50d_3_AS metaG | ecosystem: Environmental > Terrestrial > Soil > Wetlands > Peat | place: Germany: Weissenstadt | collected 2010-09-21
ACGGCCACCATCACTACGTACAAGGAGACTGCCCTGTGAATCGAAAATTTGTAAACGGGGCGGTTGAGGTGATAAAGCAGGTCAGAATTGCCTGGGAAATTCATCTCTGGTCGAGATATGTGAGTTTGGTACTCGTGGCAAGCAGCGTCTTCCTGTTGGGGTGGATCTCCGGTGGTTTCCCGCCAAAGTCATGGCTCCTTCTGCTACAAGCGATCTCTCAGTTCCCTGACTTATTAGATACGCGGGGACTTCCTGTTGTGCTGTCGCTGGTGGCGGTCGCAGCATTATCACTGACGTGGCTAGTACTCTACTGCGTCTTTCTGTGGGCAAGCGCAGCCGTGGTGTGGAGCTGGTTGCAGTACGGGAGAGTTCGACACAATCAACAATTCTTGGGGTCAGCATGGGAGCGAACGCAAACGCATCCCCAGGGTGGAACAAATCGCGAGACAACTCAATTCGTCAATGTAGCAGAAGCATTCTCAGATCCCCCTGAGTACGCTCGTGTTGAAACGCAAAAAGCTCCAACCCCTACCCGGGTGAAAACCAGGCAAGCGCAAGACACGGATACGGCAGTAGCAAGAACAGAACCTGTCGGGATCGGGTGGGATACTGGCACCGCGCGAAAGGCCAGGCCGAACGAGGATAACCTGGCTGTGCTACACAGTACATGCGCTCACAATGGACGGCTCTTGCCTCTCGACCTGTATGTGGTGGCCGATGGGATGGGGGGCCATTCTCATGGAGAGGAGGCCAGTCGCCTGGCCATTCAATGCATGATACAAGCGGTTATACCAGATATCATCGGTATTGACCTTATCAGTGACGAGTTCATACTGGAGACGCTTGTCGAGGGAGTACAATGGGCGAACAGGACGGTGTATGAGAGCAGTCAAAAAAACGGCGCCGATATGGGCACAACCATCACGGCTGCCCTGGTCTTCGATAGTACCGCGTACATTGTGAATGTGGGAGATAGCCGCACTTATGTGTATCACGATCGCGAAGGGCAACTGGTGCAGGTGACACGCGATCATTCCATGGTAGCGCGCCTGGTCGAGACGGGAGTGATCTCTCGCGACGCGGTCTATACACACCCCGACCGCAACAAAGTGTACCGGGGACTTGGTGACAAAGATACCGTAAAAGTTGATTGGTTTACCCTCTCCGTATCCACCGGAGATTACCTGCTGCTCTGCTCAGATGGCCTGTGGGAAATGGTTCGTGACCACGAAATCGAACGCATCATGCAGAAGTGTGCAGTCAATCCACCACAGGCGAGTGCTGCCCTGGTCACGGCTGCCTTAAAGGGTGGGGGAGCAGATAATATTAGCGCAATCGTAGTGGGAGTCGCGTAATGACTATTTCCCCGCACGCACGTAGATGGGCACTCTGAAGTGATAGGTAATGCCTGCCCCTGTATGCTCCTCGGTTAAGAGTCCGGTGTGTAGTGCCTCTTCGAGCAAATCAAGCATGGTATCTTCCTTTGGACCTCGATCACCTGCCATAAGGAGTAGCTGGTTGAGTTCAAACGAATCTCCTAGAGCTGATGCCTTGTTCAGGAGCGCCAGGCAATCGTTGCTGAGTATGCTCAGGCGGCGTTCCAGAATCGACGCAATTGTTTTTGATAACGTAACGTCACTATTCATGCCTGATGGCACTCCCTCGCTGGAAACATGAAACTGCGAGTCGCTTCCCATTTCACCTGTTGAACCTTCAAGCCCAGAGGGAGAGGTTTCACTGATCCGCGCTAATTCCTCTGCAAACAAGGGATTCCCGGCTGCGAGTATCTGGACATTTTGCACGAGATCTTCTGGCAGTTGTGCGACCAATGAGCCGATCTGTGAGTGCGTTAAAGGCTGTAGCGAAAGCGTGTCTATACTCTGTTCTCTTCTCAGGTCATTAATGAGAGTGCGTAAGTGCGCGTTTGTCGTTAGCTCTTCTTCTCGACAGGTTCCTACCAGCAAAATAGGTTCATCTTGCAAATGGCGGACCAGGTAAGCAAGCAATTCCAAGCTACTTTCATCAGCCCAGTGCAGGTCATCTTGCACGAGGAGTATGCGCGTTTCTCTACTCAGTGCGGTGAGCATCGCGAGCGTGGCCTCCCACAGGCGCAATCTCTCCCACGCAGTGGGTAATGGAGATATGGATGCGCTATGAATCGCAGCCGACGTATCGTAGGAAGCCAGCTCTGGCAAAAATGCACTGATCTTTGCCAGTTTCGCCTTCATACTTGAGGCATGCTGACTGGTACCAGTAAGTTCATCGAGTCGAGTGCTAGAACTCGATTCGTCGCTTGAAGTGAGAAATGCAAGAGTAGTGTCTTGCAGCAATGTGCCTAGGGCATCTATCCAGGCTCGAAAGGGAATGGCTCTCTCTTGCTCGTACGCATGTCCCCAGGCGACAGACCATCCCTGCGCATAAGCCTCCAGGCTGAACTCCTCGGCAATGCGTGTTTTCCCTATGCCTACTTCACCCAACAGTAGTATGAACGGCGTTTTCTTTTGCCTTCTCTGTAGATCACCCGCATTTTGTTTGACCAACGTAACACATTCACCGGATGTACCCTGATGAGCTTCTTCCCGAGACGCATCTTCAACTGCAATAAGATGCCCTCGCATGATCATGAGTTCTTGATCACGCCCTATCAGTGGACTCAGGTTTTGGCGTTCCAGCCGGAAAATTGGGCGAGTGAATACCCGTCCCATATGTTGTTGTAGCTCAGAACCGGGGAGCACAGGTCGTTGTTGTGGCGTTTCACAAGAGATAGGAGTTGCCAGGTTGCTAACAGGTCCTGGCACTACTGGATGTGAATCTTCCACGTATCCCTGGCGCAACGCTTCATATAGTTCGTATGTTTCAGGTAGGGGATCACTTTCATACTCGCATTGTAGGTTGCTGACCAGTCGGTGATAAACGTTCAAAGCTTCTCCGCGGCGATCGAGTCGGGTCAGCAGGAACATCATACAGCGTACTGCTGTTTCGTGTGTAGGGTCAGTAGCAAGTAGACGATCAAGTGGCTCGATGGCACTGACGAGTGCTCCCCTTGAAGACCTCAATTCTGCCAGATTCAGTAATAAATCGATCCAGTCTCTTCGAAGTGATTCACGGCGTGTAGTTGCCCACTCAGTGTACAGTTCTTCGAGCAGGTAATCTCCTCTGTAAAGCCTGGCAGCTTCCTCGAGGATGTGTTCGGCTTGTACCGGGGCGGAAACTTTATGCGCATAGCTGAGTAAGCCTTCAAAGACCTCTGCGTCAACCCAGATCAGATCAGCCCCTGCAAGTTGTAAAACACCGCGTTCCAGGCGTAACATCCTCGATGCTGCCGATCGCGCCAACCCTGGTTCAAGAATACAGCGCAGTTCATGCACAGCGCCATTGAGGCGGTTGACGGCCGTCACTATGTCGTAGTCGGGCCACAGATCCCTCATGGCCTGTTCTCTGGACAGTCGTCGCCCGGCACTGCTAAGCAGGCAGCCAAGTAATGCGCGAGCTCTGCGGCGCTGCCACATAGAGCTGGTTATAGTTTGCCATGTCTTGCCATGCAGGCTTTCAATGCGAAAGTGTCCAAACAGGTAGATTCGTAATACCGGTTGGTTGTCTGAAAAAGACTCCATGCTTGAGCTAGCGGAAATGCGAGCGGGTGAAGATGCCTCGACCAGGATATCCCTTTGAACGTCGTGTTCGGGAGCGGGAGGAGACGCAAGCTTTCCTATATCAACTCCAGGCATGCGTGACTGCTGTAGTCCTCTCGTTTCTATTTCGAGCTCAATGTCTTCAGGAGCATCCTTGCCCAGGTATTTGCTGACAGTACGCCCATTCACACTCCAGTAAGCATACCAGTATGGCCCATGGCCTGTTCCCTGTCTGCATTTGTGACAACTTTGCTTTCCGCAGCGAGTGAACTGCTGTCGATAGGTGACTTTACCGCTCATGAGCGTATTCACTCCTCTCAAGGAGGTTATCCGAAACACGCGTTATGTGTAATCTACGTAGAATACCATGAAAGTTCCAAATTACAGAAGACAAGAGTATTATAAACCGAGTTGGCAAGTGAATGTGTTTTACCGCAATGTACCGGTATGAGGTAGTGGCCGATGTATCGCGCCCACCATCGATTCATGGGTATCCTAACATTTCTCAATCCCCTGTTTTTGAGTTGCTATTCATCAGACGTGAGCCTGCCGCAGCGGGTGTGACGAGGGCTTGCTCCTCATCATCGTCGTAGTGGCTCATCCTAAAAAATCATCCAATTTGCGATCGCGACTAAGGGGATCGAGCTTACGTAAGGCCCGGCTCTCCAACTGGCGGATTGCCTCGTGGCTCAAACCGAGCTTCCTGCCAGCCTCCTGCAACGTATGTTCACGGATACCATCCAGCCCATAGCGGAGTTGGATAACGCGCCGCTCTCGAGGTGTGAGGCTCTTTAGTAAGTCCCGAATCTGCACTTCGAGGGTTTGGGTCATCACCTCACGTTCGGGTGTATTGACTGAATCATCTTCGATCAGGTCGATGAGCGGAAGGTCGTCTTCTCCGACCTTGCGCTGTAGATCCAGGCTGAGTGGCTCCTGTTCCTGGTTCATTCTCAATAGCTCGATGACCTGGCGGGTGCTCAAATCCATGTGCGTTGCCAGGTCTTCCAGCGTTGGTTCACCCTGCAATCCCTGTTGTAGGCGTTGTTGGGTACGCATAAGCTGCTTCAATTTCTCCATCTTGTGCAGAGGCACACGGATCATGCGAGCCTGCTCGGTCAGCGCGCGCACAATGTGCTGACGAATCCACCACGTAGCATAGGTGCTGAATCTATACCCTTTCCTGTAATCATATTTCTCGACTGCGTGAATCAACCCGAGATTGCCCTCCTGAATCAAATCCATCAAGTCCAGATTTAAGCCCCTATATCTCCTGGCAATGTGAATGACCAGGCGTAGGTTGGCTTCAATAAGCTGGCGCCTGGCCTTTTCTCCATCTTTGACGAGTTCCCTGCATCCTGGCTGCATAGGATTCTCCGCAGCAGCCCGACCACGTTCTATACGCTGTCCCAGCCATATCACCTCCTCTGTAGAGAGCACATCTACGCGTGAAATCTCATCGCTATAGAGCCTGGCTGTGTTCATTGCGGGAAGTTGTTCTGAAGAGGTTAGATAGGTGCTCTTTCTATCCAGACTGCCATGTTGATTTCCCGGTAGAAAAGCGACTGCCTGTGCAGGCGCAGGTCTTTCCTGTGTTTGAAGCATGGAATGCATAGTCGGTGTGCTTACCCCCTCCTTCTATTACTTTTGGTCACGGAATGGTTAGAGTGTACCCTCTCGTCCTTCACATAGCCTCCCAGTTTACTTCCAGTGCATGGATAAAATCAGCCTCCCATCTATCCTTACCACAGCGGTATCTTCGATTGGTACACAGCTTGATGTCTGATAGCCGCCCTGTTCGCATGCTCATCGACAAAATCGTCACAATCAGGATCAAAAATTCACCGGGCATCGATCACTGGATGTCTTATACCAGTCTTATGTTTTTTCGAGCAATCTTGTCTTTTCGCGAATTTTTTATGTTGACACGTTTTGATATAATGTGTCTCTGGCTGACGTTAGCATATTTGATATCCTGGCAGTCAGGTCAAACGATAGGAGAGGTGAGATGAATGGCGGCAAGATCACCTACCACCAGCAGGTCAGCTACTGTGGCAAACCACGTTGCCGTAAATGCCGTGAAGGCATAGGACACGGTCCTTACTGGTACGCCTACCAGACGGTGAACGGGCGCACTATTCGCACCTATGTAGGCAAACATCTCCCTGAAGAGATGAAAGGGGCAATAGAGCAGGCGAAAGGCTCTGTAGTAGTTCCAGAGCTTGGTGATGCCGTTGCGCGCCTGTATGTTCTGGGACAGTTTCGCCTGGAGTACAGAGATGAGCAACAGCAATGGAAGCCCGTTGCAGATGCTGCCATACAGCATCAACGCGTCCGGGCGTTAATCCACTGCCTCATTAGTACTCCCGGGCGGAGATTGGGCCGAGAGCAGGCTATGGAAATGCTCTGGCCAGACCTGGATTTTGAAACCGCCACCCATCGGCTTGATCGTGCCGTTTACAGTCTGCGGCGACTCCTGGAACCTGGGCGTAGTAGGCCCGCCACCTCGGACATGTTGCTCACCGAACACTCCACACTTATGCTTACCGACCAGACGCAACTCTGGATTGATGCCGACGCTTTCGATGCCTTACTCAGCCAGGCACGCACCACGAGTGATCCCGGGCAAACCGAGCAACTCCTTGAAGAGGCTGTGCTACTCTACAATGGAGATTACTTGCCGGAGGAGCGCGATATCCCCTGGATACAGACACGGCGGGAGGCGCTCCAGCGTGGTTGGATCGGGCTGTTGCTAGAGCTGGCTGATTTACGTATAGCGCGTGAAGCCCTGCCTGGTGCCATCGATACCTTAGATCGGCTGCTGGCGGTTGATCCCACGAACGAAGCAGCAGTGCAACGCCTCATCATCTTGCTTACGCAATCAGGCAGACGTGCGGAAGCATTGCGCATCTACCAGCGTTTCGCAGCCCTGCTGAGGCAGGAGTTTAAAATAGCGCCTTTGCCCGAGACGCGCAATCTCTTTGAGGCTGCCCGCCGTGGCGAAGACTCGTTCAGCAGCGCTCGTGCAGGCATATCCGCAGGTGTTCTACAGGTAGAAGGCCTGACGCCAGATACGCAACCTGTCGATTCGCGTGCATATCTGCAGGTAGGCCGCAACAATCAAGGCCCTCTGGTTGGTCGCCAACACGAGCTTGCGGTCCTGCATCGCCACCTGCTTGCAATAGAACAGGCACGGCGTACCAGGCTGGCGGGGCAGAAGAAAGCAACAACCCTTTCACTCGATGTGCAGCGTCACGTGCAATGCGTCATCCTGATGGGAGATGTGGGTATCGGCAAAACCCGTCTTGCCGAAGAGATAGGACGCGAAGCGAAAAGACGCGGATGGGTCGTAGGATGGAGCAGGGCCTATGCGCAAGAAAGCAACATACCCTACAGGATATGGGTCGAGGTGCTGCGCAAGGCCATGTCACAAGGTCTCTGGCGGCGAGAGGAGATTGCGGGGCACCCATTGATCTATCAGGCCCTCGAAGTCTTGCTGCCTGAACTACATGATCTCCTGCCGCAAACCGAGCCTTCCTCGCCAACGCCGCCCGAACGGGAGCAACTGCGTCTATGGGAGGCCACCCGTGCGCTCCTCGTCGCAATCAGCGAGAACACTCCGCTGTTCATCGTGCTCGATGACCTGCAGTGGGCAGATACCAGTAGCTGCGAACTGCTCGCTTACCTTGTGCGTCAGTTGCGCGGTTTACCTGTAATGATTGTGAGTACCTGCCGCGAGATCGAACTATCTGCCAACCATCCGTTGCGTCCGATATTGATTGATCTGCAGCGCGAACAGGCCGCAGAGATGCTGAACATCCAGCGGCTCACCGATGAACAGATCGGCGCCCTGGTCTCACATCTACCGGAGCTACTTGTGCATCATATACAGACCCGCGCAGCAGGTAACCCCTTCTTCGCTGAGGAACTGGCACGAGGCGTGGAAGCTCAGCACTTCGCACCAGGTAGAGGAATGCCAGTGACCACACCGGATGACAGACAGCTTCCAAGTACACTGCCGGACACAATCTCCGCAGTCCTTGATCTTCGCATGGGCAGGATAAGCAGCGCCTGCCAGCGCCTCCTGGCCAGGGCCGCAGTTCTGGGCGGCTCATTCGAATTTAATACGATCTGCTCCATGGAGGCAGGAGGTTCAGACGCAGACGAAGATGCCATCCTCGACTTGCTGGAAGAGGCTTTGCAGGCCGGGATGATCACCGACGAGGGCAGTGGCACGCGCGTAACCTACCACTTCTGGCACCCTCTCTTCGTGAGCTACCTCTATGAAGGATTATCCGCGGGCAGGCGCGCCAGTCTCCATCGCAGGGCAGCGGATGTCTTGCGGCACGTGTACCAGGGACGAGAGGAAGAGGGGGCCGCCGCAATTGCCCACCACCTCGTACATGGCGGGGTGGATTCTCCCCAGATCGCTCACTTCGCGGAGATGGCGGGCGACCGCGCCTATGCACTGTCTGCGTATCCCGAAGCTGTGCAGCACTACACGCTCGCCGTCGAGCATATTGGAACACTGTCTGACGGTTCGAGCGCAGAAGAGCTCCTGCATCTGTCCACCTTGCTGGAACGACTAGGTGAGTGTACCCGGATTCAGGGGAACGATCTGCAGGCACGCAACTATTTTGAACGAGCTTTGGAAGCACATACTCAATATGTTCTCTCATCGTCGGGCCTTGATTCTCAATACGAAGCGCAAATCGAGGCCCTTCTCTGGTGCGAAGTTGGAAAAACCTGGTTTGATATAGGTGACTACGAACATGCTCAGCAATGCTATAGTCGTGGTGCACAGATATTAGGTGAATCAGGAGTTGCAACCGGTCCTGCGTGGGCGAGGCTGTATTTAGAGGAGTGCCACGTATTGTGGAAGAGAGGTGATTTCGAGGGAGCGCGTCACAGTACTTCTCATGCTTTAAGTATATTCGAGGATGTAATGCAAAGGCATCGTCAAGTCCTCGTCAATGCTTTTCGTTCGACAGCTACCAGGCGTACACTTGCGGGTGATCCAGTGGACGTGGGGCGCACTCACAGGTTACTGGCTATTCTAGCGGCTACTGAAGGTCAAAGCAATCTTGCGTTGGATCACCTGCAAACCGCGCTGGCAATCTTTGAGCAGCATGATCGCCAGCGGGAGATAGCATTTGTCTGTGGAGATATGGGTGATGTGCATTTAAGGAAAGGTGAGTATATCCTGGCTCAGGCCACCTTGCGGCGCTCTCTGAACATTGCCGAGCTAATTGGTGATGCCTCGATAATGTCAGTGGCATTTGGCAACTTAGGGATATTAGCGGCCCGTCTCGGTGATCTACCAGAGGCTGAAGCGTGCTACAAACGAGCGTTTGTCCTGGCAGAGCGGGTGAATGATCCTGTCTATATAAGTCTTTGGCTTGCTTATATGACTCCTGTTTTACAAGAACAAGAGAAGATGGACGAGACAATAGTGTCCTTGTGCCGGTCACTGGCAATCAGTCGAACTAGGAACTTGACTCCCTGTATTGGTATAGCCCTCGTTGTATTAGGGCAATTGCGTCTTGCTCAGGCTCTCGCCGTTCAGGACAACAGCAGGGATTCGACGAGAACCCTACAACAATCGACAACATCTTCTTACACACACATACTTCACAAGGCAAAAATCTCTCTGCAACGCGCGCTGAGCCTTGAAGGATTGGAAGCCGAGACAAGAACTGAGGGACAACTGACCCTGGCAAGGGTTGCTTTCTTGTTGGGCGAGATCGATGGAGCCAGGCAACAGGCGCTACAAGTTATGCATGAAACTCAACAATACGAGCAAAGATGGCTGCTAGCATGTACCCAGCGTCTGATGGGTAGTATCCTTTCAGCACAAGGTCGGCAGGAGCAAGCATATAAGTGTTTTGAGCAAGCGTTAGAGACGTTTGATCACAGTGGTATGCGCCTGGAATGGGCGCGCACCTTGCAGAGCTACGGGTCAACATTGTTAGAGCATCATAGTGAGATCGAAAGCAGCTACGCGCAGGGACTGAAATATCTGCAAGACGCGAGCCAGACTTTTCGTGAGTGTAATGCCATTCTTGATCTCCAGCTGGTTGAAGGCACACTTGGCAGGTATAAACCTCACAGTGTGAAAGCCACGAAAAGGTAGTGCCTTCACGGAGTTTACCAAGAGTGCAACGAATTAACTCTGGGTAAACTCCTGTCCTGCTCAGCATCCTCTTAACGTACTGATATCTATCCCTTGTCATGTTGATCCCCTATTTGTAATGCTGAGTGCAGCGAAGTATCTCGTTACCTGCGCTGCTGACCTTTCCCTGCACTCAAAGTCACAAATGTAATTACCTCGACAAACTGAGATGTGCGTCCAAAAAACCTGCGATGTCCACCCAAAAAAGGGACTCCCACCCAAATCAGTGACATCCATTCTAATGTTTTACACCCTCTATCCTCAAAACAGTGGGTAAAAAAAAGTACATTTTTCCCTAAAAAACTTTACCCTATAACTAATATAGAACAAAGAGAAGTATGGTGGACCATCTTCTCAATAGCCCCCGAAGGAGCATGCTGCATGGGTACAGGACTACGCGTAAACGTGAAACAGATGTTGTTCGTTTTATTTGTCTTACTTACTCTGCTTGTTACTGCTGTGATCGTAATTCATGCAGCCACACCGCACCTGTTTCATACGCTTGCGTTCAGACCTAATGTCTTCAACCATCGCTAAACGAGTCCATACCCGAATCATTTCATATGATGGAAGGACGAACCAGGCTTCATGAAATGTCAAGGCTTGACAAGGCAGCGTCCTGCTTAAGACCCGATCTCTCTTTATAGCGGGTCTGTTCATGGTTGGATTAGTGTAGCTGTGGTTAGTAACTGGTTTTGTCGTGCTGGGTAACGAGATGCTGAGCGCAGCGAAGCATCACAATAACGAAATAAGTGCGTTTGATTCGCGTCATCTATGAAAGGAAAGCGTAAAATGTCACATTATGATTAGGTTTGTAGGATACAGGCAAACGCTCATCCGTAAGGGTGGGCGTTTTGATTTTGTTCGAGAATTACACTATTATTGACAGGGACGATATAATGACACCGTTTGACACATCCATAATGCTCAGGTCGATAAATGATATGCGTAGTACTTCCCTCTCGGTGCCTGGGGATATATGCAAAGGAACTGGTGAGAACATGGACGATGTGGTCACCTATCGCCAACAGGTAAGCTTCTGTGGCAAGCCTCGCTGCCGCAAATGCCAGCAGGGAATAGGCCACGGTCCTTATTGGTTTTCCTACCGGGTCGTTGATAGACGCACCATTCGCACCTATATCGGCAAGAATCTCCCACCCGGCGTGCAGATTCCAACTTTGCAAACTTCTCCCTCCATCGCAGCGAATCCTACTGTGAGGAAGACGGCCAGAACAAAGCAGGATTTGCAGATCGGGCGCAGCAATCAGAGCCCCCTGGTGGGACGCGAGCATGAGTTGCGCCTGCTGCAACAAGTGCTGACTTCTGCAGAAAGGTCTCTTCCGGCCAGCTCGAGAGGTCAAAAAAATGCGGCGCGTAGTGCTGTGCAGGCGCTCGAAACATCGCATCCGCAATGCATAGTGCTGATGGGCGAGGGAGGCATTGGCAAGACGCGCCTCGCGGAGGAAGCAGCCCGCGAAGCGCAGCGGCGTGGTTGGGCCGTGATCTGGAGTTACACTTACGCACAGGAGAGTGGTATTCCCTATCGCCTCTGGGCTGAGGCGCTGCGCAGAATAAGTATTCAGGGCCTCTGGCAGGAGCAAGATCTGCATCGCCATCCACATATCTACGAGCCACTCAATGCGCTACTGCCCGAAATAGATGAACGGATGAATTGGAAGAATGCGAAAGTGGAGCGCGACGCACCTGGCTTTTACGGGTATGCGGAGCAGGCGCTGCTTTGGGAGGCAGTGTGCGAGTTGCTGACCACGATAAGCACGAGAACGCCACTCATGATAGTGCTTGATGATATGCAGTGGGCTGATACGAGCAGTAGCGAATTATCAGGTTATCTTGCGCGTCGCTTGCAAGATCATCCAATAGTGCTGCTGATGACGTGCCGCGAGAACGAACTGATCTCCAACCAAACCTTGCGCTCGCTCCTGGCACATATGCAACGCGAACACGTTGTGGAGTCGCTTCACCTGAAGCCGCTCACCGATGCCCAGGTTGGTGAACTTGTTGGTCATCTTCCCCAACATATGGTGCACCATATTCAGACGCAAGCCGCGGGCAATCCTTTCTTCGCGGAAGAACTGGCGCACTCTTTCAGCAGCAATGGTGACAGATCTATGGAGAGCGGTGAAGCAATGCAGCAGTCATCTCCCGAAGTTATACCAGGCACAGTCACCGCTGCCCTTCACCAACGTTTGAATAAACTCAGCAAGGCGTGCCAACAACTCTTGAGCAATGCTGCCGTCTTAGGTGGTCCCTTCGGGTATCGCCTGCTTTCCATCATGGAAGCTGGTGATACCGCTGCTGATGAAGATGCCTTGTTCGACCTGCTCGAGGAGGCCCTGCGATCCGGTGTCTTGATCGAAGAGGGTACCGGCGCCCACATCACCTATCACTTTTGGCATCCCCTGTTAGCGGGATTTCTTAACAATCAGCTTTCCTCTACTCGTCGAGCCAGGCTGCACAGGCGCGCGGCAGATGCCCTCCAACAGGTTTACGCGACAAATGAGGGCGCACAGGCTGCCTCCATCACCAGGCATCTCGTTGAAGGGGGCGCTGGCGAGGCGCAGATTGTCCATTATGCAACCTTAGCCGGGAATCACGCCTATCTGCTGTCTGCGTATCCCGAAGCGGAGCAGCATTACCGCCTGGCGGTCGAACAGGTGGAGAAACTCCACGCGATACAACCATATGGGGAGCAGGAACGCCTGCGCCTGGCTTTCATGCTGGAACGCATGGCAGAGTGCGCGAGGATTCAAGGAAACTTCAAGGAGGCGCGCCATCTCTTTGAGCGCGTCCTGAACGTGCGCGCTCAGATACGCACGTTCGATTCCGCGGAAGCGGCACAACAGGAGGCGCAAATACAGGCGCTCTTGTACAGTGAGATTGGTTGGACCTGGCGCTTCACAGGCGAGACTGAACGCACGCGCCATTGCTATGAGCGTGCTGAGCAGGTATTACGAGATGCGGGGATTCTCGGGGGGTCTGCATGGGCTCGATTGCGATTCCAGCAGGGTAGCATTTACTGGCAGCATGGCAACTATGAAGAAGCCCTTCGTGTTGTATGGGAGGCATTGCACCTATTTGAAGACAGCATAGCCGCTGTATCAAAGAATATTTCACCCGATCCGGCGACCCTCACCCGCATCAGGCTCACCTTGCTTGGTGATCCGGTTGATCTCGGGCGTACCTATGCCTTGCTTGGTGCTCTTACCAACGCTGTTGGAAGACGCAGCGAGGCCTTAGAGCATCTAAACATGGCTTTAGCCATGTACGAGCGTTACGACCGGCAACGCGAGATAGCCCACGCCTCTAACAATATTGGCTATCTCCACTTGAAGAAAGCCGAATACACCCTCGCCAAAGCATTCCTGCAACGCGCGTTTAGTCTTGCGGAACGCATCGGTGATATCCCTTTGATGTCCGTCGTCTTTCACAACCTGGGAGATCTGTCCGCCGCCTCTGACGATGTACAGGAGGCGGAGTCCTATTACACAAAGGGCCTGCAATTGGCCGAACAGGTGGAGGATCGTGAGTATATCAGCCTGTGGAACTGCGACCTCGCGGGGGTCTATCTGGCCCAGGGAAGGCTTGTGGATGCACAAATATGCGTTGCCAAAGCGTTGAAGGCCGCTCGCGCTATTCGCAATACTCCCTGCCTGGGTCTAGCCCTGGTTGCGTTGGGGAATGTGCGCATAGCGCAGGCAAAGTCCGGGACAACGCGAGCAATGCATGACCTGAAACGCGCCAGATCCACCTTGCAACGCGCGCTTGTCTTGCAGGGCTTGGAGGTTGAAACGCGAGTGCGTTGCCAGCTTGCGCTTGCCGAAGTCCTCCTGCTGATGGGTCAGGATGAGTCGGCCCGTGAAGAAGCCACCAGAGCGTTAGAAGAGGCCCACCGCTTTGAACTGGAGGCCATGTTGAAAGAATGTGAGCAGCTCCTGGATAAGATCAGCAGCTAGCGCCACATCTCACAATTTTGCGACGCGCAACTTCAATCTGGCTGGTTTTGCGCACAAAGAACCACAAGAAAAAAAGTAATCATCCCCCTCCATCCTTAAGTATACTTCCTCTTAAGCTTCAACAGTAACCTTCATGAAAACGAGGTAGTTTGAAATGCAGCATGTCATGCTTGATCTTTATGGGTGCAGCCCCAGCTTACTAGAGGACGAGGCTTTCTTACGGGACGTGCTCGATCGCTATCCAACGCATATTGGCATGCAGAAGGTAGGTTCGGTCGAACTGCGCTATATCGAGACAAACAATCCTCTGGATGACGGCTTCTCTGGTTTTGTGATCATCGCAACCAGCCATGTCAGCCTGCATGCCTGGGCACCTTACCGCATGGTCAATATGGACATTTTCTCCTGTGAAGATTTCGACGTCGCGGAGGTGGTTGCATACGCTCGAAAGCTGTTCCAGACGGATGATGTGGAGGTGCATGTCGTCAAGCGCGCAACCCGCTCACCACGTATTTCAACAAGGCGGGTAATGCAATCGGTGGAGAGCTACCTATGAAACTGGTAGCAGGCCTTGCATTTTTGCTCAACACCGTCCTGTTCGCGACCTATTATTCGGTGTCCAAAGAGGCGTTAGGTCGTATCGATCCCATTATCTTCTCATTTTTCGAAATGACCTCGCTCGTTCCTCTTGCGCTCTGTGTCATGCTCTTTTCCTGGAAGGATATGAACAGGACCGTGGTCAAACGTGGCGTATTCCTGGGGAGCTGGCTGTTCCTGGCGCTGATTACCATCGCCATCGCGCTCAAATTCACCACCGCCACCGGCACAGCGTTTTTCCCCTCCCTCAATGGATTTTTGGCAGCGTTCATCGCGTGGATCTTCCTGAGCAAGCCCGTGAAAAAGCCCACCTGGCTCGCGGGAGTGCTGTCTGTCGCTGGTACAATCATGCTGGTGATGTACTCTTCTACCGGTGCTCTGCGCGGTTCGCTGATTGCATTTCTCGGCGGTATTTTTTTCACCTGCTACGTGTTCCTGGCCGATCACCAGCAGAAGGATGACGTCGCGGCCTGGCCGCTTCTCAGCGTCGAATTACTGACGATGGCTCTGTGGTCCAATCTGGTAGTCTTGCTCTTCGGTGATTGGCGAGGGGTACATCCATCTCTTCCACACGATCTATGGGTCGTGCTCTACGTAGCACTGGCTTGTACCTTCCTCCCAACGCTGATTACCGTGCTGGTGCAAAAGCACCTCTCTCCGGTCACTGTCTCCTTTATTTACATTCTCGAACCGGTCCTGGGAGCCATCATCGCTATATTCTACCTGCACGAACTGCTACCCATCCAGGGCTATACCGGTGGCTTACTGGTGGTCGTAGGAGCCGTTATCCACACCTGGGGTGCCACCATTACCAGGCAACCATCCACAGAGCAATCTGTTGGTGCTACTGAGGAAAGATCAGCTGCATTCTGGCAACCTCGGGCGCTCGTTGGGCCTGCGCCTGCCTGGAACGTTCAATCCCACCTGCAGGTGGGTAGCGTACCACACAGTGTGTCGCGTAAGGGAGAAAAGGCCCTTGTGCAACGTCGTCGTCATCATCGCCAGCAGCGCATAAGTCACCAGGGAATGAAACAAACGCCCGAGCAAGTGCAGAAAATACCCGCGACTCCCGTAGGCGCCAATGTATCGTGCGAATCGCCGGTTTATCTGCCCTCGGTGCCTTCACAGTACCCCCCTTTATCGATCGATAACCAAAATATCCTTTCGATTCCATACATCGAAGACACGGAAATGAGGTCGCGATGAAGTCGAATGATGCTGGTGACTTTTGCATGATCTATATTGAGCCGACCGATGAGAGGGGGCCTCTGCTCGACTGCATCGGTGAACAAAAAAAGCCGGTGGTGATTATGCTGCCTGTGAAGTCGAGGCTGAAAGTATTCCAGCATCCAGATGATTTTAGCGCTTTGAAACAGGTGAAACGCCAACTCGATCTGCAGGTTGTGTTTGTGATATCCGGCAACGAACTGTTACGCAAGCTCGCATGGCGCAATGGATTCCCCGCCTATGTCTCGATCGATGCGCTGGCGGATTCTATAGCGAAAGGGCAATTGGCGCTCTCGCGCCAGCGTACTCTGGCTAGAAAAACTGTACCGCTTAGCCCCTTCACTTCTGAAACTGAGCGCACCATCTTCGCCAGGAGTACAGCCCCTCTGGAGCCTATACCCTCCTTTGTACAGCAGAGCGCTCCCAAAGC
>Ga0116216_10001526_pt1 | contig 16024 bp, 14 predicted proteins | sample Sb_taG_11_FD_89696 | JGI IMG/M metagenome (GOLD analysis project Ga0116216, IMG submission 89696) | Peat soil microbial communities from Weissenstadt, Germany - Sb_50d_3_AS metaG | ecosystem: Environmental > Terrestrial > Soil > Wetlands > Peat | place: Germany: Weissenstadt | collected 2010-09-21
ATCGGACCGGGCGGCGCCGGGCTGTTCAACGCGACCGAGGCGGCGGTGGGGAAGCTGGCCCTGGCCGACGGCGTGAACCTCCCGTCCGCCGCGGGCTCGACTGGAGCGTCGGCCGCACCCGCTGGGGCGGGTGGGAGCGCCACCGCGCGTCCAGGGCAGGGGAGCGGGATCGATGAGGTGCTGGGGATCATCGCCTTGGCTCTGGTGGCGATCGCCAGCGTCGCGTTCGCCGTAGTCGGGCTTGTCCGGCGGCGTGGGTGGCACCGGCCACGGCTTTCGGTGAGAGGGCGGTTGCGACTGCCCGCGAGCGGTCTGCGGTTGGCGACGGGTGGAACGCTGCTTCTCGTCGTGCTGGCCGGGACGTTGGTCATCCTCGTGCGGTCGAATACGCCGGCTACGTCGCAGGCGGACGCGCTCGCCACGAATCCCGATCTGGATCCGGGCACGCCGGTCTCGGGTGTCGCTCCCGATTTCTCGCTCTCGGACCAGTTCGGAGATCCCGTCTCATTGCACTCATTCCGCGGCAAGGTCGTGATCCTGGCGTTCAACGACTCCGAGTGCACCACGGTGTGCCCGTTGACCACGACGGCGATGCTGGATGCCAAGGCGATGCTGGGCACGGCGGGCTCTCAGGTGCAGCTGGTGGGGGTGGACGCCAATCCCGTCGCGATCTCGCTCGAGGATGTGTGGTCGTACTCCGAGTTGCACGGAATGCTCCACTCCTGGCAGTTCCTCACGGGCCCGCTGCCTGAGCTCAAGCAAGTCTGGAAGCACTACGGGATCGAGGCCGCGATCGAGGCCGGGGAGATCACCCACACGCCCGCTCTGTTCGTGATCGATCCGGCGGGCAGGCTCTCGCGGTTGTACATGACCCAGATGTCCTACACGGCGGTGCCGCAGCTGGGTCAGCTACTCGCCGAGAGCACGGCGGCCCTGCTGCCCGGCCGTCCTTCGGTGCACGCGGATCTGTCGTATGCACGGATTCAGCCAACCGCGCCTACCCAGCACGCAACCTTGCCCCGTGTGGGAGGGGGAACGATCGACGTCGGTCCCGGCAACTCCGCGAGGCTGTTCGCTTTTTTCGCTACCTGGGATCAGGAGACCAGTGGCCTCGCCGGCGAGCTTGACGCGCTCAACCGCTATCAGGCGATCGCGCAGCGAACGGGCCTCCCGCGGCTGACGGCCGTGGATGAGGCCAGCGTCGAGCCGTCCGCGCGGACATTGGCCGGCTTCCTGCATGCTCTCCCAAAGCCGCTGTCGTATCCGGTCGCGCTCGATCGCAGCGGCAAGATCGCCGATGGGTACGAGGTGCTCGGACTGCCATGGTTCGTTCTCACATCGCGGACCGGTCAGTTGCTCTACTACCGGGAAGTCTCGACCGCCGGCTGGCCCAGCACGAGCGTTCTGATCCGGTACGTCAAAGCGGCGCTCGCCCGCGCTCCCAAGCTCGCCGGCGCCGCCGCGGTGAACCAGGAACTGGCCGGCTCACCCCCGCCGCTAGCGGCGCTCCACCAGCAGGCAGACCAGCTCCTGGGAAACGAGTCAGCGCTCGCCGCCCGCATCCGCGCGCTGCGGGGCTATCCGATCGTGATCAACGCCTGGGCATCGTGGTGCGGGCCTTGTCGGTCAGAGTTCGGTCTGTTCGCGTCCGCCTCTGCCCGGTACGGGCGACAGGTGGCGTTCCTCGGGGCCGACACCGACGATGCCGCCGGCGACGCACGGACGTTCCTCGCCCAGCACAGTGTCAGCTATCCCAGCTATCAGACGAGGACCGCTGGCCTTTCGTGGCTGGCCACGATCCAAGGCCTGCCCACGACGATCTTCGTCAGCCCAGCCGGCAAGGTCGTGTACGTCCACACCGGGCAATACGACGCCCAAGGGACACTCGACCAAGACATCAGCACCTATGCCCGATAGGAAGCGGCTCGAAATCGCGACGTCTCCTCACGCGACGTCGTGTAGGCCGTCCGTCGACAGCCGTTGCCTACGTCGAAGAGGCCCGTCGCCGACGTGGGTGCGGTGGGCGTGCGCGCAGGCTGGCGCCCCAGGCGAGGACGATCAGGGCGAGGCCGATCGCAAATGCGATCACGGGGATGGTGTTGCCCGATCCGGCTGCTGTCGTCGTGGCGGTGGCCGCCGGGATCGGGACGGAGTGGCCGGATGCATTGGCGAGGCGTTGGACCGCGGTGAGCGCGACCGTCCCGAGGCCGGCGCCGCCGGCCGGGATCTTCAACCCGGTGAGCGCTGACGGGTTCGCGGGCGCGGCCGGGTTGAGGCTCACGAGTCCGAACCCGTTCGGCATGATCACGAGCAGCGGTCCGCGGTAGACGAGCGACAGCTCCTGGCCGAGGAAGCGGGCGTAGGTCTGAGGCTGATGCCAGAGCTCGGTGACCGAGCCGAGGTCCGTGGAGGAGGCGATGATCGCCACACGGAGCTGGTATCCGCTGCTCGCGGCGGCGCCGAGCAGGGCGGTGAGCTGATTCTGGTGGGGGAGCGGGATGCCGGCGTCCTGGGGTAGAAACAGCGGCTGGGTGGCGAGGACGTCGCTCGCCGGATCGCCGTCGGCGCGGGCCGCGGTGGCGAACGAGCCCCCGGCGAGCACCAAAATGACGGCTGACGCGACGACTTGCGCCAGCAGGCGGGCGCGGGAGCGCCCGTTCGGGTTGTCCGTAGAGTCCGTCAACTGCGATGAGCCCGGAAGCAAGAGGACGCGGACCGTCACCGATGGACCAGGCCACGGCCAAGTCTAGGGGTAGCTCGCGCCGGCGGATCGCGGTCGCCCGACGGCCACGCACCGTGGGGATCGCATTGGCCGGGCTCGTGGTCGCGCTCGCCGCCTATCCAGCCGCGGCACAGGCTCACGGCCCGATCGCGCCGGCGGCCTCGAGCTATTTCGCCAAGGTGCTCCAGCTTCCCGCCGGCCTCGAGGCGAAGGTGGTCGACGGCGATCTTCGCATGTGGCTTCGGGTGCTGCCCACCCAGACCGTGGTGATCCTGGACTACCGGGGCGCTCCCTATCTGCGGTTCTCGCCGAACGGCGTCGAGGTCAACCACAACTCGTCGATGTACTACCTCAACGAGACGCCGGTCGCCCAGACTCCTCCATCGAACCTGAGCCCGACCGCGCCACCGAGCTGGCATCGGGTGACCGGCGGACACGCGTTCGAGTGGCACGACGGCAGGCTGCACGCGCTCGCGGCGGTGGCCCTCACGCCCGGAGTCTCGTTCGTCGGCCGGTGGAGGATTCCGGTCAAGGTCGGCGGTCAACTGGACTCGATCTCGGGCGGCCTTTGGCACTCGGACGATCCGACGATCGTGTGGTTCTGGGGGATCGTCGTGCTCGTCGCCTGCGTGCTGGCGGCCTGGCGAGTGCGCCGTCCCGCGCTCGACCGGCTCGTCGCGCGCGTGCTCGCGATCGCGGCTCTGGTCGCGGTGACGATCGCCGGCCTCGGCCTGCAGCTGCACGGCCGCCCGACGATCTCGGTCCTCCAGTTCGTCGAGCTGGCTCTAATCCTCGCGTTCGTCGGGTGGGGGTTCTCGCGAGCGCTGTTCCGGCGGCCCGGTTACTTCACGTGCTTCCTGATCGGGGTCGCGGCCTTGTGGGCGGGCGGCGAGATGATCACGACGCTCCTGTACGGGTTCGTGCTGATATCGCTGCCGGCGTTCCTCGCGCGCGTGGCGACGATCGTCTGCCTGGGCACAGGTGCCGGTTTGTTGCTGCTCGTGTTCCGCCTGTCCGACTACAGCGACTCCGGCCTCGAGCCCGGCCGGTAGGCGGCACGGCGATGCGGCTCGGCCGGACCGCCACCGCGGCACTAGCGGCACTGCTTCTCCCGGCGGCCTGTGGATCGAGCGCCCGGCCGCCGGCCGCCGCCACGTCCACCGCCGCGTCGTCGCCGCCGCCCGCGCTCGTGGCGGAGGCGCGTCCGATCGGGCGAGGCGCGAGGTTCCAGCCGCCGGCGAGCGGCCCTGTTATCGGCCCGTGCGACCGGCGGCTCGGCGCGCGGGACGGAGTGCACATCGAGGTGTTCGCTGCCAACCGCGTGGTGTTGGTCCCAGCCGGGATCGGAACGCGTCCGCCGCGCGGCTTCTCGGCGGGGCGAATCTCGAGCGCCCGCTGCTACGGCGAGCTGGTCACGCTCGATCCGACCGGACTCGTGCTCGTCCGCTCTGGGTCGCACCCGGTGCTGGCCGATCTGTTCCGGGCGTGGGGCGAGCCGCTGTCGACGCGACGGCTCGCGTCCTTCTCGGCATCCACCCAAGCGGGAGTGGCGGTGTTCGTGGACGGCCGGCGGTGGCGCGGGAGTCCGGGCCGCGTGCCGTTGGCGCTGCACTCCGAGATCGTGCTCGAGGTCGGTCCTTACGTGCCTCCGCACCGGTCGTACACGTTCCCCCCCGGCATGTGACGGGGCGGTATCTTCCACGCAGGATGACGGTCCGTCTCCAGCGTGGCGTGGCGATCAGGCGCCTCGCGCCCGCGGCGTTGATGCCCGCCGGGGCGTTCGCCGTCCATCAGCTCCGGTACTGGCTTGCCTACGGCAACCGGGCCGGCGTCGAGCTCGCCGCGCAAGGGCACTCGTACCTGCATTCGGCCGTGCCCTGGATCGTGCTCCTGATTGCGCTGGCGGTCGGCACCTTCCTGCTCGCGCTTGGCCGGGCGCTCGGCGGGGGCGGCTCGCTTCCCCGCTACACGCTCTCGTTCGCCGCATTGTGGCTGCTGTGCGCCGCCTGTCTTGTCGCGGTGTACACCACCCAGGAGTTCCTCGAGGGGCTGTTCGCGACAGGCCATCCAGGCGGGCTGGCGGGCATCTTCGGCTACGGCGGGTGGTGGTCGATCCCCGCGGCGCTCGCCGTTGCACTCGTGCTCGCGGCCGTGTTCCACAGCGCTCGGCGCGTGCTGCACGCGATCGCAGAGCGCGATTCGCGGACACTGGTCCTCGCGCGTCGCCCGCCCGTCCTCGCCCGCGCTCGCCTTGATGTACTGCTGGCGGCGATCGCGCCGCTGGCGGACGGCTGGTCCGGTCGCGGTCCCCCCGGCTGATCTCGCGGCGCCGTAGTCCACGGCGCAGTCCTGATCACCGAACAAGGAGGACGTACGTTGAGACTCAAGTCCCTCACGGGACGGATCGCGCTTGTCGCGGCGCTGGCGGCCGGAGCTGGGTTGTGGTTGCCGGCGGTGGCTTCGGCTCACGCCCGGATCAGCCCGGCCGTGTCGGTGTCCGGCAAGTTGCAGCTCTACAGCCTGGCCGTGCCGACCGAGAAGAGCGGTCTGACGACCAGCACGATCGTGATGACCGTGCCGGCCGGCTTCGGGATCGATTCGTTCGTGCCGCCGCCGCCGGGCTGGCGCATGCAGGAACAGCAGATCGGCTCGGGGGATAGCGCCGTGGTCACAAAGGTGACGTGGACCGGCGGTAAGACACCGACCGGAGAGGACTCGCTGTTTCAGTTCCTGGCGCAGCCGGCGTCGGCCAAAACCTACACCTTCCAGGTCGAGCAGACGTACTCGGACGGATCGATCGTCAACTGGGCCGGATCGGAGTCATCGGCCTATCCGGCGCCGACGATCGAAGCGGCGAGCTCGCTCGGTGGCGGCGGCGTGTCGCTGCTGACGATCATCGCGCTGGTAGTGGGCGTGCTCGGGCTGCTCGCGGGCGGGTTCGCGCTGATCGGCGGCTCGCGGGAGCGTGACCTGGCGTGAGCCGGCGGATCCGCATCTCGCCGGCGGTCGTCGCGGCGGCGCTCGTCGCGTTGCTCGCCTTGCCGGGCACCGCTTCCGCGCACGCGTACCTGGTCAAGACCGTCCCGGCGGCGAGCGTCGTGCTGAACGCGCCACCGCCGAACATCCAGCTGACGTACGACGAGGCGGTCGAGCCGCGGTTCGCAATCATCTCTGTCACTGACGTCGACGGGCACCAGGAGACGACGGGGCCGGTACACCGGTCTCCGTCAAACCCGGACACGCTGGTGGTGCCGCTGCGGCCGGATCTGCCCGAGGGGTGGTACCTGATCTACTGGCGGGCGATCTCGGTCGACGGTCACCCGGTCAACGGGTTCTTCACCTACGCGGTGGGACCGAATCCGGGACCGGCGCCCCAGTTTCGGATCCCGAACATCTCGGCGACCGCCACCACTCCCCAGCTGCTGATCACGCGGTGGGCGATGTTCGTGTTCGTGATGGCGGCGATCGGCCTGTTCGTGATGCGTCTACTGGTCGCACGACCCGTGATGCGCAGCGTCGGGGGGGTGAAGCTGAAGGCGGTGTCGGTGGCGTTCGGTGTCGCCGCGGTGCTCGGTCTGATCGCGATCCCCGTGTATCTCGACGTCTCGACCGCGAACGACTCGCTGCGCTCCGTCTTCGATCTCACGGCGCTGGTGCCGCTGTACCGCGTGACGGCGTTCGGGCGGGCGATGGTCGATCTCGAGCTGTGCTTTGCCCTGTTCTGCATCGCGGCGGGCGTGGCGATGTGGCTCGACCGTCCCGACCGGGCGCGCCGGTCGGTGGCTGAGTTGATCGCATCGTGCGGGGCGCTGCTGGCGGCGGCGGCGGTGCTGATCGTGCCGGGCGCGGCCGGGCACGCTGCGCAGACCTCGCCGCGAGGGCTGACGCTGGTGTTCGATTGGCTCCACCTCGCGTCGGGCTCGGTGTGGCTGGGCGGACTGATCGGCCTGCTCGTGCTGTGGTCGAGCGTGTCCTCGCGCCTGCGGGTCCCCGCGCTGTCGGTGACCGTTCCTCGCTTCTCAAACGTGGCGCTCGTCTCGGTGCTCGTGCTGGCCGCGACCGGCATCGGCGAGGCGATCGAGCACATGCCAGCGGTCAATGCGCTGTGGGAGACCGGCTACGGGGAGGCGATTCTGGTCAAGGCGGGACTACTCGGTGGCGCGATGCTGATCGCGTCGGGAAACCTGTTACGGTCGCGGCCACGGTTGATCGCCGCGCAGCGGCGCCCCGAGCTTGGCGAGCCCGCGGCCCGGCTGCTGCGCGGGCTCATCACCGGCGAAGTCGTCGTCGTCATCGGCATCGTGTTCGCCGCCGCCGTGCTTTCGAGCCTCGCGCCGCCTCCACCCGCGTTCGCGCTCGAGAACTCGGCGCTTGCGAAGGTGGGCCCTGGGCGCGTAGTTCAGACGATCAACCACGCGGGTTACACGCTGCAGGTCCTGGTCTCTCCGAACAAGGCCGCGGCACCTGACTCGTTCGCGCTACGGATCACCAAGGGCGGACAGCCGGTGCGCGGGGCGAACGTGACGCTGCTGTTCAACCACCTGGAGATGCAGATGCCGACCCAGGAGTACCAGCTGAGCGAGACCGAACCGGGGGTCTACTCGCGTGCGGCGCCGGCGCTGGTGATGGTCGGCCGCTGGGGGCTCACGTTCCAGGTGACTCCGAAGCATGGTCTGCCGTTCACCGCGCTGATCGTCGACCAGGCAAACGGATGAAGACCCGAGGAAGGGAGGAGCTCGTGACCAACCGTATCCACCGACGGATCGTCACGCTCGGGGTGCTGCTCACCGTGGCCTTGATCACAGGCTGCGGCGGCGCCGGCAGTGGCCTGACCGTGCCGACGGTGGCGCCGGCGAGGGTCTACACGCTAGGTGGTTTTGAGCCGAGCGGGGCAGTTACGCCGGGCCGTCCGGTGACGGTCACGTTCACCGTGGTGCTCCCAAGCGGCAAGCCACTCACGCAGTACAAGACGGGGCCCGGACCGCATACCGGCGTGCACCTGATCATCGTCCGCGACGACCTCGCGTACATCATCCATCAGCATCCGCCGATCGGCCCGAACGGCCTCCTCCGTCAGACCGTTACTTTCCCGGCGCCTGGCCCGTACAAAGTGCTCGTCGACGTGTATCCGAACATCCCCGGCGGTCAGGCCAACTTCCAGCTGTTCCGGACGATCGAGGTCACCGGTAGCTACCGGCCGCTGCCGCTGCCTCCCTACAAGTCCGATCTGGTCGTGGACGGATACCACTTCGTCATGGCGCCCCATCCACCGGTGCACGCGATCCAGGCGCAGTTCCTGAACGTCGAGGTGACCGATTCGCACGGGCACAAGCCCGCGTTCGTGCCGTGGTTCGGCGCGCTCGCGCACGCGATCTTCTTCCGGAAAGGAACCCTCGACTACTTCCACACTCACATCTGCGCGCCGAACGCGCCCAACTGCGGAGTCCTGCCGGGAGTCGCCTCCTCGCGGATCTCGGGCAGCTCGACCGCGCCCGGAAAGCTCACGATCGGGGTGCTGTTACCCGCGCCGGGGACCTGGCGGCTGTTCCTGCAGATGAAACTCGGCGGGCGGATCGTCACCGCCCCGTACACGCTCGCGGTGGCGTCGTGAAGTCCGCTCGAGTTCGCCTCCGACTGTTCGCCGCCATCGTCGCGCTCGGCGCCGGCGTCGCCGCAGTGATCGTGGCGATCCTGCTCGTGCGAAGCGCCCTTGGCGCGTGAAGGAGGACCGATGAACAGACCGATCGCGACGCTGCCCGGCCTGGCCGCGGTCGCGCGGTGAGGACGACCCGGACGCTCGCGACTACCCGAAGCTCTACAACTTCCTCGATGAGCTCGCCCGCCGTGACGTCAAGCAGCAACCCCAGCCGTACTGGACGCCGACCGACCTGCTCGCCGTCTCGGTCGGGACGAGCCTGCCTGCGGCGCCGGTGAGCTGACGGATGCGACGCGCGATCGCGTTGACCATCGCACTCGCGGTCCTCGCCGCGACCGTGGCGCCCGCCTCCGCTCTGGCCGACGGTGACCCCGCGAGCGACGAGCTGATCGGCGCGAACGTCTTCTATCCCTACAGCCCGCCCGTCTCCGCCGGCCTGCAGAACATGCTGAACTCGGAAACCGCGGCCGCAAGCCGCGTCCACTTCCCGATCAAGGTGGCACTGATCGCCTCGCCGGTGGATCTTGGCACGATCCCATCGCTGTTCGCAAAGCCGCAGCAGTACGCGGACTTCCTCGACCAGGAGATCAGCTTCGCAGGCACCAAGACCCTCCTGCTGGTGGTGATGCCCAACGGCTACGGCGTTCAAGGACTCAACCATCCAGCAACCGAGGCAGTCACCACGCTCAAACCGCCAGCGGGCTCCCGCAGCGACAATCTCGCCCGCGCGGCCATCGTCGCGGTGACCAAGCTCGCCGCAGCCGCCGGGCATCCGATCAGCGCAGCATCCGCCGGCTCCGACGCGGCGGGCGGCGGCAGCCCGACCGCGATAGAGGTCGCGGCACCCGTGTTCGCAGCCGTTGTCTTGAGCGCGGCCGTACTCTGGCTCCGCCAGCGCCAACGAGGGGCCCGCTGACGGCGCGCACGAGGTCGAGTCCCGGGCCGGCTCCGAAGGACTCGACACCATCATGGCCGGGAGCAGTCCGAGAGTGCAAAAGCCCCGCTGTGCGGGGCTTTCCCAGTGCGCCCGAGAGGACTCGAACCTCCACGGACCATAAAGTCCACAAGGCCCTCAACCTTGTCCCCGCCGCATAAGACCCGTCCGGGCACCGCAGTTTGCGGGTGAATCGTCCCGAACGTGGGACGATTTGGACAGATCTTGCGGGGCAACTGTTGCCACGAGCTTGCCACGACGGCCGGTGACCTTCGATCGCTCTGGTGCGAGGACTGCCTCGACACCGCGTACCGCACCCGGTGCACGCGCCCGCAGCGGCCACGGGACGTCGTCGCACTCATCACACGATCCACGATCGGACGAGTCCTGATTGCGGTGTCGTCGGCGGTCGTGGTGGGCGGTAGCGGCTCAATCGGTAGAGCAGCAGGATTCCGCTGATGCGGTTGCGGATTGCTTCTGTGCTTGGGAGGCAATCCGCGCTGGCCGCGGGTTCTTGAAGCCCGAGAGTCTCCTCGGGCATCCCGGCGGCGGCGTCCTCTCCCCAACGCCACGCCACCAGAGCATCGGATCGTGGTTGAGCAGCAGCATTCGATCTGTGTTCGACTCAAGACGACCAGCACGGACCTGCGGCTCGAGGTGGAGCATGACCCTCTCGTAGCCGAAGCGGATGCCGAAATCTTGAAGGCGCCCGTATACGCCGCGAGTCTGCGGCACACTCGTAGAGCTCATCGCCGAATGCAGCGGCGGCGTGACCGGTCGACGCCCACATCACGGCTTCGCGGCGCCAGCCGCGCTGATCATCGTCGAGCATCCACAAATACACGATTACGTCGCTCAGCTCCGCCGCGCCGGCCGCGACGCCGTGCCGTTGGACATGGCGTGGCTCTCCGTCGCTCCGGCGAAGTTGCCGGGGCTCGCCGCGGTAGAGGTGCTCGGGCACGAGCATCTCGACCTGCTCGGGAAGGGCGGAGGAAGCGGCCATTGAGGCAGCGCGTGATCCATTGCGCCCGGCTTCAGCGAAGCTCGGCGGCGCCTTCGTGGTGTCTGTCTTTCCTCCTGGCCGAGCAGCACGACCTGCGTCCCGTGCTCCCGCTCGAGCAGAAGTCACGACTTGGCGGCCCCCGAGCGGGCGCCAGAAGTCGGTGCGCCCGTCCGCGCACCGCTGCGGCTCGAGTCCCGGTCAGGGTGGCTCTGGAACCGCGCAGGGCAGCAAAGGCCCCGCTCCGGGCTCAGCCCTCTGGGAAAGCGTCGGCCAGGGCCGCAGCCCAGGTGCCATACAGGTCGATGACCGTCGAGGGTGGCGGCCAGTCCCCATCGCGCAGCCGTCTGAGTGCTTCGCCGCCTCGACGGCGTGCGTGCGTGCGAGACCAGTCAGTCGACGATGGCGGCCTGCCATACAGCTGCCGCCCGGCGCGTATCGCAAACCGCACCCACTCGCGCGTGCGCGTCGGTGCGATCGCCTCGGGATGGCAGCGCTTGCAGTACTCGTAACGCGTCGCCTTTCCGCCGCGCGCCGCGGTCGGTCTCCCGCAGCCGTGGCATACGCCCTGGTAGCGGTGTTTCACGGCTCGGGCCTTCTCGCCGGTCGGGTCGTAGAGGTAGGCCTTGACCGTGGCTTCAGCGCGACCGAGCCGGCGGATGATCGGCGACCGGGAAGCTAGCCGTGGTTGTACCACGAATTCGCTTGGGCGGATCTTAGTTCAGCGCCGGCCCATTCCGGGCGAGCTGCTCAACTGCACTGAGCGAAGCGAGCGCGGCTTTGGAGCTCGTCATCCAATCCGGGTGATGATCGCAGACCGAAGCTGGCCCAGGCTTGAGGTTCCAACCGCTGCGGTTGACTGGCTAGCGGTTCTATCTCCGGTGCGCCCCCGGGAGTCGAGGTGACGTGAGCGCGACAACCCCAGAGCGGGGCTTGGCGACAGCGAGTTGGGTCAGTTCCGCGCGCGCGTTCATCGCTCCGCTGGCTCTTGCTCAGTTCATCTGCAGCTTCGCGGGCTCGAACATGAACGTGATGATCAACGACATCAGCCACGACCTGCACACGGACGTGAAGGGCGTGCAGACCACGATCACGCTGTTCCTGGTGATCATGGCGGTGCTGATGATCCCCTGCAGCAAGTTGACCGACCGCTGGGGCCGCAAGCGGTGCTTCGTCGGGGGCCTTACGCTCTACGGGATCGGCGCGTTGGTGAGCGCGATCGCGCCGTCGCTGGGCGTGCTGATCGTCGGCAACTCGGTGTTCGAGGGCGTGGGAACCGCCTTCTTGATCCCGCCCGTCTACATCCTCACGACGATGGCGTTCACCTCGCTGCAATCTCGGGCGAAAGCCTTTGGTGTGATCAGCGGACTGGGCGGCATCGGCGCCGCCGCCGGACCATTGATCGGCGGCCTGATCACTTCGGCGATCAGTTGGCGAGCCGCGTTCGTGTTTCAAGCCTTGGTGGTGGGAACCATCGTCCTGCTCAGCCGTCGCGTCGTGGATCCGGTCGCGCCTGACCCCGAGAGCCCGTTCGACGCGGTGGGCGCGGCGCTGTCCGCGGTCGGCATGTTCTTTCTCGTGTTGGGGATTCTTCAGGCGGGCGTCAACAACACGCTGCTGGTCGTCTTCCTGGCGGTCGGAGTCGCGTTGCTGGCGGGGTTCTTCTTCTACATCCGCTCCCGGGAGCGGGCGGGCAAGGTGGCGCTTCTGTCGACCGAGCTCTTCCGCAACCGGATATCGAACCTGGGCCTGGTCACGCAGAACCTCCAATGGCTGCTTCTGATGGGCGTGTCATTTACCGTCTCGGTCTTTCTCCAGACCGAGCGGCACTACGACGCGATCAAGACCGGCGTGATCTTCACCGCGGCTACGCTGGGTGTCCTCGTCTCCTCGCTCGCGGCGGAGCGACTGGCGAAGAGGTACGCGCAGAAGACGCTGATATGCGCTGGGTTCGTCATGACCGCGGCCGGGATCGGGCTCCTGCTCGGCCTCGTGAAAGCGGCCTCGTCGAGCGCCTGGGCCTTCGCTCCTGGTCTCCTATTGATCGGCCTCGGCCTCGGCGTGATGCTGACCCCCTCGGTCAACCTCGTGCAGTCGGCGTTCCCGGAGGACAAGCAGGGCGAGATATCGGGGCTGTCGCGCAGCATCTCCAACCTCGGCTCGTCCTTCGGCACCGCGATCGCGGGAACGATCCTGGTCTCGAACCTCGTCTCGGGAAACGGCACCTACGTCGCCGCGATGATCGTTCTCGCCGTTGTCGCCGTCGCCGGGCTTGCGATCGCGACTCGCCTACCGTCCAACCCGTTCCAAGCCACTGACACCGATGCCACGCCTTCCGCCCCAGCCGCAGGCGCGCTCGACACCGCGGTCTGACCGGGGAGCCACCACCAGGGGCCTCGGGTACGCGACGGCCGTTGCACACGTGTTCGCCCTGCTCCGCGGCTGCTGGCGCCGCGACTGTCCAGAAGGGCGGGCCACAACGCACGGGCGAGTCCGCCTCGTCTGGAACAGTCGACTCAACTCCTGAGATCCCGCCGCACATCTTCTTCACGCACGCCGAGATCGGCCGCGCCACGGGCGGCGTCTACCAAATCGCCGGCCCGGTGGCCCCCGGGCCTCATCCCAATGAGGTGATGACCGGCGACTGCCGGGAAAGATGATCCGCTGCTGTGAACGGAATGTGAACGTGATGAGCGGGGATAGATTTTGGGCAGCGGCGGCGCTGGTGGTCGCGATCGCGACGATCGTGTTCGCGATCGACGTCGCGTTGTCGCGAATTCCGAAGGGGCTGTGCGTGGTCGTGGCTGTCGCTGCGGCCGCGTACGGACTGATGCGGCGCGGCGCGGCGCGCATCATCGCTCTGGTGGTCGCGGTGCTGCTGCTAGCGACCTCGATCACGCTCGTGTTCGTCGAGCACGATCCAAGCGATGACGTCCTGATAGCGGTAGGCGTCATGGTGGTGCTGGCAGCCGCGCGCCGCGCGTTCCGGGCTCGGGTCGAGTGGCCGCGCCGCAGCGTCCCGCCCATCCCGTGCTGCTTACAACCCGCGTTCGGGAGGCGGCAAGGCAGAGCGTTTTGCCTTGGCCGAGGCCGCGCGCAGCCGAGGGATCGAGCCGATCGAACTGCGGCCGAGTGACGACCTCGAGCAACTCGTACGCGATGCCGTGAGCAGGCGCCGACGCCCTCGCGATGTCGAGAGGAGACGGGTCATAGGCGATCGTCGCGACGGTCGCCGCGGCGCGCGACCTTCCCTACGCGTGCATACCCTCCGGGACCCGTAACCACTTCGCGCTCGATCTCGGCGTCGATCGCGACGACGTGGTCGGCGCGCTGGACGCGTTCGTGAACGGTGGCGAAAGGCGTGTCGACCTCGCCGAAGTCAACGGCCGCGTGGTCGTGAACAACGTGTCGCTCGGTCTGTATGCCGAAGCGGTCCAGCGTCCGGGATACCGAGAGGCCAAGATGCGCACCCTGCTGGACACGATCCCCGAAGCGGTAGGGCCGGGCGCCGCGCCTCCGAGCCTGTTCTGGGTCGGCCGCGCCGGGCAGGAGTCGGCAGCGGCAGTTCTCGTCTCGAACAATCCGTACCGGCTCGGGCGAGCGATCGGTTCGGGGACGCGGCCACGTCTCGACCGAGGGCTGCTTGGCATTGCCGCGCTCGCGCCGACTCGAGCGGCGCGCAACGGGGCGGTGCGTCACACGCTGGGCATGCAGCAATGGGCGGCACCGACGCTCGAGATGCACGCTGGTCGGCGTTGCCGTTCGTCATCCTTCGAGTTCGCTGGCTAATGAACGGATCGACGACGACCTGAGCCGCCACATAGGTCTCAACGGCCAGGGCGCCGGATCCTAAGAAGTCTGTTTCGCAATTCACCGAGCCATGCGGTCGTTCCGATCGCAACAGCAGGTTGAGCTCCACGAGCGTGGCGTCGATGCGTCGCAGCCGGCTGAAAAGCCTGTGATGGGCGATCCACACGCCACCGATTGTCAGGAAGCTCGTCACGTACGCCAAATAGGCCGGCCACTCATGCTCCAGATCGTGGCCGAGATGACGCAGATCCGAGGGAACCTTTATCTCCAACATCAGGATCGTGATCGCGATCGCGAACACGCTGTCGCTGAACGCGTCCACCCGACCCTTATCCCACCCGGTTGAGGCTAAATCGTCACCGCTCACACTCGGCTCCACGGTCAGACCATCGGGCCGTTTCGCAAGTCGGCTGTGTGACCCCAGCGGCCGTGCGCATCCTTCATGCCTCGCAAACCCGAACGCCCGGACGGCCCTGAACGTGACATCAGCCCAAGCCGAGTCCGCCGGTCGGCGATCATCGGCGGGCGCCGGCGGCCGACAGCTGCGTCCGATATGTCCGATGCGTTCGAAGTTAGGCCAGCGCTTTGGCCTTGATCGCGTCGAACTCCGCCTGGCTGATCGCCCCACTGTCGAGCAGCTGCTTGGCCTTCTCGATCTCGGCCGCGCCCCCGCCGCCCCCAGCCGTCGTACGCACATACTCATCGAATTGCGCCTGGGAGGCCTGCGCCTCCTTCATCTTTCGCTCGGCCATCCCGTCGTGGTTGACGATCAAGTAGACCAGCACGCCGATCCACGGGATGATCACGACGAACACCACCCACGCGGCCTTGCCCCAACCAGAAATGTCGTGACGACGAAACACGTCGATCAACACCGTGATCGCGATCCATATGAAGATCACCCACGCAAAGAAGATCAGCGTCGTCCACAGGATCCCCAAGAACGGGTACGACGTAGCGATAACCATCCGGTCTCAACTCCCATCTATTCGTGGATTCAGCGAGTGCGCCCGCCTCCCGCGAACCTAACGATCGGGTCGGACGAGTCGGCCGACAGGGACGGTCTCGTCACTGGTCACTCCCCGCTTGGGGCAATGCGGTCGGAGCGGCGGGCGGAAGCGTGACGCTCGCGTCTACGACTCGGGCTCCCTGAAGTCGTCTCGCTCACCGACAGCGGGTTGTCGGATCCGGCACGTCCTTTAGCTGGCCGAGGGCCCAGATACCGGACCGATATGGGTGGTCATCGCGCGGCGCGCACGCGTGCTCGCGCGTGCCTCGATCGCGTCGGCGATCTCCTCGTGCTGCTCCAGCGCGAGCTCGACCGCCACGGGGAGCGTTCCGGTCGCGCGCCGGGCGTTCTTGACTAGATCGGAGACGGGAGCGAGAACGCTCGGGAGCACCGAGTTGCCGCTCGCCTCAGCGATGGCCTGATGGAATTCGATGTCGGCCTCCCAGACCGGCGTTCCAATCTCATAGGCGACTCGGAAATGGGTCCGGGCACGTCGGATGGCGAGAAGGTCTTCGTCGCTCCGGTGTTTGGCCGCCATCGCGGCCGCGGCAGGCTCAAGGATGAGTCGCACCTCGTAGAGCTCATTGACCGTTTGATCGCCCAGCAGCATCGACACAGCCGAGCTTGCCAGCGCGTTGGGCGCCGCGGTGTCGAGGACTCTCGCGCCGAGGCGGGGCCTGATATCGACGAGCCCGACCGTCCGGAGACTCTCCATGGCCTCGCCAACCGTGTTGCGGCCCACGCGGTACTGGGGCATGAGGGCGTGTTCGGACCGGAGCCGGTTGCCGGCTGTCGCTCCCTGAGACGAGCGAGCATCGCGCCACCCGGCCCCCTGGCTTTCGAGAAGGACGACCGATGAAAATCAACGGTGGCCCTGCGACTACTTGACGGAA
>Ga0116216_10001527_pt1 | contig 16023 bp, 17 predicted proteins | sample Sb_taG_11_FD_89696 | JGI IMG/M metagenome (GOLD analysis project Ga0116216, IMG submission 89696) | Peat soil microbial communities from Weissenstadt, Germany - Sb_50d_3_AS metaG | ecosystem: Environmental > Terrestrial > Soil > Wetlands > Peat | place: Germany: Weissenstadt | collected 2010-09-21
AGTCTTAGTCCTTCGCCCAGCCATAACCATGCGCCGGCTGCGTCGTACATCCAGCCGGCGGCGAGTCCGGCGAACTTCATGCGCGCCGCGCGCCGAGCCAGCTCGGCCATTCGCCGGTTGCCGCCACGGGCAACGACCACCAGCAGGGCTGTGTTTTCGAATGCGTCGCAGACGCCGGCGCCGACTTGGACGGCCATTACCATCGGCGCCGCGTCGGCCAAGGCGCGAGCGCCTGTCGTGGAGAGGAGGTTGCCCGCCCGTTGGGTGAGCCGCACGCTCAGGGTCGTGTACGCCACCAAGAACGGAAAGTCGAGCAGGAGCGACGCGGTCGCGGCACGCCGCCCTTCGACGCCCCAGGCCCTCAATATCTCTGCCCCGCGATCGGGACCTGCAAGCTCGAACCGGATGATTCCGCTGCTGCCCGCGGCAATCATCCGACGGTCCAGGATCGCCAGCGGCACCAGCAAACCAAGGGTCGCGCAAGCTGGGACTGTCAGCGAATTGCGGTTCACGGTCCCGACCTAGCCGACGGAGTGCTCCCCGGCTTCACGGCTCCCACGCTCCCTTGCCGCTCGCCGGAGTACGAAACGCCGAGCCGAACTTCCCGACCGGCGTTCTGACGGCAGAGACCATAACCAAGCGCGTCATGGATGTACTCTCGCGGTGATGGTTCAGTGTAGGTTCCACCGACGATCTGTCAGCCCGGACTCACAAACCTGAGCTAGCAGTACTTTGCCGATCGCTACGCAGCTACTCGTCGTCGGGGCCGGGCCATACGCGCTCTCGACTGCGGCCTACGCTGAGGAACTCGGCATCGACACGGTGATCGTCGGCCGACCTATGGCGTTCTGGCGGGAGAACATGCCCGAGGGCATGTTCCTTCGCTCCGGGGCCGATTGGCATCTCGACGCCGGCGGCGTCTGCACCTTCGAGGCGTTCCTCGATGAACGCCAGACCATGCCCGCCGATGTGGACCCGATCCCGATCGGGCTGTTCCTCGAGTACGCCGCGTGGTTTCAGGACGCCAGGAAGATCGACGTCCGGCAGGACCTCGTCGTCGACCTCGCAAAGCCCGACGGCCGGTACGAAGCGACACTGACCAGCGGCGAGCTAATCCTCGCCGACGCCATCGTCTGCGCTCCAGGCATTCGCCATTACGCGAGCCTTCCCGACTGGGCCGCGTCCATCCCGGACGGGCGGGCTGCCCACACGTGTGACCTGGTGAAGCTCGACGCGCTCGCGGGAACACGCGTCCTCATCGTTGGCGGCAGGCAGAGCGCGTACGAATGGGCGGCACTGATCCGCGAGCACGGAGCAGAGCGCATCGACATCATCCACCGACACGACGTCCCACGCTTTGAGCGCGTCAGCTGGAGCTTCGTCGACGAGCACGTGGAGAACACGATCAAAGTGCCCGGCTACTGGCGCAACCTCCCCAAGACACAACAGGAGGCGATCGCAGCACGGTTCTGGGAGGTCGGCCGCCTTACGCTCGAGCACTGGCTGACGCCGCGGCTCGACTGGGAAGGCATTCACCGCTGGCCCGGAACAGAGGTCGCCCGCGTCGCCGCTGCCGGCGACGCGGAAGAGCTACATGTCTGGCTATCGAACTCCGAGCGCCTGACCGTCGACAAGATTGTCTTCGCCACTGGCTACCGCGCCGACCTCGCACGCGTCCCCTACCTAGCCGGGCTGCTCGACCTGATCGACATCACCGACGGCTTCCCCGTCCTCAGCGCGAGCTTCGGGACGAGCCTCCAAGGTCTCTACATCACGGGCTTTTCCGCCACCAGAGACTTCGGCCCCTTCTTCGGCTTCGTCAAAGGCTCCCCAGCCGCCGCCACCCTGATCGCCCGCGACCTCTTAGCAAGAGACTAACCGCGAGCAGTCCCAGACCGGCGCTAAATGGAGCCACGCGGCTGGACGCCGCTGCTGGTCGGCGGTAAATCCTGAAGCCGGACCCGCTAAGCCCGGCGGCCGCGTTGCGTAGGCAAGCAGGGTGTGGGTCTGACCTCGCGCTCGCCGGCGCCATCAGAACTGCGCTTGGGCAGAGCTCAGGACGGCGCGCGGTCGGGGTCGGGCGCGTACGCGGCGCTCGTGCGAGCTGCGGCCTCGTCCGCGATGGCAGCCTGCACTCCCCCGGCGGCGTGCGCCGCTCCCCAGTCCGCGGCGCTGCGCCGCATGAGCGCGCGACCCTCGGTGCTAGCGACGAAGGCCTGGGGATTATCTATCGATGCCCCAGTACGGAGGTACAGAGCGAGGCCCAGGAGCACGAGGTCCCAGCCGACTCCGACCGCTCCCGGCCCGCAGGTGGCCCAATCGTCGTTGTCGCCGACAGTGTGGCGCAGCAGGAACTCCGTGGCCCCTCGCGCGGGCGCGAGGTCGAGGGTCACGAGGCTGGTGTCGCCGCCGAACTCCCAGGTGACGGCGAGCCGACGCGACGGTTCGCAGGAGGTGATCTCGCCGCCGGCGTTGCCTTCAAGCTGGAATCGTCCGCCGAGCCGCAGGTCGCCGGCGATGGGCAGGAACCAGCGCGAGCTCGGCGATGAGGTCGTTCATGTTGCGTCCTCCTGTTTCGACTCGCTCGCGTTGCGCGGCGGCATTCATTCGGGGAACAAGCCGGAGCTCGGCCCGGTCGCCAGCAGCAGGTTCTTGACGCGCACCTCACGCGAGGGTGTAGCAGGCCGGCCCAACCGACCTGCCTGATCCCATGACTTACGCGGTAGAAGGCGTGCCCGTGGCTGTGTAGCTCTTGGTCACGCCTTTGTACTCGCCGAGGTTGGCGTGCGTCGTGACCTTCCCCTTCACCGTCGTCGCGTTCACAAACTTTCCGGTCACGGTCTCGGTTCCCAGCTTCTTGTTGTTGACCGTGAGGATGTTGCCGGTCACCTTGAACTTGCCCGTCTTCGAGACCTTGACGGATTTGCGGGTGAGCGACTTGACCCCGCCGAAGCCTCCGCATGTCTTCGACTTGCACTTGAGCGCGAGCCCGGCCGAGAAGTCGGTCAGCTTAGTGCCGCTCACGGCGTCGAAGAAGACGGATGGGCTGATGTTGGTCGGCGTGCTGTACGTGTATCGCGCTTTCGGCTTCGCCGCGAGCGCGATCCCGACGACCGCAAGCAGCAGCAACGCACCCGACGCCAGAATCGAGACCAACCTGAACCGCATGAACCCAACCCCCTTGCTGGTGTGTCCGAACGCGCGGAGTCTACCGACGTGAGGACGCCCCTCGTTGCAGTGGCACGAGCCACCGAACGCGTGTCGCCACCGACTCGCGCCCTGAGACGAACGTCGTTCTAAGCGACGATGAGGCGCGCTCAGTAGAGTGCCCAGGCTCGGGGCGAACCTAATCGAAGGGGGAGCGACATGGACAGATCCATCATGCGTGGGGCGCTTGCCGCGACGGCTGCTGCGGGGGCCACGCTGGCGATGCTCGCCCCCCAGGCGTCGGCGACTACCAAGAACGTCAACTTCCTCGGCACCTGGAAGACGAGCAACAACCAACCGTTCACCATCAAGAAGGAAAATCGCAAGACCGGCGCCTGCTCGGGCACGACTTCGCTGTCGAAGAACGGGCCGTACAGGCTCGTCGCCTGCCACGTGAAGGGCAACCACTACACCTTTACGATCACCTACGGCACGGGCTACAAGTCGTATAACAGAGGCACGATCACCGCGAACAAGCTCAAGGGGAGCTTCCGAGACACCAACGGCGCGAGCGCGACCTACTCGGCCGTCCGTACCAAGCGCTGACACCGCCCGCACGGCGCGCTGGGCACCTGGAAGGGTGGCGAGCAACTGGCCGCTCGAGTGGCGGAGCTCGAGCAACGCGTCGCGTCGATCGAGGCCCGCGGGAGGCCGCCGGCCGAGACGTCCGCGCTACACAGCGCCGGCCCTCACGTACCCGATCGAGAGCGGCTCTGGGCGCTCGCCGGATTGCAGGAGCGAACTGGCACGGGCAGCGCGGTCCTGTTCACGGGATCTGTCTCGTTGTCGGGCGATCGTGCCTATGTCTGGCAGCAGGGGGTCAACGCCAACCAGCTCCTCGATGCTGACTGGGATCTCGCCGCCGACGTGCTCGGAGCGCTCGGCCATCCGATCCGTCTGAAGCTGATCCAGGCGATTCTCAACGGCGCCAGCACCACCGCCGAGATCGGCACTCTGCAAGGTCTCGGAACGACTGGACAGCTCTACCACCACCTCCGCCAGCTCGTCGCCGCCGGCTGGCTGAACTCAACCGGCCGAGGTCGATACGAGGTTCCCGCGGACCGGGTGATTCCGCTGCTGGTAGCGATTGCCGCCGCCGGCCGCTGGTCGCCTGCGACCGCGACACGGTCCACACCGTCAACGGAGACGAGATGAACAAGCTGAACGCTCACCACCTCGGGCGTAAGAGTGCCGTCCTGGCCGCGGTGGTCATCGCCGCTTTTCTGTCTGGCTGGTCGGCGGATGGCCTGACCGGCGGCATCGTGATGGCCATCGCCCTTGGCGCCGGCTGCGCGGTACCGGTTCTTCGCGAGGAGCGCGCGGATTGCCTCCCAGGACTCCGCCGGCGCCGATCAAGACCACCGGACCACTGATCTCGCGTCCCGTTGGCTCCAAGTGGCGTAGCACGATGGTCGGCCCGGAAGCGAACGAACGCCGACGCTAGCAGCCGCTGGACGCCCCGGACCGCTCGGACCGGACTGCGTACGTGCTCGAGCAGCACGAACCGCCCACCCGGACGGAGCACCCGTCTGACCTCGGCCACAGCAGCGCGGTCATTCGGGATCGTGCACAACGACAGCGTGCACACCACCGTGTCAAACGTGGCGTCCTCGAACTCGAGCGCCTGCGCGTCCCCCAGCCCCAACTCGACCGGCCGACCGAGCTCGACTGCGCGCCGGCGGGCAATGTCCAGCATCGCGGGCACGAATTCGATGCCCGTAAGTCGGACGCCATCGGGGTAGTGGGGAAGGTTGAGCCCCGTCCCCACGGCGATCTCTAGCACCTCACCCTCGGCCCGGGCGCAGACCCACTCGCGGCCACCGGCGAACAACAGCCGTTCCGGGAGCTTGACATTGCGGTCGTAGTTGCTCGCCTCCCGCTCATAGACACGGCGGACGCGCTCGGTCTCCTCGAGAGCTGTGCCCACGACCGCGCCCATCGTAACAATGCGCCCCGAGTCGCCTCGCTCCGCTGGAACTTGGTCGAGACCTCCCTACGTCGGTGTCGGCGGCGGGACGAACGGAAGGGCGCCGGCCAGTCACGCCGAGCGCCGAGGCGCGCTCTGGCGAATTTGATAAGACGAAGCTAGGATCGTGAGCCAAGCGGATCCTCGCTGTCGCGAGATGAGCACACCACAGAGGGCATACTGGTCGAGGCGGGGTCGCCCTTTGACCCGTGCGGGCGCCGTGCGACTGGCGCAAAGCTACGTCACTGCATACAACGATCGCGACCTTGACGCGATGCTCGCGTTGCAGGACGAACAGATCGTGAGCTATCCCGCTCGCATGTTCGGGCATCGATCGCTCACCGGCCATGCGGGCGTACGCGCGTGGTGGGACGCGATGGAGGCCAGCGGTCGCTGGTATGAGGTCGTCGTGAGCGAGATCCGGCCACTGCTTCCGGATCGAGTGGCGATCCTCGGAGAGATACGCGACCAAGGCGAGCTACTGAGCCCGTGGGGAGTGGTCGTGCGCATCCGCAACGGCCTGATCATGGAGTCGCGCTCCTACCTCAGCGACAAGGAGCTGCTCGACGAACTCGGGTTACTGGAGAGCCCCGGACGCGGCTGACCGCGAGAGACGACGCTGCTTTCGCTAGGGGCCTTCGCTCTCGGCGTAGCGGATCCGCACGCCGTCGACGGTCCGGAAGCCGATCCGCATCGTGGCGATCGGTCCGGTGGCTTCGGTAGTCATGGTTCCTCCGATGGGTGGTGACGGCGAGCGATCACGGTGTTCACCCCGAGAGGCTCGCAATCTGCGCGTCCATCGGTGTGACTGGCCGCGGCTTTTCGGCGATGTCCATGCGGAGCTTCATCACTGCCGCGCCGTAGATCCCGGAGAAGCTGGGGAACGGCTGGATCGTGTCGCTCAGCACCTCGAGTGAGATATGTGCGCGGATGGCGATTGTCGCCTGCTGCATCCACTCACCGGCTTCTGGCCCGAGTGCATAGGCCCCGGTCAGTCGCTCGCCGTCTGAGAGCAGCGTGAGGAACCCGTTGGATTCGGCATAGGCGTGGGTGTAGGTGGCGGTCTTCGGCACCTCCGACAGCGGCGCGGTGGCGCTATAGCGCGCTTCGACCGCACCGACTGCTGCGGCCTGTGGATCTGTGTAGGTGACTCGCGGAACGGCTTCGTAGTTCGCCGGATGCTCTTCGCCCGCGATGTTCGCCGCGACGACGTCCCCCTCGTATTCGCCGACGTGGGTCAGCGGCCAGATGCCGGTGACGTCGCCGATCGCCCAGAGGCGCTCGCCTGCTCGCATGTGGTCGTCCACCTGGATGCCGTGGGGGTCGGCCGAAACGCCGACCGTCTCCAGGCCGATCCCCTCGACGCGCGGACGCCGACCGGTTGCCACCAGCAGCCGGTCTCCCCGCACCTCCGGACCACCATCGAGCTCCAGCACATATTCGTCGCCGTCGCGCCTCGCGCCGGCTGCGCGCATCCCGAGCATCAGCTCGATTCCGTCTCGGCGCAGCGCCTCGCCCAGCGCCTCGCCCAGCGGTGCAGGCTCGCGCGGGAGCAGGCGGTCGGCGCCCTCGACGAGCACAGCCTCGCCGCCGAGCCGTCGCACGACCTGCGCAAGCTCCACGCCGGCTGGCCCGCCACCCAGCACGAGCAGGCGGCGCGGGACCGCCTTCATGCTCGTCGCCTCGCGGGTGCCCCATACGCCCTCGAGCTCACGCAGTCCCGGGATCGGAGGCACGTTCGGATCCGACCCCGTCGCCACGACGACGTGCTCGGCGGTGTGCCGGACACCCTCGACCTCGACCACGCCCGTGCCGGCCAGACGGCCTGTGCCGCGCAGTAGGTCGATGCCCCGGTCAGCGAGCCAGCGCTCCTGACCGGCGTCGGAATAGTTCGACACCATGAAGTCCCGCCACGCCAGCGCGGCGTCAACGTCGACCTCCGCCGTTGCCGCGGCTTCGCGCGCGCCCTGTACGGCCTCGCCGGGACGGAGCAATGACTTCGACGGAATGCACGCCCAGTAGGAGCACTCGCCGCCGACGAGCTCCCGCTCGACGACGGCTACGTGCAATCCGCGCGCGGACAGCGAGGCGGCGCAATGCTCGCCGGGCGCGCCGCCGCCCAGGACGATGACGTCGTAGTCGCCGCTCACGTCGGCAGCTCCTCGCCGGCCTGCTCTGCCGCCATGTACGCGGCGTACCACTCGGGCCAGTTCGCGTCGGCCTGCCCGGTCCGCTTCTCATGTTCGCCGTGGGCGGCCTCCGCCCGCCGAAGGGCGCTCGCCAGGTCCGCGGTCGATGCGAACGCCGTCTCGCCGGAGTCGATCCGGCCGGGCAGCCGCGTCGTGACCTCCTGTAGCAGCCAGCCGTTACCGTCGGGGTCGCTGAACGTCGCGAAAGAGCGGTAGCTCTCGTGATCGGGCGCGGGCCCGCTGACACGACCGCTGGTGCCATCGCGCTGGAACTGAGCGCCCGGCGTCTCGGCGTGGAACACCTCGCTGACCTCGACACCGTGGGCGGCGAGGTCCTCGCGCGCTGCCTCGATATCGGAGACGATCAGGTACAGGCCCTGGGCCGAGCCGGGCGCGGCCGAGGTTAGGTTCGTGCCGAACTGGATCGAGCCGCCCGAGCCGGGCGGAGTGAACTGGACGACCCGGAAGCCATTATCGTAGGGGAAGTCTGCATCGAGTCTCCATCCGAGACCCCCGTAGAACTCCTTCGCGCGGTCGACATCCGAGACGGGGATCGCAACTACCTCGAGCTTCAGGTCGACTCTCGCGACGCTCGGGTTGATTCCCGCATCCTTGCCGCTGACCTCCGTTGTGCTCATCTCCGCCTCCATCGATTGATGGCGCCGTGACCCGGCGACGCGGCCTTGCCGATCCGTGCTACGCGCGGCAGCGCGACGAATACGCCGACGCTGCGAAGCCTGCGGAGAATTGGCACGAGCCCAGTCCTAGTCGCCCTCCGGCCGTTCTCGGACCGATGACGCCTCGTTGACAGTGGGCCGACACTCTCGCTCCCACATGAGCGAAAGTCAAGCAGCCGTCGTGCCCGGGCTCCGGCAGGGTCCCCCGCCTCGCGTCCTCGAGCAAGGACCCCGCCACGGCGGCGCTTTCTTAGTCGGCCGTGGAGGACTCGAACCTCCAACCTTGGGATTAAGAGTGGCTCATTTTCAGGGCTTTTTCAATATTCTCGGGGCATCTGACTTCGTCCGAGTGGCCTCGGATAGGGTCAGAATTGCGGGGTTCGGGACGCGGTTTTGGCGGCTTGGCGACCGTGGTCGCGGTTGCCGAGTTTGCAGCCAATCGTTCGACCTAGCAATGCCGAGCCCAGCCGCTCGTGCGAAGCAGCCGTGGATCGCTAGCGCGGGCGAGCGGCTAAGACTCGCCGGCGGGAGCGCAAGAAGTGATCGTGCGGACGGCGTCTGCCGGCTGATTCAGATTGGGCGGAGGCGACCGGCCGCCACCCTCGTTGCCGACGTTGCTCACCAGCCATTGCGGTGCACGACCTCGTCGAAAGGCCGACGCTTCAAGCGGGTGCCAGGCCTGAGCGGCCGGTCCGCCGGATACCCGAGATCGATCACGAACGCGACGAGCTTATTGTCGGGAACACGGAGCACCGACCTCGCCAGATCCTGATCGCCGACGGCCGAATGACCGGCGCCGATCCCCCGATCGGCAGCGGCGATCATCATCTGCATCGTCGCTTGGCCGACGTCGAAGCGATTACGCTCGCGGGCGCGGGGCTCCTCCTCGTCCGGGATCACGACTGCGATCGCGGCAGCCGCGTTTGCGATATGCCCGCCACCCCGCCACACTCTGGAGAGCTCACGCAGCATCTCCCGGTCGGTCACCACGACGAAGTCCCACGGCTGGTGGTTCTGCGATGAGGGCGCGATCCGGCCTGCCTCGAGCACGCGGTCGAGGTCCGCGTCGGGGATCACTCGGTCGGCGAACTCGCGGACGTTGCGCCGAGCGGTGATGGCATCCCAGGTCTCCATCTACAGCCTCCTCACTGGTAGCAAGCGATTGCATGTGGTAGGTACAGCACTCCAGCCCACGAATCCTCCTCCGAGACGCCCAGCTCCGCGGCGATCACCCGTCCAGGGTGTGAGAGCTTCGTCGCGCCCAGGATCGGCACGATTCCAGCGTCGGCCCGGAGTGCTGCTCTGTCGCCAAGGCGATCGTGACGCGCGCGACGGACGAAGAACAAAAGGGGATTGTCGGGAGACGTGTGGCCTCCCGCTCGAGCAGCTCGCTGCTTCTGTCCGCCAGCAGCAGCGCACACCGGTGCCGGCGGCGGCGACCGCGTCGGCGGCGTGCGTGCTTTCCGCGCGTGGGGGGATGGCGAGTGGTTGCGTCGGCCGGGTCGACCGGACTCAAAGTAGATCCGCGACGCTGGCGTCTGTCCGCGGTGTGAGTCGTGTTTGGCCCCCGAACTAACATCCTGCTTGTGACGGGGATGGGTTGCAGCGGTGTGCTCGATGACAAGCATCGTGAGCGGCGCGTGACCGCCGCCCTCGAGTCAAAGCGCTGCACGGCGAAATATGCTGCACGCGTGGCCGATTCGCGCTCAGCGGCACGGGATCTCGGACCTCGGGGCCGATGCGTCTGCGGGGAGAAGGTCACTATTGCCGACGCCCACGAGATAACCCTGCCCAACGGTCGTGCTGGTTGGCAGGGCTATTGTCCCGAGTGCGGCGCCCCGCTGTTTGCGATCCGTCGCGGGGCGCAGGCTCGCAGTTCGCAGAAGAGCGGGAGGCCACGCGCCGACTGCTGTGGTGGTGAGCGCTGGTGTGATGAGCCCCTGGGGAATCCCGGCGGGTGAAGGGTGGGGGGCGTGATCCACGCGAAAGAATGGGAGCGCGAGTGGGCGTGACTGAGGAATACGGTGAGGTGTCCGCCAGCGGCGCCGTGCGCCGCCCGCGGGAGTCGCGTAGCCCTGTTGCGCCGAACGGTCGGCGTTACCAGTCGGCGGCCGAACGGGCCGCCACCGGGAAGCGCGCTCGTAAGGCGGCTCCCCGTTCTTCTCACGCGCGGTGGGAGCCGTCCGCTGGCAGACGTGATCCGATCGAGCTGCTCGAGCGGCAGGCCGAGAGCCGCATTGGGGAGCTCGTCCCGATTCGGCACGGTCGGATGCTGCTGTCGCCTTTTTCGTACTTTCGCGGTGCCGCGTTGCAGATGGCCTCTGATCTCGCCGCGACGCCGATCTCGGGGCTGGGGGTGCAGCTCTGTGGTGACGCGCACTTGTCGAACTTCGGGATCTTCGGCTCGCCTGAGCGGCGCCTCGTTTTCGATATCAACGACTTTGACGAGACCGCGTTCGGGCCGTGGGAGTGGGACGTGAAGCGACTCGCCGCAAGCCTCGAGGTGGCCGGCCGTGAGAGCGGGTTCAGCACGGCTGACCGGTCGCGCATCGTGCGCCGCGCGGTTCGCTCATATCGAACGGCAATGCGCGAGTTTTCGTCGATGTCGATGCTGGAGGTCTGGTATCAGCACCTCGACCTCGACGATCTGTTGCCTCGCTTTCGGTCGCTCCTTGACCGCAAGAAGACGCCGAGCGTATGGCGGGCGATCGCTAAGGCGCGCGCTCACGACCATCTGCAAGCGTTCGACAAGCTCGCCCGTGTCGTCGACGGCGAGTGCAGGATAGTCAGCGCCCCTCCGCTGATCGTGCCCGTCGAGGAAATCATGGTTGGCGTGGATGCCGTCGTCGTATCTGAGACGCTGCAGACGCTGATTGGGTCCTATCAGCGGACGCTGCTGCCGAACCAGCAGCATCTGCTCGGCCAGTACCGGCTTGCTCATCTTGCTCGCAAGGTCGTTGGTGTCGGCAGTGTCGGCACCGACGCCTGGATCTTGTTGCTGCTCGATGGTCGCGGCTCGCCATTGTTCTTGCAGGTCAAGGAGGCCGAGGCGTCCGTGCTCGAGGAATTTGCGTCCAAGAGCGAGTTCTCGAACCACGGTCAGAGGGTCGTCGTCGGCCAACGGCTGATTCAGGAAGCGAGCGACATCTTCCTTGGCTGGGACCGCTTCCGGTGGCGCGGCGGCGAGCGTGATTTCTATATCCGCCAGCTCAAGGACTGGAAAGGGTCCGTGGATGTCGCTGGGATGACCGCAGCGGGGATGGCGCTGTGGGGGCAGATGTGTGGCTGGACGCTTGCCCGCGCTCACGCACGGACGGGCGATCGCCTCGCGATCGCGGCGTACCTCGGCGGCTCGGATGCCGTCGACCGTGCGATCTCTGCTTTCGCGGTCGCTTACGCCGAGCAGAACGATCGCGACTACCGGGCGCTTAGCGAAGCTGTGGCGAGCGGAAGACTCACCGCGCACACAGGGCTCTGATCGGCGATCACGCCGGCCGCTAACGATCGGCGCTCACACCGAACTCGCAGCGGCCAGCTCGATGCATCGTCGTCGGCGAGATCTCGGATCTTCCGCGTCTGGCGCCAAGCATGCACGCCCAACCGACCACAGTTCAGCTGCTCATGTGTACGTGTCGCGCGGCAAGAGCAAGACTCATCCCCGCCGGCGGTCGCGTCTCGCAATTCGCGCCACAAGCACACACCGCGACGCTTTGCTCGGAGCCCCGTTCGGCACACTCGGGCCGCTCGCGAGGGCCGACGCGGACCTGCCTCCGTTGGCGCACGGGCATCTTCGCGCCAGCGCCGCCGGTACCGGAATGCGCCGGGACGGGGTCTGAGGCGATAGGCTGGGACTGACCTTTCGGAGTTCGGCGGACGGAGACGGGCGTCGGGCGCACCGCGGCTTGGCCGGCGGCCTTGATTCCGTATTGAGAGTATGGAGCGTGATCGCGATTTGCCGTTTGAGGTCGTGGTCTGCGGTGGCGGGATCGCCGGCGTCGAGGGGTTGCTTCGCTTGCGGCGGCTGGCCGGCGACCGCGTCCGTGTCACGTTGGCCAGTCCCGATCCGGATTTGGTGTACCGCCCGTTGGCTGTGCGTGAGCCATTCGGGCCGTCTGGCGTGCGGCGCTATCCGCTCGAGCGGATCACTGCGGACCTCGGCGCTCGGTGGTTGCGCGACGGCCTGTCGTCGGTGGATCACGCGAGCCGGACGGTGCGCACCGAGTCTGGCGCCACGCTGGGGTACGACGCTCTGCTGCTCGCGATAGGAGCCCGGGAATCCTCACCGTATAAACACGCCGCGATGTTCACCGACCGCGATGGCGGCGAGACCTTCCGCGGAATCGTGCAGGGCATCGAGATGGGTTTCGTTAACAGCGTGGCGTTCGTGCTCCCGCACGAATGGGTGTGGCCGCTACCGCTCTATGAGCTGGCACTGATGACTGCCGCGCGCGCGCGAAGCATGAACCTGAAGCCACAACTCACCTTCATCACCTCTGAGGGACGGCCACTCAAGGCTTTCGGACAAGCAGCCGGCGAGGCGGTCGTGCGTCTCCTCGAGAAAGCTGGGATCACACTTCACACCGGCGTCATAGCCCGGGTGCCGGCCCCGCGAGTCATCAGGTTCGATGGGGTGCAGCTGGAGGTCGAGCGGATCGTGACGTTGCCCAAAATCACTGGCCCCGCGATCCCGGGCATTCCCGCGGGGGCGCGCTGGTTCGTGCCGATTGACGAGTGGTGCGTCGTGTCCTGCACCGATGGCCGGGTGTTCGCTGCTGGGGACGCCACGGACTTCCCAGTCAAACAGGGCGGAATCGGCGCCCAGCAAGCCGACACCGCAGCTGCTGGGATCGCGCACCTTGCTGGCCTCGGCGAGCGACCTCCCGCTCTGCATCCGGTGATCCGGGGAACGCTGCTGACCGGCGAACGTCCGCTATACGTGGCTGCTCACTTGATCGCCGGTCTCGGATGGCGGTCTGAGATCTACGAGCGGTCGCCATGGCCACCTGAGGAGAAGATCGTTGCGAAGGAACTCGGAACGTACCTTCATAGACTCGAGCCCACTGCGCCCCCCGGCATTTAGACCCCAAGCGGCCACGTCGCCGTCGGCCGCGTAGCCCGCCTCCGCGGCAAGGGTCAGAGACCTCTCCGCAGACCGGCGGGTACCCGCCCGGGGGCGACGATCCTCCTCCAATGTGCGGTTAATGGGGCGTGCCGCGCCGGCTGCTGCTCTTGCGCTGATCGAAGCGCTTGACCCGCTTGTGCTCACGCGTGGAAGCAGCCACGAGGTCCGAGCCGGCGACGTGGGTGCACGTGGTGCGAAGCGGCCGGCAGGCCGGCGTGACCGCTTGAGGCGTCAACGAGCAGCCTCCCGGCCGCGATCAATCGAGCAGCCCAGGACTTGCGGAAGCAGTACGCGTCGACGATAGCCAGCCCACACCCACCAGTGATAGCACCACGCTTGCCGCTACCAGACGACGGGGTGGAGCCGGACTCGCGCGGCCGTCAACCGGACGTGACGACGCGCTCGGCCGCGTCGTCACACTCGCCCTGCCGATGCAGCGCAGGATCCCGGGCGAACCGCTGCGCCACGCGAACCACCTCCTCGCCGAGCAACCGCAGCTGCTGCTCGACCAGCTCGTCTCGAACCGCACCGGACTCAGCGAAGACGCGTGTAGCCTGAGGCACCGGGACTACGTACGGCACGGCCCATCCTCGTAGCGAGCGCACGGAGAACTCCATCGTGTTGACGACCTGCAGTCCCTGCGTTCCTCCGGCCGCGCTGATCAAGCCGATGACCTCGTCGTGGAGGTATGGCGGCTCGCGGGACCCCAGCATGTGCAGCCAGTCGATCGCGTTCTTGAACGAGCCCGACACCGATCCGTTGTACATCGGGCTGCTCCAGAGCATCCCGTCTGCCGAATAACACGTGTCGATCAGCGTCCGGACGACAACGGGCGGGTCGGCCTCCAGGTCGGGGCTGTACATCGGCAGCCCAAGCCCCCGCAGATCCAGCAGCTCAACTGTCGCCCCGGCCGCCGCCGCGCCTTCGACGGCAACCGCGAGCGCGGCTCGACTGCGCGACGCCTCTCGAAGCGAGCCTCCGAGACCGACAACCTTCAGACCGGTCACCTTCACAGCCCCTATTTAACGGTACGGCCGGCAAGTGGGGCAACGCTTAACAATGTGCGCGGATGCGGCGATCGCTTTCATTCGCACGCCGAGCAGCGCAGCGCGATCGGGCTGACGACTTCGCGGTCGCCCCCAGCGGTGACAGGCCGGGCGAGGCGACGGACGACCGGATCGTCGCCGAAGGAGGCGTCCGGTCGGAGAGCACCCTGATTGTGAAAATGTCATGTCCGGGTTGGCACGAGGCCGGCTGTGAAGGTGGCCGGGCCTCCGCGTCGAACGGCATAGGTCAAAGGCGCGCGCGGATTGCGGCCGCGCGGCCGGCCATTCGAATAGGAGGACCGACCGTGATCCACGGTATGCCATGGGTCGGGCCGGACGCTGCTCGCGTCACAGCCCTTGTCGTGCTCGGACCGGCTGGTTGGCAGGTGAGGGGAGTGGGGCCATGTCGATCGTGATTGGTTTAGATCAGCATCGGGCGCAGATCACCGCTGAGTGGATCGATACGGCGACGGGTGAGGTGTCTCGCGCGCGGGTGATCCCAGCCGACCGCGCGGGAGTGAGGCGATTCTGTGAGCGGTTCGTCGGCGAGGAGCATCGAGGTCGTGCTGGAGGCGACGACCGGCTGGCGGTTCGTGGTCGAGGAGTTGCGTCGGGTCGGCGCTGAGGTGCATCTGGCCGAGCCGGCTGAGACCAGCGCCCGCAAAGGCAACAAGAAGCGAGCGAAGACCGGGCGGGCGGACGCCAGGCATCTGCGTAAGCTGTTGATGATCGACCGGTTACCGGAGTCCATCAACGGGCGCCGGGACGGGCAGCCGTGGTGGTAGAGCACCGCCTGGATCCGCTGTTGCCACTCGCAACGCTGGTGTGAGAGCGTGTGCCTGGAGCGGACCCGCGCGCGGAGATCGAGGATGTGGCCGGGCGGGATCCCATGCATCCGTGAGCGCTGCTCAGCGGCGGCGCGGAACTCCCAGCCCGGCGCTGAGCAGCCGGTCAAGAACGGGGGTCGGCGTCAGCTGCGCAAGCAGGGCCTGCGCCCGCGCTCCCCGCCCGACGACGTAGCGCGCCCGAGGGCGGCGGTTGGTGAGCGCCGTCTCGATCGCCGCCGCCACGGTCTCCGCCGGCACCGCGACCCGCTGAGAGCGCGGGATCGTCCGGCGGAAGCCGGCGATGTGCGCCTCGTACAGCTCCCGGTGCGGCTGCGAGATCGCCGCGACCGACTCGTCCAGGTCGTCCTCGGCGTGGCGCCACAGATCAGTGTCGGTCTGCGCCGGCTCGATCAAAATCACCCGGATGCCCCACGGGGCGAGCTCCATCCGCAGCGCGTCGGCCATCCCCTCGAGCGCGAACTTCGACGCGCTATACGGCCCCATCAACGGCGTCGCGACCCGCCCGCTGAGCGAGGAGACGAACACCACCCGCCCACGCGAGGCGCGCAGCCGGGGCAGCAGCGCCTGCGTGACCGCCGCCTGGCCGACGACGTTCACCTCGAGCTGGCGTCGAAGCTCCGACAGCGGCACCGCCTCGATCGGTGACCCGACCACCACGCCGGCGTTGTTGACCAGCGCGTCCAGCCGCGCGGGGAGCGCGCCATCGAGCGTGGCGATCTGCTGCTCGTCGGTGACGTCGAGCTGGACCGTCGTGATTCGGCCCGGCGCAGCGGCGCTCAGCGCTTCCCCGTCCTCGGCACGGCGCACGCCAGCGACGACATTCCAGCCGCGAGCGGCCAGGCGCAGCACCGTCGCCCGCCCGATTCCGCGGGAGGCTCCCGTCACCAGCACGCTCGGCATCCCGCTGGAATATCAGAACTCGGGCGGGCGCGCGTGCCGAGCGCGTTCAACAACGCGCGCATCACCAT
>Ga0116216_10001532_pt1 | contig 16013 bp, 12 predicted proteins | sample Sb_taG_11_FD_89696 | JGI IMG/M metagenome (GOLD analysis project Ga0116216, IMG submission 89696) | Peat soil microbial communities from Weissenstadt, Germany - Sb_50d_3_AS metaG | ecosystem: Environmental > Terrestrial > Soil > Wetlands > Peat | place: Germany: Weissenstadt | collected 2010-09-21
AGGGCGTTGGCGAACTGGACGCGTGAAAAGCCCAGGATGATGGGTGAATGGGGATCGCGTTCGGTGTCCGTGAAGGCATGGTGCTTGCGGTGGACCGCCACCCATTGCCGTGGCCTCATGCCGGTGCTCACCCAGATGAGCACCCGGCACGCCGCCCGGACGCCGGGGGAGAGCCGCAGGGCGCGGTGCGAAAGGCACCGATGGAGATACACCGTCGACACCAGGAGAGCGACCTGAGACACGAGCAGCCCGGCAAGGACGGCGCCTAGAACGGGCAGCATTGGCACGAAGGCTAGCGCCCCCGACGTGGGCGCCGCGCCGAATGGCCCTCCGGTGGCTGGGCCGCAGCCGCCAAGCGCATCGCGAACCCGTGCACCATCCGTCCCAGGAGCAGGCGCACCAACGGTCCGGTGCCCGGTACGAGGGGGACGGCGGTCCCCGTCCACTCGATGAGCGTGCCCGGATCGGCGTCCGCCGCCGTCCCCGGGCTCGAGGGACCTGCGTCCGCCCGGAAGCCCGCCACCGGGGAGATTTGGACCTCTGCCCGGTAGGAGCGGACCGGTTGGCCGCTCAGCAGTCGGTAGCCGTGGTGATGAGGGGGATGTGCCGCTGTGATCTCCTCGCGCACCATGAAGGGCGGCCGACCCAGGCGGCGTATGCCGCCGGCGCCGCTGTCGTCGGGTTCGACCTCCCATCGGGCCCGGGTGACCAGCGGGCCGGCCCAGTCCTTCCACGAGTCGCCTCGGCCAACAGCCGGTACACCGTCTCGGGCGTCCCCGTGGTGAACACGCGGGTGCCGAAGGCATGGGGGCCCGCCGTCAAGGGTGGCCTCGCGCCACGAGCGTCACGCGTTCACCCGATCGAGGTGATCGAGCACGGCCGGAAAGGTGTCGCGCGGCGCGTCGGCTCCGACCAGGACGTCCTGGTGTCCGTAGTCGTCGAACACCACCCTCTGGAACAGGTCGGGTCCCAGTTCGGAGCACAGCAGCGAGTAGGTGCGTTCGGTCGACTCGGGGAGCCAGACGAGGTTGTGTCGCCCCGAGAGGAACGTGATCGGGAGGCGGAGTCGTTCCAGGTGGGGAAAGTAGTCGTCGGAACCGTCGGCGCCCACGACCCGCTCGGCCTCGGCCATGCGCGAGAGGTGGGCCATCATGGTCATGTCGGTGGGACCGAACAGCTCGTGCATCGTGGTGTGCGTGAGCTCGTTCATGTTGGGGTGGTGGACGGCCACGCCGTAGATGAAGGCCAGTCGCCGGCACACCGCCCTGCCGCACCGTTCGGCCTTCGGGATCGGATAGGCGTGCAGAGCCACGTCGACGAGCCGGGCGCCCACCGATTCGTCGGAGAACGAGTCTGTGGTGAGCATGCCGATCCCCACGTCCTTCATCAGCCCGGCCAGGTGCAGTCCGGCCTTGATCCGGGTCATCGTGGGACCCACCGGGTGCATGGCCACCGACGAGCAGAGCAGGGACGTCGGGGCCGCGGTGCCGGCCAGGGCGGCCATCATCCATGTGATGCTGCCCACGCAGTGCGACACGACGTGGTAATCACCGCGGCCGGTGCCTTCCCGGATCGCGGCCTGCACCGCAGCGTGGTCGTGACGGGCCACGTCATCGGCGGTGAACTGGGTGCGTGCCGTGGGAAGGAGGGTCGAGCCCCGCCATTCCTGGACCCACACGTCGAAGCCGTGGGCGACCAGGTACTCGGCCAGGTTCGGTTGGATCGTGTCCAGCAGGAAGCTGAGCGGGTTGGCCCCCATGCCGTGCGCCAGGAGCACCGGTCCCCGCGTCCCCCCTTCGTAGTGCGCCAGCCGCAGTGCCACCCCGTCGGCCGTTCGGTACTCGATCTCGCGCCGGGGAGGCAGGTCGAGGAGGCGGCGGCGGCGGGGCGCCGCATGCCGGTTGAACCGGGTGGGTGGGTGCAGGACCGATCCGTATTCGTCGTAGAGCCTGCCCGCGAAGGCCCGGCCGAAGCGCCCCTCGAGGTTCAGCCGCTCCAGCATGCTCACGGGGCCCGTCACCGACATGGTGCGCAACTGCCGGGCGAAGTCCTGCGCTTTGATGCGGAGGATCCCCCGGCCGACGACGGGGCCGTCGGGGCCGTCGCGGCGGAGGGTCACGTACAGGGTGGTCGTGGCCGCCCAGACGTCGTCGAAGGTACCCGGTGCGACCGTCTTGAACCCGGTGAAGTCGAACCGGCGACCGTCGGCGGCGGCGAGCGGGAGCCGGTACCACATGTGGCCGATGTCAGGGTGGAGCTCGTCGTCGGCCACCATGAGCTGAAACCGGCCGTCCTCCACGGTCAGGGGGTCTGCGCACAGACCAGGCGCATGCACGGTGCCCACCGCCGACATCGGTCGGGCCAGGTCCGCGATCTCGGCCCGCAGGTCGTCGGTGGACAGGGTCAGCACGAAGGCGAGGGTGGAGCCCGACGCCTCGCCGACGGCGGCGGCCGATTCGTAGTCGGCGACGTCACCGGCATCGGGGGGTGACCACCATCCCGTCATGCGTTCGGTGAAGCGCAATCCAGGTCTGTCGGGCGGGAGTGGTGGTGCCTTGACGGCGTGCTCGGGGCGCCGTCCGTTCGCCTTCTCGAGCGCCCAACACTTGTCGGCGGCGAGCGCGAAGGCGCCCCGCTCGGCCAGTGCCGAGATGGTCAGGAGCGGATTGACCCCGAGGGGGCGCGGCACGATCGAGCCGTCCCACACCAGCAACCCGTCGTGCACCGCCGGCCCGGTCGTCCCGCAGAAGACGCGACCACGGTCGTCGACGACCCCGTCCTCGGCCGCTTCGGCCATGACACATCCACCGAGAGGATGCACGGTGATCAGGCTGTGGCGCAGGAGCCGCGACCAGATCGGATTGTGCATGAAGGTCCCACCACCCGCCGACGCCGCCGCGCCCACGACGCCGTTGGCGCGCTCGTAGTACCGACGGGTGCCCGCCCCGGGCCACCGGACCCGCACCCGGTCTCCGTCGAGGACGATCGAGCCTTCGTCGTCGTCGTTGCCCATGACCAGGAGGGTCTGGATGTGCTCGGTCAGGCCCCGCCTGCCCCCGGTCAGGAGGCTGAAAAGGGCCTGCCCTGGCCCGCCACCGCGCAGGCGGCGCCGCATCCAGGACGCGCCCAGTTGGGGGAGCAGCTGCAGGGGGAGCAGGCCGGCCACGGCGCCGGGGACCACGGCGTCCTCGATGATGATGCCGTCCTCGAGCGCGACGCCCTCACGCTTGTCGATGACAGAGGTGATGCACGGACCTGCGGGGCTGTCACGGTCCGGGGCGCGGTGCCCGGAACCGACGGCCCGCACCGGCCGGCCCGGCCGGAAGGCGAAGCCGAGGACGTCGCCGTTGCCGCTGAAGCGATGCCCGAGCCGATCCGACAGCGCGAGGCCGTGCCGGCGGGACTCCAGGAGCAGTCGGGAGGTACCGAGCGTGCCCGCCGCCAGCACCACCACCTCCGCCGAGACGGCCAGCGGGGGCGCGTCGAAATGGTCCCGGCGGCTTCCCAGTGGCTGGGCCCGCACCACCCACCGCCCCGGCGTCTCGTCGGGTTCGCCGTCCGCCGGGTGCTGCGCCCTCTCCACCCAACGCACGTCGATCTCGCTGAAGATCTGGGCGCCGTGGGAGACGGCATCGGGGAGGTAGTTCATGAGCAGCGTGTTCTTGGCGCCGGTGTTGCAGCCCGTGACGCAGTCCCCGCATCCCGTGCAGGCCTCTTGGTGGACCCCGGCGGCGTTGGGGCCGGCCCGGAAGGTCACGTTGACGGGAGTCGGGTACCAGGGCGCGCCGTCGGCGGCGACGCGAAGGGCGTCCATCTTGGCCAGGGGCGGAAACGACGCGGGGTACGCGTTGGGGGTGAGCATGGCCTCGGCCCGGGCGAATCCGTCTTCGAGCCCGGTCTTGTCGTCCCGGAGCGACCGTGGCCAGCGGCGGTCGTCGAAGATGCGCGGGTCGGGACGCAACGACACGTTGGCGTTGACGAGCGACGTGCCGCCGAGCCCGCACCCGGAGAACACGTTCATGTCGGCCCCCATGTGAAACCAGTACAGGTCGCGGGGGTCACCGGTGTCGCCTTCGGGGGTGCTCGCCTGCAGGTTGCGCCTCGCCTCTTCTGTGGTGGCGGGGTACTCGCCGGGATGGATCTCGCGGCCGCGTTCGAACAGAGCCACGTTCCGACCGGCTCGGCTGAGCTGGGAGGCGGCGATGCTCCCGCCGTATCCCGAGCCCACCACGATGACGTCGTAGTGCTCTCGCAGCTCCGAGAGCGGTCGAGACAGCCGTTCCATCACGTTCTTCCCTCTGCAGCCACCGCCGGAGGGGGCGTCGATCCCGCCTCCGGGGGCACCGCCGGCGAGCCGGGAGACGTCCACAGAGGCTCTTGCGCGCTGTTGCGATCGTCGGGTCGTGGAATTTCGTCGTAGCGCACCGCGCTCGAGCGCAGGCGTTTGTCGAGCTGCATGCGTCGCTCCCGCTCGATCGCCGTGGTGGCGTGGGCCAGGGCGAGCCACGGGTCTCGAGAGGGGTCGATCCTGCTGCGCAGGTCGTCGACCAGGGGGTTGGTGGATTGGCCCTCGGGTGCCTCGAACCGGATCTCGTCGTCGAGGTCGGTGCCCTGGGCGTAACAGCGGAGGACGGCGACATTGAGGTCCTCGTCGATCAGGACCACCGACGCCCCCTTGTTGGGCTCGGCCGCAGGTGTGTCGACCACCCACCCGCCCGTGTTGATCACGGGGATGTCTCCCGGCAAACCCGGCGCCAGGCGATGTTCGACGAACGGCTTGTGCGTGTGCCCGAAGACGAAGGCGACGTCCCGGGGTGTTCCGATCTCCTCGGCGATCTGGGTCGACACCGGCCCCGAAAGGAACGAGAGCAGACCGGCGTCGGCGTTCTTGCTCAAGACCTCCGACACGTGCCGCTCTCGGCGGAGCGAGGCCTTCACCGCGGCCAGCAACGCCCCCCCGATGATCACGCTCTCGATGCGCTTGCGCACCCGGGAGCCGCGGCCCTTGACGATGGCACGCCGGATGGCCTTGATCTCGCCGTCGATGGCGTCGTCACTCTGCAACGACTCGTACAGGTCGCGGGACCACCCCGAGACGTCTCCGCTGTCACCCATCGACGACCAGAAGAAGTCGATCCAGGCCCCGTTCTCCGCCTCGAGGCTGTGCACCGTGGGCAGGTCGGCCCCACGCTCGAAGATGTCGTCGAGCATCGACATGGCCCGGTAGAGGGGCTCGATGAAGTGCCCGTGGGAGAGCACCACCACGCCGGCGCCCGCCGCGTCCACCAGTCCCATATTGGGATAGCTCTGTTCGACTGTGATCGGCACCGCCGTGTCGGCCCGGGCTGCCATCAGCTCGACGATCCGGTCGCGCACCCGAAAGGTGTCGTTGCGGGGCAGGAGGCACGTGGCGTGGAGCTCGGGTCGCAGTGGTTGGCGGAGGGGGACGCTGGCCATGTAGTCGACGTAGCAGTCGCCCCGGGCCCTGCTCCAGAGATGGTGGTCATGGTTGCCCGGGAGGAAGCGGATCACCGGCGCCACCGCCGCGTCGGCTGTCCCGGGCCGCAGATGCTCCATCAGATGGGCGAAGGTCGCGGCGGCATCGTCGGTGGAGCACAGTGCCAATTCGAAGAGGTCGCCGAGCACGACCAGCTGCGGAGGGTCGGCTCCGTGGCTCAGGGCCCGAAGGGCGTCGCAGAGAGCGCTCAGGACTGGCGACACCGAGGACTGGTCGACGTGGTCACCATCGGGGTGAACCGAGGTGAGCACGCTGTTGAGCGCCCCCAGATGGAGGTCGGAGATACAGACCCAGCGGATGGCGGGCATCGGTCAGAGGTCCTTGCCGAGATCTGACATGCGCGCCATCGGTCCCCGCTCCACCGTCCAACACGCTTCGGTGCACCGCCACCGAGGCCGTTGTCCCGTCGGCCTCGTCGGCACCCTAGACGCCAGGACCTTTCGGGGTAAAGAGGAGCGCTCCGGTGCCCGGCTCTGAGATCTGCGAGACCTTCGTCGGTGTCAGCGCGGGTCGCGCCACATGGCCCACACCGTGGGTCCCTTCGGTACCTGCATCTCCTCTGTCACCACGAAGCCGTGCCGGGCGTAGAAGGGGATGTTCTTCTCCTTGGACGCCTCGAGGTACACGCGATGGCCGCTCTGGTCGCAGCGCTCGAGGATCGGCGAGAGCAATGACGAGGCGATGCCCTTCCCCTGCCACTCGGGCTCGGTCCCGAGCATCTGCAGGTACCAGTGGGGTTCCTTGGGATGATGGCGGTCGAAGTACAGGAGGCCTTCGGCGCGGTCGACGAGCCGGTGGCGGAGAAGACGCGCCATGGTCCACCCCATGCGAGCGTTGCCCTGCCAGCCCAGGGGGAAGGTCCCGGGCGGGTTCCAGATCGCCGCGCCTCGGAGCGATTCGGTGGTGTAGACCTCGTCGAGGGGCAGTGCTTCGCCCAGGAGCGCCTGGAACATGCGCGGCAGCCTGAGGTGCCGAGTGCGGGGGTCGGGGAACATCCACGTGGTCAGGGGATCGTCGTCGAACGCCAGGGCCAGCATGCGGGCGATCGTCTTGACATCGGCCCGGCGCGCCTTGCGTACGCCGTCCCCGGGCATCGCATCGGGTTGCATCGGCGCCGACGCTACCGGGCTGTCGACGAGCCCGCTCCGGGCCGTCGGCCCGCCCGCTACCGGCTTTGACGCGGATCGGGCTGTTCGACGGGCTTCAGGGACTTGTAGGTGAACGTCAGCGCGGGAACACCGACGACGAGGACGCCCAGGGGAAGCGACGCCTTCATGGTGTTCAGCGTCCCGTACCCGATCAACGTGGCCACGACGACCCCCGCCGTGGCCCCCCACACCAGGCCGAGGGTGACTCCGAGTGCGATCGCCCCGGCCCATCGGTGGCCCGTCATCCACAGCGGCCACCGAGAGTCGGCTGTGAGCGCCGGGGTGTCGGGCATGGTCCAATTCTGCCGCACCGGGCATCCCGGAGCATCCCAGCGCGCTCCCGATGGGGTCGCGGCGGTGGTCTGCGGGCCTGCGCCTTGCCACTTCCCCTGAGGCCGCCATCATGCGAAGGTGGGTGGGCGGGGTCGCGAAGGCGGGCGTCAGGGTCGCCGAAGGGGCGGGGATGGGGGGACGACAGCTGGGGCGACGGCGATCAGTGGTGGTGACCGTCGCCGCCGTGGTGGCGCTGGTCTTGGGATCATGGCTGGTCGTTGGCTCCGCGGCGGGCTCGGCGACCGCACCCGGGACGCGCCCCGCGTCGCTGCACCGTGCCGCCGGTCGCGACCTCGTCCCCTCGACCCGAGGAACCACCTCGCCGCGCACGGCCTCGGCGGAGGCACCGTCCACGACGCTTCCCCCGTCCACCACGGCGCCCCCGTCGACGACCCCTGGGTCCACGACCCTTCCCCCGTCCGCGACGGCCCCGACGCCGCCCACGACCGTCGCCGTCGTTCCGGTCGCCGGCTCTGACCCGTTCGCTGCCGCCGCCAAGGAAGCCGTACCCGCGCCTCCCCGGGCCTCGAGGCGGCACCGGGCCGGGGGGGCGATGTTGGCCCCGGCCCCCCAGACCGCCCGGGCGGTAGCGCAATTGATCGGCGCCATCAATGGGCAGTCCGGGTCACAGGGAGCCATCCCCGACACGGCGGACAACATCGGCCTCCTGGGACGGTGGATGGCGAACGAGGGAGGCCTGTGGGCCGACAACCCGCTGAACACCTCGCTCGACGCGGGTTCGTACCCGCATCAGTTCACGGCGAGCGGCCAGGACACCGGCATCCCGATCTTCCCCGATCTTGCCGCGGGCGTCGCCGCCACGGCGACGACGCTGCTGTCGAACCCGTCGTACTCCCGGATCTTGCACGTCCTGCGGTCCGGTTCGGCTTCGTGCATCGCATTCGCCCGGGTGGTGATCCAGTCGCCGTGGGCGTCGGGCCATTACGACCACGACCCGGTGGGATTCTGTTCGGGCTCGATCGTGCCGGCCCGACGAGGTCATCAGCGCCACCGCGGTGGCTGAGGGCCTTCTCTCGAACTGACCCGAGCGGGCCCCGCAATGGACACCGACTCCCTGCGTGCGCTGCGCCGCGCCAAGCACCGCATCGACCGCGACTACTCCGGTGCGCTGGGCATCGACGTGCTGGCCGCGCAAGCCGGGTACTCACCAGGGCATTTCATCGGTGTCTTTCGCGCCGCCTACGGGGAGACGCCGCGGCGGGCACGAGTCGCCGCATCGAGGCGATCCTGCGCGACGATTCGGGGAACTGGTACAGCTTCACGCAGCGCGAGGTGTGACGCCGCGCCTTCACTCCGAGCGCAGGAGGAGCGCGGTCGGCGTCCGGGCCGCGATTCGCCCGGGGACGGCGGCGACGACGTTGGCGAGCACCAGCGCCCCGACGGCGATGAGGACGATCGACAGGGCGGGGACCGTCGGCGTCGGCACGGCGTGGATCTCGTTGGCGAAGACGGTCCACAGAAAGCGCCCCAGCACGATTCCGAGCGGGACCCCCACCACGGTGCCGATGGTGACGGCGACGCTCGACTGCCAGGCCACCACCGAGGCCAACTGGCGGCGAGTCGATCCGAGGGTCTTGAGCACCGCCAGGTCACGGCGGCGACGTCGCACCGACGCCCCCAGTGTCAGCCCGAGAGCGACCACTGCCCCGGCCGCCAGGGCCGAGCCCAAGATGGCGGGCGTGGTCCCCATGGCGCGGTAGTTGACGATCTCGGCCGGGCGGAGAACCGATCCGACGAACACGCCGAAGTTGAAGTTCGTGGTCAGCTGATCGGAGATCCGGTTGAGCGAATCGACGGCGGCGCCGTGGTCGGCTCCGGGCCGGAAGTTCACGAAGATCTCCTCGGGCCCGGTGGTCGGGTCGTTGAAGGGGTTCCGGGCCGCGGCCGGGATGAGGTCGTAGGAGACCAGCGCGCCGGTCCCCATCTCCAGGTGGGGCCCGGGGCCGCCGATGGTCGGCATGGTGTCCACCCCCACGATCCGCAGGCTCGTGTCGGGCCCGGTCCCGGAGCTCTCCACCACCGTCTCGCCGAGATGCTTGTGGAGCTGGGCAAGGGTGATGGCACCCAGCACGATCTGGCCCGACGCGGCGAGCCCGTGGCCCGCCAGGACCGGGGGCTGCACCGCGGTGCCGGGGCGCTCGCCGAGGACGGGCACGATCTGTCCGTCGATGTGAAGGTCGTCTGAATACACCCCCGACCACGACCCGACATAGGGGTCGTGGTCGAGCAGCTGGGTCGCCCGGTTCTGGGGGATGTCCCCTGATCCGCCCCCGGCGGAGATGATGGAGTCCCAGTTCCACCCGTACAGACGAGGATGCGAGACGAGCGCGTTGAGGCTGGCGGAGAACGTGACCGTGGTGACCACCACGACGACGGCGAGCGCGGCACCCAGGATGGCCGAGCGCACGGGGACGGTGTTGGAACCGGCCCCGGGCTCGAGGGCGAAGCGGACGCCGGTGACCGCCGGCGCGGGCAGCCCGAGGGACGCCGCCGCGTTCGCCACGCCCGAGCCCTGCCCCTCGGCGCGACGACGGCGCTCGTCGGCGCGACGTGGGCCGGCACGGTAGGCGAGGAGCGCGGCGATGGCGCTGAGGACCACCACGAGGACGAGGAACCCGAGACCGAGCACCGTCCAGTCGAAGGAGACGCCGGGGGTGGGGTCCACCGGGCGCACCGGGCCGATCGGTGCCAGGGGGGAGACCGCCACCGCCACCGCCACGGCCAGCACGGCGCCGATCACGACGGCGCCCATGTTCCCGATGAGGGTGTCGGCCATGGTCGTGGCGGGATTCGCACCGAGCGCCCGCAACGTGCGCAGGTCGTCGATGCCCCGACGCGTCTGGCGTCCGATCACCTGGGCGGCGACGATCAGCGCGGCGAGTGCGGCGATCCCTCCGAAGACACCCAGGGCGATGGACTCGGGCTCGATGGCGCGTTCGGCCTTGTCGACGCCCGTGGATGTCAGCTGGGGAGCGGGAAACGCCTTGGGGAGCACCCCCTGGATCTCCGTGTCCACGGCGCCGACGTAGCGATGTGCCGTGACCTGGATGCCGGTCTCGGTGTAATTGGAGCAGCAGGCCAGCAGCGGGCGGGTGAACGCCGGGGTGAAGTATGCCAACGACACCGAGTTGTCGACGTCGTCTTCCACGAGGTTGTGGGCCGACACCACGAGCGCGGTGATGGTGACCTCGTCCTTCCGGTACGGAGCCACTCCGGCCGTTCCGAACTGCGGCAATTGGGTCTGGGCGTTCGTGTACACGCCCAAGAGGACGTGTTCGCCGAGGTGCAGGCCCGTGGCCTTGGCCACCGAGCTGAGCATGGCCACGTCGTCGGCGCGGCGCGGATCGGGGAGGCGGCCCGCCACGACGGTGAGCCGGTCCTGGTCGAATCCGAAGCCGTCGTCACTCCCGAGCCCGTTGCCGGGCGCGGGGGGGAACGTGGGGACGTTCTCGGGGGCACCGCCGGGCCCCAGGGGCAGCACGTTGAGCCCCGATGCGCTCTGGGCGTCCTTCACGTGCGGCAGATGCGTGATGGCGTGCAGGACGTTCGGGTCGTAGCCGACGTCGGAGCCGACAAGGGGGTTGAGCACCGCCGTGATGGCGGCCAGGTCGGAGGGGTTCGTCCCCGCCAGATAGGCGGGGAACGACGACTGGGTGCGGCGGCCCGCCGCCAGGGCCCCCATGGCCACGCCGCCGGTCAGCGCGATGAGCAGGACGATCGAGAGGTAGCCACCCCGCCGGCTGCCGAAGGTGGTGCGGAACCGGTACCCGGCGACCCGAATGGGTGTCCGGCTCACTGCCCTCTGCCAGGCACGACGTGCACGTCCCTTCGACCTCGGCCGGGCGCGGTCGGCCGCGCCGGTCTCTGTGGAGTCTGACCCGGGCGTCGGTACCGGCCAATGGGGTCAGCCCGTGTCCCGGCTACGTGCCTCCACCCCCTGGTCCCGCGCCGCGGCTGCGGTCAGCCGGCCGTCATCCACGGCCCGCCGCGACGGGCGCGGGACACCGCTCGGTGTGCGACCGCCACCGCTGCGGCCATCGCCACCAGCCCGGCGGCGTCGATGGCCCCGGCGTGGAACAGGTCTCGCGGTCCGGGACCGCCGTCGACGACCCAGGTGCAGCACCCGCCCAGGAAGACGAGCATCCCCAGGGTGGCGACGCCCGACAGCCGTGCCTCGAAGCGCAGCGCACGGGGCGACAGCTCCAGGCGTCGGACGGACTTGGTGGCCCCGATCACGAGCCCGATCACGGCCGTGGGACTGATCGCCATCCAGGCGATCTCACCGGCGGGGAACGACAGCAGCGCACTCGGATGGGCCCAGTACGAGGACACGAAGAGGGTCGAGGCCCACGAGAAGGCCGCCACCCCACCGGGTACGAGACCCTGGTGGGCCCAGGCGTGGCCACCGGTGCCCGGCCAGCCGTTGCCGAAGTGGCGGCTGCCGATGATCAGGATCGCACCACAGCCGAGCACGAGCGAGGTGGGCCGCACGAGCCCCTGCCCCTGCCGGTGGGCCAATCGCATGACGACCGCCCCGACGACGGGGATGGCGGCGAGCAGGGCCAGGCCCGCGAAGAGCACCATGGCGCCCGACAGCACCACCATCGCGGCCCGGGTCGCCGTGGTGTCGGGATCGGACCACTGCCAGCCGATGGTGAGCTGTGACCACATGGCGATGCCGAAGGCGAGGAAGACGGCCAGGGCGCATCCCAGTGACGCCAAGCTGGCGCGCGCCTGGTCGCGCCGGTCGAGCGCGGCTCCACCGAGGCCCGCCACCGAAAGCCGCGCTACCAACCCGTTGCGGGCCACGTCCACGGTGCGGCGCCACGAACGCGGTCGCTCCGTGAGGTCGGAGATGAGCAGCTCGGCGAATTCGTCCCCGTACCGGGCCCTCCAGTCCTTGGGGTACCAGCGCAACAGCACGGTGGCGCGGCGGACGGTCTCGACGGGGGAGTCCTGCACCTCAACCCCACGTGCCGGCGAGTCGGTGCAGCCCCACGTCGGCCACGCGGCGCTGCGCGTCGAGATGGGCCCGCAGCGCCTCGGCCCCCGCCGCGGTGAGGCGATAGGGCCGGCGCCGGTCGTCGCTCGCCACGGCCTCGATGAGTCCCTGGCCCTGGAGCCGGCTCAGCGCCTCGTACAAGGTGCCCGGCGCCAGGCGGACACCGGCGAAGGCCTCGATGTCCTTGGTGAGGGCATACCCGTGCTTGGCGCCCTCCGCCAGGCTGGCCAGGATCAACGTGGCGGGGCCGGCGTACCGTCCCAATGTTCCGAGGGACTCGGAGGGCTTGCCTGCTCGGTCCCGGCTTCCCCGTGCCTTGGCCACGGGAGGCATCCTATATCGGCCGCCGATCCATCAAGGGCGGAGCCGGTTCAACCCTCCCAGTCCGCGGCCGGGGACCACGGCTCGCGGACGTCGCTGAACGGGATGACCTCGGGAAGCACCGCACCGTCCGAGGTGCGCCGGATCGAGTACCCGTCGAGGTGCAGCGCCACCACTTCGAAGCCTGCGCTCCACGTGCCGAGGTAGCGGTTGCGGACGGCGACCTTCATGCCCACCGCGGGCGCCGGAACCGTGTCGGGACGACCAGGGGTGACTTCGTCGACGATGCTCACCGGAACACCTCCCTGTGGAACCGGCCCCGACCCTCACCATCCCGTGCGGTCGAGGCCACGTCCTGATGGGTCGTCACGAACCACGAGGAACTTGAAGGAGTCACTGTCCGTGGTGGCGATACGCAGGGCCAGGGACTCGTGTGCCACCGGTGGGCCGTCTCTGGGGCGCGAGGTGCCTCGCCGCGCTGTGGTGGGAGTTCTCGGGTTGGTCACCGGTGCTCCTCGACACGCGCCAGCCGCGCCACGGCCATGGCCCTGACCGTATCGCGCCACGGCGCTCCGTTCGCGGATCCGAAACGCAGACGGCCGCGGGAAAGGTGCAGGCGGGCGCCACGGCGCAGCGCCGTACGCACCGCGTGTGACCGCGGGTCACCCGGGCACGTCGGTGGGCTCCACCTTGGTCCACTCGCCGCCACGGTGCGCGGAGTGCCGGATGGCGTCGAGCACCGCCATCTGGGCGACGCCGTCGGCGAAGGTGGCCGGTTCCGGTCCGGTGAGCGGGAGACCCCGGATCCGGTCCCCGAACGCGGCCGCCAGGCGGGTGTAGGGCCCGTATTCGACACCGAAGGTCGTCATCTGCTCGTAGGTGGTCGTCACGGACCCTTCGGGCAGGGCCGGGACGGGCTCCGAGCGAAGCTCGTCGGGGACGGCGAGGGTGCGCACCCCCGAGTCGTCGGCCACTCGGACCTTGTCGCCGACACCCTCGATCCATGCCGTGCCGGCCGACCCCGTGACCCGTGTCTCGACGAGGATGCCGCGATCCGACGCGGTGCTCTGCAGCATGCCCACGCACCCGTTTTGCAACCGGAAGTGCACCACGAAGCCGTCGTCGGCGGTCATGGGTCGCTCCACGACATGGGCGAGCGACGCGCTCACCCCCGCGAAGTCCCCCAGTGTGGCCCGGATCTGGTCGATCAGCTGCGATCCGTGGGCGCCGAGCCATCCTCCGCCCGCCGACGTGTCGGCCCACCACTGCGGCACGACAGAGTGCGGGTCGACGAGCACGGGGACGTGCATGATCCAGGTGGCGATGCGGGGAGCGCCCACGAGATTGCTCCGGAGCGCGTGGGCCAGCAGGGCTTGCCCGGCGTCGTAGCGGAACTCGGTGCCGAGGAGATGCACGATCCCGGCCTCTTGGGCCGATCGCAACACGCCGCGTGCCTCGAGGGTATTCCGGGCGAAGGGCTTCTCGCACAGGACGTGCTTTCCCGCCGCGATGGCCTCGAGCGAGAGCTCGGCGTGGGTGTGCGGCGGGGTGGCGACGGAGACGGCGTCCACCCCCGGGAGCGCCAGCGCCTCGGCCAGCGTCGGGCAGGCGCGCGGTACCTCGAACATTCGGGCCCGCTCGGCGGTCTTGTCCGGATTGCGGCCTACCAGGGCCCGGACTTCGAAGCCGGCGTGACGCAGGGCCCGCACGTGCGTGTAGCAGCCGAAGCCGGTTCCGACGACGACCACGCCCAGCGGCTCGCCCCCGCCGCCGGAGGTGCTCACGGTCGCGGCCCTCGTGTCGTTCCGAGCACCTGACGGGTGGCCTCCGCGGCGGCACCGGCGGCGGCACGCGCCCCCGAGGCGTGCAGAACGTCGGAGAACACCTCCATTCCCGTCGGGGCGCGCACCCCGATGTCGTCCAGGGCGCCGAGGTATCCCGCCAGGTCGAGCTCGCCCTCCCCGGGAAGGGCCCGGTCGTGCAGTGTGGCGTGGACGAGGTTCTCCTCGGCGCGTTGCGGCGCGTCGCTGAGCTGGATGGCGAGCACGCGCTCCGCGGGCAACGCCCGCAGGTCGTCGACGGTGGTCCCGGTACGGGCACAGTGCCAGGTGTCGACGTTCAGCCCGCCGTTGGGCCTGTCGGCCATCCGCACCACTTCCGATGCCGTCGCCACGTCGGGGATCCGCGACCATGCCAGCCATTCGAGATGGACGAGCAAACCCTGTTGCGCGGCCCGGTCGCACAAGGACGCGAAGGCCTCGGCGCCTTCCTCCACCGACCACGTCCCACCGAAGACGTCGGCGGCGTTCAGCGAGCGGGCCCCCATCGCCTCGGCCATGCGCAGGAGGTCTTCCTCGCCGTGGCAGAACACCTCCATCGTGTCGAGCTCGGCCGGGATGTGCACCTCGTCGGCGCCCGGCGTCCACCACCAGGCCGGGTCGAGCTCGGCGACGACGAGGCCGAAGTCGTCGAGCATGACGCGCATCTCGGCGTCGCTGTGGCCGTCGCGCCGGGCCCGGGCATGGTCACGGCCCCACAGCGAAATGGCGTCGTATCCGGCGTCCGAGGCGGCCTCGAGCCGTTCGCGAAAACTCGTGTGGCGCGGGATCGTGCCCGAGCACAGGACGAGCGACTCCGGTCCGAGCGTCACAGCGTCTCCGTCTCCTGGGACGCAGCGGCCTCCGGAAACGCGGCCGCCTCCTGCGACGCAGCGGCCGCCACCGACTCCCCGGACGGGTCAGCCGAAACCGGCGCGGAACGCGGCGAGGGCGTTCGGGAAGGTGCCGTCGGTGATGTCGTTGTCCTGTCCCCCCGCCGTGTCGTTGAACGAGAAGATACACGTGAACGCCACGTTGTTGGCGGCGATCCAGTTGGCGAACTGGCTTATGAAGTAGGGATCGTCTCCCAGGCCGTACCCGTCGCTGCGGACGTCGTCGGCCCACTCCGGCAGGGCGATGGCCCTTCCCTCCGTGGCGGCGAAGTTGGCCAGCCAGTTGAGGCCCCATTGCTGGTTCACCGCGTTGCTCCACGAGGCTTGCGGTGTGAAGGGGGTCCCCCAGTACTCGTCGTACACGTCGGTCCCGATGTAGTCGACGTACGCCGATCCCGGGTAGGCCAGCTCGAGGTTCCAGCCCGAGGACCCGCCCGCGTTGGGGTTCCACAGGAACTGGAATTGTTGGCCCGGCACGGCGCGCATGGTGTCGACGATCTGGCGCCAGAAGGCCGCGAAGTTCTGGGCGTCGGTGTTGTTGGCCACGCTCCACGGGTACCAGTTGCCGTTGAACTCCCATCCGAGCCGCAAGATGGCGTTGGCGGCCCCGTCGTTGACCAGTGTCTGGGCGAGGATGGTGAAGTACTGGTTGTAGGCGCCGCCGGCGCCTTCGGCCAGCGTGCCTCCCGAGCCGCCGGGGAGGATGGGAACGCCGAGTACGAGGCGGTACCCGGAGTTGCGCCATTGGCCGAGCATCCAGTCCTCGCTGCCGCCGGCACCGTCCATGCCGTCCCAGCCGCTCGTCCGCAGGAGGTAGTCCGAGGCGATCACGGGGTGGGTCCCGGTGATGGAGGCGAACTGGGCCAGTGCCCCCGGGTCCCCTGAGCCGGCGTAGTCGCCGAGCGGAATGGTCTTGGCGGTGTGGGGTTGGCTCACCGCCGCCGCCACCGGGATCCCGCC
>Ga0116216_10001533_pt1 | contig 16006 bp, 18 predicted proteins | sample Sb_taG_11_FD_89696 | JGI IMG/M metagenome (GOLD analysis project Ga0116216, IMG submission 89696) | Peat soil microbial communities from Weissenstadt, Germany - Sb_50d_3_AS metaG | ecosystem: Environmental > Terrestrial > Soil > Wetlands > Peat | place: Germany: Weissenstadt | collected 2010-09-21
AAGCCCGGCTCACCAAGGCCCGCGACCTCGCCTCGCCGGCCACCAGCCCCGGGCAGGTAAAATCAGTACAGAGCAGGCATTGGCACCTGCTGGTCACACGAACCCAGGTGTGCACGCCAGTCGGGGACTTCCAGGTTGCCGTTCCGGGTGATCGGGGGCTGGGATGGGGCGGGCGGATCTGGCGGGCGCGGCGTGCCTGGAGTTGGTCTCCGGGGTGGTTCAGCTGCGGCCCGAGGATGCGATGTTCGAGGCGATGCTGTCGGGCTGGTGTGCGCAGCAGGTGGCCCGTGGGCTGAGGGAAGACACGGTCGTGCCGAGGGAGCGGCTGGTCCGCCGGTTCGCGGAGGTCACCAACGAGTACCCGTGGAACTGGGGCCCGTCGCACGTGGACGAGTGGACGCAGTCGCTGGTGGCTGAGCGGCACCTGGCGCCGTCGACGATCCGGGGTTATCAGATGGACCTGCGGCTGGTCCGGGAGTTTCTGTGTGATGGCCGCTATGGGTGGGCCGCGGCCTGCGAGAAGGAGTTCGGTCCGGGTGCGCACCCGGTGCCGGTATGCCACGAGTGGAATACGGTCGCCCACCTCAACGGCTACGAGGGTGATCCTGAGGCGCGGCCGTTTACCCGCGAGGAGCTGCAGCGGTTCCTGGACTACGCCGATGACCAGGTCGACCGGGCCGTGCGGGTGAAGCGGAAGGGGGCGCTGGCCGCCTACCGGGACGCGACGATGTTCAAGGTGATCTACGGCTGGGGGCTCCGCAGGACGGAGACTTCGAAGCTCGACATCGCGGACTGGGGCCGCAACCCGGCCGCACCGGAGTTCGGCCGGCACGGGATGCTGCATGTCCGCTACGGGAAGGCGAAGCGCGGCCAGCCGCCGCGGCGCCGGAGCGTCGCCTCGGTGATGCCGTGGGCGGTGGACGCGGTGGCTGATTACGTCGGGAACGTCCGCCCGAAGTTCGGCTGTGCCGATCACCCGGCGCTGTGGGTGACCGAGCGCGGCGGGAGGGTCAAGCCGGCGGAGATCAACGTACCGGGACGCCCTTGGCCTGCCGGCGATCCTGACGCCTCATAGCCTGCGGCACTCGTATGTCACGCATCTGACCGAGGACGGGGCGGACCGCAGGTTCATTCAGGTTCAGGTCGGCCATGAGTGCGACAGTTCCACCGCTATCTACACCCATGTCAGTGACGACTTCATGAACACCGCGCTGCGCAAGGCGCTTGCTCCTGCGTTCGATGAGCCGCCGGGCACCGGAAGGAGCAGTGACGATGGCACGCCTGCTTGATTACCGGTGGAAGCTGCGGCAGGTGATGGCCGGCCGCGGCATGTTCGCCACCACGGACCTGATCGAGCCGCTGGCGCAGCGCGGGATCCGGCTGTCGGCCAGCCAGGTCTACCGGCTGGCCGCCGAGCGGCCCGAGCGGCTGAGCCTGAAGATCCTCATGGCGCTGCTGGACATCCTGGACTGCTCGATGAACGATCTCATCGAGCCGGTCGCGCTAGCCGGCGCGGCGGGCGCCCGGAAGAGGAAAGCCGCCGGCGCGGCGGGCGCCCGGAAGAGGAAAGCCGCCGGCGCGGAGGCCGGCGTCGGTGATCTGCGTCCCAGGCCGGCCCGCATTCACAATCCGGGACGAACGTGACCGGCGGCGGGCTCGGCGGCCGGGCGGTATCCGATCCGGTCGGGCTGGTGACCGACCTGGTGGCAGCAGCCGAACCGCGGCTGGCGGCTGAGCAGGTCCGGATGGTAGTGACCGCTGTCGCGGGCGGTCGCGCCAAGTCGCGCCGTCTCGCGTCTGCCCTGGCGGAGCGTCCCGCAGTGCTGGCGGACGGCAGGTCCCCGGCGCCACGGGCGGTCGGCGACCTGCTCGTCGCGCTGCGGAAGGCCGGCGCTCAGGCGGTCTCGCCGCCGTGCTGCGCGCAGTGCGGCAAGCCGCTGCGGTCCTTCCAGCGCCGCGGGCAGGACTGGTTCTGCTCAGCCTGCGGGCAGCAGCGCGCCGCGAAATGCGCCGCGTGCGGGAGCACCCGGCCGGTCTCATCCCGGGACCGGGCCGGGCAGCCGCGATGCGCCAGGTGCCCGGACACCGACGGCCGGGACCCGGTCACCGTGATCCACGGCATCATCACCGGCCTGGACCCGGACGTCAGCCAGGACACCGTAGCCGCGGCTGTCCGCCGGGCGGCTCCCCGGCCCGCATACCAGCGGCAACTGGCCCGGGCGCTGGAAGAACGCCCTGCGCTGCTGACCGGGGAGGGCTATCTGGCGCCGCTGCGCGCGATCCCGCGGCTGATCGAGCTGCTGCATGCCGCCGGCGTCGCCGGGATCGTCCGCCCTGAGTGTCCCGGGTGTCACCGGGTCGTGCGGATCGACAAGCCGCTGGGAGGCGCAAGGGTCTGCCGCACCTGCATCGCGCGCTCGCGCATCGAGCAATGCGGGCGCTGCGGAGCCTGCCGTGAGCCGGTCACTCGCGATGACCAGGGCAGGCCGTTGTGCGCGAACTGCTTTATCACCGACCCGGCGAACCAGGAGACCTGCATCGGCTGCGGGCGGCGCCGCCGGGTCGAGCGGCGGACCGCCGACGGGCCGCTGTGTTCCCGGTGCCCCGCGCTCCCGGTCCTGACCTGCTCGACCTGCGGCGAAACCACGCCGTGCGGTATCTCCCGCATGACAGGGCTGCCGTGGTGCCCGGCCTGCCAGCACCGGCAGGCTGCCTGCTCGGCCTGCGGATGTCACGCCCCGGTCGCCTCGGGCACCCTGGCCGGCCCGCTGTGCGCCAGCTGCACCGCGCCCGCACCCTGGACCGATTGCCCCTCCTGCAGCGACCCTGGCCATCCCCGTCCCGGCCGGTGCGCTCGCTGCCTCGTCAGCAGGCGCCTCGACGAGCTCATGGGTCCTGCCAGCAGGGCACTTCCGCCCGGGCTGCGGGCACTCCGCCACCAGATCGCCGCTGCCGAGCACCCGGGCACGGCCATGCGCTGGCTGACCAAGCCGGTCATCGCTCCCGTGCTGTCCGACCTCGCCGCGGGCCGCATGCCGCTCACCCACCAGGCTTTCGACGAACTGCCCGGCACCCAGGCTCTCGCTCACCTGCGCCAGACGCTCGTCGCCGTCGGCGCGCTGCCCGAGCGCGACGAGGAAATGATCCGGCTCGAAGCCTTTCTCGCCGCCCTCCTGGACTCCCAGCAGGACACCGAGCGGCGACGGCTGCTGCACCGCTACCTGATCTGGCACCTGATCAGGCGCCTGCGCAGCCGGAACAACGGAAGTCCCGCTACCCGCCAGCAGTCCCTCATGATCCGGCGGCTGGCCCGCGGCGCCATCGCGTTCCTTGACTGGCTCGACGCGCACGACCTCACCCTGAGCAGCTGCCAGCAGGCCGACCTCGACCGGTGGCCCGCCGATGAGCGAGCCGTCTACCGCGAGGAAGCCGGCCGGTTCATCCGCTGGGCCCGCGGCAGCAAGCTCACCGCCGGCTACCTCGCTGCGGCCCCGCGATGGAACGGGCCGGCCCAGCTACTCGATCACCAGGACCGCTGGGACATCGCGAGGCGGCTCCTGCACGACGACAACCTCAAGCCTGAAGACCGGCTCGCCGGGCTTTTCGTCCTCCTCTACGCACAGGGAACGACAGCGATCAGCCGCATGACCATCAGCCAGATCCGGGTCAGCGAACACGACGTCCGGCTCCGCCTCGGCCGCGCCCCCATCCAGCTGCCCGAGCCGGTCACCGGCCTCGCCCGCGCCGTCCTGGCAAACCGCAAAGGCCACGCCACGATCGGAGCGGCGGAACCATCGCACTGGCTCTTCCCCGGCGGCCAGCCCGGACGGCCTGTCAGCACCGCGCGGCTAACCCAGCGGCTAGGCGACCTTGGCATCCGTCCCGGCCAGGCACGCAGCACCGCGCTCTTCCAGCTCGCCGCCGAGATCCCCGCCGCCATCCTCGCCCGCACCCTGGGCATCCACACCGACGTCGCCGTCACCTGGCAACGCCTGTCCGGAGGCGACTGGACCAACTACGCCGCCGACGTCAGCCGCCGGACGCCCCATCCAGCCAGGCATTCCGACAGTTCGAATATCTGACGTCGCCATTATCGGTCCTGCCCGAGGTCGCGTCCGCGGCCGCGGAGAAGGTCGCTGCGCTGATCGTCAGGGCCGGATGCCTGGTTCCCGGCACCCGGCGCCGCCGCCGGCACCAGGCCAGGCGTACGCAACGCCGGCGACGCGGGGAGCCTGTATCGGGGCGGCGGTCGCGGGCGCACCCGGCCCGGCAGATCGGCCGCCCGCGCCGCCGCAGCCGCGCCCGCCCTCGATAAACACCGGCAGGCGCATCCGCATAACCAGGCCCCGCAGGGCCCGCAGCCGTTGACCGCCGATGCCAGGGGAGCTAACCGAAAACATCTATCGCACGACCGGTCGGCGTGGTACGCCGGGCCGGTCTGAATGCTGCGCGCTTGCCGAGCAGGAAGGCGGACCCGGAATGCGCCCGCCAGAGCTGGTGGCAGCGGGCCCCGCGACGGGCCCCACGACGGCCCCAGTCTGGCCCCACGCACGATCAGCATCGGGAGGCGTCTCGGGTATAACTCCAGGTCAGGACGGGTGCGCCGCCAGGGACTTGAACCCCGAACCCGCGGATTAAGAGGCCGGCCGCACTGGACGCACTGCCTGCACAAACACCGCGGCGCGAACGTCCGGAACGCACACAATGCACCATGGTCCCGCGACGCTCGTTCCACGAATCGTTCCACGGCAACGACGTCATGCATCCGAGGTCCGTGACTGAATGTGATCGACTGCGGCTTTCATATCAACAACCTGTCGCGTGCAAAGCTCCTTCAGGATCACGGCTCGACCGCGTGGTGTCTCTGACATCGCCGTGCGTCTTCTTCGGCAGCATCACCCGTTCTTCGGCAGCGGCCATCTGCGGCTGCACGTTCCGATCCGTCAAGGACCTCATCACCGCGATCGAGACCTGTATGGGGCTGGAACGCCCGCTGCCAGTCCTGCACCTGGACCAAGACCGCCGACGAACTGCTCCCGCACTGCCGCCCCGGCAAAAGAACCTCGTTCACCGATATTAGTCAACCCTTCCCCTGCCTGCTACCTCGCGGGTGCGCTGATCGGCCCTGCGGTGGTAGTGCCCTGGTGGCGTCAGCGCCGATACGTGGACACGGATCGCCACCACGCTCGGGCCGTTGCCAGACGCCACAGTTGCTGGCCCCAGTCACGCCGGTATTCAAGGTGCTCGCGCCACAGCTCCTGCTCCCTTGTCACACTCCACAAGTCCGCGACGGACCAAGTCGCGGACGCTCGCAGCGTCCGGCAAAGTTCGGAGCGCAGCCATTGGCTCATCGGGCACGGGAAACGCTGTTTCCGGCGGACGGTGACATAGTCCGGCAAAATCTCGCGGAAGGCGTCTTTCAGGGCGACCTTCGTCACGTCGCCGGCAATCTTCCGGTGAGCGGGCAGCGAGAGCGCGGTGCCGACGATTCTCGGGCGCAGGAAGGTCACCTCCATCTGGCTGCCCGGCCAGACCGGCAGCACCGCCTCGGCCGACGGCTCCGTCCGCGCCGTGCGGCCCGGGACCGTCCGGCTGCCTGTACGTCACCACCGAGCCGCAGATCCCCAACGAGACCGCCTATACCTACGACGGCGTCGGCCGGACAACCGAGGCCGACTTTGACTCCTACGGCAACCAGCAGTGGAAGACCACCTGGGCATACCCCGGAGCGGACGCGGTCACCGTGACCCCGGCCGGCGGGACGATCACCACCACCTACACCGACGCCCGCGGCCGGACCACCGAGATCGACCAGTACCACTCCGCTACGTCCGCGTCCGGCGCCTACGACGCCACCGCCTACGCCTACGCCTACATCTCCGGAGGGTCCACCAGGACCGTCACCGACGCCGGCGGCAACACCTGGACGTGGACCTCCGACCTGCTCGGCCGGGTCGTGTCCGCGACCGACCCGGACACCGGCAGCACCGCCAGCACCTGGGACGACCTGGGCCAGCTCACCTCCGCAACGGACGCGGCCGGCAAGACGATCACCTGGGCCTACGCCGCCGCCGGGCGCAGGACCGCCGAGTACAACACCACCGGCGGGGCGGCCCCGTCGGGCAGCAACCAGCTCGCCGCCTGGACCTACGACACCGCGGCCCTGGACAACCCCGTCGTCGGCTCCAGCGCCAAGGCCATCGGCCAGCTCGCCGCCGCCGCCTCATACGCCGGCGGCTCCAGCGGCGAGGCGTACACGGTCAGCACCGGCAAGTACAGCTCGCTGTACCAGCCCGAGACCGCGTCACCTACCAGATCCCGGCCAACTCTGTCACCGGCGCCCTGGGCGGCAGCAGCGGCCAGTCCTACCAGTTCGCCTACGCCTATGACTCCGCTGGCCAGATGACCGGCCAGTCCTACCCCTCCGCCGGGGCCTGCAGGCCGAGACCGTCAGCTACGGCCACGACAACTTCGGCTACCCAGCCTCGACCAGCGGCGCATTGTCGTCGTACGCGTCGTACTACGCGGTGGGCGCCTTCTACGACCTGGACGGCAGCCCGTCGAGATCGACGTGGCCACCGCACCCACCCACGTCCCCTGGTCCAAGATCCCCTACAGCTACGACCCGGCCACTCGCCGGCTTGCCACCTCCAGCGTCAGCAGCAGTAGGGAACCAGCAACACCTGGACGCCGATCACCAGCTACCCGCCGAGCTGACCAACGAGAGTCATGACTCCTGACCCACGATCCCTCTTTCCAGCCGAACCGGGGCCCTGGGGTCAGCAACGCGACAGGTCGCCCGCCGCATGAGGGTCAGCGGTAGATCTCACGCCGATGTCCTGCGTTGACGACTGGGACCACCAGGTCGCCGTCATCGAGCATGTACAAGATCCGGTAGGCGTCCGCGACCTGGACCCGGAACACTCCTTGCTCCCGGACAGGGGCTTGACCCCCGGCGGCCGGGGATCCTCGGCGAGCTGATCAACGACGACCGCGATGCGCTGGCGGACCGGCTTGTCCAGCGTCGGGAATGCCTTGCGGCGCGCAGGCGCCACTCGATCCGGTACGTCACGGGCAGCTACAGCGCGGCCTCGGCCCGGATCTGGCCCCACCTGATGTTGTCGCCGGCCTCGGCCAGCGACTCGCCGGGCAGCCTGCGCGTCGGCGAGATCCTCCAGAAGGTCAGCAGCGTAGTCCGCCGACACGATCGCGGCCAGCCGCTGCCCGCCCTCAGTGATGTAGACGACCTTGCCCCGGCTTCCTCGTGCGCCGCACCCGCGACGCCGGGAGCGTCCTCGACCAGCAGCTCGCTCACAAGAATCCGCCTCCGCCAGGCCCGACTGTTATCAGCCTACGCCAATAGAAGAACCGGGCTTGACGAAGACCGGGGCGGAGTTCCCGGCCGTGCTGCCCGCTGCTACCACCCGGCCGATATTGAGGTGAGGAGTACTACGACCTCCGAATTCTCACCCTTCGCGTTCGCCACCAATGTACGAGCCGATTGGCTGACGCAGAGTATGTCCTTGAGTTCCAAGCAACCCCTGGTTCCGGTGTCCTCAAGGGCTGTTCGGACATCTCTGGCCTACTCCGCGGGCGACCCCTGCTTCGGAACATCCCAGTCCCCTTACTGATCTGGTCCGCTAGTTCTGCGGTCCAGAGGTTTGCTTGCCAGTACGTTCTTGCAAGTATGTTGCCCGATGCAACAGGAGGGCTAGCATCTCAGGATACTCCGCGGGCGACCACGGCTTCGGAACATGCCAGTCCCCTACTGATCTGTTCCGCTAGTTCTGCGGTCCACAGGGCTTGCTTGTCAGTATGTTGCCCGATGCAACAGGAGGGCTACTGCCGATATTGGTGGCTTGCCCTTCGACCACGGCCTCGTAATCGTAATTGCCTTTCCCGTAATTGCATATTGTGGAGTAATACTCCGTCACGACCTGATTGGTAGTCGGCGTGCTCCAGTTACTCCAAAGCGAGTATCCTCGCCAGCCACTCCAGCTACTGCGCAACTCCTGGCTCCGTACGTTCTGGAGTCCGAAGGCATCGGAACAAACTTGCTCGCCTGACCAATAAAACTTGGCATCCAGGACGAGATCAGAGACATATACCGTGCACGCTGCCACGGCAGTTGCCGGTATTGCGACCTGTGGTCCCGTTGCGCCTTGGACGTACGAGTAGCCGAACCGCTGACCTGTCGAGGTCTTGCCATAGACCGCAGCGTGTGCGCCGACCGGGATCGTCACCTGACGTGCCTGTCCCGCGCCTTGCGGGGCTGTGGACATGTTAGGCGCGATGGCGGGGCCAGAACCTGGGATTGGCGACGCGGCAGCCGTGATGCTTGCAATAACAACGACAATCATGGGCAGCGCGTCAAGGGCTCGTTGAGGCACCGGGACGAGTGGTACGGACAGCAGTGCGGCGCCTGCCAGCACTGGATGTCGCTAGCAGCGCCACTTGGCACGGACTGGGGAGCGAGCGCAAACCAGCAGAACATCACCGATCGCCACTGAAAGCCGCGCTGGCGTCGCCAGTGCGGCAAGGCGTCGCACGGCAGTCTCATTCGTCATCGCGGCGGCAGACACGGTGATGAACCGGCCCTCGGCTGACCTGCTCGCCGAGGTCTTCCCGGACGTGCCGCTCACGCGTGAGGTCGGGACGTTCGGCGCGCTGCTCGCCATCGACCGCGCCCGGCAGGTCCTCGGCTTTGAGCCCGAGCACTCCTGGCGGAACCACATCCAGGGCTGAGCCCACGGAAAACAGTCACGGCACTGACACGCTGGTCGCACCGCGGAACGCCACCCGGCGCCGTCGCCGCTACCCCGGCGGCCGATGCCCGGACGGCGCAGGGCTCTGGGACGCTCGGCCACTACCGAACTGGCCCCTATACGCCAACAGGCCGACGCGATCTGCGTTTAAAGACCTTGCGCCAGAATCGGCCGCTGCATGCGGCGATCAGATGGTTGATCTGGCCCGCAGCTTTCTCGGTGGCACCGGCCGCGCCACGACCTGGCAACGGTGCGCGCTCGTGGGCCCTGACCGCACCCGGGGAAGGTCGTGCGGGACCACATCAGAACCGGGCAGTTCTGCCGGTCAAAATGCCGGTTTAGCCGCATGGCCCGGCCGTCACGCTGAGCCGGATCCGGGCCACGCCCCGGGCGGCGCTGAACGCCGCGGCCCGCCGCGGGCTGATCGGCGGCAACCCGGCCAGCCAGGCCGAGCTGCCGCGCGCCCGCCGACCCCGGGCCGTGGTGTGGACGCCGGGCCGCGTTGAGCACTGGCAGCGCACCGGGGAACGCCCGGCTGTGGCAGTGTGGACCGCCGCTCAGACCGCGCAGTTCCTGCACGCCATCGCCGGTCACCGGCCGTATGCCGCCTTCCACCTGATCGCGCTGCGGGTCCTGCGGCGGGACGAGGCGGCCGGGCTGCGCTGGTTTAAGGTGCCGAGGTTCCGGCAGCTCATCGACGAGCTACCGCGCACCCAGACCGCCCGGCTCGCCGAGCACCGCTGCCCGAAGGGCACCAGCCGGGGGAGTACGACGCGCAAGCGCACCGAGGTGCAGGCGACCGCAGCGGACACTGCCGTCACCGCCGTTGCGACGGAGGGCGGCTCACGGCATGCCAGGGGCCGGGGCTGGCGGCTTGCTGTCGGCGGTGAGCTGGCCGTCGCGCAGTTCGATGACCCGATCACAGCGGGCGGCGACCGGGTCTTGGGTTGCGAGGACCAGCGTGAAGCCCCCGGTCGCTGCAACGCGAACAGCAAGTCAAGCACCTCACGACCAGTGGCCGAGTCGAGGTTGCCGGTCGGCTCGTCGGCCAGCAGCGTCCCGGATCACCGATCAGGGCCCGGGCGATCGCGACTCGCTGCTGCGAGCAGGTCGCGCGCCCGCGCCCGCTTGTCGAAGCCGGTGCGGAACGGCAGCAAGGGGTGCGACGACGTTGCCGCAGGCGGTGAGCGCGGGCAGCAGGTGGAACGCTGGAAGACGAATCCGATATGGCGCCGGAAGTCGGCCGCTGGCTGCTGCTCAGCGCACCGAGGTCTGACTCCCCGACCGTGACGGTGCCGGCGTCGGCCTCGTCCACCGCGCCGGCCAGGTGCAGCAGCGTGGACTTCCCTGAGCCTGACGGTCCGGTCACCGCTACCAACTGGCCGGGCCCAGCGGTATGAGGTTGCTCGCTATTGGTAGATGTCGTGGTAGCCGATGGCGAGCCAGGTCAGGAGCGGCTCACCGTCGGTGTCCGGGCCGATGGTGAACAGCGCCCTGCCATCTGGGCTTGAGAAGCTCCAGGTCAGCGAATAGACCTCGCCGATCTTGTGTACGCGCAGGCGCTTCGGCCACGGTGCCTCGCCGCGGTGTGCCCCGGCTGCCAGCCCTGGGATCAGGTGAGCGCGGACCGCGCCGACGAACATCCTGCGGTGCTCTCGGGGGAGCTCGGCTAATGCGGTGTAGAATCCCGCGGTGGTCTGGTACCTCACCCGCCTGCCTCATCGTCCAAGGCTTCCAGGTGCCCGAGGAACTCGTCGTCGTCGGCGAACCGTTGGATGCGCCCGGCGGCCAGGTCCGCCTCGGCATCGCGGAGTTTCTCCTGCCATGGTGGGCTGTAGACCCAGGCGTCCTCCTCGGGAACGATGCGGGCGAGCCGCCGGCCGTCGCGGGTGAGCACAGTGGTGACATGACCGTAGGCGGCCATGTTGACCAGCTCCGGGAGGTGCTTGCGCGCCTCCGTCGTGGTCATCTCCTGGACCTCGTACGGCAACGGCACCGCGCTCTCGCTCATGCTCCTACTGTACGTCATGTACGTAGCGCTCACGGGCCCTTGGTGCGCCGCGGCCCGGGTCTGACATTCCGATGCGTCAGGGCAGCGCACGATGGCGGTCCTGGCGCGGTGCTCAGGAAGTCATGTACCTTGTCACCGGTGTCATTTCGGGCGGGCGCTGCGGTCACAGTCCGTGCACGGCGTGCGTGTGTTGTGAGCGTTGAGTGCGACGTGTGCAGCGAACCGCCGCGCCGGAAGGCCGTCGTGGAACGAGTCGTCGTTCCACGACTTTGCTGTATAGAGACAGTATTACAGCAGGTCAGGCGGGTGCGCCGCCAGGGACTTGAACCCCGAACCCGCGGATTAAGAGAAGACCGTCCGGCCGCCCCGAGCGCACTGCCTGCACAAACGCCGCGGCGGGAACGCCCCGAACGCACACAGTGCACCGCGATCCCGCACGCTCGTTCCACGAATCGTTCCACGCTGTTCGGGTCAGGTTCCGACAGTCCGTCACCGAACGTAGCCGAGGAGCGGGCTGGCTACGTCGCTGCAGCGAAGCCGTCGCCGTCGGCTCGGTCACGGTCCTTCGTCATGGTCCTTCGGTCGGCGGTGCGGGCGGCTGGGCGCGGAGGAGACGTCCGATCCCGTCGCACGCCAGACCGCATGCATGGTGCATGCAAGTGGGCTATCCTTGGGTTATGAGTTCCACTGTGATTCAGGTGCGCGATCTTCCTGAAGAGGTTGTCGCCGCGCTCAAGGCCCGGGCGGAGTCGCGCGGCCAGTCTCTCGCTGCGTACCTGCGTGATCTGCTGACGCAGGAGGCCGCGATGCCGCCAGTGCAGGATGTGATGGCCGGTATCGCGTCGCGCGAGCCGGTGAGCTACACGATTGATGATCTGCGGTCCTTTGCGCGGGATGGCCGCCGGTGACCATGGTCGTTGACTGCTCGATCATCGTCCGGCTGCTGTCCAACGTCAGTGGCGATGAACTGCTCCGCCAGCGGCTGGCGCGGACCGTCCACGCCCCGGCTCTGATTGACGCGGAGGTGTCCAGCGTCATCCGGGGCCTGGCGATCACCGCGAAGCCGAACGTCCGCATTACGGCCGGCCGGGCGGAGGTGATGCTCTCTGATTATGCCGGGCTGCGGATCGTCCGCCACCCGATGCGGCCGTTGCGGGCCCGCGTGTTCGAGCTGAGGGACAACTTCACGGCGTACGACGCCATGTGTGTGGCGCTGGCTGAGCGCCTCGCGCTGCCGCTGCTGACCGATGACGCCAGGCTTGCCGGCGCGCCGGGGCATCACGCGCAGATCCAGCAGATCCAGCAGTACCCAGGCTGATCTCAGGTTCGCGGTTCCCGGCCGCCACTGCGACCTGATCAGAGCCATGGAACGTCATCACGCCCCGGCCGCCGGCGCGAGGAACCGCTCACGGCTACGCGGGGCGCCGTGCAAGGAGCGGTGAGGTGGCGCTGACGGCGGGTGGTGCACCAGCGTCAGCAAGCGATGGGCAGAGCTGAGCCGACACCGGTGAGCGGCGATGAGGAGTTGCGTCACCGGCATTTCCCCGTATGCGCAGGCGAAGCAGATGCTCCGCGGGATCTACAACTGCACGGGAGGCCAGGGGTGCGCCGGCTGAGGTGGTTCGTCCTGGTGTTGCTGGTCTTGGCCGCCCTGGTGAGGAGCGTGTGGTCCAGCGGGCGCAACGCGAAGTCGATAAGGCCGAGGTGGTGGCTGGACCTGCCGAGCGCGGTCTCCGGCCTGGTGATGGTGGCAGCGCTCGTGACCGGATGCATCCGCCCTGGGCGTACACGCACTGCGGAGCCCCCAGCCAGGCGGAGACCACCCCCCGCTGCGGGACCGGGACCCGGTCCGGCACCGAGGCGGCAATTCCTGCCTGCATCGTGTTCAGCCCAGCCTGAGCCAGGCACCAGCCGACGATGGCCCAGCCGACCGTGTGCAGGCTGGTAAGCAGCGCAAGAGAGGCCGCGCTCGCCAGCGCACCGCACAGCACCCAGGGACGGCCGAACCTGCCCGCGGTGCGATCGGAGAATGCTCCAGCCAGCGGATTGACGACCGCCGCGACCAGGGCGCCGAGCCCGGTGACCCATCCGAACGCGACCACCTTGTGCACTGGCCCCACGATGTCCTGAACCTGGTTCGGCAGCAATACCGCAAGGGAACCGAAATAGGCCATGAACAAGCCCAGATTGGCCACTGAGATGGACGCGATCCAGCGATTAGACACCAGCTCCGCGGGTTCGGTCGCAGAGCGGACAGTGACGGCCATGACACTGGATTCTCCCGGGCCGCCGGGATTCCTGGGGCACCCGGCGGTTGCAGGACGGTTGCATGATGATGCAACCGCGGTTCTCGCGACACCGATTGTCCAGATAGCCGGGCGCACAATTCCCGTTTCCGCGCCCGCGTCTCCGGAAACGAGAGGACGGATGAGGTACCGGGGCATTGCCGAGAAAACCTGTAGTAAATACGCTCGGCCCGGCCAGGTAGCAGACCTGCGCCTGAGCGTGGTCAGCTAGCCCAGTCGTTTGGGAGCACCTGACGGGACGAGCGGTATCTGGTCGGTTCTGCATTGCAGATCAGTGTTTCAGTAGGTCAGCGACCTATGGGGGTTGGCGGTTGCGGACGGTTCGGCGGATGGCTGCGGGAACCGTCTGGTCCTGCCGGTCCCAGCGCGATCCCCGCACCACGCGATTACGCTTTACGGGTTCTCTGTCAGCATTACGCAACGCACCCCGGTCAGCACGGGCGACATGACCCTCCGGGCCTCTTCCCAAAGCTTCCCCAGCAGTCGGCAGGCGCCCAGTGTCTGCGGGCCTCCGGTTCTTCTCCAAGTCTACGGCCCGCAATGGGCGAAAGTCGGACAGACGAGTATTATTATCACGGGCGGTGAAACGCAGGAATTTACCTATATAAGGTCACAGCGTTCGAATCTAGGGGTTGGTGTCGCTGTCAATGGCTGGTCTGAAAGTGGCACGTATAATATTAGCACAACGGATACCATCCCATACGGGGTGTTCGGTGATAACGCCACTAAACTGTACCAGACAAAGTTCCGCTACGCTCTGTACGGAGAGGCGAAGTGCCCTGAGTTCACACAGCCCTACGACTACTACGGTGGCGCGCAGATCCTCAATGTGACCCCAGTTGAGGCACAGCAGTGCGTACGCTATGCCGCTGGTACGTCGCCCATTTTCGACACCCAGACGGCGGCCACGTTCAGTGCCGGGATCCCTGTTCCCGCGATTCCCATCACTCTGACCGCGCAGACCGGCTGGTCTCAGGACGGTTCCATCACATACACCATGGGCCCCAACAGCCATGACATCTGCGGCGCGTCGGGGCCGCCCGGTGACAACCCTGGATGGCTAGTTGTCGGCCTCTCCTAGAATCGGCGGACTGGTTGCCAGCAGGATCGCCGCCCCGCTTGCGGCGGCACTGCTGGCAACCGCGTGCTCATCAGGCCCGGCCATCGATACCGGCCCTCTCGGCAACGGCGGCGACCCAGGCGGCCTCTGCTCGTTCCTTGCCCCCGGCGTGGTGCTGTCTTACGGGGCCACTCTCCTTGAAAACACCGGCCAGTCAGCCGTCGTGGTCCAGAAAGTTGACCTCGTCCAGCCCCGCCACCTTCAGCTTGTCGCCTCCTATGTCGTCCCGACCAGGGGCAACTTCGAGGTCGGTGTCTGGGATGGGTTTCCGCCAGGGCCGCAGCCGGGGGTTGAGTGGTCGCAGCGGATGCGCGCGGCAGGCGCGAGGATTCCGCCCGCTCATGGCACGCATCGCGCTGATCTGCTCACGGTGTTGAAGCCGACCGGGCCAGTGGCAGAGGCGCAGGCGATCGACGTGTTCTACCGGGAAGGCGGGCAGCAGTATCACATGCAGACCCATGTTCGTTTCGTGCTGCTCGTCGGCAGGCATTGCCCGGCTAATTGGCCGCTGAAGTACCCTGGGTGATGAACGGCTATTGATCGGATCATGATCAGGCCGATGTTCGGCTTGCTCAGGCACCTCACCCCCGACTGGGCGAAGAGTATTATGACACAGAGATCGTCATTCTCCTCCAAGGCGCGAATCTGCTTGGTGATCGTGTTTACAGCTACCTGCAGCTGACCGGCCGGGAACTCAAGCAGATGTTCTCAACGATGCAGGCTGGCCGGAACTTCAAGCCCGCCGACTTCGGAATCGTTCTCCTGGCCGGGAGGGGGAACCCACCTCCGCACGTCCGTGCAATGACGAAGGCACTTTATGACATGATCGACATTCCGACATTACCTGCCACTGGATGGCCGCCTTGATGTGGATGCCGAGGGTCTTGGCCAGGATCGCGGCCGGGACCTCGGCGGCCAGGGTGAACAGGGCGGTGCTGCGGCCTGCCGCGGGCTGATCCCGAGGGCCTGGAGCCGCGGCGGCGGCGTCACCGACACCTGCACGGCTGCCGCGACGGGGCGGGCGGTCACTGTCTGTGCACGGGACTGTGAGCGTTGTGCACGTTCAGCGCGATCAGCGCAACGAACCAGCGGACACGACTCGTTCCACGCCGTGGGCCGCCGGAACCACTTCCTGGCTGAGAAAGGCCAGGTCAGGACGGGTGCGCCGCCAGGGACTTGAACCCCGAACCCGCGGATTAAGAGAGGACCGCCCGGCCGCCCCGAGCGCACTGCCTGCACAAACACCGCGACGGGAACGCCCGGAACGCACACAGTGCACCACGATCCCGCGACACTCGTTCCACGACTCGTTCCACGGCATCCTGGTCAGGCACTGGAGGCCGGTCACTGAATGTGATCGCACCGCAGCCTCGGCACCCGGCAAACCGATCGCCCCAGGGCTTGTACCGGCCCGGCGCTGCCGGGCAACGTTCGCCCTGCCGGATCGGGTGGCGCTGGATCAGCTGCGACCGTGCCCGGGGCCTGCTGCCTGGGCCGCCGCAGGGCGCGGATCTGGACGGCGCTCGCCATCGCGGCCGTCGACTTCCACTGCGAGGGCGGCGGAGTGGCCGGCGGGAAACCCGGGCGATCCGGCAGCCGCGGATCGGCGAGAAGGTAACCCTGCACATCGACGCTCCGGCCGGCACCACCTGGGATCTGCAAGTCAATGGCTCGCCCCTGCGTCGGCCAGGCCAGCTACCGCGCGGCAAGGCCGGGGCTACGGCGGACTCCGCGGCGCTGCTCTCTGCAATCAGCGGAAGCTGAACAGGCGCACGCCGACGGCTCGATATGTGCAGCCTTCGGA
>Ga0116216_10001540_pt1 | contig 15971 bp, 12 predicted proteins | sample Sb_taG_11_FD_89696 | JGI IMG/M metagenome (GOLD analysis project Ga0116216, IMG submission 89696) | Peat soil microbial communities from Weissenstadt, Germany - Sb_50d_3_AS metaG | ecosystem: Environmental > Terrestrial > Soil > Wetlands > Peat | place: Germany: Weissenstadt | collected 2010-09-21
GCAAGGGCAAAGGCAACGCCCTCGCCTGCGGCTTTGCGGCCGTCCGAGGGGACATCATCGTGATGCTCGACGCCGACGGATCGACGGATCCCCAAGAGATTCCTGCTTACGTCGACGCGCTGTTTGACGGGGCGGACTTCGCCAAGGGGTCTCGATTCATGGAGGGAGGCGGCAGCGTCGACATCACGCCCCTGCGGATGCAGGGCAATCGGTTCCTCAACGGAACCGTGAACGCGCTGTTCGGCACCGACTACAGCGACCTCTGCTACGGCTACAACGCGTTTTGGTCTGACGTGCGACCGACGATCAACGTCGACTGCGCCGGTTTCGAGGTCGAGACGCTGATCAACGTACGCGTTGCCAAGGCTGGTCTGAACGTCGCAGAGGTCCCCAGCATCGAGCACGAGCGGATTCACGGAGTCAGCAAGCTCCGTCCGTTCCGCGACGGGTTCCGAGTGTTGCGGACCATCCTTGTCGAGCGCTTCGCCAAGCCTCTTCGGCCTCAGGCGTCAGCCAACGCGACGAGCGCATGAACATGCGGGATCTAGCTTCGTTCGCCGGCAGCACCGGGCGGCCCGACGACCACTGTCATGTTCCGGACTGCCGCCACGTCGAACCTGAAACGCTGGCCACGCCGCAATCCGGGAGCTTGTACGACCTCGACTTCGGCCAGCTCGTCGTCCCAGTCGCAGACCCGATAGATGGCCTCGGTGCCCAGAAGGATCCGGCGCCTGAGTTCACCAGCTTTAAGTTCCGTAGCCGCGATAACGCGGCCAAATATATGTCCATCGCGCCCACCGCGCGCTGCACACGGAGAGCTGACCGATGAGCGCGCGCGAAAGCTCCCCTGCGGTCGGGATCGTCGTTGAATGCGAGCTCTCGGTGGAGGTTCCCGCGATCGCCGCACCAGCGCCAGGGATGACGGCCCTCGTGCTCGTGCGCTTGTTCAGCGAGCCGATTGGGATGCTCAGCCTGACCCTGTCCGAGCGCGGCCTCGAGCCTGCGGAGCTCGCGGCTGAAATCGCCGGCGAGCTCGGCTCCGAGCTGCGCCAGCGCTTTGCCGACTGCGCGATCGCGTGGACGGGATCGCTCCCCACAAACGGGCTCGAGCCCGGCCGCACACCGAGCGTCATCGAGGGACGTGAGGTGCCGAGCGTCGAACACGAACGCATCCACGGCGTGTCCAAGCTTCGCCCGCTGCGTGATGGACTGCGAGTGCTGCGCACGATCATTCGCGAACGGCTGCCCCGGCGTCGCGGTGATGAGATCGTCGAGGCGTCGTTCCGCGAACTCCCTCTTCGCTCTCACTCTCGCGCCGGTGCGGACGCGGTGCTCGTGGGCTGACCGTGATCAGCACCGACCACACGACGAATGCGCATGCTGCCGACGGGGATGAGTCTGTCAGCGTAATCATCTGCGCCTACACGCTGAAGCGCTGGAATGAGCTCGTGGCAGCGGTGGCTTCGGTGGAGAAGCAGACCCGGCGCCCCGACGAGACGATCATCGTCATCGACCACAATCCGGCGCTGCTCGAGCGAGCGAATGAGACGTTCACGGGCGCAACCGTAATCCCGAGTCGAGCGGGCCGCGGACTGTCGGGCGCTCGGAACACGGGGGTCGAGGCGGCGCGCGGCGAGATCGTCGCCTTCCTCGACGACGACGCGCGAGCGGAACCGGCGTGGCTCGCGGGGCTCCTCGGCGCTTACTGCGATTCGAACATAGTCGGGACGGGGGGCATCGTCGAACCCCGCTGGAGCAACGGCCATCCGGCCGAGTGGCTCCCGGGTGAGTTCAACTGGACGATCGGATGCAGCTACACCGGCCTGCCCACCACGAGTGCGCCGATCCGCAATCCGATTGGGGCCAACATGTCATTCCGCCGCGACGCGATCGTCCGAGCCGGCGGCTTCCGAGAAGGGGTCGGACGGATCGACGACGTTCCACTCGGGTGTGAGGAAACCGAGCTCGCGGTCCGGATCGCCGGAGCCTCGTCCACGGCCACGATCATGCACACGCCCGCGGCGCGCGTTGACCACCTGGTCACGCCTGAGCGCGCGCGCTGGCGCTATTTCATGATGCGATGCTGGAACGAAGGGCGGTCGAAGGCCGCCGTGGTCCACCACGTCGGAGCAAGCGCGGGGCTGGCCAGTGAGCGAAGCTATGTCTTGGGCACGCTGCCGCGTGGAGTCCTGCGGGAACTTGGCGTCGCCGTTCGCGGCGATCTGTGGGGGGCGGTCCGGGCGGCCGCGATCGTCGGGGGCCTGTCGGCGACCGCCGCCGGCTACATGTACGCCAGGGCTCTCAGCAACGGCGGGGGCGCGCCGGACAGACCGCAGGCGAATGGCGGCGATGCCCCGGCACAGCAGCCGATCCCAGTGCTGCTGTACCACAGGATCGCCGCGGCGGAAGACGATCGCTTTGCGGTCACGCCGGAGCGGTTCAGGGAACAGCTGCGGCTGATCGCCGCGAGCGGGCGGACACCGCTGACGATCGGCGAACTCGCAGAGGGCATTCAGGGCACGCGTCAGCTGCCCGCCCGCCCCGTCGCGGTGACGATCGACGATGCCTACGAGGACACCCCGCGCGCCGTTGCCGAGGCACTCGCGCACGACCTGTCGGTGACCGTCTATGTCACCAGCGGCGCGCTTGATCGCCCCGGCATGCTCTCGACCTCGCAGCTGCGCGCGCTCGCCGGGATGGGCCCCGAGGTCGAGCTCGGTGCTCACTCTGATTCTCACCCTCACCTTGACGCGCTCGCGCCGGCCGACGTCCGGCGCGAGGTTTTCACCAGCAAACACTCCTTGGAGCAGGTCGTGAAGCGGCCCGTCGAGACGTTCGCGTATCCGCACGGCGCCTATGACGACAGCGTGCGGGCGGCGGTCATCGACGCCGGGTACCGCTCCGCCGCAGCCGTGAAAAACGCGATCTCCCATCCGGTCGACGATCCGTGGGCGATCGCGCGATACACGATCAAGAGCGCCACGACGCTGGAGCGCCTCGCGGACATCCTCGAAGGCCGCGGCGCGCCGTTCGCCTGGCGCCGCGAGCGACTGCGAACACGGGCGGCGCGGACCGCCCGCCGAACTCGCCGGCGGATCGCGCAGGTGGTCAAATGAGGCGCGACGGCAAGATCACCTTCGCTCGCGAGGCGCCCGCGCTGCTCGCCACCCCCACCGCGGTCAGCGCGGTGGACATCGACCAGCCGATTCGCGACATCGTCCTCCCGCCCTCGCGGAGCGGACAGCCCTATGCCTCGCTGCTGGTCGTCCCCAGGCTGCACGGATACCCGCTCGGCACACTCGCGGTCGGTCTGCCCGAGCCGAGCTACGTGCCCGGTGAACACCTTTCCTCCGCGATCTGGGAGGTGATGGCGGAGCAGATCGAAGCCCATCTCGACGCCGACCGCACCGTCGCACCGGACGGGACCGAGAGCCCGGCGGCCGCTCACTGCCGGCTTGCCCCCCTGCGGAGCGGGCCGATGGCCTCGGTGGTCGTCAACACGTGCGCCGACGTCAACGCCACGCTGCGGTGTCTGGCGGCGGTCCTGGCCATGCCCTACGAGCCGTTCGAGGTCATCGTCGTCGAGAACCGTCCGGCCGGCTCCCGGGTGCGGGCGGCCGTCAGCGAGCGGTTCGGCGACGACACACGCGTGCGCGTGGTCGATGAGCCGCGCCCCGGTCTGGCCACGGCACGCAACGCGGGCCTGCGAGAGGCCGAGGGCGAGATCATCGCCGTGATCGACGATGACGTCGTCGTCGATCCGGACTGGCTCGGGCACGCCGTACGACGCTTCCAGGACGAGCCCGCCGTCGCGTGCGTCACCGGGCTGATCCTCCCAGCGGAGCTCGAGACCCCCGAGCAGGTGCTGATCGAGCGCTTTGCCGCGTTCGGCAAGGGCTTCTCGCCCCGGACGTTCTCGCTCGAGCGCGCGCCGGAGGGCGATCGGCTGTTCCCGTACGCGGGCGGTACCTTCGGCTCCGGTGCCAACACCGTGCTGCGCGCCGAGGCGGCAGATCTGCTCGGCGGATTTGAGGAGACCCTCGGGACCGGAACGCCGGCGCGCGGAGGCGAGGACCTCGACCTGTTGATCAGGCTGCTGCTGGCGGGCGAAGAGATCGCGTACGAGCCGGCGGCGACCGTCTGGCACCGCCATCCCAGTGGCCCCGGCGCCCCCAGACGTCAGGCGATCAACTACGGCATCGGACTGTCGGCGATGCTCACCCACCGGTGGGTCGCCGGCGGCGATCGAGCGCGCATGCTCGGCGCCCTCCCCGCAGGTGTCGCGTATCTAAGAGACTCGAACTCGCGGCGGAACCTCGCGCATGGGCAGGACTTCCCTCGATCGCTCGTCCGCTGGGAGCGCCTCGGGCTTGTAGGTGGGCCACTTGCGTACCTGATGAGCCGCATGCGCAGCAGGCGGCTGGCCCGCGCCACATTCACACCAACGTGTGTCGACGAGTTCGAGCTGGGCGAACTGGCGGCGGACCGCCCGGCACCGCGACGGCGCGACGGCAACCGTTACGGCGCGGCTCGCTTGCTCGTCAGGAGCGCGGGAGAACCGCTTGGCCTCGTCGACCTGGAGCTCACGACCGGCACGCTGAGGGCAGCCCGCCTGCAGACGGCGGTCGAGGACCGGTTCGCGGGCGCGATCCACGTGATCGATCAAAGAGGTCACCGCCCGGCTGACGGCCCCGGGCCATTGCGCTCGACCACCGACATCAGTGTTGTCGTGTGCACGCGCGAGCGCCCCGATTCCCTCCGGGCAACGTTGACCTCGGTGTTGCGGACCGCCCCGGCGGCCCGCGAGGTGCTCGTGGTCGACAACGCCCCCACCACCGACCGCACACGAGCGCTGGTCGCCGAGCTCGCCGACCCGCGTATGCGCTACGTCGTCGAGCCCGTGCCGGGACTCTCCCGCGCGCGCAACCGCGGGATCGCGGAGGCACGTGGTGCGATCGTCGCCTTCACCGACGACGACGTCGTGGTCGATCAGGCTTGGCTCAGCGGACTCGAGCGGGGCTTCGCGCGGGCTTCCGAGGTCGCCCTGGTCACCGGGCTCGTGTCGACAGCCGAGCTCGAGACCCCGGCACAGCAGATGTTCGAGTCGAGCGTCGCCTGGAGCAGCAGCTGCACCGCCCGGGTGTGGGATCTGTCCGCCCCGCCGCCCGGCGACGTCCTCTTCCCCTACACCGCCGGGCAATTCGGAACCGGCGCCAATTTCGCGCTCAAGCGTGAGGCGACGAGGGCGGTGGGACCGTTTGACGAGGCGCTGGGCGCGGGCACACCCACCGGCGGAGGCGAGGATCTCGACATGTTCCTGCGAGTGTTGCTGTCCGGGTTCCAGCTCGCGTACGAGCCCGGCGCGCTCGTCTGGCACCGGCACCGCCGGGAGCCCGACGCGTTGCGCGGCCAGATGTTCAGTTACGGCGCCGGCCTGTCCGCGTATGCGTACAAGCACCTCGTCGCGGCCCAGACTCGCGGCGAGGTTGTCCAGCGAATACCGCGCGCGCTGCTGCGTGCCGGCAGGCTGGCAGGGTGCGGCGGGTTCTCGGGCGGTCCGCACCGCGCGATGCTGAGGGTCGAGCTTCTTGGCTACGCGTGCGGTCCGGTCCTGTACCGGCGCAGCCATAAAGCCGTCGTCGATCGCGAGCGCGTGAAGGCCGCGTCATGACCGAGCTGCTGGCGCCGCTACGAGGATCCTGGTCACCCGTGGTATCGGCACGCAAACGTCGTGCCTCGGAGCGTTCGGAGGTAGCTGCGACGTCTGTGGCTGATTGTGGACGGGCGGCTCTCACCGGCCTGTTCGCGGTCTCGCTCGTGACGTTCGCGGGCGGTCGCCTGGCGCATCTCCCAAACCTCGCCCTGGCCGGTGCGTTCGGCGCGCTGTTCCTCGGCGTCGGAACCGCACCGCTGCAGCGTTCGCGCGACGCATTCCTCTCATCCCGGCTGGCCGTCGCCGGGGTGGTGGGCCTCTCCACGGCGTTACTGCTGGGAGCGGCGATGGTGTTGGCACCGCTTTGGCACCCAGAGCTTTGCGCGATCGTCGTACTGGCGGCCGCGGGCGCGGTCCATGCCAGCGCGGCCCCCGCCGCGTTCGCGGACTTTCGGCGGGCGCTTGCCGATCGCGTGAGCGGCACGGCCGTGCGCGCGATCGCCGCCAGTCCATCGTTCTGGTGCGCGCTCGCCGGCACGGTGCTGTGGCTCGGTTCGGCGATTCTGACCCACCGGATCGTTCCCGGGATCGGGGGTTTCCTGCCGCGGATCACCCCGCTCTGGTACGCCGGGCTGGTGCTCGTCCTCGCGGCTATCGCGTTCGCTCGGCGAGAGCGGCACGAGGCGTTCGCCGCGGTGGCGGTGACCTCGCTCGCGCTGGCGTTCACGCTTACCCCGGCGCTCCTGTACGGCATGCCGCGCTCCCAGTCGGCCGCCAAGCACATGGAGCTGGTGAGCTTCATCCTGCAGACGCATCACCTCGCCATCGGCGACGGTATCTACGCCGCGTACTCCGCGTTCTTCGCGGCGATCGCGTGGCTTTGCCGGCTGGCGCACGTCTCGGACCCGACCGGCCTGGCGACGTTCTGGCCGGCGCTGATGGCCGTGATCCTGCTCGTCGAGCTGCGGTTCCTGTTCGGCCAGCTGATCGACGGACGCTACCGGCGCTGGGCCGCGATCACGCTCGTGTTGCTGGTCAACGCGATCGGGGCCGACTACTTCTCGCCCCAGTCAGTCGGCTTCGTGCTCGGCCTGGGCATCGTCGCCCTGGCCATCGGCCGGCGGACGGACATCGACCGTCGCGTCACGTTCGCGGTGCTGCTCGCCTCGACCTGCGCGATCGCGATCACGCACGAGCTGAGCCCCTACATCATCGGCGGGGTCCTGGTCGTGCTCGGTGCCTTCCGTTGCGCCCGTCCACGCTGGATCGGGCTGGCGGTCCTCGTCGCGGCGGGGGCCTGGGCGCTCGCCAACTACCACGTCCTCGGCGGCTATTTCTCACTGGCGAGCCTGGGGGACGTCTCGAACTTCACCCCTCCGAGCACGCCCACGGCGCCCGGGCTGAGCCGGGAGCCGATCGTCGCTACAAGCTCTCACGCGCTGCTGCTCGGGATGCTCGTGCTGATCGTGGGGGCGCTCGTTGCCGTCGCTCGTCACCGGCGTGAACGCTGGGCCTGGGCCTATCTGATCTGCGCCGGAATCGGCCTCCTGTTCGTGGCCGTGAATCCCTACGGGAACGAGGGCATCTTCCGCGCGTCGCTGTTCGGGATCCCCTGGCTGGCGGCCCTGGCCGTCCACGCCTTCCGTTCTCCGAGCCGGCGACTCGGATCGATCGCCTGGCTGGTGCTGACCGTGGGCCTCGTGGCCACATTCCTCGTCGCCTCGTTCGGGATGGATGCGACGAACGTGATGCGCGCGAGCGATCTGCAGGCGTTGCGCACGTTCGAGCGGGAGGCCCCCGCCGACAGCTACCTGCTCAACATCGGTTTTGGCGATCTACCCAGCCCCGCGCCCAGCGTCACCTCATCGACAAACCAGATCACGTACGCCGAGCTCAACGACACTGCCACGCAGGCCAGCGGGCGACCGGTCGCCTCCGATCTGGCCACGCTGCTCGAGCGCTACGAGCAGAAGGCCGGTGGAGCGACGGCGCTCAGCAGCGGGCGGCTGTATGCGATCTGGTCGCCCGTCGAGTCCTACTACGGCCGGGAGTACGGGCTCGAGCGTCCGAGCCAGAGCGTCCGCTGGCTCGACCTGCTGCTCGCGAGCCCCTCGTGGAGGGTGGTGTACGGCAGCCACGGCACGTACCTGTTCCAAGCCGTGGCCGCGCCTGCCGGGACGGGGAGCACGCAATGAGCGTCGCGGTTACGCGCGATCAGCGCAGCGCGGAGGACGACGCGGCGTCGGCGGCGGTTCGCGGGCTGTTCAGACGCGACTCCGCCTACCTGATCCTGTGGGCGGCGCAACTCGGAGCGGCCGCGCTGTTCACGCCGGTGACCACGCGCCTGCTCGGGCCCGCCCGCTTCGGCCTGGTGGCGTCGTCGATCGCGGTCATGCAGGTGCTCGTCGGGCTCGCCGGCTTCGGCCTGCAGTCCGCGGTGCAGCGCCGCTACGCGCGCTCCGGCGAGCGGGATGCGCGCCGGCTGATCACGCTGGCAATTGCGGGCTCGGCCGTGGTCTTCCTGCTCGCGGACGTCACCGGCCCCGGCTGGGCCCCGGCGCTCGGTCTCGGGCACTACCCGCCGGCGGTTCGCTTCGCGGTCACTTGGGCTTCGCTGACCGCGATCAGCAACGCAGCGCTTGGCCTGCTGCGCAGTCGCGATCAGCTGCTTCCGTTCGCGACCGTCAGCCTCTCGCAATCGATCGTCGCCGAAGCACTTAGCCTGCTGCTGGTCGTGGCGGTGAGCCGATCCGCTTCCGCATACATCCTCGGCCAACTCATCGCCCAGGCGTTGGCGGTGGTGGTGGCTCTGGCCCTGACCCGGCCGCTGCCGCTCGGGCGGCGCCATCTCCGGATGGCCACGGACGCGCTCCGCTACTCGATCCCGATCGTCCCGGGAGCGCTCGCGGCGTTTGTGCTCGAGGCTTCGGACAGGCTCGTGCTCCAGCACTATCTCGGGGCCCCGGCCGTCGCGCGCTACGCGGTGGCGTACAACATCGGCGCGATCCCGATTCTGCTGCTCGGCGTGCTGGACACGGTGTGGATGCCCCGGGTCTTCGCCGTGACCGACGCACGGGTGCGCGATTCGGTGCTCACGCACAGCCGCGACGCGCTGTATGCGCTGCTGATCCCGGTCATCGCCGGGCTGGCGATCGCCGGTCCGGTTCTGCTGCACCTCTGGGCGCCGGCCAGCTACCGCCCGGACGGGCTCCTGTTCGTCCTGGCGCTAGTGGCCGCGAGCTCGATTCCGGTCGCCGCAGCGATATCTCACACCCGTCTGCTGCTCGCGGAGGGCCGGACCGCCGCGATCGCCGCTGCGACGCTCGTAGCCGCTGGCACGAATCTCGTGCTCAACATCGCTCTGGTGCCACGATTCGGTATCGAGGGCTCGGCGTTCGCGACGCTGCTCGGCTACGGCGCCCTGCAGCTGACGCTCGCGGTCGCCGCACGGCGCGTCAGACGACTGCAGCCGACGGGACTTGCCCTGCGGGTCGAAGTCCTCGCGGCTGTGTTACTGGCATTCGCCGCGGCGGCGGCTCCCGTGACCCTTCCGCTCATCGGCGTTCGGCTCGTGGTCGGACTGCTGTGCCTCGCGAGGTTGGCGGCCATGATCGCGAGCCTGTCCGGCGCGCTCGATGCGCACCAGCCCCATTGGCTGTCCCGATGGATGGGGTCAACCGTTCTGAGGATGTCGGTCTGATGTCGTCGGTCGCGGCACTGATACTCGCTCACGACGACCCCGCGATGGTCCGGCGTCTGATCACGGCGCTCGACGGCGTCGACATCTTCCTGCACTGCGACAGCAAGGCTCCGGCGGCCGTGGTGGCCGAGATGACCGCGGGCGCCGGGCCGCGCGCGCGGCTGGTCCCCCGCCATCGAACCGCGTGGGCGAGCTGGTCGCTGGTCGAGGCGGAGCAGGCCGGGCTCCGGATGGCGCTCGAGCACAGCGCGGCCGAGCACCTGATCGTGCTGTCGGGCAGCTGCTATCCGCTGGTCAGCGTCGCCGAGCTGGAAGACGACCTGGCCGACTGGCGCGGTCTCTCTCGCCTGCCGCTGGCGCCGATTCCGAATCGCCTGTGGGACACCCATCGAAATCCAGACGGCGGCATGTGGCGATTTCGCCGGCGCTTCGTCAGCTTCCGCGGCCGGACCGTGTTTGTCGGCGGCGTCCCACTCCGGACATGGCGTCGCGACATCCCAGCCGACCTCCGTCTGCACGCCTCCAGCCAATGGAAGATCTATGCCCGCCCACACGCCGCGGAGTGGCTGCGCATCCTCAGCGATCGGCCGGACCTTCGGGCCTTCTGGCGGACGACGCTCGTGCCGGATGAGGCCTGCGCCGCGTCGGTACTTCGCAGCCCGGAGCTGACGGGCCCGATCGTGGACCAGCTGTGCGACGACCTCCCCTGGTACATCGAATGGGGAGACGCCGGCCTCGCCGACCATCCGGATTGGCTACAGGCGCCCGCTTTCGCCGCGCTATCCGCCGCCCGCCGAGCGCCCCGGCGCGCGCCTGACCGGTGCTCGATCGGGGCCGCGGATCGTGACGCCTATCGCAAGCTGTTCGCGCGCAAGCTGTCGTCGCGCGAGGCGCCGTTGCTCGACCGCATCGACGAGGAGCTGAGGACATGACCGGGTCGGGGCCGCAACATCCCAACGCTCCCGATGATCGCCTGACGCCGGGCTTTCTCCCGGCATCGGCATTCGCGCACCTCGGGCCTACGGCGCTCGCGGTCCTCGACCTGGAGCGCCCGAACGCCGAATCCCTCCTCGGCGCGGGCGATGGTGAGCGACGCGACGCGCTCGTACTCGTACGCGTTCACGGCGACCCGCTCGGCGTCTTGCACGTCGCCGACGCGCGAATCGTGGGCAACACCAGCGAGCTCGTCTCACTCGCCAACGAGCAGCTGGGCGATCGCCTGAGCGCTCACGAGCGCCGGTTCGCCTGCCAGGTCGGCGACGCTCACTGCCGCGGCGGCGTCGCCCCGGAGGTTCCGGGCGCGGTCGCGGTGGTCATCGCGACGATCGGCCGGATCGACGCCCTCGATCGCTGTCTGAGCTCGCTCGCTCGGCTCCCCCGCGAGCGCGTCGAGATCATCGTGGTCGACAACCGACCGGCGGCGCGCACGCGCGAGCTCGTTGCCGGCTGGAGCGAGCGCGATCCGCGGATCCGCTATGTGAGCGAGCCGCGCGCGGGCCTGTCCGTCGCCCGCAACCGCGGCATCGCAGAAACCGAGGGGGATTTCGTCGCCTTCACCGACGACGACGTGATCGTCGACGACGGGTGGCTGCGCTGGCTGATCGCGCCATTTGCGGATCCGCAGGTCACGGTCGCGACCGGACTGGTGCTGCCGCTCGAGCTCGAGACCGCGGCGCAGAAGCGATTTGAGCAATACGCCGGCTTCGGCAAGGGGTACGAGCGCCGCTCGTACGACATGCGTTCCAACCGCGCCGACGAGCGGCTGCTGTATCCCTACTGGGGCGGCATGTTCGGTGCCGGGAACAGCATGGCGTTCCGGCGCGCCGAGTTGGTCGCGGCCGGTGGGTTCGATCCCTCCCTCGGGGCGGGAAGCATCGCGCAGTCGGGCGAGGACATCGACGCGATGAGCAGCGCGATTCTCCGCGGCGGCCGGCTCGTGTACGAGCCACGGTCGCTGTGCTGGCACGAGCATCGCCGCGAGGAGGCCGCGCTGCGAAGTCAGATGTTCAGCTACGGCGTCGGCTTCACCGCGACGCTGACGAAGGCGATGACACACGACCGCCGGTTCCCACGCGCGGTCGTCCGCTCGATTCCGGTTGCGTGGCGACTCCGCCGCCTAGCCGCGCGGCGCGAGGGTTCGGCAGCCGCGTTGCCGGCCGGGCTGGGAGGCATCGAGCGTCGGGGCATGCTGCGTGGCCCGGCTCGGTACGCCCGCTCCTCGCGGTCGGTTTGGCGGCTCGGTCTCGGGCAGGTGATCCGCGGTGGCTAGCGCGCGGCAGGCCGTCGACAGGCATCCCGGCAGGCGCGGGTCGCTCGACCGGCTCACGAGCCTGCGCGCGCTCGCGGCGCTCGCGGTGTTCGCGTTCCACGTCGGTCAGTACAACGTCTGGTATCCCGCCAAGCTCGCGGGATTCGGCTACGCGGGGGTGGCGTTCTTCTTCACCTTGTCCGGGTTCGTCCTCGTTTGGTCCGCGCGACCGGATGACAAGGCGGGGCGGTTCTTCCAGCGGCGGTTCGCCCGTATCTACCCGTCATATCTGGCCGTCCTGCTCGTCGCGTGCGTCGTCCCCCATGTGGCCGTCTACCGCGGCGCCGACGCCGGGATCCTGTCGGTCACGCTCACCCAGGCGTGGGTGCCGCTGGACAGGTTCGCGTTCGGCCTAAACGGCGTGTCGTGGTCGCTTAGCTGCGAGGCGGCGTTCTACGCGGTGTTCCCGCTTCTGCTCGCGTGGATGGTGGGGCTCGGCCGCCGTCGTTTGGTCGGATCGGTGCTCGGGGCCTATGTGATCGGCGCCGTCGTCGTCGTTGCCGCCACGGTGTACGGCCCCGGCGGGGCGACGCTCGCGCTCGTCAACCCGCTCATCCGGCTTCCCGAGTTCATGCTCGGGATGGCGGCCGGCCTAGCGTTCGCGGAGGGATGGCGGCCGAGGATCGACGTACGCCTGCCGGTCGCGATCCTCGTGCTGCTGTATCTCGCGGGCGGTCTGCTCCACTTGCCCAAACCGATGATGGACCCGGTCCTCGCACCGGTGTTCGTCGCGATCGTGGTCGCGTCAGCCGGCTCCGATGCCGCCGGCACGCGCAGCTGGCTCACCAGTCGCGCCTTGGTGTATGCCGGGGAGGTCTCCTTCTGCTTCTACCTCGTACACGAGCTCGTGATCATCAATGTCGCCCCCTACCTCTCCGGGCCGGCCGCGATGGCCGTTGATTTGGTGGCCGCGGCGCTCCTGGCTGCCGTCGTACACCACCTGGTCGAGCTGCCCTGCCAGCGGTGGCTCCGACCGGGAGGTGGTCTCGAGGAGCGTGCGCGGATGATCCGCAGTACGCGCCCCCAACTGGCCCACGCCGGAAATTCCGGCGAGGCTCGGGGTTAGCTGTACACGCGCACCCAGTCGACCAGCATCTTCGCCGGGAACGGCGTGGTCGCGTTCGGCGCTCCTGGCCAGCTCCCCCCCACCGCCAGATTCAGGATCAAGAAGAAGGGCTGGTTGAACACCCACTGCTGGGTCGGAGAGAGCGAGGCGGGCGTGTAGGTCGCGTACGCGACTCCGTCGAGGGTGAAGACAAGCTTGTTCGGGCTCCAGGTGACGCCGTAGATGTGGAATCCGCCGGCCAGCGAGACGCGGGAGCGCTTCGCGGTCGTCATCGCGTATCCGTTGGCGAGTCCCGACTGTGGCCCGTGAATGCTGCCGTAGATCGTGAACGGGTCGCTTCCGAGATTCTCCATCATGTCGATCTCCCCGCACTCCGGCCAGCCAACGGAGTCGAGGTCGCTGCCGACGGCCCAGAACGCGGGCCACAGGCCCTGCCCCCGCGGGACCTCGATCCGGGCTTCGAGCTCCCCGTACCTGGCCTGGAAGATTCCCTGCGTCTCGATCGCGCCGGACGTGTAGCTGCGCGTCACCCCGTCGCTCCCGGTGTAGCTGCCGCTGAGGGCCGTGATCACCAAGTGCCCCGCGCCGTCGAGCGCGAGGTTGCTCGAGTTTGTCGTGTAGTACTGGAGTTCGTCGTTGCCAAATCCGCCGCCTCCATAGATCACGTTCCACTTGGACGGGTTAGGGGGCGTGCCGGCCGGTCCGTTGAACTCGTCGCTCCAGCTGAGACGAGTAGCCGGCGCCAACACGCTGGTGGCTAGCGCTCCATGCTTCAGTACTCGGCGGCGACGGTGGCGCGCCGGTCGGCGTTTGGCGGCGTGGCGGTTGGCGTCCTTGCTCGCATGCGGCGACCGGGGCGCGTGGGCCAGGGCCGTCTGAACATTCCACACCGCGGACGCCGCGAGGAGCGTCGCGATCAAAGCCAGCACACTGCTCCGGCGCCTACCCATGCGTCATCGATCGGCGGGGTTGTCGGCGCAACGCCAGCGGCATGAAGGGTCGGCGGACGGATGTTCGTGCCGGCGTCACTTGGAGTAGACGCGGACCCAGTCGACGAGCATCGTCGCGGGGAAGTGCGTCGTAGCGTCGGGCGGGCCCGGGAAGTTCCCACCCACGGCGAGGTTCAGGATCAAGTAGAACGGCTTGTCGAACACCCACTGACCGCCGGGGGGCAACGAGGCCGGCGTGCGCGTCGCGTATGGGACACCGTCCAGCGTGAACACGATCTTCCCCGGACTCCAATCGATGCCGAAGACGTGAAAGCCGCCGGCCAGCGACCTCGCCGAGCGCGCCGCGGCTACCAAGTTGTACCCATTTGCCCGCCCCGGCGCGGGTCCGTGGAGCACGCCATAGACTTTGAACGGGTCGCTGGCGATGTTCTCCATCAAATCGATCTCACCGGACGCCGGCCAGCCCACGCGATTGAAGTCGGTTCCAATCGCCCAGAAAGCGGGCCACAGGCCGGCCCCGGAGGGCAGCTTGATCCTCGCCTGGATCCAGCCGTAGGTGGTCTCGAACCGCCCGGCGGTCTGAATGAGAGCCGAGGTGTAGTTCCTGGTGACGCCGTCGCTGCCGGTGTAGACCTCGCGGCGGGCGGTGATCGCCAGGTGACCGGCGCCGTCGAGCGATGCGTTGCTGGGACGCGCTGTGTAGTACTGAAGCTCCCGGTTGCCCCACCCGTTGCCGCCGGTCTCGAATTGCCATTTCGCCGGGTCCGGCGTGGAGCCACGGGGTCCGTTGAACTCATCGTCCCACACCAGCCTGTAGCCCGCCGGCGGGCTCAACCTTCCGCCTTGCGAAGCGATGGGCTGAGCCCCGTGACTGCCCCGCGAACCGACGTCGAGGAGCCAGGCGGCGACCGCGAGACAGACGACCACGATCGCGGCCGCCACGGCCACCCGCGCCCTCGCCGAGGCGCGTCTCATGGTGCTCCCGAGCGCGAAGCCGCCCCCGTCGCCGTCAAAGCAAGATCCGTCCTGCCCATCGCCAATGAGTCGGAGCCCAGATCAGCCTCGGGGGCATCGCGTCAATGTACTTGTCACCGTGCCCAGCAGAGACGGTTGGGTGACGCTGCACGCCTCGCCCGTGGCCTCTCCCGTGCCGAGATGGCCGAGACCCTCGTCATCTCCCCGCACACCGTCGAGGACCACGCCAAGAGCCTCTACGAGAAGCTCGGCGTCGCCTCGCGACAGGCGCTCGTCGCTCGCGTGTTCCTCGACGAGTACCTCCCCGAGGTCGTGCGCCAGACACCGCTGACGTCGCGCGGGCGCGTCGACATCAAATAGCGGCTTCGAGCAAGCGGCGCAACGATAGGTGGCCGCCCGCCAATCCGGTCGATACACCACCTCCCGGGCTGGAGCGCCTGGCCGAGGTGGTGCGCGCCGAGGCCACCGCATGGCGGTGGATTCGGTCCAAAGGTGGGACAGTTTCCAATATCGCTGGAGCGGTGGATTGCGGGCGTTCAGACCCAACTTTTGTACGCTGCCCGGCATCTTGTGTACCCGGCCGAGGTCGCCGTCATGCCACGCCCCGAGCACGGAAAACCCCGCGTACGCTCCGCGATGTCCCTGATCTCCGCCGCCTCCCATACGCTCGATAGATCTCCGATCCGGTGCTTGCTAACGGCTTCGCAGCCAACCAGCACCAGCAGGAGAGACGGGACGGCACAGGGTCGGGCGCTGCAGCAGCCGGATCTGCCAGGTCCGTTCTCTGCCCCGAGCGAGCATTCCGCCCCCGGGGATCGGATCGACCGGAAAGCTCGGATGGAAGGCTTCAGTGTTGAGCGTTCGCGACCACCGTGGGGCCGGCATCCGGCCCCAGCTTGCGCCGGTCCACTGCTTCAAAGGCGCGAACGCCGGTCGACTCCGCCGTGATCGCGTTGTGTACATGCCGGCACCGTCCTATTGAGAGGAAGGGATCTAGCGGCGCGCGCTCTCGACCCCCTTCCGGTGGGGTGCCTAATCTCGGGCGCTAAACCACGGTCGGGTCTCGCGCGTAGGATTCCGCCGCGTCGTGCCCTCAGCCCTTGACTCGGGAGGCTTGTCCGGCCCACTCGCGCTCCCGGAGCTCGAATTTTTGGACCTTGCCCGTCGAGGTCATTGGGAGCTCGTCCATGAAGGCGATTGCTTTTGGCGCCTTGTAGTGGGCGATAGCGGACCTGACGTGGTCGATGAGGTCCTGCTCGCTGACCTGCTCGCCGGGCTTGAGAATGACGAAGGCCTTGGGGCGCTCGCCCCACTTTTCA
>Ga0116216_10001546_pt1 | contig 15946 bp, 19 predicted proteins | sample Sb_taG_11_FD_89696 | JGI IMG/M metagenome (GOLD analysis project Ga0116216, IMG submission 89696) | Peat soil microbial communities from Weissenstadt, Germany - Sb_50d_3_AS metaG | ecosystem: Environmental > Terrestrial > Soil > Wetlands > Peat | place: Germany: Weissenstadt | collected 2010-09-21
CCAACCCGGCTCGCGGACCGAAGTAAGCCTGGGCGCCCGCGCGCACAACCAGCCCCTCCAACCCGCCAACGCACCCGTGTAAATCACCGCTTGACCTGACCGACGACGACAAGTAAGCAGGTCTCACGACGGCGCTGTTGGTTTCGGCCAAAGCAGCTGTCACCGGTTCGATGTCGGCTCGCTTCATCGTCGTGGGGTGGTTGCCACGCCGGGTCGCGTGACCACGTTGCGTTAGCGAATCCTCATCGTTTAGGTGCTAGTCCGGCCCACCTCCGCGGGTATTCTCGGAGCGGCAGTCGCCATGGCGATCCGAGACCGATATGAGGGGCCTCGCGAGCCACCACGGGACCTCGCGACTTCCGCACGGCCGCTGCTTGGCCCTCGCGAGCTCAGCGTGCGGCGAGCTGATAAGCGGCGGCGGCTTCGCCGGAGGCGGATCCTTTTCGCGACGCTGACTCCGCTGGTGCTGGTGACCCTGTACTTCGTGATCTCCTACGCGAACTACATGCTCAAGCCGACGAGCGAGACCTTCTCCGAGCGCTCCGCGGAGTGGGTGCGCGACGACGTGCCCTTCGGCAACTGGATCATCGACACCGCCGAGCACTACACAGCGAGCGCGCCCCGCAAGGGCGGCCCTGGGCTCAAGCGCCTGCCCAGCATCGGCCTCAGCCCCGTGCGGCCTCTAGTCAAGCACGCCAAGCACGTCACCTACGCGCCGCCACCGATCAAACCCGTGTTCGTCACGCCTCTGCCCGGCGAAGGCGTCTGGCACCGTACGGGTCCATCCGTCGATGGCGGGCCGTCGGTGCTCGTGACGACCTACCGGCCGAGCACGGAGTACCCCTACCTCGTCGCCTACGTCCTGTGGATCGACCACACCCGCACCGACCTCGCCTACTACCCCGGCCGCTATGAGCCACCGAGCGCGGTCGACCGGGGTCCGATGATGGTTCCCGTCGATCAGCGCTACCGGCTGCTCGCCACCTTCAACGGCGCCTTCACGCACGTCGACACCGACAACGGTTCGGCGGTCAACGGCCACACCAACGAGCCGCTGACCGATGGCAATGCCACGCTTGTCGGCTACCGCGACGGAACCGTGAACATCGTCAAGTGGACCGGCGGCCCGGACGCGCCGGCCAATGTCGCCTGGGCGCGCCAAAGCCTCACTCCGATCCTCTGGGACGGCAAGCTCAACCCCGAGTTGACCACCGACCCGAATAGCATCCAGTGGGGTTACACCTTGGGTGGCGTCACCTTCACTCCGCGCACCGCCGTCGGCGTCGACGCCCACGGCGACGCGATGTTCGTCGTCGCGTCGGAGGCTACGGTGATCTCGCTCGCCCAGATCCTTAAGCACATTGGGGCGGTTCGCGGGATGGAGTTCGACATCAACCCCGAATGGCACACAATGATTACCTACTCTCACAGGAACGGCCTCGGGTCGACGATGGTCGAGCCCCAGTCCCAGCAGTCCCCCGACCGCTACCTCACCCCCGACGACCGCGACTTCATGGCGGTGTTCTCCAAGGTGCCCGGGCCGGTCACCGTCCCCTTCAAGTAGTCAGCGCGCCGGGCCGTCGGCCCTTGGGGCGACCCTGCCCTGACCATCCAGCGACGCGGTACCTGCCCGCGCTCGCGTGACCAATCCGGCCGACTCGCGAACACACCGGATCCGTGTACGGCGGACAGTCGCCGAACCGCGCGCGAGTCTCGAGGCCGCTCGGACACGAGACAGGTCACCGGCGGCAGGCGCCCTTTCCGCGCTAAGCGGGTTTCCCGTGAGACGGGGTAGGGATGCTCGCGCTGGCATGGGAGCGGGGCTGGCACGCGGGAGCCGGTGTACCCCGTCAGCGCGATTATCAGGCCGGCATCCCGATCAATCCGGCCGACGGCGGGCGGGTCCGCCATACCCGCAGCCTGCCGCGCGGCGGCGCTGACCGCCTACCGACCGAGTGCGTTGTGCAGTTCGGTGACCGTCGGTTCGGGTGCGTCGGCGGGTAGGTGTGGCCTGACGGATGCGTTGAACCACCGCTCACACTGCTCTCGGGTCTCCCAGACCTCGGTCACCGTCACCTCGTCGGTCGTGATCTCGGCGGCGTGGGAGATGAACCCGCCGGAGCCGCGCAACGGCTGTTCGACGTTGGCAATGATCTGCTCGTAGGCCTCGGCAGGCATCTGGGGAGCATGCTGGGTCATGCTGATCGGCATCGGTTCTCCTTAGTGGTTTCGGGGCGGGTTAGGTGGTGGCTGGACGGGCGGGTGTGAGGCCGTGGCGGCGCATTACCTGCGGGATCGCCGCGTGGTCTGGCGGCCCGCCGAGCGACGCGGCCAGGACGTGCCTATCTCGTGGAAGGAGGCGGGCCCGAACACACCGGGGGTCGCGATCGCGAGGAGCTTCGCGTCCGCGGCGCCGTGGTTGGCGCACCCATGGATCGCTTCCGCGGGACGCAGACGGCGTCGCCCGGTCGATCTTCCTTGTGTTGCGGTCGATGGTCCACGTTGAGACGCCCGCTCGCTAAGTTGGCTGGTGGGGCGAGTTGGGTGGGTTACCAGGCGACGGTGATCCGTTCGCGGTCGTGGCCGCCGTGTTCGAGCAGATCGGCGATCGCGATCGCGTAGTCCTCGGCGCTGACCTCGCTGTTGCCGTTCTCGTCGACGAGAAGCTGATCGCCGCCGAGCCGGTAGCGACCGGTGCGCTCGCCGGGATGGATGAAGGCCGCCGGGCTGACGAAGGTCCAGTCCAAGTCCTTGACGCCGCGGTAGTAGTCGAGGGCCTCGGATTGCGCGATCGCTTCAGGCTTCCACTCCTCGGGAAAGTCGGGCGTGTCCAGTAGCCGCCTGTCGGGCGCGACCTCCAGGCTGCCGGCTCCGCCGACGACCAGGAGCCTGCGGACACCTGCTTCACGCAGCCCTTCGACCAGCGGCGGTGCGACGTCGGCGAGTGTGTAGCTCACGCCGCGCGCCGAGACCGCACTGACCACCGCGTCGGCGCCGGCGGCAGCGCTGGCGACCGACTGCGGATCGGTGACATCTGTGCCGGTCGCACGGGTCGCGGCCGTCACGGCGTGGCCGCGCCGCTCGAGCTCGGCCGCTATGCGAGTGCCGATCATGCCCGTGGCTCCGAAGACGACGATGTTCATCTCGGTTGCTCCTGTCGGGGCGAGATTGACTAGCTGGGTGGGGCGGGGGTGAGGCCGTGGCGGCGCATTACCTCACCGAGCGAGGACAGATTCGGGGGGCCGCCGGCGCTGGCGGCGAGGACCTCGGCGATCTCGCGGAAATAGGCTGGCCCGAACACGGCCGGGGTCGCGATCGCCAGGAACGTCGCGTCAATGTCGCCGTGGTTCTGAAACCCGTGGATCTGCCCGCGCCGCACGCACACCGCCTCGCCGGGCCCGACGTCGACCGTCTCGCCATCGATCGTCCAGGTCGTCGTGCCCTTGAGGCCGTAGATCGTCTCCTCGAAGCCGTCGTGGCTGTGGGGCACCGGCATCCGCGAGTCGGCTGGGACATGGCACTCGAACACCGACGCGCTCCCGTTCGAGTCCGCGGCCTCGACCAGGAAGCGCACGCCGAGCTCACCGACCGTGATCGTGTCGTTGTCCATGGTCTTGTACATGCTGGCTCCTTCCGGTGGTCTTGTACATGCGGCGCCTCTCGGGCAAAAGCCCCATTGAGTAAAGTTACTTGACCAATGTATACTTTGGCGCATGAGTCTGTCAAGTGGCTTTACTCCATCCGACGTTGGGCCTGCACCGCCGCCGCCGCTGATCGGCGCGCTCCTACGAGTCCCATGGGAGACGGTGCGCGACCGAATGCTCGCCGGCCTACACGACCGCGGCTTCACCGACCTCGTCGCAGCCCACGTTGACGTGTGGCGGTACCCCGGCCCAGAGAACCAGCGCCCCTCGGAACTCGCGACCCAGACGCGCATGACCAAACAGGCGCTCAACTACCTGCTCGGCCAGCTCGAGCAGCTCGGATACCTGACCCGCGAAACCGACCGCAACGACCAACGCTCCAAGCGCGTCCGCCTCACCCCCAGAGGCCATGCTGCAACCAAAGCAATCTACGAAATCGTCCAAGAGGTCGAAACCGAATGGGAACAACAACTGGGACCCCGAAAGTTCGGCCAGCTACGCCACCTACTCACGCAGCTCTACACGATCACCACCCCGACGAACGACCGGGCCTAAAGGGAGAGCAATCTGCACGAGCGGCCAATCCCCGCGCGGGCACTCCTTCTAGGACGCTCCCCGGAGGATTCCAAGCGTCTCGCGCCTGCTCCGACAGAACTCACGAACCAGCCGACGCCCGCGCGCATACGAAAGCAGGGCGCCAGGCTCAATCCCGTCCTAGTCTCGCAATTCGCCGACACCGCGCCTCTGTGCTTGCACGCTCGCTGCTAGCGGGCGGCTCGATGCAGAAGTCTTAGCCAAGCTCGGCCTTGAAGATGACTTCGATGCGTTCGAGTTCGTCTACGATCACGGTCCGCAACCCCCGGAATGCGCGTCGGCGTCCGAGCGACGCCCGTACCTGGTGGGTGCCCTCGAGTTCCTCGACGGGCGCGACCCCGACCACATGAAGTGTCCCAGCATCAGGATGCGGTCGACGAGGACGCGCTCGACCAGGTCGCACTGCGGCAGTTCCTCGCGCTGCGCCCCGAATTGCTGGACGCACAGCAGGTTAACTGAGCCCTGTATCAGGAGAAATCCACCGGGTACGGCCGTGTTGCGTACCGATGTGCTAATCGCAGCGCCTGGGTGAGGCTAGCCGTATGAGCAAACTCCCGACTGTCCGCCAGCCCCGTCGTTGGGGCCTTGAGCGTCTCAAGCACGTCCTGGTCCCGCTGGCCGCCTTTATCGTCATCGCGGCGGTCATCGCGGTTTCGGTCGTGGTCTTCACTCCGTGTCGCTCCTGCCAAGCAGGACCGCGGGTGCATGTCACGGTGGATTTCGCCCATCCACTGGCGACAGACGGCTCGATGCTCGGGTTTCTTCACGGCCTCGATGAGACGACGCCAGAGACTCGCTGGATCGAGCCACTTCACCCCGCACTGTGGCGGGGTCAGTTCTACAGCGCACCGTATGAGCGTGCGGTCAGTTTCGGGGCACGCTATGTGCTGGTAGTAAGCGACCTTTGGGGCTACCCCGGTGCCCACTGGTACGGACGAGAGCCGCCATGGGAGGAGCCGGGCGTTTGGTTCGCATTCGTGCGGAACTTAGCGTTGGCCAACCGCGGCCGGCCGGAGCTGGGGGCTTGGCCTGGTGGCAATGGGGAACCTCACGAGCTGGAACTACCGCCAGCTTGCGGACTCGATCAGCGAGCAGCACTTTTCTGAGAGCCGTTGAGCCGAAGTGGTGTGCTCAGCAGCTCTGCTCCCCGGGTCGCCGTACCAGCATCACGTCGAAGGCGAATCAGGGCAGACGCGAAAGACGCATCGCCCTTTCCGCAAATCAATCGACGACACCGAACTGTTGCAGCGGTTGACGTGTGGCGAGATGGCAGGGCAATCAGCTGCGGCCCATGCGCCGGTTGATGAACAGGTCGGTCCGGCTACCGCGCCCTGTTTAGGATCTCCTCGATTTCGCGGTGCAGGCGCATGCGACGATCCGTGTGCAGATTCGGGTCGACGAGCACCGCCTCGAGCATCTTTGGAACCTGATGGTCGTGCGCTGCGGCCGTCCGTTCGTGACGCTCACGTCCATCGGCACCGTATAGGTCCTCATGTGCTCCCCGTAGGATCTCCGTGATCTGATTGGAAATGTGCATGCGCGTGTCGGTGTGGAGGTTCGGGTCGACAAGCGCGGCTGTCACGAGGTCAACCAGCTTGCCGTCTTCGGTCCTGAGGTTCTGGGTCTGTGCGTCTGCGTTCATGAGGTGACCTTTCCGTTGTTCCGCGCGGCGTCCAGGATTAGACGAGTCTCCGCGGCGGCGATGAGTCGTCTGGTGCGGTCGACCACGTCCATGTTGACCGAGATGGCGTCAATGCCGCAGCGCACCAGAAGTTCGGCATATTCGGGGTATACGGACGGCGCCTGGCCGCCGTTGCCGAGGAGCGAACCGCGACGGCCACCGCGTGATCATCGCCGGTCAGCTCGTCATATGCGTCGCGGATCGCAGACTCAAGCCACCCGGGCAGAGGTTCCGCGAGGATCATCTCGCGCACCCGAGTCGACGCCTCTACGAGCGCTGCTGTGTCGTCCACATCAAGCTCCCGCAGCTCGGCGGCAATCCGGTCGCGCAGACCTTGTGCCTCGCAAAACGCCACATACGCCGGCGCGCCAATGACGAATCCTGGAGGAACGGGCAGGCCGGCGCGCGTCAGCTCGCCGAGATTCGCGCCCTTGCCGCCCGCGAAGTCGACGTCCGCCTTCCCTAGCTCGGTGAAGCCGCGCAGCGCGTGCACTGCTTCTCCAGACGTGGTCGATTGAGTGCTCATGACAGTCTCCCGATTGCCTTCATCTGAGTCGGCACGATGACGGCGCTTGCACCCCGACAGTAGGCTCGCGCCGATCCACGGCCATCCGGGCTTCCCACGTGCTCTCGTGCGCCAAAACCCTGACGGCCCGTTGATGAGCTGCATGACCGCTCACCCGCATCCAGGAGTAGCCGTCGGTCTCGCCTTCCTCGCATCTGGCTCCGGGCGGCGGCTGGAGCGAGCCGGACGGGCGCATGCCCCGGCTGCGATCCCGGACCCGGAGCACCGGGGTCCCAGGCCATGCCAGCGAGAACAGCAGCAGCGCGTCGACCCGGCTGTTCTCCCGCCCGAGCTGCTGGCATAGCATCCCCGCGTGAAGGTCGAGCACGCGGCGGACCGGACCTGGCGAAGCGGTGTCGAGCGCGATCGTGTTCCAGCGCGGCCCCGCGAGGAGGTGCGTCTCGGTGTCCCCTGGTGTATACGCCGGACATCAGCACGGCGGGATCCCCGCTCGGCTGCTCGAGGATCACGCTCCCCGATGTCCCGAGTCGGCCGTCGGCGAGCGTCAGCACCGACTCTTGCACAAGGTCGAGCAGCGGGTCGACGCCGTCGACCACAAGAGTCCACTCCGGGTCCTCGACGACGATCGGCAGCTCCCCCGCCGACGGCGTGCGAGCTGGTCCTCGAGCACAGTCGCAAACCATTCCGGACCGCCGCCGAGCCAGACCACGCCGGCAGGAACGCCGCCGGGCTCGACGCCGACCGATACCGACGTCGCCCGCTGGCCTTCGCCGACCAGCAACCATGAGTCGCTTCCCGGTAGGCCGCCGAGCGGCCCAAGCTCATCGCCGGCGATCAACACCTGGTTTGGCGCGATCCCGCGCCGCCACAGCCAGTGCATGATCCACCGACCCGAGTCCGACTTATCGGTCAGGCCGATCTCGACGTGCTTGGCGTCGCTGGTCACCTCGGATCGGCCAGACCTGCCTGCGCGGCGGCGGCACGACGATCTCGACCGCCTCCGGGAGCCCGCCGATGCCGGCTGCGGCAAGCCGATTCTCCAACGCAGCTAACAGCTCGCCGATCCTGGCCTTGGGCGGATCGTCCCACTCGGCCTCGGGGATCAGATCGATCTTGCGCCGGTTCAGCCGCTCCGACACGATCCGGGTCACGAGCCCACGCGCGGCCAATCGCTCGACCGTGAGCCGCGCGGCACGGGACACGGCAGCGGCCTCGTCCGCGGTCGCCGTACGCCGGTAGGCGAGCCGTGGCCGGTCGCGGTCCACACAGAACGTCTCCAAGCCGCGGTTGAGCGCGAGCGTCAGGTTGCCGGGACCGGCGGGGCGCGCGCGGAGCTGTCCGTCGATGTTGCCGACATGCGTGCCACTCACGACCGCCAGCTCGAGCGCGCGGACGGATGCCTGCTCGACGAGCCGCCGGATGGGCGTGGCGTCCGCGCGCCGATCTGGGACGGCGGTTCCGTCCCAGTCGAACACGATCGCCTCGAACCGCCGTGCGAGCGCAGCGGTTTCGCGAATCCCGGCCGCGGACGCGGAGGTCGCCAGCGTCATGCCGACATCGGAACGAAGTGTGGCCATGCCGCCGCCGGGCGCATCGAAAATGAGGTTCACGCCACGCATCCGTCAGCGCCACCGTAGTTCCCACCAGCCCGTGTGTGGACGATCCCCGATTCGCCGTGTCCGCCCGTCGATTACGGTCAAAATGCCCCCAACCAAAAACCCTGCGATGAACGCGTTCTCGCCATCCCTTCGGCTGCTTCCCTCTGACGAGACGAGCGCCGATCCGCTACGGATTGCGATGGTTGCGCCGCCGTGGATTCCGGTGCCGCCGCAGGGCTATGGCGGGATCGAGGCGGTCGTCGCTTTGTTGTGCGAGGCGCTGGTGGCGCGTGGTCATGGGGTGACGTTGTTCGCTGCGCCTGGCTCGCGTTCGCCGGCGCGGGTGTATCCGCTGCTAGAGGATGCTCATCCGGATGAGATCGGCTCGTCGTTGTACGAGTCTGACCATGTTGCGTGCGCGTGGGATCAGATCGACGCTGCGGCTGAGCGGGGTCTGCCGTTCGACGTTCTGCATGACCACTCGGGGTTCACGGCGCTGGCGATGGCCGATCGCGTGGCCGTTCCGGTTGTTCACACAATCCACGGCGCGTTTGTGCGCGAGACCGCGCGGTTTTATCGGCGTCACGGGCACAAGGCGCTGCTCGTGGCGCTCAGCCGCGCGCAGGTGGAGAGCGCTCCGGCGGGCGTTCGGATCGCGGGCGTGGTGCCCAACCCGATCAGGATCGACCGGTGGCCGCTGCGCACGCAGAAGGAGGACTACCTGCTGTGGATCGGACGGATGGACCCGGTCAAGGGTGCGCACCGCGCGATCGAGGCGACCCGGCTGGCGGGGCGGACGCTGGTGCTCGCCGGGCCCGTCCAGCCCGGGCAGGAGCAGTACTTCCGCGAGCGGGTGGAGCCGCACATCGACGATCGCCGGGTGCAATACGTGGGCGAGGTCGCCGGGGTCGCGAAGCAGGAGCTGTACGCGAACGCGGCCGCCCTGCTGATGCCCATCCGCTGGCGCGAGCCGTTCGGGATGGTGATGCTCGAGGCGCTCGCGTGCGGCACCCCGGTGATCGCGTTTCCCGAGGGCGCCGCGGCCGAGATCGTGATCGACGGCGAGAACGGGATGCTGGTCGCCGACGAGGCGGAGATGGCCCGCGCAATCAGCGAGGTTGACTCGATCGACCCGCGGCGCTGCCGCTCCAGCGTCGCCGAGCGCTACGACATATCGATCACCGTCTCCGGCTACGAGCGGGTCTACCGCGAGGCGATCGCCTTCGCACACGCTCACAAAAGCTCGGCCGCGCGCTCCCGAGCGCTGCCGGGTGGACCGACCGCCTGGACGGTCGGGGAGCACTAGCAGCGCGCAGCAGCCCCCAGACGCACGAAGGAGATCACGCGGAGCCAGGCGCTGGGCCGCGATGACCCCTGACGTGATCGGGCTGGGCACGCTGATGTGGCTCGCCGAGCTCCAAACGGGTTGGCGGCCGGTGCCGAGCGTGCATCTCGACCTCGATGCTTGCCTCGCTTTCATTCCAGCCGGTGAGGATGCGGCTCGGTGCCCTGCTGAGCGACGCCATGCGAGACGGCGCCGAGCTGGACGTCGATCACGTTCAATCTGCTCTCGCGGGAGGACGCACGCTTGGCGAGCTTCTCCTCGCCACCGCCGGTGGCAACCGAGCAGCGTTTCATGCTCGAGGAGCAGCCGCGGGAACCGTGCTCACGCAGCCCGTCGCCACACTGAGCGCAAACGTCTGACGAGCCGGTGGCGCTTGTTGCGCACGTTGCGGGGTTCGACCTTGCCCAGCAGCCGCGGCTTGCGCCGGGCGTCCAGCTGCCGCTTGGCGAGCAGTCCCCCACCGATGCCGATCGCTGCGAGCCCGGCCGCGATCAGCCCGGGCGTGGCGCGCAGGCGGCCGTACTCCTCGTGCACCGCCGGCCACACCCGCTCGTCGATCAGCTGCGAGACCGACTCGTGGTCGTCGAGGGGCTGTTCGGGCGCAACGGGAGGCAGGAAAGCGAGTTGCACGCGCTTGAGCCTGGGGATCGCGCCCCGCCACAGGTGGGAGGTGCCGGTGATCGCCGCCGGGATGATCGGCACTCCCGATTCGAGCGCCAGCCTGCCGGCGCCGTGGTGCGGCGATCCGAGGGCGTCGGGCTGCTCGACGCGGGTTCCCTCCGGGAACACGACCAGCAGGCCACCGGCCGCGAGGATCGCCCGGGCAGTCTCAAGCGCTTCCGCGTCGGCCTCGCCGCGGCGGACGGGAAATGCCCCAAGGCGCAGGAACAGCCATCCCAGCGGGCCCCTGAACAGCTCCACCTTGGCCATGTAGCGGACGTGACGGCGGGTGGCCAGCCCGACAAAGAAGGCGTCGAGGAAGTTCTTGTGGTTGGGAGCCACAACGGCCGGGCCGCCCGTCGGAAGGTGCTCGCGGCCATAGATCCGAACGCGAAACCAAAGACGTAGCACCACGACCGCGAGCAGTCGCACGGACGCGTATAACCGCCGCGCGACCCCCCGCTCGCGAGCATAGGCATGCGCCCTGCGCTCAGCCTCCACCGCGCGAGGGGGGCGAGCGTCGTCAACGGAGGGTGGCCCGTTCGTCGGTGAGCTTGCTGGACGCGTCGACGTTCTCCGACCAGATCTCATGCGCCAGCTCGTGTGTCGGTTCAACGTCGGGCCTCCTCTCGGGATCCCCGGGGTCACTGTAGATCCGGAGTCCCGCCACCGGATCGGGGCGAACCGCGGATCAGCACCGCGGGCAACTACCGCCAGACCGGCGGGCGCTCACTAGATCCTGAGGCTCTGCCCGTCGTACGCGGCACGCGCCTTCGCGCAGAGGCCGGTGACATCCCGCTGGAGCCGCGGGTGGGGTGGGGCGGTGCGACCAATCTGCGTGAGCCTGATCGAGTCGACCGACCAGGAACACGCGAACACGCTGCGGGGAGCGACTCGTCGATCGTGAGGTGCGAGAACAGCCGCTTGCGCCACATCGCCCCGTCGAGGATCAGGATCGCTGCACCGGCGCAGAACTGTTCCAACTCGCGCGTCACGTAAGCGACGTCGGAGGCGTACACGACCGATCGAGTGGCCGACGAGACGCGCCACGCGTATGTCGTAAAGCGAGGCTCGCGCGCGTGGGAACGACCAGCGGCGAAAGCTCAAGAGAGCCCACCCGGTGGCAATGGCCAGGTGCCACGATTTGGAGACGGCGATGCTCGAGGCGTCTGTACCGTGTTGCGAGCACCTCAGCGGTCGCTTCGCTCAGGAAGATGTCAATCGGGCGCGAATCACCGTGCTCACGCCACCAGCGGCGGAGCGAAGGCAGACCGCCGATCGCGTCACGATGCCCGTGCGTGAGCAGGATTGCGTCGATCCGGGCCAGGCGCTTTGCCTGGACGGCGAAATCCACGCGTCACATCGATCAACAGCTCGGCTCCGTGGGATATCAGCAGCGAGCTCTCGAGCCGGCGCGAGCGGCCGCGACCGGGGGTGCCGCCGCTGGCGCCCGTGCCAAGGAAGACCAGTCGCATTGAGGAAGGATTGCTGTTGCGTCCCCGTCCCACGGCTGCGTGGAAAGCCGCAGCGGTGGCTAGGGATCCGTACCGATGATCGCCGCTCTGGCTGGTGCCAAGCTGTCGGCATGTCGGTCGTCACGCGCCCATGCAGAGAGGAGCTCGAGGCGCTTGTCAGGCACTACCACCACCTCGAGAGCGAGCACGAGCGTGCGCACCCTGAGGGGTCGGTTCCGCATCACCTCGAGCTACGCCTGCCCGCTGACCGCGAACGTTTTGAGCGCCTGCTGGCAGCGTACGTCCCCGACGGGGATGTCCTGCGTGCCTGGCGTGACTTCCTGCATCACCGCGGCGGTGAGCCGTCCGGTTCACCCGCGATCAGGACCATCGTGTTCAGGGAAGATCGGAGGCAGGATCGGTCATCGAGAGTCACCTCGACCATTCGGACGAACACGCGGTCGAGGTCGACGGTCGGCTCGTGGAACGACTCCCGGACCATGTGATGCCGATCGCGGAGGGACACCCCGCCATGTTCCGCCTGGACGGCACCGAGTTCCGGGAGGTGTTCGATGTCGAACCGAGCGCCGTGCGAGCGCTACGAGACTTCAGCGCGTCGGGTGGCGAGCCGCCTTGGGAGCACGCATCAGCGCTACTGGCGGACGGATTGATCGACCTCGACTTCGCCCTGACTGCGCGCGGCCGACGCGCGCTGGCCACCAAGAGCCGACCCGGCGACTGAGCAAATCGAGCAACCCCAACCACGGAGGAGCTTCGATGCCTGCCACCAAGAACCAACCGCACGCCCTCGTGTGACCGCAGCGGCTCGCGCCCGCGCCGAGGACGATGCCCATCGCCTTGAGGGGATCTCCCGGACGCTGGGGGTCGCACAGCAGGATCTCGCCTCGATCGGCGGAAGCGTCGGGACCGGTGTGCGTGATCTTCGCCGCGACGTCAACCGGCTGCTCCGAGATGCACGCCGAGACCTGGCCAAGATGCGCCGATCCGTGCAGCGCGATCTCGAGCGGCTGCAGAGGGATCTGACGACAGCGGCGAGCACCAAGCCGACCCGGGCGCGGGGAGCGACAACGAGCACCGCGCGGACCTCCCGCCGCCGGACCGCCGCAAGCTCGCGGTGAACGCCGCCGGCCCACACTGAACCGTTGAGCGGCACGGCCGCCCTTACGATCAGGGGCAGGCTCTACAGGCCCTTCGACGAGGTGGTCGAGCGAGTTGGCGCCGAGCTGCAGATCGCCGGCAACGCCGAGCTCGAGCCGACCGCGCGCGAGGCCCACGAGCGCCCCGAACGCGCGATCGAGCGCGTCTGACGAGCCCGCCCGGCCTTACGGCCAGTGTTCGCGGCGCGCCCGTTCGTCCCGACCGATCACGAGGTGAACCCCGTCGAGTGAGGGGTCGCGGTGCGGGAAGTCGAAGCGGCGGTGCGCTCCGCGGGACTCCCGCCTGCTGAGCGCCGCGTGCGCGATCAGCCGCGCCAAGGGATACGGGTCCCCGAGTAGCTGCTCGAGTTCGTCGGCCACACGCCGGGGGCCGGCCAGGCGCCACATCTCCTCCCGGGTCTGGGAGGTGGGCGACGTGAAGCGCCACTCGGGCACCGGCAGCCGCCGGGCGACGTGATGCTCGACCGCGGCGGCCTGGGCGGCGCGAGCCCCGAACACGAAGCATTCGGTGAGCGAGTTCGACGCGAGGCGGTTCGCGCCGTGCACACCCGTGCACGAGCACTCGCCGACCGCGTAGAGGCCGGGCAGCGTCGTGCGCCCATGCAGATCGCAGAGGATCCCGCCGATCAAGTAGTGGGCGGCTGGAGCGACCGGGACCGGCTCGCGCTCGGGGGCCAAACCGGCGTCGCGGCAGGCGGCGAACACGTTCGGGAAGCGCGCCGGGTCGATCGAGCGCAGATCGAGCCGTACGAGGTCAGTGCCGTCCGCGTCCATGCGATCGAGGATTTCAGCGGTTAGCTGGTCCCGCGGAACAAGCTCGTCGGTGAACCGTCGCCCGGAAGCGTCGAGCAGCACCGCGCCTTCCCCGCGCAGCGCCTCGGTGAGCAGCGTGCCGTCGTAGGCGCTGCCCGGGAGCGCCAATGCGGTCGGGTGGAACTGGCAGAACTCAAGATCGGCCAGGTCGGCGCCGGCAGCATGAGCGAGCACCGAGCCGGCCGCGATCGCGCCCCATGGATTGGTGGTGCGAGCCCAGAGCGCGGCCCCGCCGCCGGTGGCCAGCACCGTCGCCCGCGCCGCCACCGGTCCGTGGTTCGTGATCACCCCTGCGCAGCGCTCGCCGTCGCTCCACAGCGCCACAACCGAGGCCCGCTCGCGCTCGTCAATGCCCGGGCTTGCCTGCACGAGCTCGACCAGCCGGTCGGTGAGCGCCTTGCCCGTCGCGCTGCCGCCTGCGTGGACGATCCGCCGGGCGCTATGGCCGCCCTCCAAGGCGAGCGCCAGGCTCCCATCGGGGCCAATGTCGAAGCCCACGCCGCGCGCGATCAATTCCTGCACCGCTCCGGGCGCCTCGTGGACGAGCGCCTCGACCGCGGCTGTGCGGCACAGGCCGCGACCGGCGTCGATCGTGTCCTGGGCATGGCGCTCCGGGGAGTCGCCCGGGGCCAGCGCTGCTGCGAGCCCGCCCTGCGCCCAGAAGCTCGCGCTCTCTTTGACCGCCTCCCGCAGACGCTTGCGCGAGACGAGCACCACCTGCGCGCCTGCCTCGGCGGCGCGCAACGCCACGTACATCCCGGCGGCGCCGGCTCCAACCACCGCCAGGTCCGCCTCCCGCGAGCGCCGAGGGGAGCCGCGTGCTGGTTCGCGCTGGGGCATCTCGGACGATCCTACGGCGCGGGATCGCTGGCCGGATCGGGGATCGTTCCCGCCCAACCCCCGTGGGAAGCTACTGATGACCGCATGCCGGCACCGGCCTACGATCAGCTTCACGGTGACCAGCCGAGGCCCATCGCGATGAGAGAGACTCCGACAATCGAAGAGCCGGTACCGGTTCTCGACCTCAGCTCGCAGGAGATCGACGAACTGACCAAGGAGGTTCGTGCGCTTGCGGCCGAGCGCAACGCCGTGATCCTGTCGCACAACTACCAGGTGCCCGAAATCCAGGACGTGGCCGACTTCGTGGGTGACTCGCTTGAGCTCTCCCGCCAGGCCGGGAGGACCGATGCGCAGCTGATCGTGTTCTGCGGAGTGCACTTCATGGCCGAGACGGCGTCGATCCTTGCGCCCGACAAGACCGTGCTGATCCCCGACCTCGACGCCGGGTGCTCGCTGGCCGATTCGATCACGCCGAACGAGCTTCGCAACTGGAAGCAACGCTACCCCGAGGCGGTCGTCGTGATGTACGTCAACACCTCCGCCGAGGTCAAGGCGGAGACCGACTACTGCTGCACCTCGGCCAACGCCGCGGCCGTCGTTGAGCACGTACGCACAGAGCACGGCGACGACGTTGAGATCCTTTTCGGCCCGGACATGTGGCTGGGAACCTACGTGGAGCGAGTCACTGGCAAGCCGATGATCGTCTGGCCGGGCGAGTGCCACGTGCACGCCGGGATCAGGCCGCAGGACATCAACCGGATGCGCTCGGAGCGTCCAGGATCGGAGTTCCTGATCCATCCCGAGTGCGGATGCGCGACCCAGTGCATGGAGTACGTAGCCGCGGGCGAGATCGCCGACGGTGCGGTGCACATGCTCGGCACCGGAGGAATGCTCAAGTACGTGAGCGAGCACCCCGACGGCGACTTCATCATCGCCACCGAGACCGGAATGCTTCACCCGCTGCGAAAGGCGGCCCCGCGTGCACGACTGACCGCGGTCAACCCGAAGGCAGTGTGCAAGTACATGAAGATGATCACGCTGCCGAAGCTGCGCGACTCGCTGCGCCATGAGCGCTTCGAGGTCAAGGTCTCGGACGAGGTCGCACGCCGGGCGCGCGTGCCGATCGAGCGGATGGTCGCGATCTCCTGAGAGTCAGCGGCCGCGACGTCACACGCAGGAGTGGCTGTCAGCGATATGTGTGCGGCCGCTCACCACCGCAGCAGCGCGGCGATTCCGCCGTGCCCTGTCGGCCAGTTGGTCTCGTGGCGGACGACGACGATCAGAGCTGATCGCGGGCCGCTTGCTCGGCAGCGGGCATCTGCGGCCCCGTCGGTCGACAGCCGGCCGCACGTGGGGCACAGGCCTGCCTTGAGGGTTGAACGCTGTGGCGCGAGCAGCGCCCCGACGCGGTCCTGCTCCAGTGTCGAGAGCACTTCGTCGAGTCCGGCGGCGGCTGCGCCGCCGGTTCCCAGCGCCTGCTCGATGGAGGCTACAGGCTTGGGACCATCCGCCGTGGGCTCGGAGTCCAGCTATGCTCGTATCGGGCCCACGTTCCTCTCGGGCGCTTCGCGCCGTGCTTCGTTCAACAGCGCGCGGAGTTGCGTGTCGCGCGC